>Ga0065721_10003497_pt1 | contig 27101 bp, 28 predicted proteins | sample Mesricmetagenome_FD_59108 | JGI IMG/M metagenome (GOLD analysis project Ga0065721, IMG submission 59108) | Mesophilic microbial community from rice straw/compost enrichment Sample: eDNA_1 v2 (version 2) | ecosystem: Engineered > Solid waste > Grass > Composting > Bioreactor | place: USA: Davis... | reverse complement strand
CTTCGACTTCCACTGGTAGTACGTCGCCGTGCTGATCCCCGCCTGCCGGCAGAGATCCTTCACCGGAATCCCGGCATCACCCTGCTTGAGGATCGAGACGATCTGAGCCTCGCTGAACTTCGACTTCTTCATGGAACCTCCTGGCTGAAAAGATGCCAGAAAGTTCTACTTCCGGGGTGTCCGGGATCAGGGGGAGCTTACGGGACCATCGCTTATCCCTTGAGCGTCTGTTTGGCTGGCGGACTGGGTTACTGCGTTCCGGACAGACCTTGGCGTTGGGGGCTTGCCGTCATGCTGGCTCAGGCGGTGGTGCTGCTTTTCTCGGGGTCGGGTTTCGGTCTGTTGCCGTTGGGATTGATCATATTCTCGATCATCGCCCTGCCAGCCATCGGCGCTGCCGCGCTCATGGCTAAATTCCGCTCGCGGTTGGAAAGAAGCTGATGGCGATTTTTCAAGGGCTATTGTTTCTGTTCTTCGGGGTTGGTTTGTTGCTCGTGGACTACCAGTCATTGCGCAGCGGCTGGTTGCCTTGTGGGCCAAACGGATTGAAGGGCAGGCTGGAGTTCCGGAAGAATGAGCAGCCTGTGGGGTTCTGGTTGATGTTTGTGCTCTATGGCGCTGGTGGAATTTGGCTGCTGGTGTTTGCCTTGGGGCTTCTTACCGGCCAGGCCGAACCGTTGTCCCTTCGCTGACCCGCTTCGTTCTTCAGAGGCTGCTCGTGGCCGACGTGCTCAACCTGTTGATCAAAATCGGCCCCGTGGTCTTGTTGTTGGGCTTGACCGTTTCGGTTGCGCTGTTGGCATTTGGATTCGCACGCCGTGACGCCGACAAAGTGAAGTGGCTTGGCCGATATGTTCTGAAGTTGGCGGTGGTCGGATTCGTCGCATTCATCGTCGGTGCGGCCTTGGGTATTGCGGTGTTCTGCTCGTCCGAGAAGATGGGCAACCTCTGCGGATTGGGTGGTGTTTTCGGCTCGGGGCCGCTCCTCGCTGGCATTGCATTTGCCATCTATGCGTATCGTCGCGTCTTGCAGGCAAGTGATGCGCCCTAACAATTCGTTCAAGCCGACGCCGCTTCGCAGCGCGGCTTAATTCAGGTGTTAGGGGGCTTATGAAAATTCGACCCAGCCATGGCCTCAGTTGGCATAGCTCACGGGTACCTCGACCCATAGCGCGCCGCGCAGATCGCCGACGGCGAAGCCGGTGGCGCGGTCGTCGGGATAGCGCGCGAGGATCGCCTCGCGAACCGGCGCGGCGACGTCCTGGCCGTGGCAGGCGAGGCAGCCGGGTTCGGTGGCGATGCCGCGCATCATCCGCAGCGCGACGCCGTCGGGCAGGCCTTCCCGCATCACCGTGACCTGCTCGCCGGCTGCGCCGCCCTCGGTCACCGCCTGCCGGAATCGCTCAAGCGTGGTCAGCCGCCAGTCGTCCGCGGCCTGCGCCGGATGGCGGTTGCGGCCGGGCAGCGCGGCGCGGCCGAGGCGCACGCCGTGTTCGGCCATCACCGTTCCAGCGATGCGCGGCGCCTCGGTGTGGCAGACCTCGACCGCGTTGAGCGGGCCACCCTCGGCCATCGCCGCCTGCAACCTGCCGCGCAGTTGGCCGCTGAAGGCCTGCGCGGCGGCTTTCGCGCGGTCGAGGTCGGGATCGGCCGCGGCGACGGCAGGCGGCGCTACCGACTGCTCGGATGGGCCGGTGACCACCTCCGATGGCGAGGCCGGCGCGGCGACCGTGCTCGTGTCCTGGGCGCAGCCGGAGAGCACGATGAGAGTGAGCACCGACAGGGCAGCGAAACGCCGGGGATGCGGGGTCATGGCACGGTCTCCTCATGGCGGCGGCGCAGGAGTAGGACGTAGTACAGCAGCGGGATGACGACCAGGGTCAGCACCGTGGAGACCAGGATGCCGAAGATCAGCGAGATCGCCAGGCCGTTGAAGATCGGGTCGTCGAGGATGAAGAACGCGCCGGCCATCGCCGCCAGCGCGGTCAGCGCGATCGGCTGCGCGCGCACGGCGCAGGCGTCGACCACGGCCTGCGCTGGGGAGCGGCCGCGCGCGATCTCGTGATTGATGAAGTCCACCAGCAGGATCGAGTTGCGCACGATGATGCCGGCCAGCGCGATCATGCCGATCATCGACGTGGCGGTGAACTGCGCGCCGAGCAGCGCGTGGCCGGGCATCACCCCGATCACGGTCAGCGGGATCGGCGCCATGATCACCAACGGCACCGCGTAGTTGCGGAAGTAGGCCACCACCAGCAGGTAGATCAGCACCAGGCCGGCGGCGTAGGCGATGCCCATGTCGCGGAAGGTCTCGTAGGTGATCTGCCACTCGCCGTCCCACTTGATGCCGAACGTCGTGGTGTCCGGTGGCTGCTGGATGAAGGACTGCGACAGCCGCTGTCCGCCGATGGCGTCATCCGCGACCTGCCCGACCAGGTCGAACATGCCGTACAGCGGGCTGTCGATACGGCTGCTTTCGTCGCCCATCACGTAGACCACCGGGAGCAGGTCCTTGTGGTGGATCGTGCCGTCCCAGCGCGTGTGCTGCACGGTCACCAGCTCCGACAGCGGCACCAGCTGGCCGTCGCCGCCGCGCACGTGCAGGGCGAGCACGCCATCCAGCGCGGCCTGGTCGGCGACCGGTAGGCGCAGGCGGATCGGGCGCGGATACTTCGAGCCGCCATCGATCACGTATGTGGCATCCATTCCAGACAGGCCTGCGGCGATGGCCTCGGCGATGGCCGACTGCGCCACGCCCAGGCGTGCGGCGCGCACGCGGTCGATCGCGAGCACCTCTCGCGTGGCGTCGGCCTCGATGCTGGTATCGACGTCGACGATGCCGTCGGTGGCGAGGAAGCGCAGTTCCAGCGCGCGCCCGACCTGGCGCATGCGGTCGTAGTCCGGCCCGTAGACCTCGGCGACGATGGGCGAGAGCACCGGCGGGCCCGGCGGCACCTCCACCACCTTCACCGAGGCGTCGTGGCGGCGGCCAACCTCGGCCAGCAGTGGACGCAACGCGACGGCGATATCGTGACTCTTGCGGTCGCGCCCATGGCGATCCACGAGGTTCACCTGCAGGTCGCCGGCGTTGGCGCTGGCGCGCAGATCGTATTGGCGCACCAGACCATTGAAGTTGATCGGCGCGGCGGTGCCGGCATAGCCCTGGTAATTCAGGACTTCCGGGGTGCGGTCGAGCACCGCAGCCAGTTCGGTCAGCAGCGCGCTGGTGTCCTCGAGCGTGCGGCCTTCCGGCAGGTCGACCACGACCTGCAGCTCCGACTTGTTGTCGAAGGGCAGCATCTTCAGCACCACCAGCTTGAACGCGGCCAGGCTCGCGGCCAGCAGCACCAGCGCGGCGATCGCCGCGAACAGCAGATGGCGCCGGCGCGCACCCCGCTCGGCGTCGAGGAAGGGCAGCATCACCCGCTCGAACAGCCGGTGCAGGCGCGCGGCCATGGTGCCTTCGGCGTGATCGTGGCCGCTGTGCTCCGCCGCTGGCCCGGCCGCATGGCGCCGCAGCAGCTTCAGCGAAAGCCACGGCGTGACCACCAGCGCGATCGCCAGCGACAGCAGCATCCCGACCGAGGCGTTGATCGGGATCGGTCGCATGTACGGCCCCATCAGGCCGGTGACGAAGGCCATCGGCATCAGCGCGGCGATCACGGTGAAGGTGGCGAGGATGGTCGGGCCGCCGACCTCGTCCACGGCCGGGGGGATCGCCTCGCGCAGAGACTTGCCGCCGTGGGCCATGTGCCGGTGGATGTTCTCGACCACCACGATGGCGTCGTCCACCAGGATGCCGATGGAGAAGATCAGCGCGAACAGCGAGACGCGGTTGAGGGTGAAGCCCATCGCCATCGAGGCGAACAGTGTCACCGCGAGGGTGAGGACCACCGCGCTGCCGATCACCACGGCCTCCCGGTGGCCCAGCGCGAACAGCACCAGCAGCACCACCGAGCCGGTGGCGAAGACCAGCTTCTTGATCAGCGTCCAGGCCTTGTCGCTGGCGGTCAGGCCGTAGTCGCGCGTCACCTCGACGTGCACGCCTTCGGGAATCAACTGTCCCTGCAGCGCGTCGATGCGCTGCAGGGCGGCCTGCGTGATGTCGGAAGCGTTGCTGCCCGGCTTCTTGGCGATGGCGAGCGTGACCGCGGGGGCGATGCCGCTGACCGGGCCGCCGCGCCCGGCGGGCGCACCGTGCCAGACGTAGCTCGACGGCGCATCGGCGGCATCGGTCACCTCGGCCACGTCGGCCAGCCGTACCGGCTGCCCGCCGGCCACGCCGAGCACGAGATCGGCGACATCCTCGCGGCCGGCGAGGAACCGGCCGGACGTGACTTGCACCACGCCCTCGGCGCCAACGCGTTCGCCGGCCTGCCGCGCGAGGTTGGCCGACTGTAGCGCGCCGGCGAGGTCGTGCACGGTCAGGCCGTGGCTGGCCAGGCGCGCGGCGTCGAGCGTGACCATCACTGCGCGTTCGGGGGCGCCGATGGTGAACACGTCGCGGGTGCCGGGAATGTGCTTGAGCTCGGTCTCCAGCGAGTGCGCGACCTCGGCAAGATCCCGTGCGCCGCGTTCGGGGTCGTCCGTCCACAGCGTCAGCGCCATGACCGGCACGTCGTCGATGCCCTTGGGCTTGACGATGGGCTGGCCGACGCCGAGGTCCGGTGGCATCCAGTCCTGGTGCGAGAACACCTTGTCGTATAGCCGCACCAGCGCCGGCTGGCGCTTCACGCCGACCTCGAACTCGACCGTCGCCACCACCATGCCCGGACGGCTGACCGAGTAGACGTGCTTGACCTGCTCGATTTCCGACAGCACCTGTTCGAGCGGGTAGGTGACCATCTGCTCGACCTCGCGCGCGTCCGCGCCGGGGAAGGGCACGATGACGTTGGCCATGGTCACGTCGATCTGCGGTTCTTCCTCGCGCGGGGTGACCGTCACGGCGACCAGGCCCAGCAGCAGGCCCAGCAGCGCCAGGATCGGCGTCAGCGGATTGCCCTGGAAGATGGCGGCGATGCGGCCGGAGATCCCGAGCCGCGGCGTAGTGTCCTGCGGCGTCATGTCAGTCCTCGCCCCTGCGCGCGGCGGCCAGCGCCTGCACGGCGGCTACCGGATCGGCGGCGATGGTCTCGCCCGGCCTGAGGCCGGCGATCACGTCGACGTGATCACCCGTGCGTTCGCCCAGCCGCAGCTGGCGCAGCGACAGCCGACCGTCGGCCAGCACGTACACGGCATTGACCTCGCCGCGGTGCACCAGCGCCGAGGCAGGGATGCGCGGGAACGCTGCGCCCCTGACCGCGGGGAACGCGACCTTTGCGGTCATGCCCGGCTGCGGCACCGGATCGAGTGGCGGCAACTGTACGCGCACCCTGATCGCGTGGGTCGCGGCATCGGCGGCGGGGAACACGGTCACGGCGGTGGCCTCGATGCTGCGGCCGTCGTCGAAGCGCACCGTCGCGACCGGGTCGGCGCGGATCGCTTCCGCATCCGACTGCGGCACGCTGACCTCGATGCGCAACGCTTCCGGCGCGAACACCGTCATCAGCCGCTGGCCGATGCCGACGCTCTCCCCCGGCTCCACGTCGCGTGCGCTGACGATGCCGGCGTACGGTGCGCGGATCGTGGTGTAGGCGCTCTGCTGGCCGACGCTGGCCAGCTGCGCGCGCGCGGCGTCGCGCTCGGCGCGGGCCTGGTCGAGCTGCATCTTCGACACGTACTGCCCCTCGGCCAGGTTGGCCATGCGCCGGTAGCTGGCTTCGGCCAGCTGCAGTTGGGCGCGGGCGGCATCCACGCTGGCCTGCTGTTCCACCGCGCTCAGCCGCACCAGCACGTCGCCCTTGGCGACGCGGTCGTTGACGTCGTGCAGCACTTCGGTGACGCGGCCGCTGGTCTGCGCCGATAGCGCGGCTTCGCGCACGGCTTCGACCACACCGTCCCATGCGCGCGCGCCGGCGCCATCGCCCGTGCCCACCTGCAGCGTGGCCAGGCCTTCGACCGGCGTCTGCGCGGTCGGCTTTTCGCCGCCGCCACACGACGCGAGCGCGATGGCTAGCAACAGCGGCAGGGCGAAGCGGCGGACTGGGGTCGCGTTCGGCCTCACGTCGGCTCCTTACTTGAACGCGCAGCCGCTGGCCACGCCGAGCTTGCGGAACACGATGGCGGCCGGGCAGAAGCCGGTGACGCTGGCCTGCAGCATGTTCAGGCCGATGAAGGCGGTGAACCACAGCCATAGCGGCGAGACGTAATGCGCCAGCGCGAGGCTGGCGAGGATCATCAGGCCAGCAAAGGCGAGGACGGCGCGGTCGAGGTTCATGGCTTGTCTCCTTGGGTGTCGGTGTCGTATGGAAAATCAGCGGGTACGCAGGGTGCCGAGCAGCTTGAGCACGTACTTTTCGTAGATCGGCTCGGTGTTGCCGGACTTCATCTTCATCAGGAAATATTCTTCGAACGCGACCTTGGCCAGGTGCACCCACTTGCCGACCTTGGCCCAGGTGACGTTGCGCGGCGGCATCTGCGGCAGCGCCACGAACGCCGCGCCGGTGTCGCCCATGTCGGCCAGGCAGATCGCGTTCCAGGTGGCCTCCGCGGTCGCGGGCTCGCCCTTCAGTTCAGCGCGGATGTTCTTCGCTACCGCGGTCACCATCGACTCGATCATGAAGCCGGTCTTCGGCGCGCCGGTCGGCACCGGTGTCGCCTCTACCGGTGGGATCGCCACGCAGACGCCGAGCGAGTAGACGTTCGGGTACGCCGGGCTGCGCTGGTGCTTGTCGATCAGGATGAAGCCGCGCGGATTGCACAGGCCCTCCACGCCGCGCACCGCGTCCACGCCAGTGAACGCGGGCAGCACCATCGAATAGCGGAACGGCAGCGTGTGGGTCTTCTTCGGCTGGCCGTCCTCGTCCATTTCGATCACGTCCATCTCGCCGTCGCGCACGGCGGCGATCTTCGCGTTGGTGATCCAGCCGATGTGCCGCTGCCGGAACTCGGCTTCCATCAGGCCCTTGGAGTCGCCGACGCCGCCCAGGCCCATGTGGCCGATGTACGGCTCCGGCGTGACATAGGTCATCGGCACCTTGTCGCGCAGCTTGCGCTTGCGCAGGTCGCGGTCGAGGATCATCGCGAACTCGTAGGCCGGGCCGAAGCAGCTCGCGCCGGGCGCGGCGCCGACCACGATCGGACCGGGATCCTTCAGAAACGCCTGGTAGGCCTCCCATGCGGTCGTTGCGTGCGGCGTGGTGCAGATCGACTGCGTGAATCCGCCTTCCGGACCCAACCCCGGAATCTCGTCGAATGCCAGCCGCGGGCCGGTGGCGATGACGAGGGTGTCGTAGGCGATCTGGCGGCCGTCGCGCAGCAGCACGCGGTTGTGTTCCGGCTCGACCTTCTCCGCGCCGGCGCCCTCGAAAGCGATGTTCTTCTTCGCCAGGTAGCCGGGCACCGGCAACTGCACGTCGCCCGGCTTGCGCCAGCCCACCGCCACCCACGGGTTGGACGGCGTGAACGAGAACAGGTCGCCGTCACCGATCACGGTGATCGCCGGCTCCGGCCCCAGCGTGCCGCGCAGTTCATAGGCGGCGCTCATGCCGCCGATGCCCGCGCCCAGTACCACGATGTGCGCCATCGAAAGCCCCTCCACACGCCGGACCGGCCCCCGGAAGGAGGGCATGAACATCCGGTTGACGCTAAATTAGCAATCTCATATATTAGAGTCAACTGATGTTTTAGAGGGAAGCCGATGCCGATGACCGTTGAAGAACTCGTGGCCGAAGCGCGCTCCCGGATCCGGGAGGTGTCCGCGGAGGAGCTCGTGGACATGCTTGGGGGCGACCTCGTCCTCATCGACGTGCGCGAGCCCGGCGAGTACGCGCAGGGCCACCTGCCGGGCGCGGTCAACCTGCCCAGGGGCGTGCTGGAATTCCAGATCCACGCGCATCCGGCGATGGCGTGCGTCCCGGAGGAGGCGCTGGCGCAGCCCGATCGCCGGCTCGTGCTCTATTGCCGCACCGGCGGGCGTTCCGCCCTCGCCGCCAGCAGCCTCCAGCAGCTGGGGTTTACCGACGTCCACTCCCTTGCCGGGGGCTTCGAGGCGTGGCGCAATGCGGACCTGACCGTAAGCATGGAATGACGATGGCGACCAAGAAGACGAAGGGCTCCTTCGACCTGTCGGCGATGCAGGCGCACGCAGGCGATGCGGCGCGCCTGCTGAAGGCGCTGGCCAACGAGAGGCGCCTGCAGGTGCTGTGCCTGCTGGCCGAGGGGGAGCGCTCGGTGGGCGAGCTCAACGAGCTGCTCGACCTCAGCCAGTCGGCGCTGTCGCAGCACCTCGCGGTGCTGCGCGAGGAAGGCCTCGTCCAGACGCGTCGCGAGGCGCAGACGATCCATTACTCGCTGATGCCCGGGCCGGCGGCGCAGGTGATGGAAACGCTGCACTGTATCTACTGCGGACCTGCAGCCGCACCCGGAAAGAAGCGGGCGGCGGCATGATCGGCATACTCAAGGCGCTGTTCGGGCCTGGAGGCGAGCAGGTTGGTCCGCGCGAGGCCGTGCAGCGCATCAACCGCGGCGCCGTGCTGGTGGACGTGCGCGAACCGGGCGAATTTGCCGCCGGCCATGCGCCGGATGCGGTCCACGTGCCGCTGGGACGCATCCGGATGCAGGGCACGGCAGCGCTTGCCGCCGCCGGTGTACCTCCCGGTGTAGGGGAAGTGCTGCTGATCTGCCGGAGCGGGATGCGTTCGCGCATCGCACAGAACGTGCTGTCGGGCGATGGCCGATACCGCTACGTCAACGTCGACGGCGGCATGGCAGCGTGGATTGCCAGCGGCCTGCCGTCGTCGCAGGGCCGCGGGAGGACAGCGTGAACGACGAGGGGGCCGGCAAGGTGGGCGTCGCCCGCTGGGACGCGCGCTACGACGGCGACGACTACGTGTTCGGTACGGAGCCCAATGCCTTTCTGGTATCGCAAGCGCGTCGCCTTCGGCCGGGCATGCGCGCGCTGGCGGTGGCCGACGGCGAAGGCCGCAACGGCGTCTGGCTGGCGCAGCAGGGCCTGTCGGTGCTCTCGGTGGACGCCTCGGGCGTCGGCCTGGAGAAGGCGCGGCGACTGGCCGGGGCGTGTGGGGTACACCTCAAGACCGAACTGGCCGATCTGGCGGACTGGGATTGGGGCGTGGCGCGCCTCGACGTCGTGGTGGCGATCTTCATCCAGTTCGCCGGACCCGCATTGCGCGATGCGATGTTCCAAGGCATGCAGCGCGCCCTGAAACCTGGTGGACTGCTGCTGTTGCAGGGTTACCGGCCGGAACAGCTCGCCTATGGCACCGGCGGGCCGTCTGACGTCCGGAACCTCTACACCGGCGATCTTCTGCGCGCTGCCTTCGCCGGCATGGAGATCGAGCACCTGCGCGAGCACGACAGCGTCCTCGCCGAAGGCCACGGGCACAACGGCATGTCCGCACTGATCGATCTGGTCGCCAGGAAGCGTCGATTGCGATCAATGCTTCCCGCCGGCCGCATCTCCACACTACGTTTGAAGGAGCCTTCATGTCCGCCATCGATTCCTACACCGACCTGACCCGCACCGTCTCGAAGAACCTCACCCCGCTGCGAACCCACAACGCCGAGGTGATGCAGGGTTTCGGGGCGCTCAGCAAGGCCGCGCTGGCGCCAGGTGCGCTCGACGAGAAGACCAAGGAGCTGATCGCAATGGCGATCGGCGTGGCTGCGCGCTGCGATGCCTGTCTCGGCTTCCACGCCAGGGCGCTCGTGCGACTGGGCGCGACGCCGGAGGAATTCCGGGAGATGCTCGGCGTGGCCGTCTACATGGGCGGCGGCCCGTCGCTGATGTACGCGGCCAATGCGCTGGCAGCCTTCGAGGAGTTCTCCGCGCAGGCGGGGTGAGCTGTCGCGGGTGTGTCGTTTTGTCCTCTTATGTTTCCATGGGCTCTGGAGAATGATGGTCAACCGAGAGGATAGATCCGGCCGGCCGATTCGCCCCTCCGGCCATGCCGGCATGTTTCGAAGAGACCTCGTCGCCGGGGTGGGGCGGCGCCGCTGCTCGATGTGATCCATAGCTGTTCCACGCCGTGATTGGAGCGTGTCATGTTCCCTGAGTTGGACCTTGTGATCCTGTCGCGGCTGCAGTTCGCGCTGACCGCGATGTACCACTTCATCTTCGTGCCGCTGACCCTGGGCCTGTCGTTCCTGCTGGCCATCATGGAGAGCGTCTACGTCATGACCGGCCGCGAGATCTGGCGGCGGATGACGATGTTCTGGGGTGTGCTGTTCGGCATCAACTTCGCCTTGGGCGTGGGCACCGGCATCGTCATGGAGTTCCAGTTCGGCATGAACTGGTCCTACTACAGCCACTACGTCGGCGACATCTTCGGCGCGCCGCTGGCCATCGAGGGCCTGATGGCGTTCTTCCTCGAGGCGACCTTCATCGGCCTGTTCTTCTTCGGCTGGAACCGGATGAGCAAGGTCAAGCACCTGATGGTGACCTGGCTGGTGGCGCTGGGCACCAACCTGTCCGCGGTGTGGATCCTGATCGCCAATGGCTGGATGCAGAATCCGGTCGGTGCGGTGTTCAACCCCGACACCATGCGCATGGAGATGACCGACTTCGTGACGGTGATCTTCAACCCCGTGGCGCAGGCGAAGTTCGTGCATACGGTCGCGGCGGGCTACGTCAGCGCGTCGATGTTCGTCGCGGCGATCAGCGCGTGGTACCTGCTGCGCGGCCGGCACCTCGACCTGGCCAAGCGCTCGATGGCGGTGGCGGCCAGCTTCGGCCTGGCGGCGTCGTTGTCGGTGGTGGTGCTGGGCGACGAGAGCGGCTACCTGAGCACCGAGCACCAGAAGATGAAGCTGGCGGCGATGGAGTCGATGTGGGAGACCGAGCCGGCGCCGGCGAGCTTCAACATCGTGGCATGGCCCAACCAGGCGGAGCGGGGCAACGATTTCGCCGTGCACGTGCCCTGGGCGATGGGGCTGATCGGTACGCGCTCGATCTCGACCGAGATGCCCGGCATCAATCCCCTGGTCGACTCGGCCGAGCGCAGGATCGAGAACGGCATGCGCGCCTATGCCGCGCTCGAGCGGGTGCGCGCAAACGCGGACGATCGCGAGGCGCGCGAGGTGTTCGCGGAGACCTGGCCCGACCTGGGGTACGGCCTCCTGCTCAAGCGTTACCGCGATGACGTGCAGAACGCCACGGCGGAGGAGATCCAGGCGGCGGCGTTCGACACCGTGCCGCAGGTGATGCCGCTGTTCTGGACGTTCCGGGCGATGGTGGCGCTGGGCTTCTACTTCATCGGCTTCTTCGCGGTCGCGTTCTGGCTGGTCTCGACCGGGCGCATCGAGAACAGCCGCCGCTTCCTCAAGGTCGCGCTGTGGAGCGCCGTGCTGCCTTGGGTCGCGATCCAGTGCGGCTGGTTCGTGGCCGAGTTCGGGCGCCAGCCCTGGGTGATCGAGGGCGTGCTGCCGACGTTCTATGCGGTTTCCGGGCTGTCGGTACTCGATCTGGTGATCAGCCTGCTGGTCTTCTTCGTGCTGTACACGGCGCTGGCGATCGTCGGCTTCCGGTTGTTGTTCAAGGCGATCCGCAAGGGGCCGCCGGAGCCCGAGCAGGCGGCGGCAACGCCCGGCGCACCGCAGCCCGCCCCTCATGCCGCGCTCGCGGCGCACTGAACGGGAGACGGTCATGGATGTGTCGATGATTCCCCTGGACTACGCCACCTTGCGGGTGATCTGGTGGCTGCTGCTGGGCGTGCTGCTGATCGGCTTCGCGATCATGGACGGCTTCGACCTGGGCGTCGCCGCGCTGCTGCCGGTGGTGGCGAAGACCGACGAGGAGCGCCGGGTGGCGTTGAACTTGGTCGGACCGGTGTGGGAAGGCAACCAGGTCTGGCTGATCACCGGCGGCGGTGCGATCTTCGCGGCATGGCCGCTGCTGTATGCGGCCTCGTTCTCCGGCCTGTACCTGGCGATGCTGCTGCTGCTCGTGGCGCTGATCCTGCGCCCGGTGGGCTTCAAGTACCGCAGCAAGCTGCCGGAGCTGCGCTGGCGCTACACCTGGGACGGCATCCTGTGCTTCTCCGGCGTGGTCGCCAGCCTGGTGTTCGGGGTAGCGATGGGCAACCTGCTGCTTGGCCTGCCGTTCGGCGTCGAGGCGGCCACCCTGCGCCCCGTGTATGAGGGTAACCTGTTCCAGCTGTTCATGCCGTTCGCATTGCTGGCCGGCGTGGTCAGCGTGACCATGCTGCTTGCGCACGGCGCGGCGCTGCTGGCGTGGCGCACGGGGGGCGAGGTCGCGGTGCGCGCGCGCAAGGCGGGCGTGCTGCTGGCGCTTGCGACCAGCGTGCTGTTCGCGCTTGGCGGCGTGTGGGTGGGTGCGCTGGACGGCCATGCGATCACCAGTCCGGTCGATCCGGCGGCGGCGAGCAATCCGGCGCTGAAGGAGGTCGAGCTGGCCGGCGGCACCTGGCTGCACAACTTCTCGCGCTGGCCGCTGATGTGGGCTGCACCGGCACTGGGCGTGGGCGCCTCGCTGCTGGCTGCGCTGCTGCTGTGGCGGGGAGCGAAGGTCTCGGCCTTCCTCGCCACTTCTTCCGCGATTGCCGGCATCATCCTCACCGTGGGCTTCGCGCTGTTCCCGTTCCTGATGCCGTCATCGCTGCAGCCGGCGATGGGGCTGACGGTGTGGGATGCGTCGTCCAGCCACTTCACGCTGTGGGTGATGTTGCTGGCGACGGCGGTGTTCCTGCCGATCGTGCTGTCCTACACCGGCTATGTCTACCGGGTGATGCGCGGCACGGTCACGCCGGAATCGGTGTCGGAAAACCCCAATGCCTACTGACGAACGCCATCGGCCACTGATCGGGAGTTGACAGCCATGTGGTACTTCTCGTGGATCCTGGGCTTGGGTCTGGCCTGCGCCTTCGCCATCCTCAACGCGATGTGGTTCGAGCTGCGCGAGCACGACCGCGACAGGAAGGCATGACCCAGGCGGCCAGCGCGGAGGCGGCCGCCGACGAGCGGCTGCCTCCGGAGCAAGCAGCATGGATGCGAGCACTGGCCTGGCAGGCCGGGCGCCCGCTCGCGTTGGCCGTGGCGCTGCCGCTGCTGTCGGGCCTGCTGCTGCTGCCGCAGGCCTGGGCGCTGGCGCGGGCGCTGCAGTGGATCGTGATGGAAGGGCGGCCGCTGTCGGCGACGCTGCCGTGGATCGGGCTCGCCGGGGCGCTGTTGCTGTGCCGGGCGGGGCTGGTCTGGGGAGGCGAGTACGCCGGTCAGCAGGCGGCCGAGTCGGTGAAGCGGTCGGTGCGCCGCGACCTGTTCCGGCGCCTGCTGTCGGCCGGCGTGCTGTGGAGCCGCGCGCGGTCGTCGGGTGAACTCGCCGACGCGATGACGGCGCGGGTCGAGGCGCTGGACGGCTACTTCGCGCGCTACATCCCGGCGATGGCGTCGGCGGCGCTGCTGCCGCTGGTGTTCTGCGCCGTGCTGCTGGGATTCGACTGGATCGCGGCGCTGGTGCTGGCGCTGACGGTACCGGCGATCCCGCTGTTCATGGCGCTGGTCGGGTGGGGCGCGGAGGCGGCGGGACGCCGGCACGCGAACGCGCTGGCGCGCCTGTCGGGACTGTTCGCCGACCGGGTACGCGGCCTGACCACGCTGAAGCTGCACGGTCGCGCGGAGGCCGAGGCCGCGCGCGTGGCGCAGGCCAGCGACGAAGTGCGCGTGCGCACGATGTCGGTGCTGAAGATCGCGTTCCTGTCCTCGGCGGTACTGGAATTCTTCGCCGCGCTGGGCGTCGCCGGGCTGGCGGTGTACTTCGGCCTGACCTTCCTCGGCATGCTGGAGCTGCGCGCCGGCGTGCTGACGCTCGAGGCGGCGCTGTTCTGCCTGCTGATGGCGCCGGAGGTCTACCTGCCGATGCGCCAGCTGGCGGCTCACTATCACGACCGCGCCAACGCACGGGCGGCGGTGGCGGAGATCGCGGCGCTGTTCGACGGGTTGCCGGACGCGGCGTCGATGGCGGCCGAGGCGGACACGCCCGCGGCAGCGCCGGTTCCGGGCACGTTCGCCATCGTCGGGCTGCGCATGCCGGTCCCCGGACGCGGCGCGATTGCCATGGCCGATTCGGTGCGGATCGCTCCGGGCGAGCGGATCGCGCTGACCGGACCGAGCGGCAGCGGCAAGTCCACCTTGCTGGAAACGCTGGCCGGGCTGCGCGCCTACGAGGGTGGACTGGCCTTTGGTGGGCGGTCTCTGCGCGACTGGCCGGCGCAGTCGTTGCGCCGCCAGCTGCTTCTGATCCCGCAGCGGCCCTGGCTGATGCCGGGCAGCATCGCCGACAACCTGCGGCTGGCCCGTGCCGATGCCGGCGATGCGGATCTGGCGCGGGCGCTGGCGCGCGCCGGGCTGGATACGCTGGTCTCGCAGCTGCCGCGGGGACTGGACACGCCGCTCGGCGCCCGCGGGCACGGCCTGTCCGGCGGTCAGGCGCAGCGGCTCGCCCTGGCGCGGATGTTCCTGTCGCGGGCGGCTGTGTTGCTGCTCGACGAGCCGACCGCGCATCTGGACGACGCCAGCCGCGACCGTCTGCTCGCGGAGATCGCCGCGTTCGCACGCGGGAAGACCCTGGTCGTGGCTACGCACGACCCGGTGGTGGCCGCCGTGGCGGACCGGCAGTGGCGGATCGACGCCGTCCGCGTCGAGGTGCGTGCGTGAGGGCCATGGTGGCGTGGATGTGGCCGATGCTTCGCCGCCGCTGGCGTGCACTGCTGCCGGCCTGCGTCCTGGCGCTGGTGACCGCCGCGGCGGCGGTGGGCCTGCTCGGCGTGGCCGGCTGGTTCCTGACGGCCACGGCGCTGGTCTCCGGCGCGCTGGCGACGTTCAACCTGTTCGTTTCCTCTGCGATGGTGCGCGGTCTCGCCTTCACCCGCATCCTCTCGCGCTACGGCGAGCGTGTGACCGGCCATGCGGCGACCCTGCAGCTGCTGGCCGACCTGCGTACCCGTGTGTTCGGCCGCCTGCTGCGGCTCGATGCCGGACAGCTGGCGCGCTGGCGGGACGGCGATCTGGTCGCGCGGCTGACCGGCGACATCGACGCCCTGGACTCGGTGTTCCTGCTCTCGCTGCTGCCGCTGCTGGTGGGCGCGCTCGCCGGTGCCGTGGTGGTGGCGACGCTCGCGGCCTACGTGCCGCTGGCCGCACCCGTGGTGGGCGCGCTCTGGCTGATCGTGCTGTTGCTGGCGCCGGCCTGGCTGGCCCGTCGGGTGCGCCGCAGCGGCAGCGCGCGGCAGGAACAGGCGGCGGCCCTGCGTCAGCAGGTGCTGCAGGCCGTGGACGGCCACGCCGATCTGCTGGCGCTGGACGCGGCCGATGGCGCGGAAGCCGCCTTCGCCGGCAGCAGCGATCAACTGCGCGGCGCGGCGTTGGACGAGTCGCGCGTCCTCGCGTCCGGACAGGCGCTGGCGCTCGCCTGCGGGGGGCTGGCGATGCTGGCCGTGGCAGCGGCGGGCGCGATCGCCCTGCACGACGAACGGGTCGGCGGTGCACTGCTGGTCGGTTGCGTGCTGGCGGTGGCGGCCTTGTTCGAGGTGGCCGCGCCGGTGCTGCGCGGCGCGGCGCGGCTGGGCGCTGCCGCGGCGGCGTCGAGGCGCGTGCGCGAGCTCGAGCGCACCGAACCGGAGATCGTCGATCCTCCGCAGCCGGCAAGGCTGTGTCCGCTCGGCACCCTGGAGTTCCGGCAGCTGCGCTTCCGCCATCATCCGGCCCTTCCGCTGCTCGAAGGCGTGGATCTGCGGATCGCGCCCGGCGAGCGCGTCGTGGTGACCGGCGTCAGCGGCAGCGGCAAGTCCACCCTGCTGGCCATGGCGCTGCGCCTGCGCGATCCGCAGGCCGGCGGAATCTTCTGGGAGGGCGTGGATCTGCGTGACGCGGCACTGGCGGATCTGCATCGGCGCGTCGCGCTGCTGCCCCAGGATGCGCCGGTCTTCCTCGGGAGCGTACGCGACAACCTGCGGATCGGCGATCCGGCCGCCGACGACGCCCGGCTTTGGGACGTGCTGCGCGAGGCCGGACTGGAAGCTGAAATCCGTGCGCTGCCCGGCGGGCTCGACCAGTGGCTGGGCGAGGGCGGACGCACACTGTCGGCAGGACAGGCGCGGCGCCTGTGCCTGGCGCGGGTGCTCCTGACCGATGCGGCGCTGATCGCGCTGGACGAGCCCACCGAAGGCCTGGACCAGGCGGCCGAACAGGCGTTGTTCCGCGACCTGCCGCGCATCCTGCGCGGTCGCGGTCTGCTGCTGGTCACGCATGCGCAGACGCCGTCTGGTTTCGCTGATGCAACCTGGGAGTTGGTGGAGGGCGTGTTGCGACGCAAGCCAGCCTCCGATACGTCGTAAGCGCGGGTCGCAGGCGCCCGATCGCACCGTCAGGCGATGCCATGTTCCCGGCCCGGGGGGCGGCCTGCGCTTCGACCGCGCACCGAACGGAAACAGGCTGGCATCGAGTCGATGCCGTCAGTGATGCGGCGCGGCTTGTCGCTGGGCTTGGCGTTGCGGATGGCCACTTCGGTCAGGGGCATGTGCGCTGTCTCCGGCGTGGGGGCATCGGCCGGTGCCGGACCCCATGTGCCCCCAGACATGGCCCCAGCTTCAGGGGCATGTCAATGCACGGTATCGCCCTTGGCTGCACAGGAAAAAGGCCGAAACCCCTGTTTTAATTCAGGATTCCGGCCTTTATCGGACTGCGTTGCAGCTTGAAATGGTGGTGGACTTTGCCCCAGCAGAAAACCGGCATCTACAAGCAGTGCGAGTTTGGGCGGAATCCATCGCGATTGCGCGGCAATCCCGGCCCCTAAGCTGGCATTTCACCGACCGGAAAGAAGTCTCCGTGATCGTCATCGCGCAGGCTAAGGTACTCCAGGCGCCACTGATCCACCCGGCGCAGATCAGCCAGCGTCAGGTACGTGTCTGCTACGGCTTCGCACACGTCGAGCGCGATTTCCGTGGCGACGTGGGGCTTGCCGTAGGTCGTTTCGAATAGCTCGCCCAGCTGCCCGGCGACCCGCTCAGCTGCAACCCTCGCATCGGTGCCACCCTCGGTGCCGTCATAAACGACCGACACTGAAAGCGCATAGGGCTCCCCGTCGCCCGCTTCTGCACTCCGCTGCTCACCCAGATCGAAAAACAACCCGACCAGATGCTTCGCGTCGGGCTCCAGAATCTTGGCGATGCGTTGCTCGACGGTGTGTTTGCCAGAGCGCTTGCGCAGCCGCTGCTCGAAGGCATTGGGGAAGGCTGGCCGACCGTACCGTGCGGCGAGCCATTGCTTCAGTACACGCTTGGTCTCAACCGGGAGCAGGAAACCGTGGTCTTTGACTGCGCGTTCGGCAAAGTCGCCCTTGGGTACGCTGCGGCGATCAACATGCCGGAGTTCAAGAATCAACTGGGCGTTGTCGGCGCCCTGGTACGGAAGGTGCAGCCGCCTTGGGTTCTTGGCGTAAGAGAGCTGCGGGTCCGGCTTGGGATCTTGAACAACCACCGCGGCGACGATGACCTCAACGCAGGACTCGCTTTCGTGCGGCAAGTCGCAGTCATGCGTGATGACGACGACACGATGCCCATCATCGACTCCATCAACCAGGCCCAATGCAATGGCCGCTTCGTGCGTAAGAAGGTCACCCTGTCGCCAGCCCGTGTCTCGCGGCAACATCTATCGTCCCCCGGCCGATCACTCGGGAGTTCCAGGAATGGACACCTCGGTACGCCAATCGTCCGAAGGCTTCGCTTTCGACTTCGCCAAGCCGGATCGGTTGTATGCCGCATCCATCGCCTGGGCTTCGGCGATCAGCGACTGGATGTGCGACGGCAGGAGCTGACCAGCAGCAGCGAGGTCCATCAAGGACCGCCCCTCAAAGGCCTTCATCTTCAGCATGGAAGATGCACGCGTGATGCCAGCGACGCGGAAAGCGTCGGCGGCTTGACTGAGGGTGCGAATCCGCTCGAACTTGTCAGGTTCGGGCGTCGCTTCCCCGCCGATCCACTTGTAGATGGCCTGCCTGGAGACGCCGAACACAGTGGCCAGGTCCGCGATGGCCGGATTCAACACTTGGCGGATATTGGCAAGGTGGTCAGATGCAGATCGCAGATCCGGGCGTTTTTCCTGATGGTTGTCGGCCACCCCCACGTCCACATGAAAGGGCACGCGCGCCTCTAGCATCCGGCGCCAGTCCGCGGAACGGGAGAGATCGAAAACACTGCCGGTGCCGCCGATCACAAGGGCTGAGCCGATCAGTGCGAACGCTGCAGTAGCGACGCCCCCTATCGGCGCGGTGTACGGCATTGGTCGCTGGGAAGAATGGGTTACGGTGTACATGGCGTTCGCTTTGACGGGTTCAGGCCCACGCGCCGCGCGCGTGATCCGTCGTCGTCACACGGAAGACGGATTTGATGGTCGCATGCAGCGAGAGCAGCTGCTCACCTAGCTTGTCCATCCCGAGCGGCATGCGGCCCTCGACGAAGTGGTCGGTATCAATGACCGCATGCGCCTGAGGCTGCTTGACATCGAACTTCGGGTTGATGATCAAGCCGCTGGGCTGCATGTCTGGCGGGAATCCCAAAGGTGCGGTCATCCTATGCACCCGAGCCACAAGCGTCCCCATCGACACCAGCGGGCCGATTTTCGTCCTGAAGACCGACTCCGCCAGTCTGTAAAGCGGCTGTGCATCGAAGTCGAATCCATGCAACCCGCCCACGAGATAGTCCTCCACGCTCTCGCCGGCACAAGGCAACACAGCATCCAAGTAGCGAAGGCCCAACCGACTGACGTGGTCGAGAGTGACCGCCTCGTGCACAGCCGCCAAGCCGCGTAGCAGCTCAGGGATGAACTCGTTGTGCGTGTCGTAGTGAGTCGTGTGGTAGGTGATGGCCGACGGCGCGAGGATGAACCCAGCCGTGCGGTCGCTGCGGGTGATGAGCCACTGATGCACCAGCGTGATCTGCGGCTCTGCTTGCTGCGGCGCCTGGCCAGGACCCGGCACAACCAGATGCGTGACCTGTTGCGGCTCGAACAGTGGATATCCCTCGCGCCGCAAACGATCCTGGATCTGATCGACGTACTTGGCCATCGCAGCGACGGGATTGAAGTGCGCCTGCGCCAGCGCGTAGTAGACAGGCGCATTCGACAGCTTCTCGCTCACAGGCGGCTCCGTTTCTTTCGTGGTTGACAGGCCCGTTGTCAGTTTACACTACGGTTGACACCTGCGTCGCCAAATCCAGCCTTCGCCGAAACCTTGTCCGCGCCGACTCGGAAAGGGTGAGGCGGCCGACTTCCAATCAATTGACTAAGTTTGCAATATTGCATATATTGCAAACATGACAAACAAGGCCGATCTTCCAGCGACTCTACGCAGTCTGCGCGCCAAGCTCGCCCTCACGCAGGAGCAGCTTGCCGACCGGTTGGGGGTTTCCTTCGCCACCGTCAACCGCTGGGAAGGCGGGCAATCCAAGCCGCAGCGGGCACAGGCCGAAGCCATCGCCGCGCTGCTGCGCGAGGCAGGCATCGACGAAGAGGCAGGTAGCGCGGGCGGTGACGCCGAGGCCAGGCCCATCGTGCCGCGTCGCGCTCGCCGCACCGCCAGCGCCGCACCCACCACCAAGCCCATGGAGCAGATGCTGTGGGACGCCGCTTGCTCGATCCGGGGCGAGAAGGATGCGGCCAAGTTCAAGGACTACTTGCTACCGCTGCTGTTCTTGAAGCGCCTATCCGACGTGTTCGACGACGAGATCGAGCGCCTGGCCGAGGAGTACGGCGACCGGGCCACTGCTTTGGAGATTGCCGAGTCCGACCACTCGCTGCTGCGGTTCTACCTGCCGCCGGAAGCGCGGTGGGCGGTGATCAGCGGGCGTGAGGCCTATGAGTGGCCGCTCGATGAGCGTGGCCGCCCGACCGCCCCCAGGGACATCGGCGAACACCTCACCCGCGCCGTGCGCGCAGTGGTCAAGCAGAACCCCTCGCTCTCGGGCGTCATCGACGTGGTGGATTTCGCCGCCGAACGGAACGGCGAGCGCGACATCAATCCGGCCAAGTTGCGCGGCGTGGTCGAGACCTTCTCCGATCCGCGCTATCGGCTGGGGCTGGCCGACGTGCAGCCGGATTTCCTCGGACGGGCCTACGAGTACCTGCTGCGCAAGTTCGCCGAAGGCTCGGGCCAAAGCGCGGGCGAGTTCTTCACGCCGACCGAGGTCGGCTTCCTGATGGCCCATATCATGCGGCCGAGGCCGGGCGAGACCTGTCACGACTATGCCTGCGGCTCGGCAGGCCTGCTGATCAAGCTGCAGCTCGTCGCCCGTGAGCTGGATCCGACCAGCAAGGTGCCGCTCAAGCTCTCCGGCCAGGAGCTCCAGGCCGAGAGCTACGCCGTGGCGCAGATGAACGCGATCATCCACGACATGGAGGTGGAGCTGGCGCGTGGCGACACGATGATCAATCCCAAGTTTCGCAACGCGGACGGGACCATCAAGCAGCACGACATCGTCGTCGCCAATCCCATGTGGAACCAGCCGTTCGCGACGGACATCTTCGCCAACGATCCGTTCGACCGTTTCCGCACGGCGGGCGGCATCACTACCGGCAGGGGCGACTGGGCCTGGCTGCAGCATACCCTGGCGTGCATGGACGACGACGGCCGCGCCGCCGTGGTGCTCGACACAGGTGCCGTCACGCGCGGCTCCGGCTCGAAGAACGAGGACAAGGAACGCAACATCCGCAAGTGGTTCGTCGACCGCGACCTGATCGACGGCGTGATCCTGCTGCCGGAGAACCTCTTCTACAACACCACCGCCGCCGGCGTCATCGTCGTGCTCTCCAAGCGCAAGCCCGCCGCGCGCAAGGGCAAGATCGCCCTGCTCAACGCCAGCCGCCGCTTCAAGAAGGGCCGGCCCAAGAACTACCTGCCAGAGGAGGACATCCGGCCGCTGGCGGCGATGTACCTCAAGGGCGAGCCGGTCGAGGGCGAGGTGGCGGTGATCACCACCGAGCAGGCGCGGGAGGCGGACTACAACTTGAGTCCGAGTCGGTGGGTAAACGGCTCCTCTGGTGCTGAATCGGCGGATCTCGGCGCGCTACTACGCCGATTCGAAGCTTTACTGGATGCCGAGAAAAAACTCGAGGGCGATCTGGCTGGTGCCCTTGCGCAACTGGGCAAGCTGGCATGAACGGCACGGAAACTGGAAGCGCGACTCTAGCCGAGCTATGCGACCTGATATCTGAGCAGGTCCATCCGGCAGACGTGCCTGAGGCACTTTACGTCGGTCTGGAACATGTCACTCCTGGACGGCTACGCCGCTCGGGAGGCGGTATCGCGGCCGATGTCCAGAGCCACAAGTACGCGTTTCGCCGGAACGACATCCTTTACGGAAAGCTGCGACCGTATCTCGACAAGGCCATCTTGGCGGATACGGATGGGGTCTGCACGACTGAGCTGCTGGTCCTGCGAGCCAAGCCCGGAGTCGATCCCAGATTCCTCGCGTGCCTCGTGCATGATCCCGACTTTGTCGAGCATGCACTTACGGGGGTCACTGGGGCCCACCACCCACGTACGTCTTGGGCTCACATTGCTCAGTTTGAACGTCCACGATTCTCGTTCGAGGAGCAGCGAACCATCGCGGGCTTGCTGTGGCGTACTCAAGACCTCCTGCGTGTCTGTGAGGATACGATTGAAGCGGCTCAGAAGCTCAAGCTCGTTGCCATGCGCGAACTGTTCACGCGCGGCCTGCGGGGCGAGCCGCAGAAGGAGACCGAGATCGGGCCGGTACCGGAGAGTTGGAATGTCGTACCTCTCGGCTCGCTGGGAAGAATCGGCAACGGTTCGACTCCGAAGAAATCTGTCCACGATTACTGGGAGGGCGGCACCTTCCCGTGGCTGACAAGCGCAAAAGTCTACGATCGGGACATCGAAGCGGCTGACCAGTTCGTCACGAAGACTGCACTAGACGAATGCCATCTCCCCATCGTGAAGCCCGGTGCCGTACTCGTAGCGATTACCGGTCAGGGCAAAACGCTGGGACATTGTGCCGTTCTGAGAATCGAGGCGACGATCAATCAGCACGTGGCCTACCTCCAAACCGACACATCCAAGGCCGACCCCGGATTCATCCGTGGGTATCTCGAAACACAGTACGACTATCTGCGGCAGGTGGCTGCCGGGGGCGGCAGCACGAAAGGTGCGCTGACCTGTGCGTTCTTGCGTAGTCTGCCCCTTCCCTTGCCGGAAATGGAGGAACAACGCGAGATCGTCGCCATCCTCGACGCCATCGACCGCAAGATCGATTTGCACCGTAAGAAGCGGGCGGTACTGGAAGAACTGTTCAAGGCCCTGCTGCACAAGCTGATGACGGGCGAGATCCGGGTCGAAGAGTTGGACCTGTCGGCGCTGGACCGCGTCGAGCCCGAAGCTGAGGAGGCCGTGGCATGAGCATGCTCAAGATCAGCGAGGCAGGCAGCGTGCAGTTCCCGATGGTCAGGCACGCCGAGGAGATTGGCTGGGAGCCGCTCACGCCCTTCGAAGCATTGACACGGCGCGGCGACGAATCCTCCAACCTGTTCCGCGGCGTGTTGGAGCGGAAGATCCTCGAATTCAACCCGTGGCTTGCGGCGGATGCGGCGCGCTCCATCGTCGAGACATTGGATGCCCTGCCGGCCACCATCGACGGCAACCGCGAGTTGCTGGCGTGGCTGCGCGGCGAGCGGCAGTGGTACGACGAGACCGAGAAACGCCATCGCCGCGTCCAGCTCATCGACTTCGAGCACGTCGAGACGAACGCCTTTCATGTCACCTGGGAGTGGAAGATCAAGCCCCCGGCACGCAAGGGCAACCGTGCGGACGTGATGTTCGTCATCAACGGCGTGCCGGTGTGCATCGTCGAGCACAAGAACCCCAAGGACGGCGACGCCATCGAGCGTGGCATCAAGCAACTGCGCCGCTACGAGTTGGAGACCCCGGAGCTGCTGGCCGCGCCGCAGCTTTTCAACGTGACCCATCTGCTCGATTACTGGTACGGCGTCACCTGGAACGTGAACCGGCGCGATATGGCGCGCTGGAAGCAGATGCCGGAGGAGAGCTACCGCTTCGCCGTGCAGTCGTTTTTCGAGCGCACCGACTTCCTGCGCACGTTGGAGCACTGGATCCTGTTCTATGTGCAGGACGGCGAGACGCGGAAATCCGTCCTGCGCCAGCACCAGCGGCGCGCCATCGATGCAATCCTCGACCGCTGCCTGGACCCTGCCAAGACCCGCGGGCTGATCTGGCACACCCAGGGCTCGGGCAAGACCTTCACGCTGCTGACGGCAGCGCGGCAGATCCTGGAGGACAAGGCCCGCTTCTCCAATGCAACGGTCATCCTGGTGGTGGACCGGACCGAGCTGGAGGGTCAGCTCAAGGGTTGGGTCGAGCGGCTGCTCGGCGAGATACAACAGCAGGACATCGCGGTCCGGCGGGCCAACAACAAGGCCGAACTCCAGGCGTTGCTGGATGCCGATTTCCGGGGCCTGATCATCTCGATGATCCACAAGTTCGAGGCCGTCCGGAAGGACAGCTGTCTGCGTGACAACGTCTACGTCTTCATCGACGAGGCGCATCGCTCGGTGGCCAAGGACCTGGGCACCTACCTGATGGCGGCCGTGCCGAAGGCCACCATCATCGGCTTCACGGGAACGCCGATCGCCCGGACCTCCCAGGGTGAGGGTACGTTCAAGATTTTCGGCGCCCAGGACGAACTGGGCTACCTCGACAAGTACTCGATCGCCGAGTCCATCGCCGACGAGACCACCCTCCCCATCAAGCACGTGATGGCACCCTCCACGATGACGGTGCCCGCAGATCGACTCGACAAGGAGTTCTTCGCCCTGGCTGACAGCGAAGGCGTCACCGACGTCGAGGAGCTCAACAAGGTGCTGGACCGCGCGGTGGGGCTGCGTACCTTCCTGACGGCGGACGACCGTATCGAGAAGGTGGCCGCCTTCGTCGCGAAGCACTTCAAGGAAAGCGTCCTGCCGCTGGGCTACAAAGCCTTCCTCGTCGCCGTCAACCGTGAGGCCTGCGCCAAGTACAAGAAGGCGTTGGACAAGCTGCTGCCGCCCGAGTGGTCGGTGCCCGTCTACACGGAGAACGCGGCCGACGCCATCGACCGGCCACTGGTGGCGGAGCTCCAACTCTCCCCCGAGCGGGAAGAGGACGTGCGGCTGCTGTTCAAGAAGCCCGCCGAAGACCCCAAGATCCTCATCGTCACCGACAAGCTGCTCACTGGCTACGACGCGCCGCTGCTCTACTGCCTGTACCTCGACAAGCCGATGCGCGACCACGTGCTGCTGCAGTCGATTGCCCGCGTCAATCGTCCCTACGTCGATGCCAACGGGGTGCAGAAGCGGGTCGGTCTCGTGGTGGACTTCGTCGGCGTGCTGCGTGAGCTCAAGAAGGCCCTGCAGTTCGACTCCAGCGACGTGAGTGGAGTGATCGAGGACCTCGACGTCCTGCTCCATGACTTCCAACAGAAGATCGCCCAGGCTGAGACGGATTACCTCGACGCAGGCGAGGGCGGCAGCGCCGACGAGCGTCTGGAACGGCTCGTCTATGGCCGCTTCCTCGCGCCCGAGGTCCGAAAGGCCTTCTTCGAGGCGTACAAGGAGATCGAGGCGCTGTGGGAAATCCTCTCCCCATCGCCCGAGTTGCGCGACCACATCGCGACCTACAAGCACTTGAGCCAGCTCTATGCGGCGGTTCGCAACGCCTATGCCGACAAGGTCGGCTTCGTGGCCGACCTTGCCTACAAAACCCGGCGCCTGATCGAAGGGAGCGCCACGCAGGAGGGGCTGGGGCGGCTGACCAAGAGCGTCACCTTCGACGTCAAGACGCTGGAATCGCTGCGGGGTGAGAAGGGATCCGACGAAGGCAAGGTGTTCAACCTCGTGCGCGGTTTGCAGCAGGAAATCGACGAGGATGCTGCGACCGCGCCGGTGCTGCAGCCGTTGAAGGACCGCGCGGAGCGCATCCTGAAGGACCTCGAGGAGCGCAAGACCACCGGTCTCGCCGCCATGGACCTGCTGGCCCAACTCGCGGCCGAGAAGGAGGCGGCGCTCGAGAAGGCCCGTGAGAGTGGCTTGGCGGCACGAGCCTTTGCGATCTATTGGACGTTGCGCGACGATGCGGCGTTGCAAGGGGCCGGCATCGAGGCCATGGAAATCGCCAGGGAGGCCGAGGCTCTGCTCAGCCGCTTCCCGAACGCTGCAGTCAATCCCGACGAACAACGTCGCTTCCGTGCTGCCCTCTACAAGCCGCTCCTCGCGCTTTCCCAGGACGAGCGCGCCCGCGTCGTCGACCTGGTGGTCAAGTTGCTGCTGACGGAGGGTGAATGATGAAGTCCGGCGGTGCAGCGCATCGCGACTCCCGAGTGAAAAGGAGTACAGGGCCCGGAAAAGGCTCGCTCTATCCGGCTCAGGAGCTCAAGCGCCGTGCCATGGCCTGGGCGGTGACGCTGCGCGTCAACCCCAAGGTGATCCGGGTGCAGGAGATGCGCAGGAAGTGGGGGTCATGCTCCTCCGCGGGTACCGTCACCCTTGCATCCGATCTGGTCGGTCAGGATGAACGGTTCCAGGATTACGTGATCGTCCATGAACTGCTGCACCTCCGTTTCTCGACGCACGGCAGGATGTTCAAGGCGCTGATGAGCGCGCATGTGCCGGGGTGGCGTCGCTGGGAAGTGGCGCGACGCTGCAACGCCGACTGAAGGGGAACCGGCACGTGGATCCGAAACACCTCTTCGTGGATGAGCGCCTGAAAGGAGGCTGCGTCTACTGTGGTGGCCGACCTGATACCGTCGACCACGTGCCATCGCGCGTCTTCCTCGACGATCCGCTACCTGAGAACCTTCCGGTCGTCGAAGCCTGCCGGGAGTGCAACGGCGGCTTTTCGTTGGACGAGGAATATCTGGCGTGCCTGCTGGAGTGCGTCATGGCCGGCACGACCGAGTCCGAAAGGCTCGCGAGGAAAAAGGTCAAACGGGCTCTATCCAGGAACCCACGGCTAACCGCTCAATTGGAGGCGTGTCGCCTGGATGATCTCTTCGGTCACCTCTGGTGGCAGCCAGATGAAGCGCGAGTACGCAACGTCGTCATCAAGTTGGCGAAGGGACACGTCGCCTATGAATTGAGCGAGTCTTGGTACGACGAGCCTGACGATTACTCCGTTCGTGCATTTCCTGCGATGTCGGAGGCGGAGAGGCAGGAGTTCGAATGCATAGGGGGAGAAGTCCAGTGTTTATGGCCAGAGCTGGGAAGCCGCGCTTTCCTGCGTGCCTTGGGAAAATCCGTCCCTCCGGCCCAGGTCGGAGCGTGGCTGATCGTACAGCCAAGTCGTTATAGATATTCGGTCGACTGGCACTTCCTGTTCCCGTTCCTGGCCCATGCCCTGGGCACGCTGTCCGGGGCGATGGTGGCGACCTGGCTGGTGCGGCCGCGTACGCCGGGACCGGCATGGACCATCGGCGTGCTGTTCTTCCTGGGGGGCGTGGCCAGTGCCTTCATGCTGCCGGCGCCGGCCTGGTTCATCGCCGTCGACCTGGTGCTGGCGTACTTCCCGGCCGCCTGGCTCGGCTGGCGCCTGGCGCGTTGATTCCCTTGCAGCCCGGAGGAGGGCGCATGCATCCGGACACCGTGCAGTACCACCAGGCGTTGCCCGCGCAGGAGCGGGCGGTGTGCGGGAAGCTGGCCGCGGAGATCGAGGCCGCGCTGCCGGAAGCGGCGAACAAGGNGTGGCACGCGCACCCGGTCTGGTTCCTGGACGACAACCCGGTGGTCGGCTACAGCCACCTCAAGGGNGGCATCCGCCTGCTGTTCTGGAGCGGCCAGTCCTTCGCCACGNCGGGGCTGGNGGCGGAGGGCAAGTTCAAGGCCGCCGAGGCGCGCTACGNGTCGGTCGACCAGGTCGACGTGGAGCTGTTGCGGCGCTGGCTGGCCGAGGCGCGCGACATCCAGTGGGACTACCGGAACCTGGTCCGGCGCAAGGGCAGGCTGGAGCGGCTCAGGTAGGACGGCCGGCG
>Ga0065721_10049800_pt1 | contig 27130 bp, 25 predicted proteins | sample Mesricmetagenome_FD_59108 | JGI IMG/M metagenome (GOLD analysis project Ga0065721, IMG submission 59108) | Mesophilic microbial community from rice straw/compost enrichment Sample: eDNA_1 v2 (version 2) | ecosystem: Engineered > Solid waste > Grass > Composting > Bioreactor | place: USA: Davis... | reverse complement strand
CGACCCGGGGACCGAGATCAGCACGGCAGGCGAGCCGTTGCCGGTCCCCTATTCGATGCAGACCGCGCACGAACGAGGGCTTCGCTTCGTCCATCAGGATCTGGGCCTGGTGCCGAACCTCACCGTTGCCGAGAACCTGGCCATCGGCTTCGGCTTCGACACCACTCGCCTTGGCCGCATCCGGTGGCGCCGCGAATGGAAACGGGCGGCGAAGCTGCTTGACGAGTTCGGGCACGGCGAGATCTCGGCACGCACCGAGGTCGGAGCCCTCTCGCCGAGCGAGCAGACGATTGTCGCGATCGTCCGGGGGATCCAGGATGTGATGGAGGGCGGTGCTCTGTTGGTCCTCGACGAGCCCACCGCATCGCTGTCGGATGTCGAGGCCGAGCGTCTGTTCGATGTGATCAAGGTGGTGCAGTCCCGCGGGGTGGGGGTGCTGTTGACCACGCACAGGCTCGACGAGGTGTTCCGTCTTGCGGCCAGGGTCACGGTCCTGCGCGACGGGAAGAAGCAGGGTACTCGCGAGGTGGCCGCCTTGACCGAATCTGAGCTGGTCGGGATGATCGTCGGTCGCGAGCTTGAGATCGGCGAACGTCTGCGTGAGCCCGGCCTCGCCTTCGGCGAAGTGGTCCTCGAGGCCAAGGGGCTTTCCGGAGTACGAGTCCAAGACTTGAACCTGTCGCTGCGAGCCGGAGAGATAGTCGGCGTGGCCGGGCTGCTCGGCTCCGGTCGGAGCGAGTTGGCCAGACTGCTGACCGGGTCTCAGTGCCCGGCTGCGGGAACGATCTCCCTTGAGGGAAGGCCCGTCGAGCTTCGGAACCCCAGGGACGCGATCAGGGCCGGAGTCGTCCTGGTTCCAGAAGACCGACGCAATGCCGGTTCTTTTCAGGACCTGACGCTTCTGGAGAACGTGACCGCGATGCGTGCGTCCCGGTTCTGGAGGAAGGGACGGTTTGCCCGTCGCGAAGAAAGGCGGGAAGTCGGGCGGATCGTCGCCGAATACGACGTGCAGCCGCCACGCCTTGAGCGACGCTTCGGCAGCTTCTCGGGAGGCAACCAGCAGAAAGCGATGATCGCCAAAGCGATGACGATCACGCCACGCCTGGCCGTCTTTGACGAATTGACCCAAGGGGTCGATGTCGGGTCCAAGGCGCAGATCTACGAAATCTTGATGAGACAGGCAGAAACAGGTGCGGCGGCGCTGGTCATCAGCGCTGACCTCGACGATCTGGTCGGGATCTGCGATCGCACCGTAGTGATGAACGCCGGGCGGATCTGTGGGGAGATCACCGGCGATTCGCAAACGCGCTCGGAGCTCGGGCGAAGGGTCTACGAGAAAGTGGAGGTTTCAGCATGAAGTTCGACCGTGAGATGGGTGCGGCACTCGCCTTGCCGGCGCTGCTGGTCGCGTTCGTTGTCCTTTTCTCGTTGTTGAAGCCGGACCTCTTCTTCACGACTGACAACTTCAGGACGATCCTGGTGACCCAGGCGGTGCTGGCGATCCTGGCGCTGGCCACGATGCTGCCACTCGTGCTCGGTGAGTTCGACTTGTCTGTGGCTGCGAATCTAGGCCTGGGTGCGATTCTCGCCGCCGGGCTCCAAGCCCAATCAGGGGCTTCGTTTGGAACCGCGATCCTGGTTGCCCTGCTGGCCTGTTCGCTCATCGGGCTGATAAATGGCATCCTGATCGTCCGTTTCAAGATAAATGCCTTCATCGCAACGCTGGCGATGAGCACGATCCTGGCCAGCGTGGTCCTGTGGTACTCGGACGGCAATACCTTCAGTACCGGCATCTCGTCGACCTTCAAGTCTCTGGCGAACGATTCCCTGCTCGGGATTCCACTTCCGGTCGTCTATGTCGTGATCGTCGCGGTCGTGCTCTGGTACTTGCTCGAGATGACTCCCTTGGGGCGTCACATGTACGCGATAGGTGGCTCACGTGACGCCGCTCGTCTCTCCGGCATCCGAGTTGACGCGATCACGATCGGCGTCTTCGTGGTCACCGGGCTGATCGCCGGTCTGGCGGGGGTGCTTCAGTCGGCGACTCTCGGTTCGGGCAATCCGACCATCGGACCTTCGTTTCTGCTCCCGGCTTTCGCGGCGGCCTTCCTCGGTGCCACGGCGATCAAGGTCGGCAAGTTCAACGTCGTGGGAACGGTGCTGGCCGTGATCACGCTTCAGACTGGTATCACCGGGCTGCAGCTGATCGGCGCGCCGTACTACATAGAGGGCATGTTCAATGGTCTCGCCCTTCTGATCGCGGTTGGCGCGACAGTGTTCCTGCGGCGCAAGTCACCCGCCTGAGCTCATGCTGGCAGCCAAGCTGACAGATCCTCCGGGCATCGATCTCGTTGAGACGGAAGTGCCCCGTCCCGGCCGGGGCGAGTGCCTGGTAGAGGTCCGAGCCTGCGGGATCTGCGCCTCGGACTTGAGGTTCCTCGCCGGTCACGGCGCTGCCAGGCCGGGGACGACTCTTGGGCACGAAGCCACCGGCATCGTCGTCGGCCTCGGTGAGGACGTCGACCGTTCGCTATCGGATCAGCCGGTCGCGATCAATCCCTTGATCGGCTGCGGAGCCTGTTCCCGATGCGTCGCCGGCAGGCCCCAGCGCTGCCCTGGGCGCGAGTTCGTTGGAATCCAGCGTGACGGTGCCTTCGCCGAGTTCGTCAAGGTTCCGGCTGAGAATCTGGTCAGCTTGCCGCCCGATGCCGACCTTGTCTCCAGTGCGCTGGCGGAGCCTTTCAGCGTGGCTCGACATGCACTCGGCCCCGGCGTAGCCGAGTCGATCGCAGTGATCGGGGCAGGCGGCATCGGGCTCGGAGCGATCCTGGTAGCTCGAGCGAGGGGCACAGAAGTGGTTCTGGCCGATGACCTTTCCGAGGCAGCGCTCGGGAAGGCTCTGCGTTGCGGGGCACAGCCTCTGCCGACCGACCGAACCGAGCTGGTGGCGCAGGTGATCGATTGCTCCGGTGCGGCGAAGGCCCTGCCTCGATCGACCGAGGTCGTGTCGTCCGGTGGTGAGATCGTCTTGGTGGGAATCGCATCCGACGCTGTTTTCCCCTACGAGATGTTCGTCCGCGGTGAGCTACGGGCCCGTGGGGCCTTCGCATACGAGCCGGCTGACTTCGAGGAAGTAGCACCCGGCCTTGGTTCAGGGCACCTGGATGCGACGCCTCTCGCGGTGGAGACCGTGCCGCTGACCGCTATCAACGACGCCGTCGAGATCCTCCGGGCTGACCCCGGCGCGCACTCGCGGATCATCGTCCAACCACGCCCCTGAGGAGGCACCATGAGCAATTCCTTCGACACCATCGTCATCGGTGGCGGACCCGGCGGCTATGTCGCGGCGATCCGTTCAGCCCAGCTCGGTAGAAGGACGGCCGTGATTGAGCGCGATCTGCCGGGAGGACGTTGCCTCAACTACGCCTGCATTCCGGCGAAGACGATGCTGCGGAGCGCCGAGATCTTCGAGGAGGCAAAGGACAGCGCCGATCTGGGGGTCGTCGCCGAACGAGTAAGGCTCGATTGGGAAGCGCTCGGCAATCGCCGGGCCCAGGTCTCGCAATCACTTTCGAAGGGGGTCGAGGGCCTCTGGATGAAGAACGAGATCGAAGTGATCGAAGGTGAGGGATCCCTCAATTCGGCGGGCAACGTGGAAGTGGCGGGTGAGGAGTATCGGGCCGACGCGGTGATCCTCGCCACGGGGTCTGTGCCCTGCCCGATTCCGGGCATCGAGTTCGGTGATCGCGTGCTCGACACCTGGGGTGCCTGGTCTTTGCCAGAACAACCCGAATCGCTTGCAGTGATCGGGGCTGGGGCATCCGGGGCCGAGATCGCCTCGGCCTACGCTCGCTTCGGGACCAGAGTGGTCCTGCTCGAAGCGCTCGGTCAGATCCTGCCGGCCGAAGACGCTGACATCGCCAAGGTGGTCGCAAGGTCGTTCAAGAAGCAGGGCATCGAGATCGCCACTGATGCGGTGGTCGCCGATGTCGAGGTGCGCGAGGGCTCCGTGGCGTTCCCTCATGGTGAAAAGAGCATCGAGGTCGACTACATCACTATCGCCGGAGGCCGGTCTCCCGACATCGAAGGGCTGGGGCTGATCGAAGCAGGGGTCGAAGTGGAGGCAAACGGCAAGGTCAAGGTCGACGAGTTCGGCCGGACCACGAACCCAAAGGTCTTTGCGATCGGGGATCTGACCCACTCCAAGGCACTCGCTCACAAGGCCTCCGAGGAAGGCATCGTCGCGGCGGAGGCTATAGCGGGCGTCGAGAGGGCTCCGGTCGATCAGGGAATGATGGTGGGTGCGACCTTCTGTTTCCCGCAGGTGGCTTCTGTCGGGTTGACCGAAGCTGCCGCTCTGGAGACTGGGTACCGGGTGAAGGTCGGCAAGCAAAAGATCGCTGGAGAAGGGGCCGGAACCGTCTACGACGATCGTCTGGGTCTGGTCAAGCTGGTGAGCGACGCGGAGAACGGCGAGTTGCTCGGCGCCCACGTTGTCGGCAACCGGGCCTGCGACCTGATCGCCGAGCTGGTCGCGACGATGGCTCTGGAGGGTGGCCACCAGGACCTCGCTCGGATGGTGCACCCACACCCCACCTTCTCTGAGGCTGTGCTGGATGCGGCGCGTGATGTCGACGGGTGGGCGATTCACGCGTGATGATAGACCAACCATTCGCTATAATCTAGTCATGATCGTCGATCAAGCAGCTCACCCCGAGGGCCATGCGCTCCAAGCCATGGTCCGTGAGTTCGCGCAGGGTGAAATCAAGCCTTACGCCGCAGAGTGGTGGGACGAGTATCGGTTCCCCACGGAGCTCTTCAGGCAGATGGCCGAGTTGGACCTGATGGGCCTCTTGGTGCCGGAAAGCTATGGGGGGACCGATGTCGGAACGGTGGCTGCGACGGCTGCCCTGTTTGAAGTCGCGAAGGTGGACCAGTCGGTCGCGGCGGCATGGCAGGCACATCTCACGATCGGCAGCATGCCCCTGCTCGCCTTCGGGAGTGAAGAGCAGAAGAGTCGGTGGCTGACTCAGCTGGCGGCCGGTACGAAGCTGGGCTCGTTCGGCCTGACCGAGCCGGAGGCGGGATCCGACGCGGGGGGGATTCGCACCCGGATCTCTGAGTCTGAGAGCGGCTGGCGGTTGGATGGGACCAAGACCTTCATCTCCAATGCGGCTACTGACATCAGCCTGGGTCCGGTAGTTCTCGCGCGTGCCCCTGGTCCAGAAGGAAAGCGATCCTACGCGAACGTTCTCGTCCCGCTCGGCAGCGAGGGCTTCGATGTCGGCCCGAAGCTGCGAGGGCTCGGCTGGCACTCGCTGGACAGCAGGGAACTCAGCTTCGACGGGGTAGAGATCGCCGACGATCAGATCATCGGCGATGTCGGTGGCGGATTCTCACAATTCCTCTCCGCTTTGGATGTCGGACGGATCACCGTGGCGACGCTTGGTGCGGCTCTGGCCGAGGCGGTGCTGGAAATGGCTCTCGAGTATGCGAAGGAACGGCAGCAATTCGGCCGGCCCATATCGAAGTTTCAGGGTATCCAGTTCAAGCTGGCCGATATAGCGGCTCAGCTCGAGGCAGTAAAGCTCCTGATTTTCCGTACCGCTCAGCTTCGCGATGCCGGCAAGCCCTTCTCGCGAGAAGGCGCGATGGCGAAGCTACTCGCCTCCGAGCTCGCCAACCGCGCAGCTTCGGAAGCGGTCCAGATCCACGGCGGCTACGGATACATGCACGAGTATCCCGTGTCCCGCTTCTACGCGGACGCGAAGGTACTCGAGATCGGCGAAGGTACCAACGAGATTCAGCGGATAGTGATCGCCCGGCACCTCGGGTGCTGAAGGAGCCTCCCTTGTACGCGAAGGCGATCGACTCAGCAACGGAATCGCGAATCGGACGGGATCACCCATGATCGCGCTCAGGTGGCATGGGCGGCAGGACCTGAGGCTGGAGGAAGTCCCCGAACCCGGCCCGCCTCCCTCGGGGTTCGTGAACGTGGAGGTCTCGTTCTGTGGCATCTGTGGCAGCGACGTCACCGAGTATGTCCGTGGGCCGGAGATGATCAGCAGCAAACCGCATCCGCTCTCAGGCCATGTTCCCCCGGTGACCCTTGGGCATGAGTTCAGCGGTCGGGTGATCGCGGTTTCCGAGGGCTCCGAAGTTGAGATCGGGACCAGGGTTTCCGCCGATGTCTGTTGGCGGTGCGGCAAGTGCGAGTACTGCCGTGCCGGCGACTACCACGTCTGCCGCTATGGCGGTTCGCTCGGATTCCACTCCGACGGCGCGTTCGCCTCGCAGGTTCAGCTGCCTGAGTACATGCTCGTGCCGCTGCCAGACGAGGTCGGTGACGAATACGGGGCCATGCTGGAACCGCTTGCGGTCGGACTGCACGCGTTGGACCGGGCGGGTCTTCGTGCTGGAGACGACTTGGTCATCTTCGGATTCGGGCCGATCGGTGCGGCCGCGGCGCTTTGCGCCAAGGCTCAGGGTGCCAGGGCGCTCGTAGTTGAGCTCTCGGCAGAGCGACTCGCCAAAGCCGAGGAGCTGGGATTCGCCACTTTGGAGACGGGCGCAGACCTGCCTCGGCGCCTGAGGGCCCAGCTCGGTCGCGGAGGGGCTGATGTGGTCGTCGAGTCGACCGGTGCTGCCCCAGTACTTGCTCAGGCGATCGAGTGTGCCCGTCGAGGTGGGCGGATCGCGATGGTGGGCTTGCCCACGTCTCTGTCGGAGATCGATCAGCGCCGGCTCGTCCTCTTCGAGCGGAGCGCGGTCGGGGCGCTCGGCTATCGAGGCGATCTTCCTCGTGTTGCCGCTTTGCTGGCGGCGGGGAATCTGAACTTGGCCGGGATCATTTCGGACATCGTGCCGCTCGGCAGGGCGGTGGCGGCACTCGACTCTCTGATCGAGTCGCCGGGTTCGAAAATCAAGGTTCTGATCCAGCCCGGGGGTGACTAGTGCAAACCTTCCGCCGCGGCGCCTGAGTCTCCGGCGCTGAGGGTCTACTCGCATACCTCTCTCCCACAAGCGCGAGTGGACCCGGACCGGTCGCAGTTCGTTCTGTGGCCGGTCGTGCGGCGGATCGCTCCAGTTCCGGGCTTTCTTGAAGTTCCCTAAAGGAATTTTGGCTATTCTTCCCTGCTTGTGACCGGAATCCCCGCCTCAACTGAGCCCCCGGCTTCGGCGACTCTTCGCCCCAGGCAGCCGGTGAAGGTGCGGCGGACACCCGCATCACGGCCTCGACGAAGTGGCGGCGCTGCCGAAAGAGGTCGGGCACGTACTGAAACTACACGTCGAGGAACAGCTCGGTAGCGCGGCACCGGCATGATCGCCATCAAACGCCGGACCCGGATACGCGTCCCGCCGGAAGCTCTTCGCGTTGAATATCGACCCGATTGACGTGAAAGCCGCAGCGTATTTTGATTCGATGGCGGGTCAGGTACTCCCGGCCAGATGCTGACCGGTAGTAGAGCACCAGAGCAGGTTCGTCTCCCTCAGTTGGTTCGACATGGGCGCTGACAACGAGGGAGGTGGTCTCTTTGGGGCCAATTGGAATTTGGTAGTTCCATGCGGCAGTCGAGCGGTTTTCTGCCCCCAGAGCGAATACTGCGGTGCCAAGCACGATTGCCGGTCCGCGTCCCAGGTTGGTGACATCAGTCGCGATAGTCATCTCGGAATCTTCCGGATCGTCGTAGCGAGGATCTTGATCGTTCCCCCAAACCGCCGAGATTTCTGCCGGGGGAACCTGTCCGAAAAGCTCGCGACGAGAAACGGCATCTCGGGCGCTTCGATGCTCCTCCTGACTACGTTCAGGCCTTCCCGCAGGCTTGCTCCAAGCTGAGGGCGACGCCGTCTTGGTCGTGAAGGTCGGACTCGGTCTCGGCCAGGGCGACCTCGGCTTGTTTGCGTTCGTCTTGTAGATAGGGGTGAGGGCGTGAAGCTTCTCGGCGACCTGTACCTCGATGGCGATGGCTTCGACCTCGACCGGCTCGATTCCGGCGAAGGCGAGGAGATCATCAGTGTGCAGGCTGTCAGACCGGATCTCTCGACCCTCTCGTAGCCTCGCGATTTCCGTCGCTCTTGACAACTTGCCAATGAATCGGTATAAGAAGAAAACAAGCATTTGTTTACCGAGGAGGTAGCAGGATGGAGAGGGAATATCTGTTTCCCAGCGCGACCATGGAGCGCGAAAGCCTGATCGACCTGCAGATGCGGAAGCTCCGCTATCAGCTGCAGTACGCGATCGACAACAGCGAGTTCTACGCACGGCTGTTGTCTGACGTGGACATCGACCAGATCAGGGCTCGTTCCGATCTGTCGGCGCTCCCGACGATCGACAAGGAGATGCTGGTCGAGGACCAGAAGGACGTGCCGCCGTACGGAACCAGGTGTTGCGTCCCGGAAGAGAAGATCGCCCACGTGTACATGACCGGCGGAACCTCGGGCCTGGGCCAGGAGATCTACGCGAACACCAAGGTCGACCTCGAGTGGATGGGCGCCGGCTGGCTTTCCTGGTTTCACGCGATGGGCCTTCGCAAAGGCGACGCGGTTATCCAGACCTTGCCGATCAGCACGACCGAAGGTCCCCTGAGCCTGCTGCAAGGCTTCAGGAAGGCGGGGATCAACGCGTTCCACAACGCGCCGTACGACACCAAGACGAAGATCGAGAAGTACATGCTCCCCTTCGCCCCGAAGGCGATCTGCGCCGTGCCCGCCTACCTCACCCACATGACCGTGGTCTGCGAGGAGATGGGCATCGATCCGAAGACCGACTTCCCGCGGCTGGACACGATCCTCACCTTCGCCGAGCCGTTCACCCTGGAGTGGGTCGCCCAGATCGAGGAGACCTGGGGCGCGACCGTGCACGAGATGTACGGCTCCAGCCAGACGGCCTGCTTCGGGTCCGGGACCTGCGAGAACGGGGTGCTCCACGACGGTGAGCGGGGGCTGATGCACTTCGACGAGCTCGCCACGTTGATCGAGGTGATCGATCCCGAGACCGGTGAGCAGGTCGAACCAGGCGAGGTCGGCGAAGCGGTGATCACGAACCTGAACCGGGAGGGCACGATCCTGATCCGGTTCCGCAGCGGCGACCGGGTCCGGTACATGCCGTACGACAGCTGCGACTGCGGCCGCACCCACGACGGCTTCGAGGCCGGCACCATCGCCCGATACGACGACATGATGAAGATCAAGGGCATGAACGTCTGGCCCGAAGCGGTCGACGGCGTGGTCTTCGCGTTCCCCGAGATCGAGGAATACCACGGGACCGTCTCGGTCGACGATCGCGGCCGCGAGCAGGTGAAGATCCAGGTCGAGTTCAAGGACGACGGCGTCTCCGACGAACAGGCGAACGCCGTGCTGAACGATCTCGGCGGAGCCCTCAAGAAGGACACCGGCCTCCGCATGGACGTCGAGCGTGTCGGGCATGGGTCGCTGGAGCGATTCATCATGAAAGTCCGGCGCTGGGACGATCAACGAAGAGAAGGTCTGGAGCGAGTCACTTGGGGGGTCTCCAAGACCAACGTCGAATCGGCTTCGAAGGAGGCAAAATAATGAGCGCGACCACTCAGCAAGATCTCGAGAGCGTGGTTGAAAGGCTCAGCGAGATGCTCGAAACGGCGAAGTCCCTCCAGCAGGAGCATCACATCCAGCTCGAAGGTGACATCGAGAGGCTCGTGGCGATCCTCGCGGACAAGATCCGGCACATCGATCCGGAGCGCTTCGAGCACGTAACCGAGTTCGAGTAGGGCTCGGGAACGGGACCGGGCAATTGCGGGGCGAATGCCTCAAGAGCGTCGCTGCCGCCGCGGCGACGGTCACGGATGGATCGACGGTGGGAATCGGAGGCTCGATTTCCGCCGGCCATCCGATGGCCGTGATCCGCGAGCTGCTGCGATCGGGCGTACGGGACCTGACGATCGTGGCCCCGACCGCCGGCCTCGAAGTCGATCTCCTCGTGGCCGCCGGCCGGGTGAAGCGCCTGATCACCGCCTACGTCGGCTGCGAAGGCGTCGCCTCGGTGGGGCCGGCCTACAGGTCGGCGCTCCGAGACGGCAGCCTCGAGATCAGCGACTACGACGAGGGCATCTGCGCCGCCGGTCTCAAGGCGGCCGCACAGAAGCTCCCGTTCCTTCCCTGGCGGGGAGGCGTGGGCACATCTCTGCCGGAGCTCAACCCGGAGCTCGTCGAGTTCTCCGACCCGATCTCCTCCGAGCCTCTGCTCGCCGTCCCGGCGATCTCGCTCGACGTGGCCATCGTCGTGGCGGAAGCGGCGGATCGCTACGGCAACGCCTGGTTCGGCCGGTCGAGGTATATGGACCCGCTGCTGGCGAACGCGGCCGAGCTGGTCGTCGTCCAGGCCGAGGAGGTGATCGACAACTCCGAGATCAGGAAACACCCGGAACGCACCCAGTACTGGACCCGGGCCGTGGTCACGGAAGCCCGATTCGGAACCCACCCCTACGCCGGTCCTCGATCGGTCAGAGATGAGGCCGCCCTCCGCGAGTATGCCGAAGCGGCCCGGCGGCTCGGCGAAGGAAACGACGCCCCCTTCCGCGAATTCATGCGTCGACACGTGGAGAGCTGCGTCGACCACGAGCATTATCTCGAGGCGATCGGGAAGGCAAGGCTCGCCGAGCTCGAGGTGAAGCCATGAACGGATACTCGACCCTCGAGCTCACCGCCCTCGTCCTCGCCCGCGACCTCCGTCCCGAAGACAGGGTCATCCAGAGCGGGGCCAACATGCCGGAAGGGCGAGCCGCCGCGATCCTCGCCGGCCTCCGGTTCCCCGGCTCTCGCGTCATCGTCGACCTCGCGGTCGAGAATTTTGCCGGCGGAAACCCGATTCCTCCAGTCCATCCTTCGTCATTCGACCCGCGAAGCCTGGAGTTCGGCGAGGCGCGGAGCTGCCAGGACACGATCTTCGACTACGTCGCCCGCCCCGAAGTCTTCTTCGTCGGCGGCCTGGAGGTGGACCAGAGGGGAAACCTCAACCTTCTGGGTCGCCGGGACGAGCAGGGACGATGGGACCTCCGCGGACCCGGGACCCTCGCCCTTGCGTCGATGACGACGCATGCATCCGGCTACTACATCGTGATGCGCAGGCACGAACCGCGAACCTTCCCGTCGAAGGTCTCGCTGATCACCGCCCTGGGGGACAAGCAGCGACGAGCGCAGCTCGGCTTCCCCGGAGGAGGTCCGCGTCTCGTCGTGTCCCCGCTCGGCGTATTCGACTTTGACGAACGAGGCGACATGCGCATCAAGTCACTTCACCCCGGAGTCAGCCAGGAAGCCGTGGCGGACGCCACAGGCTTCTCCTTCGAGGTCACCGAACGACCTGAAGTGACACCGGAACCGACACCCGAAGAATTAACTGTCTTGAGGGAGACAATCGATCCAGAGGGCATCCTCAGATGAATACATCTAAGGATGACAATACAACGAGAGGGGTACTGCAGTGAATAAACGACAGCTAGTATATATATTGGGCCTGATTGGAGTTATGGTACTCTTAGGCGCAGGCTGTGGAGGCGATGAGGATTCGTCGTCTGACAACGGAAGCGACGGCTCATATCCGGCCGAGTTCAACGAGATGGTCGACAACGCTATGGCGCCGGTCTCCGAGTGGCCTGGTCCCACATCCTCACCGAAGCTGAAGCCGAACCAACTGGTTTTCAGCATCCCTTGCTCGAAGGTCGCTGAGGGGTGTGAGTTCATCAACCAGGGCGTCAAGGATGCCGCCGAGGCGGTGGGTTGGGACTACAAGACGGTCGATCCCGAAGGAAGCCCGGAGAAGAGCAACGCCGCGATCCGGCAGGCGGTACAGGCAAATGCGGATGTCATCGTCATGGTGGCGATTGACCCGAAAGTCGTTTCGGACGCGCTGGGCGACGCGCAGGATGCAGGCATCCCGGTCGTGCTGGTAGCCGGCGGGCGCGAGGGCGAACCGGAGCTGTTGGCCAACAACGGAGTGTTCACGGATGTGACCTTCCGCAGCTACGAGTTGGGCGAATTGCTCGGAGCGTTCATCGCGGTCAACTCGGACGGCGAGGCCAAGGTCGCGATGTTCAATACCCCGGAGTGGCCGACCATCGACCAGAGGTTCGAGGGCACCAAGGCATCGCTGTCGGAGTGCCCCGGCTGTGAAGTCGTGGCCGAGACCGATTTCGCGCAGACGGAGATCGGGACGACGCTCGGCTCCAAATACCAGTCGGTGCTGCAGGCAAATCCCGATGCGGACTACGCCTGGGTGGGCTTGGACGCCGCGGCATCGGTGCTGGTCGCGGCAAACCAGCAGGCCGGGTCGGACCAGGCCCAGATCACGTCGATCGACGGCAACAAGCAGAACATCGACTACGTGATGGACGGATCTCAGCTTGTCACGATCGGCAGTCCGTTGAACTGGACGGGATGGGCGGCCCTGGACGAGGCGAACCGGGCGGTGAACGGTGCTGAGCCGGCCACCGACAACATCCCCTATCGGCTCATCACCAAGGAGAACGCCGAGCAGTTCGTCGGCACTGGCTTCGAGGGGGATATCGATTACCAGGCGAAGTACCTGCAGCTCTGGAAGACCGGCAAGACGAGCAAGTCGGTAGACAAGTGATGAACCGGGCCCAGCACGCACTAGCTGTACGTGACCTCTCCAAGACATTTGGAGTGAGCCGGGCGCTCGACCATGTGACCGTCGGATTCAGGCGGTCCAGGGTCACGGCGCTGCTGGGCCCGAACGGCTGTGGCAAATCCACGCTGATCAAGATCCTCGCTGGGTTCCACAGCCCCGATGGTGGCGACGTCGAAATCGGCGGTGAGCCGATCGAGACGCCGATCGAACCGCAGTCCGCGCATGCGCGTGGGCTGCGGTTCGTGCACCAGGACCTGGGCCTGATCGAGCAACTGAGCGTGAGCGACAATCTCGCCTTAGCGCATGCCTACTACGGCACGCCGACGCTCTCGCGGCTGCGTCGTCGCGCGGCCGAAGAGGCGGCGCGGCAAGCGCTGGAGGTCCTCGAACTGGACATCGATCCTCGCGCGACGGTCGGCAAGCTCAGCCAATCGGATCAGATCATGGTCGCGATCGCCCGCGCCTTCCAGGTCTCCGGTCCGTCGGACCACCAGACGGTGATCCTCGACGAGCCCACCGCGTCTTTGCCGGCGGAAGCCGTCGATCGTGTTCTGGCCGCGGTCGACAAGATCAGCTCGGCCGGCGGCACCGTGATCTACGTGACCCATCGGATCGACGAGGTGGTGCGCATAGCCGATGATGTCGTCGTCCTGCGCGACGGAGTCGTCGCGGCGGAGAGAGATGCTTCGCAGCTGGATGCAGGCTCGCTTTCGGATCTGCTCTTCGGCGCGATGTTCGCAGTCGAGGAGATGCCGTCGGCATCGTCCCCCGACGAGGTGGTGCTCGACGTTGAATCGATCTCTGGATCGCGGATCAAGGACGTCACCTTCGACCTCCACCGGGGCGAGATCCTCGGTGTGGCGGGACTGGCCGGCTGCGGCCGCAGCGAGCTCAGCAGGCTGCTCGCCGGAGTCCAGCCGATCGCGGGCGGGTCGGTCCTCCTGGAAGGATCGCCGGTCAGCCCGGGATCGCCGAGAGAAGCGCTCGAGCAGGGGATCGCGTACGTGCCCCCCGACCGGGCGACGATGGGATCGATCCCGGAGATGTCGGTCAGGGAGAATGTGACCCTGAGCGACCTGTCCCCCTTCACGCAGGCCGGACACCTGCTACCCGGGGTCGAGAAGAAAGCCGTCGGCGACCTGCTGGAACGATATGAGGTCCGTCCCCGCGACACGGAGCGCCGCTTCCAGTTCCTCAGCGGAGGCAACCAGCAAAAGGCGATCATCGCGAAGTACGCGCGGCTGAAGCCGCAAATCCTGATCGTCGACGAACCGACCCAGGGAGTGGACATCTCGGGGAAGAAGGAGATCGCGCGAGTCCTGCGGGACCTGGCGGTCGACGGATGCTCCGTCTTGCTCGCTTCGAGTGACCTGGACGAGATCGGCGAGCTCTGCGACCGGGTCCTGGTGCTCGACCGGGGCAGGCTGGTCGGCGTCTTCGAGCGTGGGGAGATCAACGAGAAACGCCTGTCCGAACTGACAATGACCGAACCCCTGAGGAGTGAACTTGAGTAGCGAAACGAGGTCGGAGAGGCCCCGGTTCGGCGCCTTCGCGTCGAAGCTGGCGGCCGACGGAGGCGTCGCCGCGTTTCTGATCCTGATGGTGATCGGCTTCAGCGTCGCACTGCCTGATCAGTTCTTCACATGGGCGAACGTCCAGAACATCCTCGGCGGGCAGGCGGTCCCGATCCTGCTCGCCCTGGCGATAGTCACGCCCCTCGTGGCCGGCGAGTTCGACCTGTCGGTCGCCGCGACGCTGGGGATAGCGTCAGTCTTCACGGCCTATGCGACATCGCACGACATACCGATCGGGGCGACCTTCGTCCTCGTGCTGATGATCGGTGGGCTGGTGGGAACCATCAACGGGCTGCTCGTGACTCGGGTGGGCGTGAGCGCGTTCATCGCCACGCTGGGGATGGCGACGATCCTCAGTGGCGGAAACCTCCTCATGACGCAGGGATCCGTGATCTACGACGGGGTCCCGGAATCCCTGACCGACCTGGCGCGAACCCAGGTCCTAGGGCTTCCGATCGTCGTCTTCTACGCCTTGGCCGTCGCGCTCGTACTCTGGTACTTCCTCGAGTGGACCCCCTTCGGCAGATACCTGCTGGCGACCGGGAAAGGACGGGAGGCCGCCCGCCTCACCGGCGTCCGCACCCAACATTGGCTCTTCTCGTCGTTCGTCATCGCGGGCGTGATCGCGGCCATCGCCGGCTACCTCCAGACCGCGCGGATCGGCTCGGCACCACCCACGGTCGGCCCCGATTTCCTGCTTCCAGCATATGCGGCGGCGTTCCTCGGCGCGACGACCATCCATCCGGGACGATTCAACGTCTGGGGAACCATCATCGGCGCGCTCGTCCTGGCGGTCGGAATCACCGGCCTGAACCTCGCCGGCGCAGCCTTCTGGATTCCGCCGGTGTTCAACGGCACCGCTCTGATCATCGCCGTGTCGATCGCGGCCATCGTCAGCCGAAGGAGCGCGAAATGGACGAGGCGATAGCGGTGTCCCGGCAACTCGACAATCACCAGAAAAGGACCCTTTGATGGCGAGAATCGACCAGCGTCAACAAATCCTCGAGGCCGCGACCGAGCTGTTCAGCGAAGCCGGCTACACGGGCACGACTATGCGAGACATCGGCAAGAAGGTCGGGGTGCTCCCCGGCAGCCTCTACGCGCACATCGACAGCAAGGAAGACCTCCTGGTCGAGATCGTCGAGTCCGGCATCGACGACTTCGTCAAGGCCGGCGAGTCGGCCGCCCGGGAATCCGGAGAATTGCCGGAGGATCGTCTGCGTTCGGCGATCGAGGCCCACATAAGGGTGGTCGCCGAGAACAAAGAGCGAACCCTGGTCGTCTTCCACCAGTGGCGCTTCCTGACGGGCCCGAACCGGCAGCGGATCATCGAGAAGCGGGCACGGTACGAGCGGATCTTCAGCGACATCTTCGATGCCGGCGTCGAGTCTGGAACCTTTGATCCCGAGCTCGACCGGAGGCTCGCGATCCTCACCGTGCTGGGGGCGCTGAACTGGTCGGCCGAATGGCTCTCCGCCGACGGCCGGGCATCGGTGGTCGAGGTTGGGGAAGGCGTATCGGATTCCCTCATCGGAGGGCTGAAAGGGTAGCAACATGAACGATAAACGCGACCACGATTCAAGACCGCGCGAATTCAGGGATCCCCCTACGCGGTATCTGGAGGACTTCGATGAAGGTGACATCCATATCACTCGAGGCAGGACGATCGAGGCATCTGACATCAACGCATTCGCCGGGCTCACAGGTGACTTCTATCCCCTGCACCTCGATGCCGAGTTCGCCGACAGACAGCGATTCGGTTCACGAATCGCCCACGGTCCGCTCACATTTTCGATGGCTGTGGGGCTGCTCGGCATGTCCGGCGCCTTCGGCGACGCGATCGTGGCGCTGCTCGAAGTTCAGAGCATCAAGGCCAGCATGCCGGTCCTTCCCGGCGACACCATTCATGTGCGGGCCGAGGTCTCCCGAATAGTGAGCGACAAGAATCCGAGGTTCGGAGAATTACATATGAACTACACGGTCATAAACCAGCGTTCCGAAGAGGTGATGACCTTTACCCAAATAATGCTTGCGAGAAAGCGGCCAGATTCGCCGGAGGATCTCGCGTGAGAGGGGCGGAAATGAAGAAAATGATCGAGCCCGCGTTCGTGGGTGTGGGCGAGCTTCCCAGTGGAAAGTTTCCCGACAGGAGCTTCATCGAGAGCTTGACCGAAGTCGCCTTCCGCGCTGTCGCGGACGCACAGGTTGCGATGGAAGAGGTCGATACCGTGCTCCTGATCCCCTGCCTGCACTCCCCGGACGATCAGGCCGACCTGATCTTCTCGCGCGTAACTGAGGAGCTTGGCCTCAACGGATTGGCAAAGGCCAATTTCATGCTCCACTCCGGGGGTTCCACGAGCGACAACGCAGTTCGCGTCGCTTCGAGCCTGATCGCCTCCGGCAACGCCCGGACGGTGCTGATCCTCCAAGCGGAGAAATGGGGGTCCGCCAACCTCACCGAGATGGTGGACATGCTCAGCCGCTACGGGATACCGCGCGAGTGGGAACGGCCCTCGGGAATCAATTTCAACGCCATCGGGGCGCTCATCACCCGCCGCTACATGGAGACGTCTGGATCTACCCCAGAAGAGATGGCGAACATCGTCGTCGCCCTGCGAGAGTGGGCCCACCTCAACCCCAACGCGATGTACAAGGACCGCACCGTGACCGTCGAGCAGGTGCTCGGATCACGGATGATCAGCGACCCTCTACATGCGATGGAGTGTCCGATGCTGGCCGACGGTGCCGTCGCCATGGTGATGACCGACCGAGAACGAGCAGAGTCCAGGGATGACGCGTGGGTTGGAATCGCGGGGTCGGGTGGCTGCGTAAGTCACTACAGCGTCGGCCAGGAGCGGGACCTGGCCGTGCTGGGGTGGCCGACTGCGGCCGAGCGAGCCTACGCGCAAGCGGACTGGGGCCCGGACGAGGCGGATTTCGCGGAGGTGTACGACTCGTATGCGGCCGTCCTGGCTATCGCGGTCGAAGGGCTGGGGCTTTGCCCCGTCAACCAAGGCGCCCGATGGATCGGTTCCGGCCGGACCGGGCCGGATGGTGATTTTCCTCTGAACACGAACGGAGGGCTGCTCGGGGCTGGACATACCGGCGTTGGGGGCGGCACTGCGCTTCTAGCGGAGGCCGTAAGGCAGCTCCTGTGGCGCGCCGAGGAGGAACGCCAGATCCCGAACTGTGAGAGGGCGATCGTCGGTGGGACCGGCGGAAGCTACATGGACGCGCAAGTGCTGTTGCTCGAGCGCGCAGAAAGCTGAGGAACATATGTCGGAACTGGAAATCGCCTACTACGAAGGTCTGGAGCAAGGTCAGCTCCTCGTCCAGCGGTGCGATTCATGCCATGAGCACGTCATGTATCCGCGATACCGCTGCCCGTTCTGCCAGGAGAGCGCGCTGTCCTGGGTGCGGGCGAGCGGAAACGGCACCCTGCGGACGATGACCGTGATGCGGGCGGGCCCGCCGTCCGGCTACGAGGACCAGCTTCCCTATGCGCTGGGCGTCGTGGAGTTGGAGGAGGGAGCCCAACTCCTGGGCCGACTTCACGCGGATTCCCAAGGTTCCTGGGACAGCTACGTCATTGACGGTCCGGTGGAGTTTCAGCCGGTCGGGGAGGAGGAGGCGAGGAGCCAACCAATCGCCTGGTTTGGAACCACCGCCTGAGGGAGAGCACCATGAATCCATTCCAATCACTCGCCAAGTCAGCCGTGAGAGCGAAAGACATTCCCTGCGTGATCTGCGGGAATGAATCGATCTCGTATGAAGAAATGAGGGAACGTGCGCTGACGGTCGGTGGAAGTCTTCTTAGCTCAGGACTGTCAACGGGAGACCGCGTGGCCTTCGTCATGGGCAACAGCCCGAGGATCATCGAGATCCTCTACGGCTGCTTCGCGGCCGGGCTCGTGGCCGTCCCCGTGAACGCGAGGCTTCACGCGCGCGAGGTCGCCTATATCGTCGAGAACTCCGGCGCGTCGGTGCTGATCCACGACGCCGGCCATGTCGACGGCATCGCCGGCGAGATCGACCTCTTCGGCGGCCTCACCGCGCGGTACTGCACCTCACCGGCGGAAGGCGCAAGCGACTACGCCGAACTCCTCGAACCGGAGAACGGTCTCGAGCAGCCCGTGGATACCGACATAGAGGACCCGGTATGGCTCTTCTATACGTCGGGAACCACAGGACGCCCAAAAGGGGCCACGTGGACCGCGCGGACCGTGAGCGCCATAGTCCTGAATTATCTATGTGATATCTACAACATCCGCCAGGGCTCTTCCGTCCTCCACGTCGCTCCGATGTCACATGGCAGCGGCATCGTCGCGTTGCCCGCGATCGCGCGAGGCGCGACCAACGTGATCCTCGACACACCCAGCTTCAACCCCGAGGCGATGTTCGAGTTGATCGAACGTCATCGGATCGCCCATGTCGCGTTCGTCGCCCCGACCCAGATACTGATGATGAATGAAGCCTTCGAGAGGGGGCGATTCGACTTGAGCAGCCTCGAAGCCGTCTGCTACGGCGGCGCCCCGATATACGTCGATCAGCTTCGGAGAGCGATGGACCTGTTCGGGCCGGTTTTCGCGCAGATCTACGGCCAAGGAGAAGCGCCGATCACGATCACGGGAATGTCGGCCGAGACGCACGCCGAGCTCAGGGAGGCGGACGATCCGAGGATCGGCTCGGCCGGGACGGTGAGGACCGATGTGGAGAGCCACGCCGTCGACGCCGACGGTCGACCGCTGACCGCTGGCCAGGCAGGCGAGATCGTGGTTCGCGGAGACGTGGTGATGAAGGGCTATTGGAACGATCCCGAGGCCACCGAGGCGGCGATCCCGGATGGGTGGCTGAGGACCGGGGACATCGGGATGTTCGACCAGTCCGGGTACCTGTTCCTGCTCGACCGGGCCAAGGACATGATCGTCTCGGGTGGGAACAACGTCTACCCGCGCGAGGTCGAAGAGGTGCTTGCGAAGCACCCCGAGATTGAGAACGCGGTGGTGCTTGGAATCCCTGACGACCACTGGGGAGAGGCGGTCCATGCAGTGATAGTGGCCGCTGGCAACACAGATCTCTCGGCCAGCGACGTCATGGATTTCTGCGGGAGCCAACTGGCCGGATACAAGAAGCCGAAGTCGGTGGAGTTTGTTGACGAGTTGCCAACAAGCGGTTACGGAAAGGTGATGCGACGCGAGATGCGAGAGAAGTATTGGACCGGCCATGATAGGAAGGTGGGCGGAGGCGGGGTTTCAACCGTTGAGTCTCAGGAATATCGGCCCTCCCGAAAGGACGGGCGGTGAGCGAGAACGATGTCTCCCGAGCTCTTGGAGCGCCGCGGGGAGTGCGGATAGCGGGCGTCGGAATGACTCGCTTCGGTAAACAACCCGGACGCGGGATCAAGGCTCTTGCGCAGGAGGCTACCCAGAAGGCGCTCGAAGACGCCTCAGGCGTCGGAGATTTGGTCTCCCGGATCTACTTCGGAAACGCGGCAGCGGGGACCGTTTCGAGCCAGGTCATGATCCGGGGGCAGGTTGCGTTCAGGAACAAGGACATCGCGACACTTCCCGTGATCAACGTCGAGAACGCGTGTGCATCGGGCAGTAGCGCCTTCTTCTTGGGTTGGGAGGCAGTCGCCACCGGCGTTGCCGACGCGGTCTTGGTGGTCGGCGTCGAGCAGATGACACACGTGGACAAGCAGCGGACATTTGATGCGCTCAGGGGCTCGACGGACATCGACGAGATCGGCGAGCGCGAATCGGGGGATGAGGTCAGCAACTCGGTGCTCATGGACTTCTACGCGGCCGAAGCCCAGGAGTATCTGGACGACCATGACGCGAAGTCATCGGACCTGGCGGCCGTAGCTGTCAAGAACCGTGAGAACGGATCAAGGAACCCGCTCGCGCAGTACGGCCAACCCCAGACAATCGACGAAGTTCTCCAAGCGCGGATGGTGGTCCCCCCACTGACCCTGCCGATGTGTTCGCCGGTGACCGACGGTGGAGCAGCGGTGGTCCTATGCGCCGAGGACCTCCACGAAAGAGTCGGCCGTCCCACTCCGAAGGTTCTCGCTTCTACGCTCGTCAGCGGGAGCGGCAAGGGCAGCGTTCCGGTTGCAAGAGCGGCAAAGGGGAGCTATGAGACGGCAAGTCTTGGGCCTTCCGATTTGGATGTGATCGAACTGCATGATGCCGCGGCCCCCGCCGAATTGATCCAGTACGCCGACATCGGACTCTGCGACGAAGGAGACGGATACCAGTTGATCCGGAGTGGGGCAACTGCCCTCGACGGATCGATACCCGTGAACACGAGCGGCGGACTGATGAGCAGAGGCCACCCGTTGGGAGCCACCGGGTGCGCACAGATCATCGAACTCACCGATCAGCTGATGGGTCGTGCCACCGGGCGACAACTGCCCAACGCCCGAACCGCCATGGCCGTAAACGGTGGCGGCTGGCTTGACGGTGAGTACGCGGCAGCTGTGGCGACCATTTTGCAGATCGACTGAGATCCGCGATTCGAGCCCCCGCCTTATCCCGGTTTTCGAGCTTCTGCCGCAGCGCCCGAGTGACCCGGCGTGACAGACCGTGCGCATCTCACTGTCTCCCTCAGCGCGGATGGTCTGGGCCGGCCGCTGGGCACCTCGGTACCCCGGCCGGCCGCGCGGCAGAATCACGCCTCACTCATCCGGAAGCAGCTTCCCATCGCCGCACCTGCCGATCATGTCTAAGCGCTCGGGAGCTTGCGGAATTGGGGTCTGGAACTCGGATAAAAAGCCCCTCACTGCATTTGAGATGTTGCGGAACGAATGCGCTCCCTTCCAGATCGGCGTTTAGTCCACGGCAACGAGCAGCTTGAAGAGGTTGGTTGGGTCTACCCCCAGTTTGGTTGACACCTGAGGGGTGAGCACGCTTGGTCCTCGCTGGAGTGGTCGTACTATGTTGTTGTGGTGTTGCGCAACGGAACATCACAAGCTACGATGTGGTTGTGATTTCCGGTATCGACACAAAGGTTCTTGTCCGGCTCGTGGCCGACCCGGAACCGTGGACTTTCAGGTCGTTGGGTGAAGCGTTGGGTATGGACCCAGCCGCGGTCCATCGATCCGTTGCGCGTCTAAAGGAGGCGCGGCTTCTGGATGGGGACCGGCGGGTCAATCGTTCGGCTGCGGAAGAGTTCCTGATCCACGCTGTGGCGTATCTTGCTCCGGTAGAGCCAGGGGCGCTTGTGCGGGGGATGCCTACCGCTTGGGCGGCCGAGCCTCTGCGCGCTTTAGTTGCTGACGACGGTGAGCCACTTCCGGTCTGGCCCGATCCTCGCGGTGAGGTTCGAGGACAGGCCATCGAACCGCTGGCTGAGGGAGTGATTGATCTCTCCAAGGCTGATCCAGGGCTCTACGGGTGGTTCGCCTTGATCGACGGGATTCGTATCGGGCGCGCCCGGGAGCGGAAGCTTGCGGCTGAAGAGTTGAGCAGGAGAATCTGGTCAGGGACGGATGCCTCGTGAACGTTGAGCTTCTGGAACGCGCGAACGCGGCGCTCGGCAAATTGAGGGAGGAAGTCGTCTTCCTGGGTGCTGCCACGATCCCTCTCTGGCTGACTGACCCGGCCGCGCCACCGCCGCGGCCGACCAAAGACGTGGATCTCGGGTTGAGGTATTCACCCTTCTCGAGTACCAGCGGTTCGAGGCCCGGCTGCGGGACGCGGGCTTTCGTGACCATGGAGGCATGATCGGCCGGTTCCTGTTCGGTGAGGAAGACCGGCAGTTGGATGTGATTCCAGCCGATGCCTCGATCCTGGGCTTCGAGAACACGTGGCAGCGGGACTCCCTGCCGGATGCCCGTTGGGTGAGTTTGCCATCGGACTCCCGCATCAGGGTGCTACCGCCGCCGAACCTGCTGGCAACTAAGTTCGAGGCTTTCGCGGGTAGGGGAGGGGGCGATTATCTGGGTAGCCCGGACTTCGAGGACATCGTCGCGCTCATCGATGGAAGAAGCGAGTTGCCCGGGGAGGCGGAGGACAGCTCGCCGGAACTCAGGACCTACCTTGCCTCCCAGGCACGGGACGTCCTCGACAACGACCGAGCGACTGAAGCGATTGTCGCTCACCTCCAGTTCGGTCGAGGTGGGCGAGAGAGAGCCGACGCTATAGTTCTACCGAGGTTGAAGGAGATGGCTGGCCTGACTTGATCTCTCCGGTGCGGCCTACGAACTCGCTCTATGTCGCCTTCTCGCCGACTCGAATTCCGCCACCATCTCCACAACCACCGGCGGGACGCCATTGGGGACAATGCTGGCCTGGGAGCTGCCTTGTTGGCGACGCTGGGGATCCAGCCGGGAAGTGTCGCGCCAACTTCAGGGATGGCAGAAGGTTCGGCTGATTCCGGGCATGGTTTCAGCGTGGTGAAGCCGGCGACCGAGAAGTCGCTGGCGTCGCTGCCCCCACGGGCTCAGCTTGGCATCTCCAAGTTCTCAAAGAGTTCCAACGAAGCAGTATCTCAGGTTGGCATCGCCAACTCGATTCCACGACAGAAGTTACTGTCGCAATCCTGGAATCGAGCATGTGTATACCGGGTGGCCGAGACGGACTGGCTTCCGGTACCTGCCTCCCGGTCAAGAAAGTGATCGAAGGGGAGGGCGTCTCCGCTGGGTTTCGCGAACCCGGGCTCTCGGAGGGAGACCCACGTCTCGTAGGTGTCGTGCCCGACGGGATCGAGAGCGTGTCGGTCGCTCCTAGCGGCGAGCAAGGCAAGGCAGAGATCGCGGATGTCACCTCGAACGTATATAGATTGACGTTCCCGCAGTCGATTCCATCGTCTCCGGAGGCGAAGGATCGGACTCGTTTGAAGCGCGCGTACCGTTCGTGGCTTACGCGAAGGGCTCTGGGCCTGCGAGCCCCGCTAACGATCGCAACGTCTTAGGACCGGACCTCTACTTGGTTCGGTCCCACGTCGTTCGGTGCTCTGGACACGCGTCAATGACCGGCCTACCTGCGAGCGGGACGTACCAACAACCTTGAGCCAGGTAAGAGGATCCGCCGCAGCGGCTATCTCATCAGACAGTAGCCAAAGACGACGAAGCGCTTTCGGGCGGCACCTCCGAGGTCGGAGTGCATGGTGACGAACCATTGGCGTTTTCGGGTCACTGGCCCGGAGGAGACCATCACGATCCGGAAGGGCCCTGAGTCGGGACTGCGGCGGGCTCTGAGCCCGCCGCCTAAGAGTCGTTCTCCTTTGCGGCATTGGGCGTGTCCAAAGGCGGTGTTGAACTTATCGTCAGCGGCGGTCGTGTCGGTGTCTCGGATCTTTCCCCATCGGAGCTTCGTTGGCCCGAGGTTTTTGGCGTGGATCGCGCGGGGTTTGATCTGATGGGTGCCGACGCTGTTTCTCCCGATGGCGTACGCGGTGCCGCCAAGCGCGACGAACAGGGCGATGATGGCGATGATCGTTGCCGGGGATGGGATGCTGCGGTGCTGGCGGTGTCTGTTCATCTTCTCCTCCTCGGGTGGAGAGCTATGGCCTTACTTGGATGTAGCGGGCGGCCGAGCGTCCTTGGCTGTAGGGGTACCCGTTTTGGTTCGGGATGACCGCCCAGAACACGAACCTGGTCTTGGCGGAAACTGGAACGAACGTGTAGGCGGCGTGCCAGCGACCCAGGGCGTTGGTCTTGGCTCTGCTCACCAGGAACCGCTTTTTTGCGCCGGGCACGGTGCCGTAGAGAACGACGACTCGTCCAGCAGCGTGGGGTCCGGGGATGCGTCCGGAGAACCGGACTCGTTTGTAGGGCCGGGTTCGGTGTCGGCTCGCCCGAAGGCTCGAGAACGCTCTGACCTTGAGGCGCAGGCCGCGGGAGATCTGGAAAGTGCCGTCGCGGTAGGCGACCCGAATCTTTCTGGACGCGCCACGTTTGAGCTTGTAGACGAAGGTTCCGTCGGCGTTGGTTGCCGTGGTGCCGAGCAGCTTGAACTTCGTGTTCGGCGTATTGACCCGGGCTTGTATGCAGACTTGAGCTCCGACGATCGGGTTGCCGTGGCCGTCACCAAGGCGACCACGCACGATCGACGGTGTGCCGAAGTTAACTCGCGCGAACCGCTTGCCGGACCTGGTGAAACGAACTTTTAGTTTCTTGCCACCGCCGATCGGGGACGAGGGACACAGCCGGTCCACGTAGACCTGCCGGGAGTCACAAGCGAAGTTCGGCATCCCTGTCTGGGCGTAGTCGAACACGCATACTTGGACCTTGTTCTCGCCATGCCGGAATGGTCGTGCGGAGGTATCCAGCGTGAAGTGGCGGGCGATGCCTTTTGGACATGGCGACAGGCGGGCGGTCAGCCCACCGGGCAGCGGGTAGCACGACCCGCCGAGATCCTCACTGGCTGCTTTGGTGTCATTGACCTCGACGCTGATCGACTTGATCCCAGCGCCTTCATCAGAGGCGAGCAGGGAAAGGACTTGCGAGCCTCGCTTGACTCCGCTATCAAGCAGAGACCCCCCGATCACGAGCTTGGGGGCGCTCAGATCTGACAGTCGAAGCCGAACTTGCTTTACATACGCATGAGCGGTCGTGCCCCCGACGCAACGGTTGCCCGTGTTGGATCTGAGGCATTGGAGTCTCGCCACGAAGTAACGCCACCTGCCAGCCGGGATCGCGGAGAGATGTTGGCTGCCATCGTTTTGGTTCTCGGTGACGACGGGGTCGCCGGTGTCCGGTGTAACGACAAGGTAGCCGGCGATGCCGGCAGAACTCTTGAGGTTGCTGCGAATGGAACCACCGCTTATCACCGCCCCGGCCGGGGCGGCCCAGGTCCATGCTCCGTAGCGCCTGTCGGCCGTGCCGGTTTCGTTGGCTTCAAGCAAATGACGAATCTGTACGCCCGGCCCGTTGTGACTGCAATCCTGCATGCCCTTGAAGTGGCCGCTGGAGGAAGAAAACCTTGCTTCAGTTCCGGCGTTCAACCTTGGCGCGCATTGTGCCATCGTGTAGTCGCCGGCTTTCGCTGGTGTTCCAATCAGGATCAACGTCACCAGAGTTACGGCCCCGGTGCCCGCCATCCTGGCGAGTTTGCTTCCAAGACCCTTCTTCATTTTGTATTCACCTACCCGTTTCGCGCTGATACAAGCCAAGGCGCGTCGGCGCGTACGGCGGCGCCTCTATCTCTTCTTTCGGAGGAGGTGGCCGTTTGCGTCACAAAGGTGAGGGATCAGGGAAGTCCGAACTGTTGTTGCGCGGCTTGATCGGGGCTCGGTGAAGGTGACGAAGCGCTCGGAGGCGGACTCGTTGGCGTGACGGTGGGTGCGCTTGCGGCTGGGGTTGCCGGCGCGCTCGATTCGACGCCGAATTGGGCATTGGCATCTTGGCGGGCCTGCCGAGTTCTCCTCTTTTTAGAACTTGTCTCGCTAGTGCTTGACTCGTTGGTCTTCCGCCTTCTGGTTTCTCGCGCGGTGCTGGCGCGGTCGGGTTCCTGGCTAGGGGTGGACGCGGTCGACGCGGCTGGGGGTCGGCTCGTTTCAGGTCTGGTGGGTTCCACTCGTTTCTCGATGGGCGGCTTCGGCTTGGTGTGTTCGATGAGGTCGACGCCGGCCACGCCGGGGCCGATCACTCCGGTGGCTGTGCAGGCGGCGATAGCGGTTGCGCAGACTCCGGCGGCGGCTTTGCTGGCGGGACTCCCGATCCCGATCGCGGTCTCGCCGCCGCTGGTGGAAAAGAGCCTGGTCGTGAAGTCGCGGCCCCGGTCGATGGCGGCCATCGCGCCCGAGCGAACCGTCTCCGCCATGCCGGCGAGGTTGCCGCCGATCGCCGTGAGGCGACTGTCGCTCGTGGTGAGGCTGAGCCATGCGGCGAGCCCGATGTCGAACTCGGGGACGCTCACGCCGAGGCGTTCGCGGAGGGTTCGGATCGCGGTATCTCGCCTTCTCCTGAAAGTTGGTTCGCTCCATCCGAGCGATTCGGCGGCCTGTCTGGTCGTTTGCTCCTCGAAGTAGTAGAGGCTCAGGGCTTTGCGTTGCGACACCGAGAGGCGAGTCATCGCGCGGTGGAGCTGGTCGGCTTCGATGTGCCCGAGGGCTTCCTCGTCGGGGAGCGGTGCGGTCTCATCGACGAAGTCGTCGGATATGTCATCCACTTCACGGGCTCTTTCTCGACGGAGCTGATCGATCGCTCGCATATGTGCGACATGAACGACCCAGCCACCCGGATTTGGGATCTTCGCGCCGCGCTGCTGGGCACGTACGCACTCCGCGAGTGCTTGCTGTAGCACGTCTTCGAGGTGCTGCCGGATGAACGCATCTGTGAAGTGGGCAGCGCGGAGCTTTCCACGGACGGCGATCTTGATGGTTTGGAGCTGATCGTCATCCAGGGTCCATCTCATATGGACCACTCCGATCGACATGTAATTCCACTTCCCGAATACACATCAGGGCAAACGAACCAAGGTGAAGATCAGGTTTCTCGTGAGGTGCCATCTCACCTCTTATTCGAGGCCAAGCGGTGTTTGAGTCACCGATTTAGTCCGCCCGAGAAGTATTGACGCAACTGGTCGGTGCGGCCCGAATAACCGGGCATGAAACCAGTTGAAAAACAGCGGCTCGTGCGCACCACGGACGCTCGCCGCGAGGCCGAACGTCTCGCCCCCGACCATGGACTTCTCTCCCCCGTGGACGGCTGCTGCTTCGACCTTCCCTCAGGGTTGGGGCGCCCGGCGTCCGTTCTGCGACGAGTCGCAAGGAGGTGCGCCGTAACCATTGATGTATCCGACCGGGTTCAGGGGGTCGGTCCCAGGCTTCGAGCCGTGGGCCGTGTTGCTCTCTGGGCGCTGGTCGCTCTCTTGTTCCTTCGAGGGATCGGGGCGGTCATCGCCCCACCCGACGAAACCAACCCGGCTGCCAGTCAGGCTGCAGATCGGCAGGTCGAGGATCGTGTCGCCGCGTTCGCGGTCTACTT
>Ga0065721_10004466_pt1 | contig 27161 bp, 30 predicted proteins | sample Mesricmetagenome_FD_59108 | JGI IMG/M metagenome (GOLD analysis project Ga0065721, IMG submission 59108) | Mesophilic microbial community from rice straw/compost enrichment Sample: eDNA_1 v2 (version 2) | ecosystem: Engineered > Solid waste > Grass > Composting > Bioreactor | place: USA: Davis... | reverse complement strand
CCCGGGTCGGGGAGACCGCGTCGGGCAAGGCGCGCCTGCACGGCGACATCGACCCCGCGGTGGCGGAGGTCGCCGGGTGGCTCTCGCCCAACCCCGGCGGCGTGGGCCCGATGACCCGTGCGCTGCTGCTGTCCAACGTCGTCGACGCCGCCGAACGCGCCCTCCGCTGAACCCGCAGGTCCGCGCACACCCCGCGAGCGAACCCGCTCAGGCCTCGGCGGGGGCCTTCTTCGAGGCGCGGGCCGGGGATCTCCGCTTCGGCGCCGTCGGGAGGTAGTGCTCGAGCACGTACTCCGCGATCGCGATCGACGACGTCGCCGCGGGGGAGGGCGCGTTGCGCAGGAGCGTCACCGGCCCGACCTGGTCGACGGCGAAGTCGTCGAGGAGGGCCCCGTCGGCGCCCCACGCCTGCGCCCGCACGCCCGCCGCGGTCTTCGCGACGAGGTCGCGCATCCGCAACTCCGGCACGAACCGGCGCGCCTGGTTGAAGTAGAGGCGCTTGAGCAGCGACGCGGACACCTCGGTGACCCCCATGCGCCAGTGCTGCCGGGCGAGCTTCGGCGCGCCCGGCCAGGTGAGCGACTCCCAGGTGTCCTTCATCGAGATCGTCAGCCACCGGTAGCCCTCGCGCGCGAGGGCGGGGACGGCGTTCGGGCCGACGTGGATGTCGTCGTAGACGCCGCGCGTGAAGTGCACGCCGAGGAACGGGAAGCGCGGGTCGGGGACGGGGTAGATCATGCCCGAGACGAGGTCGCCGCGGGCGGGGTCGAGCGACCAGTACTCGCCGCGGAAGGGCAGGATCTTCGGCGACGGGTCGGCGCCGATCATCTTCGCGACGACGTCGGAGTGGAGCCCGGCGCACACGATCACGCGGTCGAAGGCGTGCTCCGACACCGGGGTCTCGACGTGCACGACGCCCGCCTCGAGCCGCATCGCGGTGACCTCGTGCCCGAGCAGCACGCTCCCGCCGCCCGCGCGCACATCCTGCGCCATCGCCTCGGTGATCGTGGCGTAGTCGACGACCGCGGTGTGGGGGGAGTGCACGGCGGCGACGCCGGCGACGTGCGGCTCGATCTCGCGGAGCCGCGCCACGTCGTCGATGCGGGCGAGGTCGGGGACGTTGTTGAGCCGCGACCGGCGCTCGATCTCGGCCAGAGCCGGGAGCTCCTTCTCGTCCACGGCGACGACGAGCTTGCCGACCTCGCGGTAGGGGAGCCCCTTCTCGAGGCAGAAGTCGCGGATGAGGGTGCGGCCCGCCTGGCACAGTTGCGCCTTGAGCGACCCGGGGGCGTAGTAGAGCCCCGCGTGCACGACGCCCGAGTTGTGGCCGGTCTGGTGCTCGGCGAGCCGGTGCTCCTTCTCGAGCACTGTCACCTCGCCCGCGCTGCGCTGCACGAGCGCGCGCGCGATCGCGATGCCGACGATTCCGCCGCCGATGATGCCGATGCGCTCGCTCACAGGGCGCTCCGGATCGCCGCGGTCTTCACCCGGGTGTAGAAGCGCAGCGCCTCGAGGCCCTGCTCCTTGAACGGGGAGCCGGAGTCCTTGAACCCGCCGAAGGGGTGATGCACGTCCCAACCGCTCGTCGGCTGGTTGACCGAGACCTGGCCCGTGTCGACGGCGTCGACGAAGCGGTGGGCGGCCTCGAGGCTGCGGGTGAACACGGCGCTCGAGAGCCCGTAGGCGGAGTCGTTGACCAACTCGATCGCCTCGTCGAGCGAGTCGACGACGAGCATCCCGAGCACGGGTCCGAAGACCTCCTCGCGCCAGATCGAGTTGTCGCGCGTCGTCTCGAGCAGCGCCGGCGCGACGAAGGCACCGGTACGCGCCCGCTCCGGGAGCTCGGTGCGCACGACGAGCTCGGCGCCTTCGGCGACGGCCGCCTCGACGCGCCGTTCGATGTCGGCCTGAGCCCTGTCGGAGACGACGGGGCCGAGGTCGACGCCGTCCTCGGTGCCGGGGCCGACGCGCAGGGCGGCGACGGCGTCCCGGAGCTTCTCGCGCACTGTCGACGCGACGGCGCGCTGCACGATGAGGCGACTGGTCGCGGTGCAGCGCTGACCGGCCTGGCCGAAGGAGCCGGCGGCGATGATCGACACCGCGTGGTCGAGGTCGGCGTCGTCGAGCACGACGGCGGCGTTCTTGCCGCCCATCTCGGTCTGCACCCGCACGCCCGTGCCCGCGAGCTTGCGCTGGACGCCCAGGCCGACCTCAGTCGAACCGGTGAACGAGACGGCGCGGATGCGGGAGTCCTCCACGAGCGCGTCGCCGATCTCCGACCCGCGTCCGGTGACGGTGTTGAGGGCGCCGGGCACGAGCCCCGCGGTGTGGAGGATGGCGGCGAAACGGAGCATGATGAGCGGCGTCTCGCTCGCGGGCTTGAGCACGACGGCGTTGCCCGCGGCGAGGGCCGGGGCGAGCTTGCGGGCCGGGGTGAGGAACGGGTCGTTCCACGGCGTGATGAGCACGACGACGCCGAGGGGTTCGCGCACGACCTGAGCGAACGTGCCCGGTCGCGCGTCGGGGAGGAGGTCGCCGAACGGCAGGCGGCACAGCCCCGCGTAGTACTCGAGGAACTCGGCGACCTTGCCGACCTCGCCGCCGGCCTCGGCCTTCGTCTTGCCCATCTCGGAGACGATGAGGGCCGTGAGGTCCGCGGCCTGCTCGCGCACGAGCGCGGCGGCGCGGTAGAGCACTTTGCCGCGCTCGATCGGGTTGGTCGCCCGCCACGCGCGAGCGCCCGCCGACGCCGCGTCGAACACGGCGGGGAGCTCCGCGGCCGTCATCGCGGGGACTCGCCCCACGACGTCCCCCGCGGTCGCGGGGTCGGTGACCTCGAGCCAGCCGCCGTCGCGGGCGGCGACGAACTCGCCGCCGACGAGGTTGAGCAGGGATGTGGGCATCATCGTCCTCCGATCGGATACGACGGAGCGTATCAGACGGGGGAATGTCGCTCAGAACCGCGTCAATCGGATACGAACGACGTGAATGCCTCGGGGTGCGCCGCGAGCGCGAGTCGCGTGCGGCGGATGTGCCCGGCGACGAGACTCCCCGCCGCGACGAGGTCGCCGCGCTCGATCGCGTCGAGGATGAGCCGGTGCTCGGCATCCGTCGCCCAGTTGTTCTCGCCGCGCGACCGCACCCAGGCGCGCCGGTAGTGCTGGGTCGAGTTCCAGAACCTCAGCACGAGCTCGTGCAGGAGCGGGAAGCCGGCGCCGGCATAACTCAGGAGATGGAACTCGCGGTCGAGTGCGAGGAACTCCTCAGCCGTGCCCGCGGAGGCGGCGGCGTCCGCGAGCTCGCGCAGCCGGGCGCGCTGCTCCGGCGTGAGATGCGGGATGCTCTCCTGGATCGCGAGCGCCTCCACCTGCTCGCGGAGCCGGTAGATCTGGTCGAACTCCCCGGCGTCGAGTTCCGCGACCCACGCTCCGCTGTTGGGCCGGATCGTGATGAGCCCCTCGGCTTCGAGCACCTTGAGGGCCTCGCGCACGGGGATGCGACTCGCCTCGAACTCGGCGGCGACGGCGTCCTGGCCCACGCGCTCGCCCGGCGGGAGGTCCCCGCGGAGGATGCGTTCGCGCAGGCGGTCGGCGATGAGGCGCCCCGTCGCGCCGATGGGTGCCGGGCCGGTCATCGGTTCTCGGGGAGCGGCCAGAGCATCCCGACCTTCGGGTCCTCGCCGTCGATCGCGACCATGATGCGCTTGAGCGCCGCGACGACCGTGTCGGCGTCGTCGGGGCCGAGCAGGGCTTCGAGGGCGCGCGTCTCCTCCGCGATCCGGGCGCGGCCGGCGGTGACGCCCTCGCGCCCGGCGTCGGTGAGGAGGTTCAGCACGATCCGTCCATGCACGGGATGCGGGCGCCGGATGATCCAGCCCACCCGCTCCAGCTGGGTCAGGTTCGTCGTCACGCTCTGCGGGGTGATGCGGTAGCCGCGGGAGAGGTCGGAGGCCGAGAGCGGCCCGAGTTCGAACAGGTGCACCGCGAGACCGAGCTGCGTCATGGTGACGCCGAGGTCGGCGATCGAGTCCTGCAGGCTCCGGTGCACGGCGAGCTGTGCGCGCCAGAGCAGGAAGGGCAGGCCCTCCTGCCACGGTCGGGGACCCTCGGTGTTCATCGCCATCGCTCGCCCTTCGTCGGGAATCCGCTCCGTCGGAGACTCTGCCATTGTCAGGCCCACGAAAGATATTCACGGACCTGCTATCTTTACAGGCGCCTGATATCTAGAGTGGGATCGCCGCGACGCCGCGGCCGTGTCAACGATGACAGAGGAGGACCCGATGGCCTGGGACGCCGCCCCGAACCTGCAGCAGTCGATCGAGCAGGCGGGCTCGCCGATGAAGTTGCTCTGGAAGCCCGCCGACCCCTGGCTCCCGCCGCGCGTCGAGCCCGAGTACGCCGGGTGGGCGGCGGAGCAGACCGCCTGGCACGAGGGGGTCGCGCTCTCCGACCTCTCGTACCACATGTGGGACACCTTCCTGGAAGGACCCGACGTCGTCGACTTCCTGCGCTCCATCAGCGCCAACAACTACGAGAGCTTCGCGATCGACCAGGCGAAGCAGTTCATGCCCGTCACACGCGAGGGCTACCTCGTCGGCGACGGCATCCTGCTCCGCGAGGCCGAGGAGCGCTTCGTGCTCACCGGCGCGCCCGCCGCCCATGGCTGGGTCGGCTATCAGCTCGGCAGGAGCGGCGCCGACGTGACCCGCACCGTCGACAGCGACATGGGTTGGCGCCAGGACGACCCCGTGCTGTTCCGCCTGCAGGTGCAGGGGCCGCTCTCGGCGCAGCTCGTCGAGAGCGCGTTCGGCAGCCTGCCGCCGGAGTCGAAGTTCTTCCACTCGGTGCTCTTCGAGGTCGACGGGGTGCGCATCCGGGCCCTCCGCCACGACATGGCGGGGCAGTCGGGTTGGGAGTTCATCGGCGCCTACGCCGACCACGACCGCATCAAGGACAAGCTCCTCACCGCCGGCGAGCCGCTCGGGCTCGTGCACATCGGCGCGTGGGCGTACCCGACGAGCGCGATCGAGAGCGGCTGGGTCGCGACGCCCGTGCCCCCGATCTACACGGACCCGGAGCTCGCGGACTACCGCTCCACGATCGGTCTCTACAGCTACGAGGGGCAGCTGCCGATGTACGGGAGCTGGTACTCCGAGGACATCGCCGACTACTACCTCACCCCGTACGACCTCGACTACGGCCGGTCGATCTCGTTCCGCCACGAGTTCCTGGGCAAGGAGGCGCTGCAGGCCGCGAAGGAGAACGTGCGCCACCGCAAGATGACGCTCGTCTTCGACCCCGCCGACGTCGCGACGGTGGTGCCCGCGGGCGAGATCGGCCTCACCTTCGCGAAGCACCGCATCGAGAAGGACGGACGGCTCATCGGCCGCACCGAGCACCTCGCGAACCTCGCACCCTACGGCACGATGCTCGCACTCGGGATCGTCGACACGGCGGACGCCGTGCCCGGCACCTCGGTGACGGTGACGTGGGGTCACCACCCCGGTGCGGGCACGCCGACCGATGCCGACCTGGGCTTCCCCAAGCTCCGCGCGACCCTTCAGGAGGCCCCGTTCAGCGAGGTCGCCCGCACCGCCTACCGCGCGAACTGACTCCGCGGCGCCCGGCGTCCAGGGTCAGGCGTCGGGCGCCGCGTGCACGCGCCGTCCGCCGACGAAGGTCTGCAGCACGCGCGTCGCGCCGATGAGCTCCGCGGGCCCGGCGAAAGGGTCGCGGTCGAGGACGACGAGGTCGGCGAGCTTGCCGGGCTCGATCGTGCCGGTGTCGTGGTCGCGGTGGTTCACCCACGCGCTGCCCGCCGTGTAAGCGATGAGCGACGTGCCGAGGTCGATCGCCTGTTCGGGGAGGAACGGCTCGTACTCGCCCTCCTCGTGCCCGGGCGCGGCGGTGCGGTTGACGGCGGTGTGGATGGCCGCGAGCGGGTCGGGGGTCGAGACGGACCAGTCGCTCCCCGCCGCGAGCACGGCGCCCGCGCGGAGCAGGTCGCCGAACGGGTACTGCCACGCGGAGCGCGGCTCGCCGAGGAACGGGAGGGTGAGCTCGATCATCTGCGGCTCGAGCGTCGCCCAGTACGACTGCATGTTCGCCGCGACCCCGAGCTCGCGGAACCGCGGCACGTCCTCGGGATGGATGACCTGCAGGTGCGCGATGTGGTGGCGGTTGTCGCGGCGGCCGTTGGCCGCGATCGCGCGCTCCACCGCATCCAGGCATTCCCGCACCGCGCGGTCGCCGATCGCGTGGAAGTGCACCTGGAACCCGAGGGCGTCGAGCCGGGGCACGGCCTCGTCGAGCAGCTCCGGCGGGACGAAGGAGATCCCCGAGTTGCCGGTCGGATGGCCGTGCCCGTCGTGATAGCTCTCCAGCATCGCGGCAGTGAAGTTCTCGGCGACCCCGTCCTGCATGATCTTGACGCTCGTCGGCGCGAAGCCCGCGCTGCGGTAGCGCTCGCGCCGCTCGACGAGCGAGTCGATCTGCTCGAGACCCTTCTCGCGGTCCCACCACAGCGCGCCGACGACGCGCCCGGTGAGGAGCCCCGCCGCGTCCGCCCGCAGATAGGTGTCGCCCGGGTCGGGGAGGTCGGAGTAGGCGCCGACGATCGCGTCCTGCCAGGACGTGATCCCGTACGAGTGCAGGTACTCCTGACCCTTGAGGAGCGCCGCGAGCATGTCGTCCGGCCCGACCTCGGGGAGCAGGCGCACGACGAGGTTCATGGCGCCCTCGTGCAGGGTCCCCGTGGGGCGGCCGTCGGCATCCCGCTCGATGCGGCCGTCCGCGGGGTCGGGGGTGTCGCGCGTGATGCCGGCGCGCTCCAGCGCGCGCGAGTTCACCCACGCGCCGTGCCCGTCGCGGTTGGGGAGGAACACGGGGCGCTCGGGGACGACCCGGTCGAGCGCCTCCGCCGTCGGCGTGCCGCCGGGGAACGCCGACATCGACCATCCGCCGCCGAGGATCCACTCCTCACCCGGGTGCGCGGCCGCGTAGGCCGCGACGACGTCGAGGTACTCGGCGGGGGTCGACGCCGAGTTGAGGTCGCAGCGCAGGAGCTCGAGACCGCCGGACACGGGATGCACGTGCGCATCCTGGAAGCCCGGGACGAGGAGCCGCCCGGCGAGGTCGACGATCTCCGTGCCGGGGCCGACGAGCTCCCGGGCGTCGGCGCCGAGCGCGACGATGCGCCCGTCGCGCACGGCGACGGCGTCGGTGCGCGACCGCACCGTCGTCGCGGTGAAGACGGGTCCGCCCAGGAAGACGAGGTCGGCTCGGGTCATCGGATCCTCCCGGAGAGGCTCAGCCGCCCGCCATGGTGCGGGCGATGTCGGTCGAGGAGTCGCCCGCGCGGCGCAGCACGAGGGCGACGACGGCGAGGGCCGCGAGGGTCAACACGAGCATGATCGTCGAAACCGCGGCGATCTCAGGTCGTAGGCCGCCCCGCAGCGCGCTCAGCACGTACACGGGCCAGGGCGTCGACCCCGACACCTGCACGAACGACGCGACGATCGTGTTGTCGAGGCTGAAGGTGAAGGCGAGCAGGCCCCCCGCGAGCACGGCGGGCATCGCGAGCGGGAGCGTGACGCGCCGGAAGGTGCGGGCGGGGGTCGCGTAGAGGTCCGCGGAGGCCTCCTCGAGGTTCGCGGGGAGTCCGACGAGCCGCGCGCGCACGATGTAGCTGACGACCGCGATCGAGAACGACGAGTTGCCGACGACGAGTCGCATCGTCCCGTCGTTGAAGAGCGAGAGCCCCGCGTCCTGGCCGAGGAACACGAGCCACGGCAGGAGGGAGACGGCGTCGACGATCTCGGGCGTCACCGACACGAGCACGAGCAGCCCGATGAACCACGCGGCCCACCTCCCGGGCTTGCGCGCCAGCGCGATGCCCGCGAGCGTGCCGAGGAGCGTCGCGAGCAGCGCGGCGAGCGAGGCCGTCCGCAGCGAGACGAGCACGGCATCCATGAGCACGGGCTTCGTGAAGAGCGCCGCGAAGCTCTCCAGGCCGAAGGTGTCGAAGGTCGACAGGAGACGGCCCGTGTTGAACGAGTAGACGACGATGACGATGATCGGCGCGAACAGGAACGCGAACACGAGCACCGCCCACACCGGCAGGAGGCGGTCGAGGAGCGGGATGCGCTTCACGACGCCTCCACCGCGGGCAGGACGACCCGTCGGGCACGCCGGAACGGGAGGTTGACGAGCCACAGCGCCGCCCCGATCGCGGCGGCGGAGAGCACGATGANGANGANGAGNGTCACCGCCATCGCGCTGCCCAGGGCCCAGTTCTGCGCCGTCTGGAACTGCGCCGCGACCATCTGGCCGACCATGTTGCCCTTCGCGCCGCCGAGGACCGTCGCGGTGATGTAGTCGCCCATGAGCGGGATGTACACGAGCAGCACGCCGACGACGATCCCGGGGGCGGCGAGGGGGAGGGTCACGCGCGTGAGGGTGCGCCAGCGGTTCGCCCCGAGGTCGCGCGACGCCTCCCGCAGGTGCGGCCCGACGCGGTCGAACGCGACGTAGAGCGGCACGATCATGAGCGGCAGATAGTTGTAGACGACGCCGAGCAGCACCGCGGCGCGCGTGTAGAGGATGTCGAACGCCGGCAGGCCGACCGCCTGCGCGAGCTGCGACGCCCACCCCTCCGGCGCGAGGATGACCTGCCACCCGATCGTGCGGACGAGGAAGTTCGTCCAGTACGGGACGAGCACGAGCGCGAGCAGGAAGCCGCGCCACGACAGCGGCGCCTTCACCGCCATCCAGTACGCGACGGGTGCGCCGATGAGCAGGCACAGCGCCGTCCCCGCGAGCGCGATGCCGAGCGTCGCCTGGAACGTCGCGAAGAACGTCGGGGTGAGGACCTCCGCGTATCGGTCGAGCGACAGGACGTCGGTCGCGTGCGTGCCGAACAGGCCCGGCTTGTAGCCGAACGAGTAGTAGAAGACGACCGCGACCGGGACGACGAAGAACAGCACCAGCCACGCCCAGGCGGGAAGCGCGAGGGCGACGCCGGCGAGGCGTCTACGCACCCGCGGCGGCCTTCAGCTTGTTCCAGATCTCGACGTTGCGCTCCTGCGCCTCGTTGATCTCGCCGTCCTGCATCGTCGCGAGCTGCTCCGGCGTGAAGAACACCATGTCGAGCATCTCGAGGCCGGCCTCGCGGGCCATCGCCTCGACGTCCTTCGCCCCCGTGTGATAGCCGATGTAGTCGATCTGGGCGACCGCCCACTCGGGGTCGAGGATGAAGTCGAGGAACGCGTGCGCCGCCTCCGGGTGCGGCGCCGACGACAGCACCGCCCAGTTGTCCATCCAGAGCTCCGTCGCCGGGGAGCCGAGCACCCACTGCCAGCGGTCGGGGTCGGGGGAGTTCATGATCCCGAGGCGCGCATCGCCGTTCCACGCCTGCATGAGCACGTTCGTCGCCTGCGGGATGGCGGCGCCACCCGGGTAGGAGTCGAACGCCGAGATGTGCGGTGCGAGCTCCTCGAGCAGGTACTTCTCGGCGGCGTCGATGTGCGCGGGGTCGGTGGTGTCCCAGTCGATCCCGTTCGCCCAGTAGTAGATGCCCGTGATCTCCACCGGGTCGTCGAGCACGCTCGTGCGGCCGCTCGCCTCGTTCTTCGCCGCGTCGAGGAAGTCGTTCCAGGTCTTCAGCTCGCGCGTGATGACCGTCTTGTCGTAGACGAAGCCCGTCGTGCCCCAGGCCTTCACGATCGAGTAGTCGTTGTTCGGGTCCCACACGCGTCCGAGGTACGCGGGGTCGACGTGCTCCAGGTTGGGGATGAGGTCCTTGTTGAGCTTCAGCAGCAGGTCGTTCTCGATGAGCTGCGGGATGAACACGCCCGTCGGCACGATGATGTCGTAGCCCGACGTGCCGCGCGCCGCGACCAGCTTCGCGATCATCTCCTCGTTGGAGCCGTACGAGTCGAGCACGATGCGCGGGCCGACGTCGGACGTGAACGCCTCGAGCGCCTCCGGGGCGTCGTAGTCGCCCCACGTGTAGATCGAGAGCGAGTCCTCGACGGGGCCGCCCGTCGCCTGACCCGCGGGGGAGCCGTTCGGGTTGCTGCACGCCGCGAGGAAGGCGGCGACCGCCCCGCCCGCGCCGACCGCGAGGAACCCGCGACGGGACAGCTCCCGCTTCACCTGGGGCGCCATGTCGGCGGCGGCGAGGATGCGGAGTTCGGGCTTCGTGGTCATGGTGGGGGGTTCCTCTCTTGCTGGCGTGGGGAGTGGCAGTCGGTGGTCACGGGCGGGGTTCGGCGGGCTCGGGCAGCGCCGCGTCGGCGGGGAACACGTGCACGCTCGCCGGCGTCCAGCTCGCCCACACGGGGTCGCCGATGTCGACGGCGGGCGCCTCCGGTGTCGGACGACGCACGAGCAGCGACGTGGCGTCGTCGAGCTGTACGAGGAACTGGAGCATCTCGCCGAGGTGGGAGACGCTGCGCACCTGGCCGCGGGCGCGGTTGGCGTCGCCGGTGGGTGCGTCGGAGGAGAGCTGGATCGACTCGGGCCGGATCGCGGCGCGCACGCGCGTCCCGTCGGCGAACCCGGGGGAGTCGGGGCCCGGCTCGATCAGCGCGTGCGCCGTGCGGACGGTCCTGCCGTCGGCGCCGACGGAGCCCTCGAGGAAGTTCTGCTGTCCCACGAACCCGGCGACGTAGGCGGATGCCGGCCGGGCGTACACGGTCGCGGCGTCGTCGAGCTGCTCGATCCTGCCGTCGCGCAGGACGGCGATCCTGTCGCTCATCGACAGCGCCTCGTCCTGGTCGTGCGTGACGAAGACGAAGGTGATCCCGAGCTCGGACTGCAGCAGCTTGAGCTCGAGCTGCATCTCCTCGCGCAGCTGGCGGTCGAGCGCGCCGAGCGGCTCGTCGAGGAGGAGCACCGCGGGACGGTTGACGAGCGCGCGCGCGAGCGCGACTCGCTGCTGCTGCCCGCCGGAGAGCTGCGTCGGCTTGCGGTCGGCGAACTCGCGCATCCGGGCCATGTCGAGCGCGGCGGCGACGCGGTCGCGCACCTCGGCGCGCGCCACCCGCTTCTGCTGGAGGCCGTAGGCGACGTTCTCGGCGACCGTGAGGTGCGGGAACAGCGCGTACGCCTGGAAGACGGTGTTGACGTCACGGCGGTAGGCGGGGGTGCCGATGACGCTCACCCCGGAGATGCGGATGTCGCCCGAGTCGGGCTCCTCGAAGCCTGCGATCATGCGAAGCGTCGTCGTCTTGCCGCAGCCCGAGGGGCCGAGCAGGGTGAGGAACTCGCCCGCGCGGATGTCGAGGGTCAGCCGATCGACGACCGTGTGCTCGCCGTACCTCTTCGAGACGTCGACGAGGGAGACGGCGCCGGTCGCGGCGGAACTGTTCGTCGGGGCGGGGGCCGGCTCGACTGCGGCGGACTGGACCATGGCATCCTTCCGTCGCGGGGCGTCGCTGCCCCGCAGCGCCATTCAACCGAGATTCCGTCACTCCGGCAACGGTTGGGATGCGGAATCCGTCGAGGCGGACGGTGTTCGCGGCGGAAACGCCCCGGGAGACCTCAGTCGCGACGCGAGCCCGTGGGGTCCACGCGGCTCGGTCGTCCGGGGTCCGGGTCGCGGAACAGCCACGCCGCACGCGGCTCGACGAGGGGCCGGAACACACGTCGCACGACGGGGCTCGCGAGGGCGAGCGAGAGGGCGAGCGACGCGAACACCATCGTGAGCAGCCAGGTCGCCGAGGCGTGGTCGTCGCGCAGCACGCCCGACTCGCGCAGCGGATACAGCACGAACGAGTGCAGGAGGTAGACGTACATCGTCGCCCGGCCGAAGGAGGTGAAGAACGTCTCCCGGCGGGGGATGAGCGCGAAGAACGCGGTGCTCAGGACCACCGCGAGGGCGATGAGGGCGAGGCGCAGCAGTCCCGCCCACCACGTCGGCTCGCCGAGCGCGCGATACGAGTCGTCGTAGAAGAACCAGTACCGGAGGTCGAACGCGCGGAACGCCTGCACGTTGAGCGCGACGATCGCGAGCCACGCGCCGAACGCCGCTGCCGCGAGCGCGCGCCACGCCCACACGGAGGCGCCCAGGCCCTGCCACCGCGCGACGACGTCCCACTGTCGCAGTAGCCAGCCGAGCACGAAGAACGGAAGGATGCCGGTCGCCCGGGAGAGCGAGAAGGTCGAGTCGACGTTCGCGAGGTAGCCGACGCCGACGCTCAGGACGACGGCCCACAGGAGCGGCCAGCGCAGGAGCGCGAGGTAGGGGAGCACGACTCGGAAGATCGCAAGCGCGAGGAGGAACCAGAGCGTCCACGACGGCTCCGTCGGGTTGAACGCGGGGCGGCCCTCGACGAGCCACTTCACGAGGCTCCAGATCGACTCGAAGATGACGTACGGGATGACGATGTCGGTGAGCACGCGCCGCATCCCGCGCACCGACGGCGGCGACGCCTTCGAGAAGTAGCCGCTGATGATCGCGAACGCGGGCATGTGGAAGGCGTAGACGAACAGGTAGAGCGTGAGCGCGTTGTCGGAGTCGAGCGTCTGCCGCTGGATCGCGTGACCCATCACGACGAGCACGATGCANCCGAAGCGNGCGTTGTCCCACAGCGGGATGCGGCGGTTGCCCCTCACGCCGTCCCACCCTACGGCACGATCGGNGGTCGAGTAGCGGCGCGAGCCGCGTGTCGAGCGGTGGTCGAGTAGCGGCGCGAGCCGCGTGTCGAGACCGTACGGTGGAGCCATGAAGAAGCGCGTCGTCGTGACCGGAGCCAGTTCGGGGATCGGGGAGGCGACGGCGAGGCTCTTCGCCGCGCACGGCTGGGAGGTCGTCGGCGTCGCACGCCGCGCCGAGCGGCTCGCGGCGCTCGCCGACGACCTGGGCGCGTCGTTCCGCCCCGTCGTCGCGGACCTCACCGACGAGGCCGCCGTGGCCCGCGCCGCGGAGGAGATCGCGGGGCTCGGGCCGCTGCACGCCCTCGTCAACAACGCGGGCGGCGCGTTCGGGATGTCGTCCGTCGAGTCGGGCGACCCCGCCGACTGGCGCGCGATGTTCGAGATCAACGTGCTCGCGGTGAAGAACGTGGTCGCGGCGCTCCTCCCGGCTCTCCGCGACGGGGCCCGGGATGCCGGCCACGCGGACATCCTCACGATCACGTCGATCGCGGCGCACGTGCCGTACGAGGGCGGGGCGGGCTACAACGCCGCGAAGGCCGGCGCCCACATGCTCACGGCCGTGCTGCGGCTGGAGCTCGCGGGGGAGCCGATCCGCGTCCTCGAGGTCGCGCCGGGCATGGTGAAGACGGAGGAGTTCTCCCTCGTGCGCTTCGGCGGCGACCGGGAGAAGGCCGACGCGGTCTACGCGAACGTGCCCGAGCCCCTCACGGCCGACGACATCGCCGAGACGATCGTCCACGCGATCGAGCTTCCGGGCCACGTCAACCTTGACCTCGTGACGATCAAGCCCGTCGCGCAGGCCGCGCCGCACAAGGTCGTGCGCGGCCCCCTCGCCCCCAAGGACTGACGCTGTTTGCCCGATTCGGCCGCATCCGGCGCAGCCGTAGCGGCCGAATCGGGCAAACAGCCGTCCCTAGCCCCCCGCGGCGACCTCGAGCGCCTCGTCCTCGGCGGTGTCGGCGAACGCGAGCTTCGGCACGAAGAACAGCAGCACGGTCGCGACGAGGGCGGTGCCGCCGCAGATCGCCCACGCCGTGAAGTAGCCGGAGAGGCTCGCCGCCGTGCCCGCCCCGGCGACGACGCCCGTCGCGAGCACGAGGCCGAAAGTCGCCGACGCGAACGCGCCGCCGATCGTCTTCGTCGTGTTGGTGAGGCCTGTCGCGACCCCGGTCTGCCCGCGCGGCGCGGCGGCCGCGGCGGCGGCGGGGAGCGCGGCGACGAGCGCGCCGGAACCGAGTCCCGCGATGCAGATGCACGTGAGCACCTCCGCGAGGCTGCCGTGGAACGGGATGAGCGCGAGGTAGCCGACGGCTACGAGGACCGTCGCGACGATGAGCGCGAGCCGGGGCGAGAGGCGCCGCGAGAACACCGCGAACAGCACGGCGCCGACGATGAGCGACACGAGGTAGATGCCGATGACGATCGACCGCATCCCGGAGCTCAGGCCGAGGCCGTAGCCGACGACCTCCGGGTCGGTGCCGGCGAACGTCGAGAGCGGGATCTGCGCGCCGAGCACGCTGATGCCGAAGAGACCCGCCGTGATCTGCACGGGCCACATGTTGCGCTGCGCCACCATCCGCAGGTCGATCGCGGGGTCGTCGCGGCCGAGCACCCAGCGGCCGAACGGCACGAAGGCGAGCAGGCCGAGCGCCATGAGCACCCACACCCACCACGTGCCGGGGCCGTTGAGGCGCAGGAAGGTGAGCGACGACGTCGTGAGCAGGAGCGCGAACGACAGGAGCACGAACCCGACCCAGTCGAGGCTGCGGTTCGGCGTCGGCTCCGACTCGGGCACGCCGAACAGGATGGCGAAGAAGGCGAGGGTGACGATCGCGGCGGGCGCCATGAGGGTGAGGGTCACGTCGCCGCCGAAGGCGCCGAAGAGGGCGCCCCCGCCGAGCGCGCCCATGATGGCGCCGGCCTCGAGGGCCACCACGAGGAGGCCCGCGGCGCGGCGCGTCTGCGAGACGCCGGTCTTCGACCGCCGGCCCTTGTCGAAGATGAGCGCGACCTCGAGGGGCAGCCACACCGAGTAGAAGCCCTGGAGCGCCCAGGCGATGAGGAACGTCGTGAAGTCGCCGGCGATCGCGAGCCACCACGACGCGGCCGCGGTGAGCGCCGTCGACACGAGCAGCATCCGCTTGTGGCCGAACATGTCGCCGAGCTTCGCGAGGATCGGCACCGCCAGCGCGGAGAGCAGCAGCTGCGCCGCCTCGAACCAGTTGAAGTCGGCGTCGGTGATCCCGAGGTGGTGCACGAGGTCGCTGATGAGCGGGATGTAGAACCCCTGCAGGATGCCGCTCGTGATCTCGAGGAGGAACAGGAAGCCGACGAGGGCGAACGTGATCTGCGCGAGGGACCGCGGTGTCCCGGCGATGGTGCTCATGATCCCGGAGCCTAGCGGCGGCCGGAGCCGACGGCGTGCACGCCGCGGATAGGCTCGGAGCGTGGCCGACGAACGCGAGATCCTGACCTACGAGCTCTTCGGCCAGGCCGCGCGGGAGCTCGCGACGATGATCGCCGCCGACGGCTTCCGGCCCGACGCGATCGTCGCGATCGCGCGCGGCGGCCTGACCCTCGCGGGGGCACTCGGCTACGCGCTCGACGTGAAGATGCTCGGCAGCCTCAACGTCGAGTTCTACACCGACGTCGAGCAGACCCTCGCCGACCCCGTCGTGCTGCCGCCGACGCTCGACCAGGACTCGCTGCGGGGCAAGAGCATCCTCCTCGTCGACGATGTCGCCGACTCGGGCCGCACGCTCGCCCTCGTGCTCCAGCTGCTCCAGGCGGGCGGCGGCGAGGTGCGCACGGTGTGCCTCTACGCGAAGCCGCAGTCGGTGCAGGAGCCCGACTACGTGTGGCGCCGCACGTCGAAGTGGATCGCATTCCCGTGGTCGGCACAGGGACCCGTGGAGTACCCGGCGTGAGCCCGAAGCCCCTCGCGGAGCTCGTCGACCCGGGCTGGGCTGCGTCCCTCGAGCCCGTGGCGCCGCGCGTCGCCGCGATGGGCGACTTCCTCCGCGCCGAACTGGCCGCGGGTCGCCGCTACCTGCCGGAGGGGCCGAACGTGCTGCGCGCGTTCACGCAGCCCTTCGACCGCGTGCGTGTCCTCATCGTCGGGCAGGACCCGTATCCGACGCCCGGGCATCCGATCGGCCTGTCGTTCGCGGTGGAACGGCACGTGCGCCCGATCCCGCGCAGCCTGCAGAACATCTACCGCGAGCTCCGCGACGACCTCGGCATCCTGCCCGCGGAGCACGGCGACCTGACCCGCTGGTCGGAGCAGGGCGTCCTGCTGCTCAACAGGGTCCTCACGGTGCAGGCGGGCGTCTCCGGATCCCATCGCGGCCGGGGTTGGGAGGAGGTCACCGAGGCGGCCATCCGCGCCCTCGTCGGCCGCGGCACGCCGCTCGTCGCGATCCTGTGGGGGAGGGATGCCGGCACCCTGCGTCCGCTCCTCGGCGACACCCCGATCGTCGCGTCCGCGCATCCGAGCCCGCTGTCGGCCTCCAACGGCTTCTTCGGCTCCCGCCCGTTCTCGCGCGCCAACGACCTGCTCGTCGCCGCCGGGGGCCGACCCGGTCGACTGGCGCCTGGACACGTAGGATCGCCCCATGCTGGAGGAGGAGTACAACCCGCGGCGGCAGCTGCCCCGCCACCTCCGTCCCGCGCCGAAGCGCGAGCCCGACTTCGCGTTCGAGCTGCGCGACGCGACCGCGCGCGACATCCCCGACATGCTCGAGATCTACAACCATTACGTGAAGAACTCGACGGTCACGTTCGACGAGGACCCGCTCACCCTCAAGGAGATGCGCCACAAGTTCGCGGAGGCGGAGCGGCTCGGGTATCCGTGGCTCGTCGCGCAGTCGCCGAGCGGTCAGGTGCTCGGCTACGCCTACGTGCTGCCGTGGAAGCCGAAGGCGGCCTACCGCTTCACGGTCGAGAACTCGATCTACCTCGGCGCCGCCGCGACGGGCAAGGGCATCGGCAAGGCGCTCATGAAGGAGCTCATCCCGCGCGCGAAGGCCGCCGGCATCAAGGAGATCGTCGCGGTCATCGCCGACCGCGGCGCCGACGCGTCGATCAAGCTGCACAAGGACTTCGGCTTCAAGGAGATCGGGCACATGGGCAAGGTCGGGTTCAAGTTCGGGCGCTGGCTCGGCACCTACCTCCTGCAGAAGAGCCTCAAGTGAGCGAGGCGCCGCACGTCGCGCAGTTGCGGCTCGTGCTCGAGNCNNCCGACCTCGAGGCCGCNGTCGCGGTTCTACCGCGACGNGCTCGGGCTNCNGGAGCGGGAGTCGTACGACGGCCCCGACGGCGCCCGGGTCGTCATCCTCGATGTGCCGACGGCGACGCTCGAACTCGCCAACACCGCCCAGGTCGCCTACATCGACGACGTCGAGGTCGGGCGTCCTGCGGCGCACCCCTTCCCGCTCACGGTGCGCGTCGCGTTCGAGGTGCCGGATGCGGCGGCGGCCGCGGAGCGCCTCGGAGCCGCGGGCGCCGAGCTCGTCGCCGCACCGGTCGAGACGCCGTGGCGCTCGCTCAACGCGCGCCTCGAAGCACCCGACGGGATGGCGCTCACGGTCTTCGAGGAGCTCGATCAGCCCTCGACGTAGACGCGCGCGGTGACCTCGTCGACGAGTTCGGTGGCGTGCTGGAACCGGGTCTCGCCGCCGACCGCTTCGAGCACCGAAATCCACGAGTCGTTGCGGATGACGTGGAGCTCGGCGAGCGCGCTCACCTCGTCGCCGATGCGCGCGTAGGAGATGGCGCCCTCGATCTGCGACTCGATGAGTCCCGACGAGATGAGCTGGGTGACGACGCCGGACCGCGTCGCCGCGCTGATCGGCGCGACGGAGACGATGACGGTCGACGCGGCGTCGGACTCGTCGCCCCACACGCACGTGATGCCGCCGAGACGCTCCTCGGGCGTCGGCTCCGAGAAGTACTCCTCGCCGTAGAGTCCGTCGGGACCGCCGAGGAGGTCGCGCCCCTCGGCGGCGAAGCGGTCCGCTGTCGCCGGGGTGAGGATGTCGGCGCAGCGCTCCGGCATCCGGAACTCCCGCACCGTCGGCCGCGGCTCCTCGGTGGGCGTCGTCGTCGGCTCGACGGAGGGGCCGCCCGGTTCGGGCGACCCCTCGGAGCCTGCGGGTTCGGGGGCGCAGCCGACGAGCAGGACGAGGGCGACGACCGCCACCCCGAACGCTGCCCGCATCCGCATCCGAAGACCTCCCTGAGTGTGGTGAATGTATCACCGCGCGCCCGTCAGGACCGCGGCGTCGCCTTGCGCAGGATGGCGTACCCGGCGACCCCCGCGACGACCGAGACCGCGAGCGAGAGCGCGTAGGCCCCCGTGAACCCGATCGCGACGAAGAACTCGCCGACGGCCGGCCACGACCCGGTCGCGGTGACGAGTGCGACGAGGCCGGCGAGGGCGACCGCGAGGAGCGAGAAGAAGAGGATGAGCCCCCGCGCCTTCCACCGCACGTACATCGCGCCGAACGCGCTGCCGATCCCGAAGAAGAACAGGAAGAGGGCGAACACGTGGAACAGGCGGAGGTACCAGGGCTCCCCGATCCCGAACCAGATGGCGTTGAACATCGTGCCGCCGAGGCCCCACCCGTTCGTCCAGGTCTCGATCGCGGTGAGCAGGCTGAACACGACGGCGTAGAACGCCGCGAGTCCGGTGAAGGTCGCGGCGGAGCCGAGGAGGAAGTCCCGTCGGGTCGAACCGAACCCGAGCGCGAACGAGAACGAGTGGTTCATCGCCATGATNGCGACGACCATCATGTAGACGAAGATCCACAGCGACGCGCCGCTGTACTGGAAGCCCTGGGAGACGTCGGCGACGCTCTGCGGGTCGTCCGGGGTGGCCGTGCGGATGACCCACCAGATGAGCCAGTTGACCGCGAGGATCGTGGCGAGCACGAGCAGCGGGGTCCCGAGGATCGTGAACGGGTTGGCGGCGTGGAGCCGCACGACGTTCCAGAGACGGCGGGTGAGCGGGCGGGCGGAGACGGTGCTCGGGGTGGTGAGGGTCGCGGCGGTCATGCGCGGAGCTCCTTGTCGGCGGCGGTGGTGTCTGCGAAGTCGGTGGCGCGGCCCGTCGTCATCCGAACGACGAGCTGCTGGAGGGAGACGGGGCCGAGCTCGAGCCCGGCGGCCTTCGCGGCGGCCTTCTCCTCGGGGGAGAGTCCCGCGACGGTGATCGACGCGAGTCCGCCGAGGGCGTCGCGGTGGAGCACCTCGCGGGCGCCGACGAACCGCTCGACGGACTCGCGACCGCCGACGAGGGTCGTCGCCGAGCCGCGGAGCTCGTCGGCGGGGCTGTCGACGATGAGTCGGCCGTCGTCGATGAGCAGCACGTGCTCGAGCAGGTCGCTCACCTCGTCGATCAGGTGGGTCGAGAGCACGACGGTGCGCGGGTGCTCGGCGTAGTCGGTGAGCAGCCGGTCGTAGAACAGCTGCCGCGCGACGGCGTCGAGGCCGAGGTAGGGCTCGTCGAAGAACGTGAGCGGGGCGCGCGAGGCGAGGCCGACGATGACCCCTACCGCCGAGAACTGGCCGCGCGACACCTTCTTCATCCGCGTGTTGACGGGCACGCGGAACTCCTCGACGAGCTGGTCGGCGAAGTCCTGGTCCCAGTTCGGGAAGAACCACGGCGCGGTGCGGAGCACGTGCTTGACCTTGAAGTCGTCGGGGTACTTCTGGCTCTCCTTGATGAAGCACACGCGCTCGAGCACGCCGGCGTTCTCGACGGGCGACTCGTTGAACACCGAGATGGAGCCGCTCGTCGCGAACTCCTGCCCGGTGAGGAGGGACATGAGGGTGGTCTTGCCGGCGCCGTTGCGCCCCAGGAGGCCGTAGATGCCGCCCTCCTCGAGTCGGAACGACACGTCGTCCACGGCGGCGAGCGATCCGTAGCGCTTGGTGAGGCCGCGGACCTCGACGATGGTGCTCATGAGTTGTTCTCCTTGTCGGTGGCGCGGATGAGCCCGATGAGCGCATCCGAGTCGATGCCGAGCTTGTGGGCCTCGGCGAGCAGGGGGGCGACGTACTGGTCGCGGAAGGCCTCGCGCCTCTCGGCGACGAGGCGGTCGCGGGCGCCGGTGGCGACGAACATGCCGATGCCTCTCTTCTTGTAGAGGATCCCGGCGTCGACGAGCAGTCCGACGCCCTTGCCGGCGGTCGCCGGGTTGATGCGCAGGAACGCGGCGAACTCGTTGGTCGAGGGCACCTGGGATTCCTCGGGAAGGGCTCCGGAGATGATGTCGCTCGCGATCTGCTCCGCGATCTGCTGGAAGAGCGGGCGGCTGTCGTCCATCGGGCTCCCTCCTCTCGGTCGGTGAGTTGGTTCATTACTTGAGTAACTAACCAATCAGGTAGGGAACCCGATGTCAAGTCGGATGCCCGAGACGGGCTCGTAGGCTCGGGAGGGTGTTCGAACTCCACCACCTGACCGCGAACGAGCAACTCGACTGGCTCCGCCGCGGCGAGGTGACCCCACTCGAACTCACCGAGCACTACCTCGCGCGCATCGCCCGGCTGAACCCCGAGCTCGGCGCCTTCGCCGAGGTGACCGCGGTCGCCGCGCGCGCCCGCGCCGTCGCCGTCGAGACCCTCCCGCACGCCCTGCCGCTCTGGGGGCTCCCGTTCGGCGACAAGGACCTCGTCGCGCGCGCCGGGGTGCCGACGCGCTACGGCTCGCGGGCGCGCGCCGACTTCGTGCCCGAGGACTCCGACGAGCTCGCCCTCGTGCTCGACGCCGCCGGGGGAGTGAGCCTCGGCAAGACCTCCGCCCCCGAGTTCGGCTTCCCGAGCTACACCGAGCCCGTCGCCGGCCCCGTCGCGCGCAACCCCTACGACACCGGCCTCGGGGCGGGCGGATCGAGCGGCGGGGCGGCGGTGGCCGTCGCCGCGGGACTCCTTCCGTTCGCCCCCGGGTCCGACGGCGGCGGGTCGGTGCGCATCCCCGCCGCCGCCACGGGACTCGTCGGACTCAAGCCGTCCCGCGGCCGCGTCCCCGCGATGTCGGGGTTCGGCGGGCTCGCGGGCCTCGTGACCGCCGGGCCGCTCGCGCGCACCGTCGCCGACGCGGCGCTCCTGCTCGACGCCCTCGTCGGCGACCGCACGCCCGTGTGGGCGACCGTCCCGCCGACATGGGAGGGGGGTCCGCTCCTCGGTGCCGCCGTGCGCGGCGAGGGTCGCTTCTCGCTCGGCGTCACGCGCGACACCCCCTGGTCGGCCGAGTTCGACATCCCTCTCGACCCCGAGGCCGAGGCGGCCCTCCAGGTGGCGCTGCGCGAGCTCGACGCCCTCGGTCACGGGATCGAGGAGCTCCCGTTCGATCCCGAGCCCGGCTACGGCCCGGCGTTCCGCACCGTGTGGCAGGCGGGCGCCGCCGCGCTCCCGCTCGACGACGCCGACCTCGCGCTCGTCGAGCCCCTCACCCGGTGGCTGGTCGAGAGGGGCCGCCGTCTCTCCGCGCGCGAACTCGCCGAGGCCCTCGCGTTCCTCGCCGGCTTCGAGCGGCGCTTCCTCGCCCGCGCGGCCCGGGTGGATGTCGTGGTCACCCCCGCGATGGCGCTCACGCCGCGTCCGCTCGGCTGGTACGACGCCGAGGACGGGGAGCGGAACTTCGCGCAGCAGGTGCTCTACACGCCGTACACGAGCATGGTCAACGTGAGCGGCCTCCCCGCGATCTCGCTCCCCGTGCACGTCACCGCCGAGGGGCTGCCGATGGCGGTGCAGCTCATCGGCCGTCCCGGTCGGGAGGATGTGCTGCTCGCGATCGGCGCCCAGCTCGAGCGCCGCCTGCACTGGGAGCGGCGGCATCCCGCTCAGTGGTAGGAGAGGTTAGGCGAGGCTAAGTTAGGCATGCCTATACTGGTCGCGCGATGTACCTCTCCGACCTGCTTCCCGCGACGATCTCCTGGCAGCCCGCCCCCGGCGACCTCGTGCTGCTCGGCGCCGTCGAGGCCGACCTGCCGGTCGTCGAGACGGTGCTCGCCACGCTCCCCGCGAAGGCGCGCGGGCAGGTGTTCGTCGAGGTCGATTCGGCCGCGGGCATCCGCGAGCTCGCCGCTCCCGGTCGTGTGTGCGTCACGTGGCTGCGCCGCGACCTCGGGCAGTCGCTCCGCGGCGCCGTCGAGGCGTGGCTCGGCGAGATGCTGCCCGTCGACCTCGAGCGCGAGCATCGCGTCTACGGCTGGGTGTCGGGCGATCGCGCCGCGCAGCTGCTCACCAACGCCTGAGCCCTGTCGACGCGGCCGCGTCACGGCGGATCCGAGTCGAACCCCCGGCGCTTCGGCGTGACGTAGCCGCCCTTCTCCAGTCCCGCCTCCACCTCGAACCGGTTGGTGAGCGCGGGAGACCCCGCCGCGATGTAGAGCGGGATGAACGCGAGCCCGTACCGCCGCCACTGGTCGACGTGCACGGCCTCGTGCTCGAGCACCGACGGTTGCGTGTTCGACGTCGTGAGGTAGATCGCGCCGATCGTCGTGCCGCCGCGGCCGTAGGCCCAGCGCGGCAGCCCCTCGAAGTACCGCACGCCGTGCGCCCGGCGGTAGCGCCCGCCCAGGAGGCGTCCCCAGAGCCACGCGCACGCCGTCGCGAGCCAGAACCCCGGCCGGGCGACGGGAGCCCAGAGGAGGACGCGGCGCAGGCCCGGGATGCGCGTCCCCGCCCGCACGACGGCGCCGACCGCGCGCTCCGCCCGCGACAGCGACGCGGGATCGGGGCGCACGGGCGCGATCATCGCCCCGAGAACCTCGGCTCGTCACGCGCGAGGAAGGCGCGCATCCCCTCGGCGGCGTCGTCGGTCGCGGCGAGCCGGACGAGCTCCCGCGGCAGTCGCTGCTCCGCCGCGGCGTGCCCCTCGCGGATCGCCTCCCGCGCGTTCGCGAGCGTCGCCTGCACGGCGAGGGGGGCCTGCGCGGCGATCCGGTGCGCCAGCTCGTGGGCGCGGGGGAGCTGGTCGCCGTGCGGCACGACCTCCTGCACGAGCCCGATCCGGTGCGCCTCCGCGGCGTCGAAGCGGTCGCCCGTGAGCATCCACCGCATCGCGTCGCCCCACCCGACGGCGAGCGGCAGGCGGATCGTGGCCCCGCCGAAGGGGAGGATGCCGCGCTGCACCTCGAGTTGCGCGAACTCGGTCGAGTCGGCGGCGACGACGACGTCGCTCGCGAGNGCGAGNTCGATNCCGAGNGTGANGCACGTGCCCTGCACGGCGAGCACGACGGGCTTNCGCACCGCGGAGGTGCGCACGCCCCACGGGTCGAGTCCTCCGTCGGGGACGAAGTCGAGGCCGCCGTCGGTGAAGGCGCGGACCGAGGTCGGCGAGGTCGAGTCCCGCGGTGAAGTGGTCGCCGTGTCCGAACACGACGGCGGCGCGCAGGCGCTCGTCGCGGTCGAGCTCCCCGTAGGCGAGGCTCAGCTCCTGCAGCATCGTGAAGTCCGCCGCGTTGCGCTTCTCCGGCCGGTGGAGCCCGACGATCAGGACGTGCCCGTCGCGGTCGACGGTGACTCTCTCACCCACGTGACCAGCGTAGGGGCCCGCATCCGCTAGCGTTTCCCCAGGATCTCTCGACTTCAAGGAGTTGCCCGTGCGCTCGCGTCCCCTCGCCGTCGCCCCGGTCGTCGCCGTCGCGCTCACGCTCCTCGCCGGCTGCACCTTCAGCGTCGGCACGAACACCGCCCCGAAGGTGTCGCCGGAGGAACTCGAGACCCTCGCCGCCGACGAGCTCGAGGCCCAGGTCGGCATCCGTCCCGTCATCGACTGCGGCGAGGACGACCTCCCGGTGAAGGCGAACACGTCGGTGACGTGCCTGCTCGTCGACCCGGGCACGGGGCTCGAGTTCGACACCGTCATCACGTTCACCGAGGTCGTCACGTCGATCGACGGCGTCGACTACACGGTCGACATCAAGGTCGCCGACACGCCCAACAACCCGACCGAGCCGACGTCCGAGCCCGGGGCCTCCGAGCCGATCGAGAAGATCGAGGCGCTCGCGGTGCAGGCGCTCAGCGGCGTGCTCGACTACGTGCCCGAGGTCGACTGCGAGGGCGAGAGCGTCGAGATCGTCGTCGGCAACACCGTCGACTGCACCTACACGTCGCCCGACGGCCCCGTCGACGCGGTCGTCACGATCGTCGAGTTCGACCCGACGACGGGCCGCTACCGCATCAACGTCAGCAGCTGACGCCGGTCAGCCGAGCGCCGCGATGATCCGCAGAATCGTGGCGGCGTCGTCGGCCGCCTGCTCGGTGTCCGGCGCGGCCGGCGCATAGGCGGCGAGCGACGCCCCCGCGAGGGGGAAGCGCTCCCGCAGCGCCTTGAGCGCCGCGACGAGGGCGGCGGGGCGCATCCCGAACGGCTCCGGGTCGAGGAGCCCGTCGAGTTCGGCGGGGTCGAGCACGTCGAGGTCGACGTGGAAGTAGACGGCGTCGGCGCCCGTGGCCGCGACCGCGTCGACGAGGGCGGCCGGGTCGTCGAGCTCGTCGACGCCGAGGGCGCGGATCCCTGCCTCGTCGGCGAACGCCCGCTCCCCGTCGTCCCACGAGCGCGCCCCGGCGAGCACGACGCGCGACGCGGGGACGTCGCCCGCGTCGATCGCGGCGCGCAGCACCATGCCGGCGAACGCGCCCGACGGCGACGATGCGGGGGAGTTGAGGTCGGGGTGTGCGTCGAACCAGACGACGCACGCCTCCGGATGCCGGTGGAGCGCCGACTCGACGCTCGCGGCTGCCACGGCGCAGTCGCCCCCGACGACGACGGCGGGACCGTCGACCCCCGCGAGCGCGGCCGTGATCCGGTCGTGCACGAGCCGCAGCGAGCCGTAGCGCGCGATGCCCGTGCCCTGCTCGTCGCCCGCCTCGAGCGGCACGTCGATCTCGGTCGTCGCCGAGGGCGGCAGGTCCGAGCGCAGGGCCGCGACGCCCTCCGCGAGCCGCATCGCCCGCGACGACGGCGAGCCCTGCCACTGGGGCACGAGGAGGAACCGGAGAGTCACGGAGTCACTCTAAGCCGGGTCGCCGTGACGAGTCGGGTGACGACGCGCAGGCCCGCCTCGAGCGGACCCGGGCCGACGAGGCGCCGCCACACGGCCGCGAACACGAGCGCGCCGACCACGAGCGTCGGCAGCACCCAGTCCGGCATCGTCCACTGCCCGGAGCCGGCGAGGGCGTCGCGGACGACGGCGAGCACGACCGCGTGGGCGACGTAGAGCGTGAGCGACATCGACCCCGCGGCGGCGACGGGGGAGAGCACGACGCGCAGGACGGCGGCGGCTCGCTCGCCCTCGCCGGTCGCCGAGTCGAGCAGGGAGAGCGCGCCGATGATCGCGACCGCGACGCCGCCCGAGGCGAGCACCTCGAGGCTCGAATCGGAGTGCGCGGCAGCGGTCAGGCCGGGGACGAGCGCCGCCGCCGAGTAGCCGAGGATCGCGGCGACCGTGCCGACGACGAGTGCGGCCGCGGCGGTGAGCCGCGTCCGCAGGTCGCTGCGGGCGAGGATGAGGCCGAACAGCAGGTAGGCGATCCAGACGAGCATCGGATACTCGCCGTGCGTGAGCCAGCGGGCGAACAGCTGCACGGGCGGCGCGAGGTCCTCGAACGCCGCGGCGTCCCGTGCGAGGCCGACCAGCGGCGGCGCCGCGACGGCGACGACCGCCGCGATGGCGGCGAGGACGAGCCGACGCGCGAACAGCGGCCCGATGAGCAGCAGGAACGCGAACCCGTAGAAGTCGAGGATGACCGCGATCGGGGGCCGCAGGAACGTCGTGAGGGCCAGGCCGAGCAGCACGAGCACGCAGCCGCGCACGAGCACGGTCATCCGCGCCTCGCTCCGGGTCCCGCGCGGGGGAGGGGTCGCGCCGCCGGTGATGAGACCGAGCGACACGCCCGCGACGGTGGCGAACAGGATGGCGGAGCGCCCGTCGACGACGAGCTCGCCCGAGACGACCACGGTGTGGGCGACGAACATCCCGAGCAGCGCGACCCCGCGTGCCGCGTCGAGCCCGAACAGGCGACGGGGGGCAACGGTCTCCCGTCGCCCCCCGTCGTCCATGACTCCGGCCCGGTCAGTTGCCGGCGGTGATGGCTCCGGCCGAGCCGCCCGCCTTGAGCTCCGCGAGGCGGGCCTCGATCTCCGTCTGGCGGTCGAGGTCCTCGAGGGACTCGAACTGCGCGTCGAGGGTCGACGCCGCGATCTCCTGCTGCCCGAGGACCTTGGCCTCCTCGCGACGCACCTTCTCCTCGAAGCGGCCGAGCTCGCTCGTCGGGTCGAGCACGTCGATGCTCTTGATGGCGTCGGCCACCTGCGACTGCGCCTGCGCGGTCTTGGCGCGCGCGACGAGCTCGTCGCGCTTCGACTTGAGCTCGTTGAGCTTCGAGCGCATGACCTCGAGGCCCTCCTTGAGCTTCTCCACGACCTCCGTCTGCGACGCGATCGTCGGCTCGGCCGCCTTGGCCTCGTTCTCGGCCTGGATCTGCTTGCCGATCGCGACCTTCGCGAGCTTGTCGAACTTCTCGGCGTCGGCGGCGTTGCCGGCCCCGCGGAGCTCGTCCGCCTTGGCGCTCGCGGCGAGGGCCTTGCGACCCCAGTCGGCCGCGGCCTCGACGTCCTCCTTGTGGTCCTGCTCGAGGAGACGCAGGTTGCCGATCGTCTGGGCCACCGCGCTCTCCGCCTCGGCGATCGAGTTGGTGTAGTCGCGGACGAGCTGGTCGAGCATCAGCTGCGGGTCCTCGGCCTGGTCGAGGATCGCGTTGATGTTCGCGCGGACCAGCTGCGAGATGCGGCCGAGGATCGATTGCTTTGCCATGGTGTGCCTTTCGTGAGAAACGGAGGTGAGTGGAGTCTAGAAGCGTCCGCCGCGCGAGCGACGGCCGCCGGAGGGACGGGCGCGCGGCTTCGAGCCGCCGGAGGAGCTCGAACCGCCGCTCGGGCGCGGGCGTGGACGGGGCCTCGATCCGGAGCCGCTCGACCAGCCGCCGCCTCCGCCCGCCGTCCAGCCGGAGGAGGACGAGCCGCCCGAGAAGAGGCCGTCGAGGATGCCGCCGAGCGCCGCGCCGCCGTAGCCGGAGGAGCCCGAGCCGTACGTCGATCCCTGGTTGAACGCCATGACCTCGCTCTGCGCGGTCTGCATCGCCGAGGAGGCGAGCGCGACCGACTGCTGCGCGAAGCGGAGTGCCGCGACGGGATCGGTCGCGGTGAGCCGCCGGGCCTCGGTGAGCTGACGCTCCGCCTCCGCGAGCCGCGTGCGAGCCGTCGCCCCGACGGCGCCGCGTCGGGTGGCGATGTAGTCGCGCGCGGCGGCGGCGGACGCCTCGGCCTCCGCCGTCACGCGGGAGAGCTGGGCGCGCGCCCGCTCGATCTGGGCGTTGGCGTCGCGGAGCCGGCCGAGGGCCTCGTGCAGCGGCGCGGCGACGCGCTCGACGTCGCCGATCGCGGTCGCGGGGTCGCGGTCGCCGGACGCCGCGAGCACGCGCTCCGCCTCCTCG
>Ga0065721_10005301_pt1 | contig 27162 bp, 17 predicted proteins | sample Mesricmetagenome_FD_59108 | JGI IMG/M metagenome (GOLD analysis project Ga0065721, IMG submission 59108) | Mesophilic microbial community from rice straw/compost enrichment Sample: eDNA_1 v2 (version 2) | ecosystem: Engineered > Solid waste > Grass > Composting > Bioreactor | place: USA: Davis... | reverse complement strand
TCTGACGCTCGATTCACGTCTTCAGGAGATCGCAGAATCGCTTCTGGATCGCGCATTGGACCCGACTGCCCGGGAGAACGTGGATGCAGAATTTATCCCGCAGGGCGGGACGTTGATTGCCATGGACATCTGGACGGGAAATATCCTTGCCATGGCATGCAGCCCGCGCCCGTCACTCTCCATTCTGAAGAAGCCGACACAGGAGGAGTGGGACCGCTATCAGCAGGATTCCCGCCATCCCCTTTTCCCGCGCACCTCGCGAATGTCCATTCCTCCGGGGCCGCTCTTTTCCATTGTGACGACGATTGCTGCTCTGGAGTCCGGGGCACTCGATCCAACAGAGCGCTATGAATGTCGCGGCTATCTGGATCAGCCCGATCGGGATCGATGTCTCTATTATCGCCGCTTTGGAATGGGGCATGGCCCACTTTCCCCGGAGGAGGGACTCAGCCGGGGATGTCAGGTTTACTTTTTCGAGATGGCCAGACGGATGGGGCCGGGGCCGATTCTTGACTGGGCAGGCCGGCTGGGACTGGGACGTCCCACTGGCATTTCACTCCCCTCGGAACACGCCGGCAATCTCCCCGACCTGTCGGATGGGCAGATCGCAGCCAATCAGTCTGCGACGTTCCAGATTGCACTGGGGCAGGGAAAACTTCTGGTCACTCCACTTCAGATGGCCCGGCTGATGGCGGCCATTGCCAATGGGGGATATCTCGTTGTTCCTCGGCTCCTTCAGAATGAACAGGAAACAGCTACAGAACCCGAACGGGTTCCGGGATTATCTCCAAACACGCTGGAGATCATTCGAAATGGCTTACAGCGTTCCATTCACGATCCGGACGGGATTTCCCAGTCGGCGCGGATTGATCTATTGACGTATGCCGGACTTAACGGCGTGGCTGAGGTGGCGAACAAGCCCGGGCACGTCTGGTTTGCGGGGTACGCTCCCGCGCATCGTCCCCGGGTTGTGGTGGTGGTCGTGCTGGAACATGCAGGAACAGCCATGGCGGCTGGACCGGTGGTGAAGGAGTTCGTCACAGAGCTGCTCGGATTTGGCTTTCTTCAACCTTACGCCCCTGAATTTCCCTAATGAAGAAAGACGTCTGAGCTACTGCCTCTCCCATGAAGATGGGGATCAGCGTTTATGAGATTCATCAGGGCTTCTGCTGCACGTCAATTGACCCGGGCAAATTCAACGAAGACACTCAGTGGGGGGCCTGTTTGACCATCTCATCTGTCGATTAGAATGGACTTCTGAGTCCGCGAGGAAACTGAACATGCTTAGCTTCCGTGCAATGCTCTGCAATTCTGTGGCGATGTGCTTACTGGCATTGTCCGCGCAGGCCGCCTCTCCCCCGCTGCCGGAAGAGATTCAGGCATCCGTCGAGAAAGGAATTCGCTATTTGAAGACGACCCAGTCTGACGATGGGGGATGGGGGGATTCCAACTCGATGGGAGTGACGGGACTGGTGACTTACGCCCTTCTTGAGAGCGGGGTTCCGGTGGATGATCCGGCTGTAAAAGCCGGGCTGAAATACATTGAGAAGAGTATTCAGCCGGATGGCGGGATCTATCGTCCGGAGTCGCTTCTCAAGAACTATGAAACATCCATCGCAATTCAGGCTCTCGCAGCTGCCAACAAGGATGGGCGGTATCAAAAGGCCATTGCTGATGCGGTGAAGTTTGTCAAAGAGCTTCAGTGGGATGATGCGGAAGCCGGAGGCCGAGAAAATCTGGCGTATGGCGGGGCGGGATATGGCAAGCACGCTCGGCCGGACCTGTCGAACACCGCATTTTTTCTGGATGCACTGAAGGCCGCTGGTGTCTCGTCACACGATCCTGCAATGCAGAATGCGCTCCTGTTTATCTCTCGCTGCCAGAACCTTCCCGGGGCGAATGACACAAAGTTTGCCGACAAGGTGAACGATGGTGGTTTCTACTACACCCCTGCTGCGGGGGGGAGTTCTTTCGCCGGGGAGACTCCGAACGGCGGGCTCCGGTCGTATGGCAGTATCACCTATGCGGGGCTGAAAAGCATGATTTACGCCGGACTCACCGAGGAAGATCCTCGTGTAAAAGCAGCTCAGGAGTGGATTCGCCGGTTCTACAGCCTCGACGAGAATCCCGGCATGGGGCAACAAGGGTTGTTCTATTACTATGTCACCTTTGCCAAAACCATGGAAGCAATTGGAAAGCCTGACTTCACGGACGCCAACGGGCATCGGCATGACTGGCGGGGCGAATTGGCAAGACAGCTCATCGATCGACAGAAACCAAATGGGAGCTGGGTGAACGGGATGGAGCGCTGGATGGAGGGGGACCCCAATCTGGTGACAGCGTACTCTCTGATTGCCCTTAGCCGCTGCCGGGAGACATCAGCGCGGTAATGGCGGTCGCAGGAAGCTGATGACGAGGGCGGCGATTTCGGGATTGAATATGGAGGGCCTCAGTCATGACCGAAGATCAGCAGGAGAGGATTGAGGCCTCCTCCGAAGAGAACAAATCCGGATCCTCGTCATCTCATCTCTGGGCTGCCCTGATGATGATGGTGGTGGTGATCCCGGTTCTCTATGTCTTGAGTCCGTTCGTCCTTCTGATTCCGATCATGACCATGGGCCGTGCGTTTCCGCGGTGGGCCATCGCTGTGCTGGAAGTATTCTGGGCCCCATTGGGATGGTACACAGAATCCGGCCTGCCAGGAGGAAAAGAGTACCTGCAGCTGATTGAGTGGTTTGGGAGGTTGTTTACTCCTTAACCATGACGTCGACGTTGGGGGTCACATTCGTGGGGAGAAAGAACTGCCTTACTCGTTTGTCGAGTCTCTTCAGCTATTGGGCCATGAGTTGTTTCACCACGTCAGGCGAAGAGGATGCGATATCATTCGTCTCGCCGGGGTCCGAAGACAGATCATAAAGACGGACTGCGGTCTCTCCTCGGACCAGAAGTCCTTTCCAGTTCTCCTTTCGGACCATCTGAACAGATCGATCAGGAGTGGCCCAGTACAGGAGCGGATGCAGTTCCTGCGGACCCGATTTCTTTGCCTCGTGCAACAACAGCGACGCGAAGGAGACTCCGCTGATTCCGGCTGCTGTTCCGCGTGTTGATGTCAATTCCAGGAGTGTGGGAAGCAGGTCCCATGTCGCGGTCAGTTGCTCCGTTGTTCCCGGTGAAACTCGTCCCGGCCAGGACACGATCAATGGGATGTGCAGGTTCCCTTCGCCCAGTCCATGCGCGAAGATGCGGGTCCCGTTGGAGAGCGTCTGGGGGGGATCGGAATTCAGGCGGAGGGCCGGACCAGACTCGGCTGTCAAAATCACGCACGTGTTCGAAGTCATTTGAAGCCGTTCCAGAACAGAGGCAATCTTTCCGAACATTGCATCAACGCGCGGAGTCAGACGTGACTGCAGAATGGAACTCCCTTCGTTGTCATCCACGTGCGGAAGGCTGATGTGAAGAAAGAATGGACGATTGGAATTCTGATTCCGGATCAGAAACTGAACGACTTCAGAGGTAAACAGATCAATGGCATGAACCCGTTTCTCTGCATCACTCCCGGATTGATTGGCGAGGAGTTCCATTTCTGACAGATTGATCCGAACCTTGGCTGGATAGGCGGTCGCCTCTTCCCTGCGAAGAAATCCAACCCACTCATCGTACCCTAATGAAAGAGGAAGCTCCGGGTGGTCCCACTGGCCGATGAAGGTTGTTGCATATCCGCCATTCCAAAGGAGGTTTGGTAAGGTCTGCTGGGTCGTGGGGAGCCTGACCGGGCCAGAAGCGGGCGGAATGACAACGGGATTCTTCCCGGTCAACAGCCCCCAACGGGCGAGTGAAAGGGACGAGCTTGCTGCATAATGGCGGGTGAAACGACGACCATTGGAGATCAATGCGGTCAGATGAGGCCGGTCGTCTAATTCCTCCTCGGTCAGGTCATCCGGGCTCAGGCGTTCGAGCTGAATCAGAATGATGTTGGGGGACGATCCGTTTCGACCCAGTCGGACTTGTCGGTTGACATCTCGAATGGCGTTCCGATTGTCTCTACGAATCTTCTGTAACTGAACGGAGGCATCATCCAGTTGCTGAAGGAGTCCTCCTTGAAGATCTTCCTCAAATCCGAGATCAAACGATTGAATCACATTCCGTAACCCACCGATGATTCCGGGGGCTGGGCTGCTTCCCGTCGACTCAGGATCTGGCAGAGTCCGGTCTGGCGAATCAACGTCAAAATCAGTGGCCGGGCGAGTTGGAGGGGAGCCTGCCACAGTCCCCTGTCCGTCGCGGCGGACCTGATTCCGTTCAACAGGAGCGATTTGAGCGGTTGGGGCCGGGGCTGGTCCTGCATGTGCGGGGGCACTCTTCGTACACCCTGTCTTTAAGCCTCCGAACAGAGCCAGCAGTGCCAAGGCAAGCCAACCTCTCCTCGAAACTCGAGAGAGAGTCCGGGAGAAACAAAACAACCCTGAGGTTTTGAAAGAGCTGGTACTCATTGATCAATTTCCCTCTTCGTCTCTCATCGAACCGAATCGATCGTGCTTCATTGACCTCTTTGCTTCGGTTGGCATCGCAGAGGGCTGAGATTTGCAGCTTGTTGCGTCAATTGCTCCAGTTGCACTGGACTCTCGACGTGGTGTTCCATTCGACGTCCGCCCCGATGGGGGGAAGACATTGACGGGAAATCAGTCAGGGCGCCGTTGCCTCCGTGCCGGGAGTGTCTGAGGACGAAGACAGGACGCTTCTCCAATCAAGAAGGAAGGTTGCAACTCCTGTGCCGGGTGGCTCGCTGAAAAAACAGCAGGTTTGCATTCCATGAACAGCGAACGATAAGCGACGGGAACAGCTCCGGCGGCCAGCGCCAACCAGCGTTAACGGTTGTGTTGGACTTTAGCGGTTGCGTAGGTTGCGGTGAATGAACTGCCCTGAAGCAAGGTGATGCATGGGAAGCGAAAAATCTGCCGATCCTTTTCCGTTTGAAGAAACATTTCCAAATGACTGAACCGATGAAATTTTTCAGCAGGACCTTGGCGGATGTTTTGCTTTGCCGAAGCATCGCATGGTGGGACCAGATTGCTGGCTCCCGACACCTGCAGGGACATTTGCGAGTGTTTTCAGTTCGAGACCGGATTGCGAAAACAGGTTCCTCTCCCATCTCGAAATCAGTGAAATTTCATTCAAACGACTCTGTAGGGACTGAAACTGCATTCCGCAAAGAATATTGGCATCAGGCAATTGCGGAATTGTAGATGTCCTGAAGAGAACGGCCTGAAAAGGCATCGCACGATCACAAAATAGAGGGTAACATGATCAGGTTGACTGTTCGGGCCGCCAGTTGCTTCCTGTTCGGAATTTGCGTGTCGTTACTTCATGCAGCCGAACCCATCACCCTTTCCGCGAATGAGTTCATCGCTCCGACTCCGGTTTCTGACTCTGTAATTCCTCCCGCTGCTCCGGTGGAATCGAGTTTGGTTCCGTTGCAGCCAGCTTCTGTCGAGAGCACTGCAGCTCCTCCGGTCCTTTCGACCTGTTGTCATGCTGCGGAATACTGTGCGACAGGAGTCAGTCACTGTGAATCCTGGAGCCACTGTCACTCTGGAGACTGTGGCGAAGGTTGTCATCGGATCAAGTGGTGTCATTTTCACACCACAGGAGATCTGTATCCACATTATGCTTATTACCCAGAGCATCATGGGTACTATTATTTCCGCCCCTACAACTACACAACGCTCCTTCAGCAACAACAACAGGCGGTTCAGCTTGGTGCCAGCCCGATCAATCCTTATTCCGTCAGTATGCTTGATCCCCTGATGGCTGAATTCGCTCGCCGATACCCGGTGGAGCAGGAGTCTTACGAACTGGTTCGTCCCCAGCGTCAGGCTCTTCCGAATCTCGAATCGATTTTGAACAAGTAGTCCGACAATCTTCGGCTGTACCTGATTCACCATGCCGAAGACAAGATCTTGAGATGAGAGCTGCAAGTGCCGTTGGGCTGCCTGCAACACGTAGGCAGCCCAACGGCGTTTTTATTGAATTCCTCCCTCCCCTGCTCCGTTTTTTGGTCCCCGGTTGGAGTTTCGGTTTTGCCTCATGCTGGGGCTTTGGGGGATCACAATGTGATCAATCTCGGTATATCGATCACTTCAGAATGTCATGCCTGTGATGCGGCATCAAAATCAACGTTCAGGCATTCGATTCTCGTGTTGATGGAACGTTGCGGGGACTCCTCTGCGCACGCTGCGAATGCGTTCTGATTCGGGAGTTCATTCTGCACAATGGGCTCGCTTTTGCTCGAAAGCCCCCTGTTTTTCGGGGGCGAAAATCAGATGGGGAAGCAAGACGGCTTTCTGTGGTCTTTGTTGGTCCCGGTTTTCTGTACCGGACAGTGTTGGTCTCTGTTCAATTCACATGTGTGAATGTGATGAGCCGTAAGCGGCAACATTGCGAGTTTTGCCGCAAGTCAAATGTCTTCCGGGTGCAAACTGTCGGTAGAAGTGCAAAAAACGTCAACGATCGACAGACATCTCTTCGGTAATGTAAGCACGGTCTTTTGGGGCTATTGTTTTGACCAGTCTGTATTGCGGACTTTGAAGTTCCCCATCTTTATTGGAGTATTCTGATGCTTTCTCCAACTTACCGACACGCTGTCCGACGAAATCCTGGATTCACGCTGATTGAACTGCTGGTGGTCATTGCCATCATTGCGGTCCTGATTGCTCTTTTGCTCCCTGCAGTCCAGCAGGCCCGTGAAGCTGCCCGGCGATCCCAGTGCAAAAACAATCTGAAGCAAATGGGATTGGCCCTGCACAACTATGTGGAGACCTATGGGTGTTTTCCGGGAGCGTACTACGGACGTCGCTATGGCAGTGATGATGGATGCACTTATGCGAGCCGTCGAGTCAGTGTGGCTGCCCCGGGGTGGGGATGGGGAGTAATGTTGCTCCCCTATCTGGATCAGACAGCCCTGTACAACCAGATGCCATTCAACACTGTGAACAACATTAACCTCACGAACATGAAGCCGTTGGGACAAACCCCAGTGGGGGTTTATCGATGTCCGAGCGATATCGGTCCCCGACTGAACTCCAACTTTCACGACTTCGCCACGTCCAATTACCGGGCGAACTTCGGGACCTTGCAGGTCGGATCTTCTTACTCCGGATGTGGAACTTCGCCACGCTATGAAGACCTGACAAACGGAATGTTTGGTGCCAACAGCTTTACCCGATTTCGGGACATCACAGATGGAGCTTCCAACACGGTGGCCATCGGAGAGATCGTCTTGGCGAAGTTTCTGGACGTGGAGCGAGTTGGCAGTATCTGGATGGGGCAATATATGACGAGTGCCTCAGGGTACAGTGTTCCAGATCTAAACATGGGGACGTTAAGTTCCAATGTTTATTATCGCGTGAATGGAACAAATACGCGTGCTTATACCAGCTTCCATATGGGAGGGGCTCATTTCCTGTTCGCAGATGGTTCTGTTCACTTCCTGAGTGAGAGTACAGATGCAGACAACGTCCTGATGAATCTCTCCCGGAAGTCTGATGGCAATGTCGTGACTCTGCCCTTCTGAAACTTCGTCTTCCTGACTCGACAATGCGAGCAGGTTCTCTTTCTTCACACTTGATTTGAATACAGTTTTAACTGGTTTATTTAGTACGGAAAAAGTCACAGACCATGAAGACCTCACCAGGTTATCTTCGTTCATCCCTCTCACGGATGACTGTTGCGTTAGCAGTTGCTTTGCTCTCTGGCTGCGGCAAGCAGGATGGTCCCCCTCTGGGAACTGTCAGCGGGTATGTTCGGGCTGAAGGGGCTCCCGTGTCAGGAGCATTGGTCATCTTCGAGCCTGAGGAAGGACGGGCCTCCGTTGGTCGTACGGACGAACGGGGATGGTATGAGTTGCGATATACGTCCATTCGAAAAGGGGCTGAAATTGGACGTCACACTGTTCGAATTGAGGACACCGAAGGTGTCAGCGAAGATGGACAGTCCTTGAGGATCCCCAGTGAGTACAATTCAAAATCAAAGTTGACGGCCGAAGTTGTAAAAGGGTCGAACAAACTCGACTTTGATGTGGAGATCTCGAAAAATGTGAAGAAAACGCCGCGCCCCACCGGGGAGGGATGATCCAACCATCGTTCAACGTTGCAGCAGAGTGTGAAACCGATGCCTCTGTGGAGAGAATTATTCTCCGCAGAGGCATTTTTTATTGCATTCTGAATGTCGTCATTTTTGTGATCGCAGTGTCGCTGCCTGCGACCATTCTTCAGCTTCGACGTGTGGACGGCTTCAGACCGATTGCAGGTCTTCCCGACTCTTGAAGGAAAGAGAGTACAAAATAAACCAAACGGGAACAGGTCATCGACCTGTTCCCGCAGTTCCGTCTGTGAAGAGATAAGTAACAGATACTTTGTCTTAGACCTTCGAGACGAAGATGTCCAGATACAGGACGAAGATAAACAGGCTCAAGACAAAGGCGAGTCCGAAGTATGTCGCTGTGGCGACAACCTGTTCGCTCGGTTTCTTCCGGAAAATCGCCTCCCAGATCAGGAAGACCATATGCCCCCCGTCGAGAACGGGAATGGGCAGGAAGTTAATTACTGCAAGATTGATGCTGATGATCCCCAGGAAAAACAGGAAGTGGACAATCCCGACGTTCGCGAAACTGTAGGCAAGCTTGGCAATGCCGATGGGGCCGCTCAGCCCCTTGGGAGAAATATCCCGGGTAAACAGACCTCTCAGGGTGAGGTAAATGTCCTCAATCGAGTTCATTGTGTAACGCAGACCCATCCCCAGGGCTTCCGGAAAGTTTTTCGCTTTGCGTTCCGTCTGAAGAACGGACAGGAGGAGTCCTCGTGTTGTTGGGACGAACCATCCGGGGATCGGCTCGGGAGTCAGCTCGATGACTTTGCTTGCTTCTCCCGTTGCCGGTTTGATTGTCAGTTTGATTGGTCCGTTACGACCGTTCTCCTGCATTGTCCAGAAGGCATGGGCCCAATTCTTCTCTCCAATTTCAAAAGAGGACTCGAACAGGTTGAGGGCGTTCTTGGGGAGTCCGCTGATTTTGGTCAATTCCAGATGGGTGACGGTATCCCGGGGCTTAATTCCGGCCTCCGCTGCGGGACTTCCTTCCCGGACCTCAAACACAATCGGGACAAGATGGTAAGCAATTCCGATTGAGGGAATGGAGATGGGACTGTTGGGGGCGACGGGCGGTTCAGACCAGGGAGTTCGGTCTTCCGGGATGAGTTTGAAGGTCAAGGTTTCGGCGGACCCAGGGCCTCCATCGCGGCGGACGGTCACCGTCACCTCTTCTCCCGCGTGAGCGGAGAAGAATTCGGTCAGCCGGAAGGGGTCCATATCCCGTTCTACGTCCAGATCGTTGACGCGAGCGATTCGGTCCCCGGGAAGAATTCCTGCTTTTGCTGCGACGGAATCCTTTTGAATGGCTTCAACTTTCCCCATTCCCATTTTCAGCCCGGAGCCGATGAATGGTTGTGGGGGGAGTTCGAGCACAACGTTGGATGTCTCTCCGTTGCTCCCTTTCCTCTCGACCTCGACCTGAACCGTTTCACTCGTCAGGTCGTTCAGCTTCGCGTAAAGGGCTCGAGTGTTCGCAACCTTCTCTCCATTCACAGAGACGATCTTGTCCCCATATTGGAATTTGGCCTGAGCGGCCGCTGATCCCGGCATTGCAGGACCGAAGGTAATGACCTCCGATGGATCGATGACCTCCAGACTGCTGCTGGGGCCAATGCCGATGACCTTACGGATTCCATAGACCTCGGGTTCCATTGTGAGTTCGAACGTTTTGCCATCGTCGTGATACCCACCAATCGTGATGGGACCACGGGATAGAACCGTCCGTCGAGTCACATCATCAAACTCTTCAACCTTACCGCCGTTGATGTGGGTGATGGTGTCCCCTGCCCGCATCCCGTTTCGCCATGCTGGCATCCCGACCTGAACGGAACCGGCAACGCGGTCGACTTTCTGGATCCCGATACTGAAGACCATCACAAAGAACAGTGTCCCTGTGATGATATTCATGATGACCCCTGCCGAGATGATCGCCATTCGCTGCGGAACTGATTTGGCGGTATATGCACGCGGATTCTGGGCGACGTTCTCGTCAGTCATCTGACCCGGGTCCATGTCATCCTGTCCCAGCATCTTCACATACCCGCCGAACGGGAGCCATCCCAGAACGTATTCTGTCTCCCCATATTTCCGGGAGAAAATGGGCTGACCGAATCCAATGCTGAATCGTTCCACGTAGACGTTGCACCACTTGGCCACCAGAAAGTGCCCCAGCTCGTGGAAGAAAATCACCAGCCCCAGACCGATTGCGACAATCAGAATGTTGAGCAGCTGGGCGGTGTTAATGAAGGCGAGTGTCCAAGCCATGATTTCCAACGGAAAGCCTCCTCACGGGCCCATTCATCCAGGCGGAAGACATCATCCAATGTCGGGTCCGCATCGAACTCGTGAGCATCCAGAATCGAACGACAAAGTCGCGGAATATCCAAAAACGTTAATTCACCCTTCAGGAACCGGGCGACGGCAACTTCATTTGCCGCATTCAGCACGGAACCGGAAGTCCCTCCCCGACGAGCAACCTCGAACCCTAAATCCAGTGCTGGAAATCGCTCTCTGTCTGGCGGTTCAAACTCCAGACGGCAGGGGATCGTCAAATCAAACCGGGGAGAAACCCCCCGGATTCGGTGTGGCCACGTTAATGCGTACTGAATCGGAAGACGCATGTCCGGAGGAGACAGCTGAGCCATGACCGATCCGTCGACGAACTCCACCATGGAATGCACGATGGATTGTGGATGCACCACGACGTCGATCTGGTCTGCAGGGAGACCGAACAGCCAGCGGGCTTCGATCACCTCCAGTGCCTTATTCATCATGGTCGCGGAGTCAATGGTGATCTTCGGTCCCATATCCCAAGTCGGGTGGGCCAAAGCATCTTCCACCGTGACTTCGCTGAGCTTCCCACTTGGCCAGCTGCGAAACGGTCCCCCGCTCGCTGTCAGAATCAGCCTCTGGACCTCACTCTGCCGACCACATTCCAATGCCTGAAAGATGGCCGAATGTTCACTGTCAACTGGAAGGAGTTTTGCTCCAGTCTGTGCCGCACGTTGCGTGACCAGCGGACCTGCGACGACCAGAGTCTCCTTGTTGGCCAGCGCGACGGGTTTTCCTGCGTCGACGGCCGCCCAGGTGCCCCGCAGCCCCGCAGCCCCGACAACCGCAGACACGACGATGTCCACTTCCGGGGCTTTCACGACCTCGATCGCGTGTTCTTCGCCGAAAAGAACCTGCACATTGGACGGAAAGTGTTGTTGTGAAACTTCTTGGGGAGAAATCCCTGTCAGGATCGCCATCCGGGGCTGGAACTCATGGCAGGCGCGAGCCAGTTCCTCCCACCGTGAATGGGTCACCAGTGCGAAGAATTCCATCTCTTCGGGATGCGCACGCACAACGTCCTGACAACTGGTCCCGATCGACCCGGTTGCTCCTAAAAGGACAATGCGTTTCTTCTGCGGCGCCACGCTTCCATCCATGAACCAATACTGGCAGTACCACCTCCGGGGAACATTCCCCGCGGCGGCATAAATCAAAGCAATTGTAGATGTTCCGCTTCAAGCGCTGCAAGTGGAAGCGCTTCCGGTAAAAATCCGTTTTCCCGCGTCTTCGGGAAAGAAATGACCCGATGACGGAATTTGTCTCATGCCCAGTCGCTGCACCTTCCATTCGGGCGTTCCCCTCGACGGTGAGAGCACTCCGGTTCATCGAGGATCTGGTTCGCGACGATGGCAGTACAACGATGCATCAGCCCTAAACGAATCTCTGTTGTACTCAGGGAGAGTCTGTCCCCTGCTCCTTGGCACTCGAGACGTGTCGATTGGTGTCTATCGGTTGGAGTTCCCGCCATTGACGAAGCTGAAGGTAAAGACATCGACGACATCGTTGAAGACCGGCTGAATCCCAATTCGCACATAACGGCGATCCGGAGAGATCGTTGCCTGAGCGGACATTGAGGTCCCTTCCTGAATGACTGTCACCTGTGGGGCGTATCCGAAGGCTCCGGCCTTGGGCGGTTGCCTTCGACTCTCTTCAAACTCCCGAAGGACGGCAGCTCGACGGGCATCCTGCTCCTGCCGGGAGCTCAGGACAGGGGGGCGAACGGGGCGCTCAACCCCTTTCTCGACCGGATTCGCAAAATCAAAGTTGTGGGGACTCCATGTGATAATTCGAGGGTGTGTGCGACGTCCCTTGGGGAGGTCGATGGTCAGGCTGGCCTCTTCTCCTTCGATGACCAGCGTTCGGGTGAATCGCACCTGATCGGGGAATCCTTCACGAATCGTTACCGTCAACGTTGCCCGGTTTCCAACAAGGGTTCCATCCTTGTTCGACACACGCACCCGGTAGGGACCCGCCACCCCCAGTGGACAGAGATAAAGCTCATATGCATTCGCAGCATCGGGGCCAACACCATCGTGGAGAAATAATCCTCCTCCCCGTGTTTCCGGGTTTTCAACGGAACAGACCGTTCCTGACGGCTCTTCGACCTGCATGTCGAGATCGGCATTGCCGTTCCACTCCAGTCGAATGGACAAGTCCCGGCTACGCGCTTCTGTCAATGCCGCCTGCAGCGAGTCGGCCAGTTCGGATTGATTCGTTCGCCGGGCCTTCTGAATCTGATCCCGCAGGGCTGATTCCGCCTCCTTGTGAATCTTCGGAAAATCCGGTTTCCAGTAGTTTTGTAGAAGCCCGCAGGCGGCCCAGGCGACATCATTGGGAGTGTCAGTTTCTTTGGCGAGCTTCAATCCGAGCGCATAGGGCTCCGGTCGTTCTGGAAGAAGACGGGACGCCTGACGGTACATGGTTAATGCCGCCTGTTTGCGACCGAATCGGGTCAGATAGGCCCCCGAATACATCATCGACTCGAAATTGGCATCGCCAAAATCAGTCAGGGACAGAACAACCCGTTCGATCGCTTCCTTCGGGTAATTCTGGATCTCCATGTTCAGGGCCAGAACCTCATACATCCACGGCTGGGCCTGTCCGTGAAGAATGGCATTCTGCAGGCACGCAATGACCTGAGCATATTCTTTCTGTTCGTGGAGCTTCATCACCCATTCACTCACCAGCTTTGGCGCGGGGCGATGCTTTTGAAAGAAGTTCCCCCAGACTTCGTTGGGAGTTCCCTGAGTCAGATCGGGCTGCTGGACTGTTTCTTCGACATCAAAAAGACGGTCAGCTGGATTCCTGGAGGGCGAAGTTGCTGAGGGACGCTCGGAGGGATTCCCCGAGGGCCGTTGCGGATCGGTTAAAACAGACGAAGCAGTTCCCTGCGCAAGAACGCTCGGGAGCTGCTTCGTCGAAAGCTCTCTGGTTTTACCAGTTGTTCTGTTGTCCGTATTTTGTGCTAGCGGACTGGTTTTTTTTTGGGAGCGTCAACTTCCACGGCCGGGAGTTGGGGCAACTCAGCCGGGACAGCATCGACTGCAGGGGAAGTGGCTGGAATGCTGAAGAAGCCTCCTCCTCCCATACCACCCATGCCCATGCCTCCCATGCCGCCCATACCTCCCATACCGCCCATCATTCCGCCTCCCATGCCTCCCATACCGCCCATCATTCCGCCCATGCCACCCATCATTCCGCCCATGCCACCGAGGGCGTTAGGAGGAATGACAAGGTCACCGACAGGATAAACGCGAGTTTGGCCGTAGAGTTCGATGTCGTCAGCGGCTGTGCGGGTGGTGATCTTCATGATCTCGTCATCGACGACATAAGTCAGTTCGACCCCGCCAACGTTTTCGAGCATGAGTTTCAAGGCGCTTCGCAACTTGATGCCGGACATCACCAATTGAATTTCTTCTTCGCCTGTCAGTGACTCTTCTTCCAGAGCCCTCATGTCCAGACGAATGGGGATGTTGTGCTGCTGAGAGATGAAGGTCAGGGCGTCCTGCAAACGGGTTCCGGGGAACTCGACACTGGTCTGCTTCTCCAGCTCTGCGTAAATCTTTTCTTCGTTCGGGCTGTTGATCTTCAGGTCAACCGACTTCCATTTCTGGCGCATCTTTGTCATTGCCCACCACACTTCAGCAGGCGGATAAACAATGGGAGGCTCATCCGGAAATGGAACATGAGAGAGTTCGACCTGATGCAGCGTCTCGAGCAATTTGTCTGCCCGCAACGCACGCAGACGTGCTGCCTTGTCGACTTGCCCGGCGGCTTCGGTCATGGTGACTTCCGCATTCCCGATGGCACTTCCCGGGAAATCGCTCAGCAGGACCCGAGCCTGTGCTTCCGCACTTTCGAAGGCCTCCGGGTTTCCTCGATACGCATCGACCATCAAGGCCCGAATCCGATCGACCATCTGTTCCAGAGCCAGGTCACGTTCGGCNGCATANTCGATCAGGCGAGTGGTCACTTCCAGTTCGGCCTGACGCCGTTGCANCTCCAGCTGCTTCGCNTCGAACATGGCACGACGGGAACGNACATCCTGAAGAATGGAATTCACTCGTCGAAGCAGGTTCTGCGCGAGGTCTGGCGGAACATCCGTGGCGGCCTTGATCGTTGCGCGTGCCCGGTTCAAGGCCTCTTCTGCCTGCGCTCCGAGGGAGTTTTCCACCAGGTTGTAAGCCCGGTCAATCTGGACTTCGATTTCCCGCTGGAGCTTCTGGCCTTTTGCTTCGCGGAGTGCTTCGTAATTCGTGATATTGTCAGAGGCGAGCGGAGCTTCCCGAGGAATCAGGTGTTCCGGAACAGCTGTTCCAGGAGCCGGGAGCGCTGGAATGTCGTTATCCGGATTGGGGGCGCCAAAGCTGCCGGTTTCAGGAAGCTGGGCCACCATTGGACGCTCGGAGCGAGCCTGTTGAAGGATTGCTTCCCCTCGTGGATTGTAAGGATCAACTTTCTGCAGCATCGTGCCGATCTGTTCGGCCTGCTGGAGCGAACCCTCATTCAATGCCTTTTGTGCTTCCGCCGAAAGTAGCTGAATCTGATCCTCGAAGTTCTGATGGGCGAAGTTCACCATCCAGTCCCCGGCCAGACCAATGGCCAGTCCGTCAGTTGCTTTCGCATCTCCCCAGATGCTGCTGAGGAAGGTATTTCCTGTCTTCCGGGAGATTTCCGGGAGATCATACCGGATGCTTTGGGCCTGTCCCTTCCAGGTTCCGGTCAGGGAAATCTCCATCCCTTTTTGCACAGGGCCTTCGAGCAGGTAGACCGTTTCGCGATCTGTCCGCATCGGAAGCGGGCGATTGGGCGAGAGTTCAACTCCGGAGCTGACACTGACCTGCGAGGGGTAAAACACCTCCAGCTGAGCCGCCTTTGCCAGCATCTTCCCCAGTTCTTCAGCGGAGAGAGCCCCCTGTGACCATTCATCACGGGCGACAAACCCGCCGGTTTCTTCCCCGAGGATGCCAAGGAGACGCAGATCGGTGCGGGAACCGACGGCGAAGGAATGAATCGGAACGCGGCGCTCACGGAAGTTCGCTGTGAGTGCTTTGAGCTCAGATGGTTCGAAGAGATGAGCGGTGCTCATTCCGTCGCCGATAATCAGCACGGAGCCTTCCGATCCCTTAGGAAGAAGGTCGCTCGCACTTTCAAGGGCTTTCCCGAGATTGGCAGCTCCAGCCGGGAAACGCTCCTGCAGGGCTGCATGAACTTGAGCCCCAGCGGTCTTGGGGGAAGTCCAGTCCACCAGCTTGACGGTCTGCACGTCGTAAGCGAGGACGGCGACTCGATCCGACTCCGGCAACGATGCAAGGAAGTTGTCCAGGACCGTCAAGGCCATCTTTCGATGCTCACCAATCTGGCTGGCAGATGTGTCGAGCAGGACAACATGATGGACGTTCTGGCGGATTCCCGCGTCCAGTTCCAGTGGAAGCGAAGCAGACCCGATGGTCTTCCCTTCGGGGGTCTCAAAGGTTCGGACGATGATATCCGCTGCCTTCAACTCCAGCACAGACCACGGAGTCCCCCCGGCGAGCGCGAAACCGGCCAACGCTGCTGGAACCCAACCGCGAACAGAACGCCATGCCATCTTCATTATCGTTTTCTCCGGTCCTTGACTGTCTGTGCAGCAACTGTTCCCCCCGGACAGGGGACGTTCTCCGCGACGGACACTCAGCTGATTCTCATTTCACGGACGTGGGGAACAATCTTCAACCGTTTATTCTAATGGCTCTAAAAACCCGACTGAACGAAATTCCTGTCAATCTGGCCGGATCTGGCAAAGTGATCGGATTTGATTCAAAACAACGATTTGTTGCAGTGCCCCGAACGTCCGAGACGAAGTCCGGTCCCGACAGGCTTCGCCAGAATTTACAGTCCAAGTTCAGTAATTTGTGCCCGTTGTGCAAACCGCTTCCGCAACTGCTCTTTTGAGTACATGCGGACCACTTCATTGTTGTAAGTGATCTGACCTTTGTCGTTGACTCCCAGTAATGTCTGGATTTCCGGGAGGGCTTTTCCTGCATAAAGCCCTGCAAAGGTCTCGGGATCGACTCCGCGTCCCGATTCCAGATCCTCACGGGCGTTTCCCCCACCGGTGAGGACCAGGAAGGTATTGATTCCCTCGGTAATGGCTTCGTATTGCCCGTTGGATTCCAGTGAATCCTTGGCATCCTGCAGACGGCGATAGGCGTCGCGGATTCTGGTTGACACCTGTTCGGGGAGCGCGTCGCCATTCTGTGCGGTGGCCTGTCCAACGAATTGCCCACTGGCCCCGCACAAATAGCCAATCGACAGCAGTGCCAGCGCATACAAGATGCTGCGAATGCGGGTCATGAATTTCCCCCGAATGAGGTCGCGGATTTTGATCTTTTGGGCAAAATGTCCAGTTTCGCTATTTTCAACATAATGAATGACCGGAACGCTCGACAACAGCCTGAAGGACAGATTTACGCTGCACGTCGATCGGAGGTCTCCAATTGTGCGGGGTTTTTGTTCTGGCTGGATAATGCCGACTGCCCCGGATTCCGGTTGGCAGCGTTGCTGTGGAAGCTGACCGTCAGGAACAGCATCGAAAGCCCCACCGCTCCGATGCAGGCAAGTACTGCCAGCTGATTGTCACTGAGCGATTGCAGGATTTCGATCATTTTCCGGTCCTTCCGTCGATCATTCGACTGCCTGCCCCTCCGGATTTCCCGGCAACATTTCGGGGAGTTTGACAGGGCTACTGTCCAGAGCGAGTCGCTCCAATGACTTCAGTCCGTCCCCTGCAGACGCACTTCCCCATGTCCAGTTTCGGACGGAAGAGTGGGATTGCTCAAATCGGAGTCCGTTTTGCCGATCAGGTTCTGCCGTCCAGCGCCCGGGAGATCGTTCAAGTGATCACTGACGGTCGTTGTGAATACGCCGGTGGTTCCGATTCTGCCGATTGGACTGTTCTGAGATGTCGTCTCTCATATGCAATATCAGCGAACTGCCTGAGCGGAATTCCCCGCCAGACAGTTCGCTGATCATGTGAGACAGGTCCGGTGCGACTCAGTCGAGTGCAGCACCGCGAAGTTCCAGTTGCTGGAGAACATCTGGAACATTGAAATCCTTGATATAAGGACCGGATTCAGCCCAGGCCTGATCGATCCCGCTCAGCACATCGCCAAGTTGCCGTGCCGTTGCCGGGCTGCGGGCGATGGCAGACATCAGCCGGGGAGTGTCGGCTGCCGTGTTGTTCCAGACAGTCCGAACGATTCCCAGATGCGGATCATCTGGCCACCGGCTCTCCTGCGTGACATTCAGGGACTCCACATCCAGAAGTAACAGGTGGGCACCATACAGCTTGTTGAGGCGAGTTGAGATGACAATGTTTGTCAGGCAGCGGCTCAGATGCTGGGTCGGCTTTTCCCATGTGTCTGCCGTCGCCAGAACGTAGCCTCCCATCTCTCTCACATAGGCTTCACGGCCGTGGTAGTAGACAATCAGGACGACATTTTCGGGGGAATCACTCGCCTGTTGCGAAACACTTAGGTGGTAAGGCAGATTGACAAAGACGGAGTTAATCCCGGCGTAGTCGGCTTCTTCCCCGATCACCAGTGTTGACTGAATTCGAGTGAAGGCATCAGAGACGAGCTGCTGATTTGGACCGAGTTTCGCTCTTAATGCGTCCCGTGCTCGAGCTTCCAGAATCGCTCCATAGTTTTCCGGAGGAGTTGGCAGTGCTCCGATGATCAACAGGTGAAGGACCTGCCTGGACTGGGGCTTCTCGCAATCAACATGGAAGCTTGATGCCTGCACGGACAGTTGCTCAAACGCTACTCCTGGAACGCTCAGCTCGACCCGATTTCCCTTCTCTCGGGAGAACAGCAAGGGGACCTTGAATGCCTTCTTCTGTTTCTCATTCGGAATCTCTTCCAGAGGTACGAGCTTCTGCATGAAGCCATTCACCCAGACCTGTGTCTCTTCCGGCGGACGCGGGAGGTCGGCATCCCATTCAATAATTCCTTCGAGCGTCGCAGCTGCTTCGGGCACGGGGCGTTCGAAACTCAGTTGTTCGTTTTTGCGGACCGGCTGCATATTTGCCAGGTGACTGATCCGCAGGCGAATTGGCTCGGGAATCCGGGAAATCGTGAACTCTTCCGTCTGAGTCCCTCCGTCATTGCTGGCGAGAATTCGGAACTGGTTGGGGCCTTCATCCAGAGAGAGTGTCGTGGTGAACGTAGTCAACCCATCTTCAGCAATTTCCGAAGTGACCTGTCCAACTCCGTTCCCGTCGGTCCCCGCGAGCGGTTCGGAGATTTCCGCAGCATGGATGCGGTCGATTCGCACGATGAACTTGCTGTCGGATCGGACAGTGAAGACAAGCTGCACGGTGGGATAGCGGGTTTGTGCCCCCGGTCCCAGCACGGTAATGACCGGCTTCTCCTTCGGTGGAGTCATAAGCGTCCAGCTGCGAACGGCGGGAACTGCGCTGAATCCATCCTGATTTGGAATCAGGATTCGCGCTGTGTTATCCCCTTCCCGATCGAGAACGAGGTCATGAATGGTGACTCTCCAACGATCGTCCCCGAGCTGATCGACGTGCCCCTGACAAAGAATCGGCTTGCCATTCATCTCGACTTTTAATTGCTCAGCAAGCGGCGGGAGATCGTTTGCAGATTGGACGATCACCTCCACGCTGTCGATCTTCGGAACCATCACCACACTGGGGGGGACTTCCGGAATTTCGACTTGCGGGGGGCGACGGTAGTCCACAATCACTTCGGGAGAATTCGCGACCCGCTGCCACGGATTGGAGATCTGGAACTGGATGCGCTGCCGTCCCGGTTTGACCGGAACTGTTGCGAGAATTCGATCGCCTTGTGTCTGGACTCCGATTTCCGGATGAGGAACATCGTCAATCAGAACGACCGTCTGTACGTCACGGTCTTCGCTATTGTGTTGAAGAACCGCACTGACTCGAACTCGTGGTTCGTGGACTCCACGGATTAACACCATTTCGTGATCTGATGAAGCAGTCTCCTTGTCCGAGCGGCCAGCACGCCCGTCGATCGCAATAGGGGTCACTTCAAAGTTGGTCAGAAGCGGCAGCAACGGGCGATAGTTGACCCGGAGAACCGCGTCCCCTTTCCCGCTCGCATCCGATTCGCCACGGAGTTGAATGATGTTGGGACCCGGCTTGAGGTCCAGCTTCTGCTCAAATTCCAGAGTCCCCTCTTTGCCGATTACCGAATCAATGGTCAGTTCCTTTCCTGATGCGGCCACTTCCACCTTCCGAATGGCACCGGGGCTGACCACCCGGCCTGCGAGTGTGATTTCCGGAGAGTCGACTTCCAGATCGCCAGTCGATGAGAACATGATCGGTTTCTGATCGATAGCGACTGCTTCAATCTCGACCGGAGGAGGTGGTGGTTCCTGAAATTGGACATCCAGCGTCTTTGTGACGCTTTCTCCCCGTTCAAACCCCTTCAGTGCACCGACGTTAACGGCGGTGATTTCGAAGCGGTTCCGTCCCGGCTTCAGTGTCACCTTCTGCTCCAGCGTTGTGGCTGCGGAGATCGGTTCCGACCAGTTTTTCTCTGCGAGAATCTCCCCTTTTTCGTCTCGAACGACCAGATGCGCCAAGGCCGGAACCTGCGACGGGGTGAGAGTGAACTGGAAGGCCAGCTCTGCTGTTTCGACGGGCATCGAGATGGGAGTCAGAGTGATTCCGGGGGGAGGAGGCTGAAACCGGACGCTGACTGCTTCTTCGAAAACCCGTGGCGGAAACTCATTGGTCGTCAGGCGGGCGACAATCCGGTTGGCTCCTCGAACCAGCGGGAACTGATCAAGCGGAACTTCCCATTCTCCGGGGCGGATTTTCTTGGACGGGATCATCTGTTCGACGCCACCGGCGGGTTTGAGAATGAATTCCATCGTCTCAAATCGCTTACTCACCTTTCCATTGGCTTCGAAGTAGACGCTCAGAGGAGAGGTGCTGACCGGAACGAGTCCATCAAATTCCGGTGCCAATGGCCGCCGTTCGGGATTGAGAATCTGAAGCGACATCGCAGGCGGTGGAGGAAGTTTTCGATCCGGGAGTCGCTCATACAGATAGAGGAACTCCAGGAGCCGGGGAGTCTCATATTCATCCCGATATCCTTCTGCCGAAGCGAAGCGAGTCGGAGCGTTGGGATCTCCGGTATTGAAATGCCACCCGAGAAATCGTTCGGCGGTTCGTCCGCTGGCGGAATAGGGGCCGAGCGGGTTCCAGGCGATCCACTGCCACTCTTCGGGGTTCCCGGAATTGGCAGCAAAGACGGTAAAGAGAGGTTTGCGATCCGTGATCGCTTCTCCAATCGTAATGGCGACGTCGCCGGCGCTGGTGTTGAGTGTTGCAGTTTCTCCCGGTTTACGCCCATGAAAGAAGTTGTAAAGCTTCTTTGGCTCAGTAAATGTGATCGTTTTCCCTTCAATCACGACGCTGCGGATTTCCGTCTCTGCCGGAATTCCCTTGATGGAGTTGCTGGCAATGATCTTTCCATCCCGCTGGTCGACCTTCAGAAGTTCATTCTTCTCGCGAAGCAGGCCATGTTTGTCGAGCTGAGCGGGGATGTCGGTCAGACTCCAGACGCTCAGCGTGTGATCATCGGCGACGCTCGCCACGAGTCGACCATCTTTGGTCACGGAGAGATCCCGGATCGTACCAGTGTGGCCAGTGAACTGACGAATCTGCTCGCCGGTACGGAGGTCGTAAACCTGAAGTTCCGGCGTGAGGTTGGTGCTCAGGGCACAGATCAGAAGCGGAATTCGGCGATCCTCTGTTTCCGGAGCGATGGCTGCTGCGGTAAGAACCGTGTCCGCCGTCGTGTTGGCACGTGAGCGAATGTCAAGTTGCTGCACTGCCTGCCCGGGCGCCTTCACCGAAAGGATCAGCGTCCCCTTTCCGGAGGCACCAGGAGTGATCGTCCAGTCTTGAGCTTGAAGGGAATTGTCTTGCCAATCTGCTGTCGCTGGCCGCCACTTCCCATTGAAAAGATCGAAGACCACCTGATTTCGGTTCGCGAGCTGAACTTTCAGTCCTGGTGAGTCGCCATTCTGGACAAAGGCGACCTTGTTGGCCCGTGCAAAGTTGAGATTGAGTTGTTGCGGAGGAGTCCCGAGTTGCGGCGCCTCTTCATCAAAGATGAGGATTTCTGATGCACCGGCCCGGCAAATTGCCAGAGTCCCTTCCTGAGAGGCGCGGGCGACGGACGCCGAAAAAAGGCCATCCCAGAGTGGCTGTTCCTTCACGATGGTCTTGCCATCCTGACTGAATGCGACCAGCCGGGCTTTCCTGTTCTGGAAATCGCTAATGATGACGCACCCGCCGACTTTTTTCGTTCCGGGAACAATATTCGTGATGTATTCCTGCATCCCGAACTGATGAAGCGTGGTGTAGTCTCGCTCACGGGCAGGAAGTGATTTCCCGGTGATGGACCATTTCCCGAACTCAATTTTTCCAGTGCGGGTATTTCCTCCTCCACTCAGGACGACTGCTGGGTCGCTCCCTTCAATCGAGAAATAATGAACCGGATCATTGGTGATGGCGGGACCAATTCTTCTTTCCGCAACATTCCAGATTCGCAGTCCAAATTCCGGAACTCCCCATGTCATGGCCGCACGAAGATTGTTCGGTGCTGGTCCGTCCCACCAGGCAACTATTCGGGGGGGAAAACTGACGTTGATCGCCGGAAGGGGGACCGGTTGAGTGCCCCCTTGTTTCGTAGGGACGTACTCATCAATCAGACCAATCTGCGAGCGCGTTGCAATATTCCATGCAGCGATCTGCCCGCTGGAACGGCCTTCAAGTTCCGTTGAGCAAAATGAAATCAGGGTGGGTGGATGCCCGGGAGAACTGGCTGCGAAGGCCAGAGCAACCACGGCGCCCAGATGGCCTCGCAGCGTGATGCATTCTCTAGTGCTGGTATTGAAGACATAGATCTGGCCTTCATCCATCCAGGACTCCGTTGAAAGGCTTCCTCCCGGCATCAGGTAGCCGGAATCCCGCTGGCCAGCGACTCCACGTTTCGCTCCGCGCCCGCCGACTGCCAGCCACTGGCCATCATCAGAGAGGGCCAGCACATTGATGCTGCCATCAAGTCCCCCTCCGACCGGGATTCGATACGTCGCTCTTGGGTCGTAAACAAAGTTCTTTCCCTGTCGGGACCAGACGTGGACAACCTTGTCCCATCCCCCCGCATAAAGAACCTGTCCATTGGGGCTGATGGCCAGCGAGGTCACCGCGCTGAGCGGGCCATTATTGCTGAGCCGGAGGAGAGGAGCTGATCCCCCCGCGATTTCATCTTTCGCGGGCTGCTCCTGAGCAACGACGCTGCTGTATGGAGTGATCCAGAAAAGGCAAACAGCGACAGTAAAGAGAAGCGAACGGGAAACAGCAACACAACGAGACGGACGGCACCAGGTCAGGCGCATGATGAGGCCCTCTTGTGAAGTAATTGAATCGTTCAGGCCCCGTCTGCCTTCACGAGTTCAATAATCAGTGATGTTGGATGGAGTGTCAATCATTAAACAAATGTGACGTCGCAAATGCGAACAGATTTTCAGATCGGCTGCGATGGAATTTCGCGTGGCGAGAAGGAACGAATGGAGTTGAAGGCGGATGATACGCCCGTTCTGGGCCCGTTCCCCTCACGGAGTTGGTTCCAGCACAAGCCGAAATCCCAGGTCTTCTGCGGGGAAGTCGGTTCCCCACGATTTCGGAGTGTCTCCTGACCCGGGTTGAAAGATTCGGTTGGCGTATTCGAATGTTGGACGGGTGGAAATTCCAAATCCCCCGGCCTGAAAGACGTTCTGGTCATTGCTGGGGAACTGGGCACGTGTCAGGACCGGTGGATAGAGGCTTGAGGTCCATTCGCGCCCGTTGGAAACCATGTCCCGGATTCCATGAGGACTGATTTCATTATCAATGCTTCCAACCGGGTGATATCCGGGAAGAGGCTTCTTCGCCTCGGCTTCGGAAACCCCCGATTCAATTTTGAACGGTCCTACCCGAAATTCTTCGGGACGATTGATGTCGAAGTATCCTGCCGCGGCCCACCATTGCTTGATGGTGGGGAGTTGAACCTGGTTTCCTCCCAGCCATTTCCCGAAACTGGCCGCATCGTTCCAGTTCATGTTCAAGGCAGGGAGACGTTTCCATTCCTCACTCCCCTGTTTCACTCCGAGAGGATTGTCATATTGAATCGACCGCTCGGAAGCAAAACGTCCAAACAGGCTGTTCCAGACCTTGTTTTCCATCATGTAAAAGGGATCGATCCGCTCCTTCATCTGGCGCGGGTCGACGAGAATGAACCGGACCGGTGGTTCGCCGGGAACCATGAAATTCAGCTGTTCGTAATAGTTCGTCCCATTAATGGTGACGATCTTCCCTTCGTGCTCGACAGGGAAGTTTTTGGAATCCGGCATCCAGACTTGAGGAGCAGCGACATCAATGATGGTGCTGAACTCCTTCTGATGGTTCCCCTGCTTTGCCACCATCGTCAGGGTGTGATTCCCAGCGGGAGTATTGACGTCGACGGTGACCGGAAGTGTCAGGAATGGAGAATCCGATTCGACGACGGCCGGGGTTTCAATCAATTCAGAGGGGGACTGAACCTGAATGACCGCGTGGTCTGTCCCGCCGTTCTGGAGACTGATGGCCAGCTCCTTGCGTGTTCCGGCGGTGATGCTGAGCCAGGGAGGGGCTGAAACCGCAAATGCCGGGGCTGGAGGAGGAACGGGATCTGGAGAAACGATCGGAGCGGAGATCGGTTCCCGAGGTGCGATCCAGATGAAATACGCCCCCATCGTGCTGAGAAACAACAGGATCGGGATAATAAGCATCAGCGGAACCAGAGTCTTTTTCCCAAGTACCATGGTCCCCTGCCCGGTGACAACTGTCATCGAGGCGCCGGTCGGTCGGGTTCCGATGTGGGACTGAGAAAACGGCTCCGACGTTTCTCCACCCGATTGCAGAGTGGAGACCTGTTGAAGTTCCGAAGTGAGATTGAACCCCGACAGCTCGAGGAATTTGTTGCTGACGTAAAGGACGCTTTCGGGCCGGTCTTCAGGTTCCTTGGCCAGACACTGCATGACCAGTTCTTCGATCCCCGGCCGGAATTCAATGTTGGGGGCAACTTCCTTGAACGGCGGTGGAGGATTCTGAATCAGAGCGGTGATGACCTGAGCGACTGCCAGGTGAGTATTTCCCTGGGCGGGAAAGGGGACACGCCCTGTCAGGAACTGATAGAGCATCACCCCGAACGAATAGACGTCTGTTCGACTGGTCGACTCCTTCGACTGGGCCTGTTCAGGGGCCATGTATTCAAGCGTGCCCGCTCCCTGCACACTGGTGTGTCGCAGGGAGGACTGGGGATCGAGACGGCCCGCAATTCCGAAATCGAGCAGCACGAATCGCATGATTGGCTGCCCCAGATGATCCACTCCCCCGGTTTTGGCGAAAATAATGTTGTTCGGTTTTAAGTCCCGGTGCACCAGATTCTTGAGGTGGACATTATGGAGCGCCGAACCGATTTCCCTGACGAACTTCACCAGTAACGGTTCTGGAAGTCGCCCCTGATACTTCTGGAGGAGCTTGTCGACAGAATCTCCTTCGAGGAGATCCATGACGATATAAGGAATCCCTTCCTCGACACCGTAGTCATGCACCTTGACGACGTTGTCGTGGCGGATTTCTCCCAGCAGCTTGGCTTCGCGGAAGAACAGCTTGTCCGAACTGATAGCGACGGAGAGTTTGATCGCTTTGGGCTGAGACTGGAACAGCTCGTCCGTTGCTTCGAAAACGGCCCCAAACGTTCCCTGCCCGAGCAGCTTGGTCAGCTGATAGCGCCCACGTGCCCATTGTGTTCCCAGAAGACCTGCGAAGTCCTCATGGAATGTGGGGATATCGAACGTGGCGTTGGGATCTTGATTCACGTCCAGACTACTCGGCCGAATCGCTGCTCTTGGAACTTGACGTCACAGAGAAATTATCGATGCGGCTTCCCCCGGTTGGCCCGATTGCGTCCCCTTTAAACCGATCTCGCTCACAGCCCGCTCAGGTTAAGGTCGCACCGATTTCAATTGCAGGGACAGAAAATTTCACACTTCACTGCCCAGTTGTAAAACTTGATTCTAAAGGAATGGATGGGAGATCGGGAACAGATTTATGTCTCTTCATGAAGATTTTCGTAGTTTTCCCTCCGCGCTACAGAACCCAGGAGAGAGACGGAACATCGAGTGGCGGAAGATTAGGAGGGTTGGTCTGGTCCTTCCGGATTTTTAAATGTTGTTTGCTTCACAATCCAATGCTGGAATATCGAAATTACTGAAGAATTGATTCCTTCGGGCTTGTCTTTCCGGGCGAGTCCGATGACAACAATGAGTGGATGGTCTCGCAAAAATGACGAGAGGGCATCCTGATCAGCTACTGTGTCGCATGCGAAATGATGTTTCGGTGTTTTGGTCGACATCTGGGCATTTTCTCTGCGACCGGCAAGAGCGAGATCCCCAGCCCCATTGATTGCATCTCTTCGCGTCGATTCCTCAGCTGATGAGCTGGGGGAAGGATCGCGGGTCTTTTCCAAAACCATATGGCGTATCACCTTCGTCTTCTTGAACAACAGCGACTGGCGTTCTCCGCGGATCTCGATGGACCGGTTGAAATTGGTCGACAGCGGGCGGATGAATCCCCGGAATACCGGTTGCGTCCTCTTGAAGGAGAAACGCAGCGTCTGGTTGTGGCTCCGCTCTCAGAAACGACTGTCGGTCGTCGGCAGATTCTTGTGACACCTCTTGCCAATGATCAGGTCGAACTGACAAATGTCAGCGAGACCCTCCCCATGCGAGTTGTTGGGCAGACTCCTGTGCCCCCTCTCGGCAAAGAGGTTTATTCACTCCCGCTCGTCATTTCCTTGAACGCTGATCGAGTTGTCGCACTCGATCCGATCGACGATTCCCGGCCACTTGAGGGGCTGACCGAAGTGACGAATCTCCCCCTTCAGACGGGAGACCTCGCGTCAGCGATCAAACGGGCTGCCACGATCCGATTCGGCACACTTGAGGAAATGGGAGTCCTGGAGTCCCCCTCCTCTGCTGGTCAGGCTGGCTCGCGGATCAAGGACATTCAGCAGTCCGAATTTCTGGTCGTCGCGCTCCAGAAGGTGATGGATGTTTTCCAGACCGCATGCACCGTTGAGCAGTTATTTAAGACGGCAGCAGAAGGGGCGGTCTCTCTTCTCAATCTCGATACCGCTCGAGTCCTCTCCTTCTGTGATGGCAAGTGGAGTGAGGAACTGACTGTTCCGGAACAGCGTCACCGCTCCATTTCGGCTGCGAGTAGCCATGTCCTCCGTCGTCTCCAGTCCGAGCGTCGCACGTTTTGGGACAAGGAAATGGCGAGTCGGGCCGCATCGGCCAGTCTGCTGGATGTGGAGTCCGTGGTCGCTGCTCCGATTCTCAGCCCGACGGGGGAAGTGATCGGCGCGTTATATGGGGATCGCCGACGGGTCATCAATGACCGTCGGGAATCCTTGTCCAGTCTCGAAGCACGGCTGATGGAATTGTTAGCGTGCGGGATTTCCTCGGGTCTGGCCCGCCAACAGCAGGAAGAGGCGGCCCGGAAAATGCGGCTTCAGTTTGAGCAGTTCTTTTCACCGGAACTGGCTGAGGAACTGGAGC
>Ga0065721_10049799_pt1 | contig 27170 bp, 23 predicted proteins | sample Mesricmetagenome_FD_59108 | JGI IMG/M metagenome (GOLD analysis project Ga0065721, IMG submission 59108) | Mesophilic microbial community from rice straw/compost enrichment Sample: eDNA_1 v2 (version 2) | ecosystem: Engineered > Solid waste > Grass > Composting > Bioreactor | place: USA: Davis... | reverse complement strand
ATATTTGGCGACAAATGGTCGCTGCTGATCATTCGTGACCTGATGTTTTTTGGTAAGCGGTCGTACAACGAGTTTTTGCAATCGAAAGAAGGCATTGCCACCAACATATTGAAAGACCGGCTGACGATGCTGGAAAAAGAAAAGATCATTCAAAAACAAAAAGACCCCGAGCATAAACAAAAGATCATTTATAACCTTACACAAAAGGGTATTGATCTGTTGCCGGTGGTGGTGGCGATTGGGTTGTGGAGCGATCAGTATGCTACGATCAAACTGAATCCCGACAGGGATATTATTATTGGGGAAGCGAAGCAAAACAGGAGGCGGTGGATGGAGAGGATGATGAAGAAACTGAGAGACGAACATTTGGGAAATGAGGAATAAGGAATTTGAAATAAGGAATGAAAAAGTGTTGCTCATGACCGGAATTTACTTTTTCATTCCTTATTGCTTATTTTTCATTTCTAATTCCCATACCTGGCCGGCTTTCCCGCCGCCGGTATCGCCTTATTTATAAACTCTCTTAAATGTTCATTGCTCGTAGCCAGGTCTTCCTTGCGCAAATACATCATATGCCCGCTCCGGTATCCTTCCCACGATATCCTGTCCTTCATTCTTCCACCCGGATCCATCTGCCATAAATTATACTTGGCATTAAAATAATCACAGGCGCCATCGTAATAACCCGATTGCACCAGCACATGCAGGAATGGGTTTTGCGCCATGGCCTGCCGCAGGTTCTCGCCGGTATGGTCGTTGTTGCGGTCCCAGGGATGCACGGGACCAAACATATAATATTTCAGATCGGTTTTATATTTCAGTTCATCACGCAGGTACATATTGATGGCGGGTGTAAAAGCATGCAGCCAGGCAGTGAGCTCGGCATTATAATCCACGGTAGCCCCGGCATCTTTTTTATCCAGGCCCAGGTAGCGGCTATCGAGCCGGCCCACGGTATAACCTTTGTCCCGCAGCAATTCTTTCCAGAAATAATTAGGTGTTACCACCAGGTTGTTTTGCAGAATGAACTGTTGCGACAAACCCGAATAACGCGCCATCTTTCCGGCAATGTTTTTTCTATCCGCATCACTCAGCGTGCCGCCTTTGGCCAGTGCCGGTATCAGTTCGTTCACCGTAAAGTTTTCTACCTCGGGTAACACCTCTGTAAGGTCCTTGCTTTGCAGATCGGCGGGCAGTTTTTTATGATACCAGGCGGTAGCCGCATAATAAGGCAGGCAAAGAGCATCGTCTACCGGTCCGCTGCGCTGTATACCCAGATCGGTGGGCGATACCAGTATCACGCCATTGAGGTACATCCAGTGCGCATTTTGTAACTCCAGCGCCAGCCCCGATACACGGGTGGTGCCATAGCTCTCTCCTATCAAAAACTTGGGCGAGGCCCAGCGTTGATAACGGCTTACAAAGGTGTTGATCCAGCCGGCCAGGTATTTGATATCGGCATTGACACCAAAAAAAGTAGAGCCGGGTATTTCCTTATCCACCATACGCGAAAAACCGGTGTTCACGGGGTCAACATATACAATGTCGGCCACATCCAGTATGGAATGTGGATTGTCTTTTAATCCATAGGGTTGTATGGGATACCCTTCCTCATCGATATTCAGAATTCGCGGGCCGGTATAACCGATCTCCATCCATACCGAGGAGGTGCCGGGGCCGCCATTAAACGATATCACCAGCGGCCGCGCTGCACGGTTGTTTACATCGGTTCTTTCGTAATAAGTATAAAAAACGCCCGCCAGCGGCTTGCCATTCTCGTCCCAAACCGGGATAGAGCCCGCGATGGTATTGTACGATACCCGCTGGCCTTTGATGGTGATGGTATTGGAGGTGGTAACGCTGGAATCGATGGCAAGTTTTACGATGTTGCCCGCAGGCGGCGGGCTGACTTTAGGAGGCGCCGGATTGTTTTTTTGAGCTAACAGGCTATGTACAAAACCAAAGCATACAAGGATAAGCAGCGATTTTCTGTTCATAATTAAACTGGTTTATAGAAATAGATCAATGTACAAATTACTATTTTAGTCCCAACAACCCCTTATTTTTGATATCAAAGAAATACTGCATGCAAATACCAACCGTTGCTGAACTGGCCATGTCGGGCGCTACGCCGGAAATTTTATTCTGGGTAGGTTGTTCGGGCAGTTTCGATCAGCGTGCGCAAAAAATAACGAAGGCATTTGCCACCATCCTGCACAAAGTAGGGATCAATTTTGCCATCCTGGGTAAGGAAGAAGTGTGTACCGGCGATCCGGCGCGCCGTGCCGGTAACGAGTTTATGTTCCAGATGATGGCTTACCAGAATATCCAAATCCTGAATAACTATGGCATCAAAAAAATTGTCACTACCTGCCCCCACTGTTTTAATATTTTCAAAAACGAGTATCCCGAACTGGGCGGTCAATATGAAGTGATACATCATACTACCTTTTTACAACAGTTGATCGATGAAGGAAAGATCAAACTGAAAGAAGGCGGTGTTTTTAAAGGCAAACGCATTACCTATCATGATAGCTGTTACCTGGGCCGCGCCAATGATATTTACGAGGCGCCCCGCAAGGTGCTGGAAGCGCTGGATGCCGAGCTGGTGGAAATGAAACGCTGCCGCAGCAAGGGATTGTGTTGCGGCGCCGGCGGCGCTCAAATGTTCAAGGAAGAAGAGCCGGGTAACAAACGCATCAACCAGGAACGTATCGAGGAAGCGCTGGATACCGGTTCGGGTATTGTGGCGGCGGCCTGTCCGTTTTGCAATACCATGTTAACAGATGGAGTGAAAGCGAAGGAGCAGGAAGAGAGTGTAAAGGTGATGGATGTGGCGGAACTGGTGGCGGCGAGTATGGAATAACAAAATGCCCCGTGTTTGGCACGGGGCATTTTTATTTAAAAGACGTTGTATCCAAAACTGATATAATACAAACCACCTACGCTGGGGTTGCCAAACGCGCTGTTGTAATAATCGTTCAGCAGGTTGGTGGCGCCCAGTTTGATCATGCTTCTTATTTGGGGCAGGCGGTAATTTACCTGCGCATCGAGTGTACCGAAGGATGGGATTTGGCCGCTGCCAAAGGTGCCTTCCCAAAATACTTCGTCCTGCCAGCGGTAGAGGATATTGAAGCCCCAGTTGCTGGCGCCGATCTTATTATTGCCGAATGTGATATTGTAGCGGAATTTGGGGGTGTTGAAGAAGGTTACCAAACCCTCTTCTACATCACGCAGTTTATCGCCCGATACGTTTACGCCTAATTCATAACCTTTATCGAAACGGTAGTTGGCGCTGATGCCCCAGCCGATGGCTTTTACGGTGCTGGTGGAATTGGAGATAAAGCTGTAGTTGGTAGTGGTGAAGGGGCTGGCCAGTTGTACCGGGGCAGTTGCCGGATTGGCACTTACACCCCGGCCTACGGCTTCACGGCCCAGAAAATCTTTATACTCGCTATAATAAACGTATCCATCTATCAGGAAGTTCGGTGTAATCAGGCCGCGGTAACCAATTTCATAAGAGTTGGCCCTTTCAGGTTTGAGCGTTCCAAAATCGGCTTCCCGCAATAAACCCGGGTTAGGCGTACCGGCAGCAATGGAATTACGATAGGCAACAATGCTTGCTGCCGTATAAGCTGGCGCAGTACCGAATTTATAGAAGTTATAAAAATCAGGTAAGCCACCAATTAAAATGCTGGCTGGTGTTTTAAGATTGATCCATTGATCTTGTGTAGATGGAAAACGATAAGCCTGCTGGAACGACAAGCGGATACTGTTATCCTTAGCCATTTTGATCAATGCGGTGGCGCGCGGTGTAAAACGGCCGTCGAAGTTTTCGTTCTTATCATAGCGGCCGGAAACAGTGAGTTTCAGTAGGTCGGGAATTACCCATTTTTGTACCTGCGCATAGCCGCCAAATTCGTTGATGCCAATGGTGCCGGCCGTGTCGGCAAAGATGGTGCCGCTGGAATTGAGCACATAACGGCGAAAATGAGCGCCTACCAGTACCTCCGCAAATTGTACATATTCCGTCAGATTCAACTGGCCTTCGTAATGGTACATATCGGTTTTATCGGCAAAGGCGGCGCCGCCAGCTTTGATCGATACGTTGGTAACACTGTCGAAGGCTTTTTTGAATTCTGCGCTGCCCGGTAAATAACGACCCGTTTCGGCTTGCGCACGTGCTGCGGCATGTGCCAGGGCATCTGACATACCCTGTAAACGAGCTCCCGAATAAGTACCTACGTACTGGGCAAACCAAACCTGGTTATTCTTCCAGGCGTCGTTGATAGCCACAGCGGCGGTGGTTGCGGTGTACGCATCACCTGAATTTTCCTGTATGGTATACCCTCTCAAAAACCAGTTTTTACCCTTTAGTTCCAGTTTGTACTGGCCCATCTTCAGGTTTTTGATGGCATAGCGGTCGGCACCGGTATAAACAGTTGTACCCGTTCCCCAGTTACCGGCCAAAATAGCTTCGATATTTTCCGTAATCTTATAATGCAGGGCACCCGAGATTTTAACATTGTATGTATCATAATCTACCAGGGTATTTTCTTCATATCCCGTACGGCTTATATTCTGTGCGCCTATTAAATTGTTACGCATTCCAAAATGAAAGGGTATCAGGTTTTGTATGGATGGGCGTAGTGCGGCCGGATAATTGCCGATAAATGCGGCTACCTGTTGCGGCGTAGGTTGATCGGGCAGGTTTGCATTCAGGTCACTTACGATGTCAACGGCGCCTCCTGTGGCGGCCGAAATGCCCTGTGCAGTTTGCGCCTGGAAAACCTGTGCAAAGGCAAGCATGCTGGCGCTGGCCTCATCGCCAAACACATTTACACCATCGTAGTTATGATCGGTTTGGCGATTGCCATCTTTCAACGAACTAAACACATTCTCCCTTTGCAGATTCCTGTAATCCGTCGCCTGCCAGTCATCGGCCTTTACAAACTGCCCCGATATCCTAAACGCAAACTTCTCCCCGATCTTTTTGGCAAAGCGCGCACTCCAGTCATAAAAAGGCGATACATCGGCATTGGGATCGCCCAAATGCATCATACCCTGTTTTACCTGGAAACTAAAGCCCTGGTATTTAAAAGGATCTTTACTCGTCATTAACAGCGTACCATTCATACCACCCGAACCATATAAGGCCGATGATGCGCCCTGCAACAATTCTACATTGTCTACATCCAGTTCGGTCAACCCAATGATATTACCCACAGAAAAATTCAAACCGGGCGCCTGGTTATCCATTCCATCCACCAGTTGGTTAAAACGCAGGTTACCGCTGCCATTAAAACCGCGGGTACTGATGGTGCGGAAGGTTAAACTGGAAGTTGTAAGGTCAACCCCTTTCAGGTTGGCCACCCCATCGTAATAATTAGGCGCCGCGGCGGCCCGGATAGCCTGCACGTTCATGCGTTCGATCGATACCGGCGATTCCAGTATGCGTTCAGGCACACGGCTGGCCGATACCACTACCTCGGTGCCCAGGTCGCTGACGGGTTCAAAACTCACTTCCAGGGGCGAGCCGGCGTCGGTAACCTGTAGTTCCTTTGTGGCATAACCCACCGAAGAAAATACCAGGGTGAACGGCAGTGAGCGGGAGGTGGTGATCTTGAAATTTCCTTTGTCGTCGGTGTAGGTACCGGAGGCAGTTCCTTTAATAGTGACGGTAACGGAGGGCACTACTTCTTTGGAGAAACTGTTTCGCACGGTGCCGGATAATGTGGTTTGTGATTTGGCAGCAATCGATATGAACAGTAATAAGGATAAAGCTGCCTGGCAATGCAAGCGTATGCTCATAGCATGGAGTTTTAGGTTTGTATAGCAAAATACGGATTGTAAAGCTCAACCCGAAATAAAATTTGTTGATTCCGAATGGGTTTTGTTAATATTTCGGTGGATTATTTTTTTCATTCTTATCCGGCTTGCTGGTATCTTCGGCCCGTGAAAAGCAGGCCTGCTCCCTGGGTATTCGGGGAAAGGGCTACCAAATCAAAAATTCTCAGATGAAAACGTTTCAATTCCCCCGCCAAACCAATTTTTACAGGGGTAAGGTACGCGATGTATATACCATCGATGACAAATGGCTTGTAATGGTGGCCAGTAACCGAATTTCTGCATTCGATGTCATTCTGCCCCGTCCCATTCCTTATAAAGGACAGGTTTTAAATCAAATTGCTGCATATATGTTAAAGGCCACTTCGGATATCTGTCCGAACTGGCTGATCGATGTTCCTGCGCCAAATGCGTCGATTGGAAAAAAATGTGTGCCGTTTAAAATAGAAATGGTGGTGCGCGGCAATCTCACCGGTCATGCATGGCGTACTTATGCCAGCGGTAAACGCAGTTTGTGTGGTGTGGCATTGCCCGAAGGTTTAAAAGAGAACGACTACTTCCCCACCCCGATCATTACACCCAGCACCAAGGCCGAGGCGGGTCATGATGAAGATATTTCAAAAGAAGATATCATTGCACAGGGACTGGCTACGGCCGGCGAATGGGCTATACTGGAAGACTATGCGCTGAAATTGTTTGCGCGCGGTAAAGAAATTGCCGCCAGCCGTGGTTTGATACTGGTAGATACCAAATACGAGTTTGGAAAGATCGGCGATACCATTTACCTGATGGATGAAATTCATACGCCCGACAGCAGCCGTTATTTTTATGCCGATGGATACGACGAACGGCAGCGCGCAGGTGAGCGCCAGAAACAGTTGAGTAAGGAATTTGTAAGGGAATGGCTGATCGCGAATGATTTTATGGGCAAGGAAGGGCAAATGGTGCCGGAGATGAGTGACGAATGGATAAAAACCATTTCGCAGCGGTATATCGAGCTGTATGAAAAAGTGATCGGTGAACCTTTTGTACCGGAAGAACTGAGTGATGAAGTAATGGAGCAGCGGGTGCTGGAAAGTTTGAAAAAGCTGGGTTGAAATCAATCCCAATGTGGTACTCAATAATTTTTATCGCAGGGGTAATACTCCTTGTCGTTAGCTGCCTGGGAAGTGGGTGATACCTGGTATTGATAATAATTGGTGGCGGGTACCACCTGGCGCAACGATTTTTCGAAACATTATAACAAAAAAACCCCTGTGAACTTCACCGGGGTTTTGTTTGCACACTTTACAAGATGTAACTAGCCAGTTTGTTCGCCTGATTCATCCCTGCCTTCCTTTTTTTCTTTATTCCTGTCTTTATTACCCCTGGCAGCTATTTGTGTTTGCAGGTCGTCGTTGTACGGACTCGGTACCGCGTGTTTGGCATCAGGATTACCCGATTTTGTTACAGGTCCTTCTTTGCCTGCCAAATCACGTTCGGTATCCGGCGCAACGGTCGAACCTCCCCTCCGGTCTGTTTTCTCGTTTGGCATATGCTTGAATTTTGATACCATTGAATGGGGTAATAACAAAAATATCATGCCATGAACGAGGTCAGAAGCCGGAAGTCAGAGGTCGGAGGTCGGAGGCCGGAGGTATGAAAATTGATATATAGGTATCGGGTTAATAAATTGCGGGATCATCAGACCTCAGACCTCTGACTTCCGACCTCTTTTTATTACCTTCCGGTTATGAAAAAGTTATTTTCAAAACTTTTATTGCTGGCCATACCAGTCATGAGCATGTCACAAACCTCCCGTTATTTATTGATAGGCACTTATACCAAAGGCAAAAGCGAAGGCATATACATATACCAGTTCAATACCAAAACCGGTGATGCCACGATGGCAAGCAAGGCGCCAGCTTCCAATCCTTCGTACCTGGCCCTTTCGCCGGACGAGCGGTTTGTGTATGCCGCCAATGAAGATGGCGGCGACAAGGCCCGCATCACGGCTTTTTCATTCGATAAAACAAACGGCCAGTTACAACAAATCGATCAACAAAGCAGCGGTGGCGATCATCCCTGTTATGTGTCGGTCAACAAAACGGGGAAATGGGTTACCGCCGCCAACTATTCAGGTGGCAGCTTTTCCACTATCCCGGTGATGATCAATGGCACCCTGGGCGCGCCAAATACGGTAAAACACACAGGCAGCAGTGTAGACAAAGAGCGGCAGGAAAGCCCGCATGTACACTCCACAGTATTTTCGCCCGACGATAAATACCTGTTTGTGCAGGACCTGGGCATCGATAAGATCATGATCTATTCTTTCAACGCCGGTCATGGCACACCGCAACCCGCTCCTGTACCCTTTGTGGCTACCACGCCCGGCGGCGGACCGCGTCACCTTAGTTTTCATCCCAATGGAAAATTTGCTTATCTCGTTGAGGAAATGGGCGGCGCTGTATCGGCTTATAAATATGATGATGGAAAATTGACATCCATACAACGCATCTCTACGGTACCCGCCGATTTTACGGGCAAAAAATGGGCGGCAGACATACATATTTCACCCGATGGCAATTTCCTGTATGCCAGCAACCGCACACCCAGCAATACCATTGCTATTTTTAAGATCAATAAAAGCAATGGCCAGTTAACGTCGGTTGGCTACGAACCCACACAGGGACTGGTGCCGCGCAATTTCGCGATCGATCCCAGCGGTGAATTCCTTCTGGTAGCCAACCAGGATAGCGATAACGTGGTTATATTTAAACGGAATAAAAAAACAGGTTTGTTGACAGATACGGGCAAAAAAATAGAGGTGGGTAACCCCACCTGCTTACAGTTTACCACCCGATAATTTCGGGCGTAGCCGCGCTCGCGATTTATTAAAAATATTCCTGCCTTTGTCTACACCCTTGCGCAATTCCTTACGCTGCTCTTCGGGCAAATGAATAAAATCCTGGCAGGCGGTGCTGCAACAGCCTTCGTATTGCTGCCTGCATTTTTCGCATTGAATAAACAGCAAATGACAGCCGTCGTTGGCGCAGTTCACATGGGTGTCGGCCGGTTCGCCGCATTGGTGGCAGCGCGCAATGATATCAGGTGTAATACGCTCCCCCAGCCTGTTGTCGAACACAAAATTCTTTCCGATGAATTTGCTGTCGAGCCCTTTTTCCTTTACCTGTTGGGCATAATTGATAATACCGCCTTCGAGGTGAAATACATTCTCAAATCCATTGTGCAACATATAAGCGCTGGCCTTTTCGCAACGAATACCACCGGTGCAGTACATGATGATGTTCTTGTCTTTCTGATCTTTCAGCATGTTCACCGCCATGGGCAATTGTTCGCGAAAGGTATCACTGGGCACTTCCAGCGCGCGTACAAAATGACCCACTTCGTATTCGTAATGATTACGCATGTCTACCACAATGGTATTGGGATCGTTGAGCAGCTTGTTCATTTGCTCGGCATTTACATACTTCCCCTTTTTATTCATGTTAAAGGCAGGGTCGGTAATACCATCGGCCACGATCTTTTCGCGCACCTTAATTTTCAGCACCCAAAACGATTTGCCGTCGTCGTCAACGGCAATATTCAGGCGGATGCCGTTGAGCGGCTCTATAGAATATAAATAGTTTTTAAGGGCTTCGAAACGGCTTTGCGGTACGCTCACCTGGGCATTGATGCCCTCATACGCCACATAAATACGGCCGAACACTTTCAGCCCGTCGAGATGTAAGTACAGCTCGTCGCGGAACTGCGCCGGGTCGCTGATGGGAAAATAATGGTAGAAGGAAATGGTGGTACGCGGTTCTGTTTCCTGGTATAAACGTTCTTTCAGCTCCTTTTGGGAGACGCGGTTGTGTAAAATTGCCATATGATCATTTTTGCGACTGCTTGCAGGGCAGTCAAAAATTTTAAACGCGGCAAATTTACGAAAATCAGGGGATTATTGCTCCGGGGCTGTGATCCACCACTGGTTGCCAAAAGGATCGTCAAAACCGGCCGTATAGCCATATTCCCGCTGTTGCGGCTCCATCAGCGATTGGGCGCCGTTTTGGACAGCCGCGGCATATACGGTATCCACATTATCAACATACAAAAACATCCCGGCTGTTTTGGGAGGCCAGTCGGGAACAGCCCCGGCAAACATGATCACGGCATCGCCGATCCTCATTTCAGCATGCCTGATACCACCCTTTTCATCAGGCGCCATCATTTGTTCTTTGGCACCAAATACTTTTTGCGCAAATTGCCAAAAACCGGCGGCATCCTGCAATATCAGGTAAGGCATTACGGGCAGGTATTGTGATGGTATTTTCATGACAGTTATTTGTAGCTGAAAGTACAGCAAATTTAGTACCGTCCAAAACGGTGGAAAGATAAACGCAGCCCCCGATGTGCCGCCAGGCCTTCCTCAAAACCAAACACCAGGTCTATACGCAGGATCTTAAAAATATTATCCAGGCCGCCAAAAACCTCCAGGTATTTCTTGTCTTTGTTCACATAAAATGCATTGGCGCCGGTTACCAGGTACCAGTTCAGTTTCCTGAACAAAGGGATCTTATTCGTAAGCAATCCTTTAAAATGATGCTCCACATGCGCCTCGGCATACCAGCGTTCTTTATTGCTGTATTTGTAATAAGGCAGCAACTGAAAACCGTTCAGGTATTCTGCTGCAGCCAGTATCTGGTTGCCGTTGAAATGCGTATAATCGATCACCGCTACGCTATCGGTGTTGAAAAAACCGCCAGCGGCTACCCGGTACCTGAAATTACCCAGCAGTTTTAGGTTCAGGTTGTCGGTAATATCAAAACGCCACTTACTGAAATCAACATCGCTGCCCAGCACATTATGCAAACCCTGATAATAGTTGAAAGTAAAGACAGGCAAACGCGAACCGGCATTCACGATCCTGTCGGGATATTCGATGTATTGGGTGCCCGGCTGCCAAGTGATACCCATGCTGGCCACCAGCGCCTGGTGGCGTTTGAAGTTTTCCGTCATGATCTCTTCCGGGTAATTGGGCGTAAACTCCACCAGTTTCCGGTTACCAAAAGAGTACCAGGACGTATTTTCCAACGGAATACGGTCTTCATATTTCAAATCGCCCGACAGGCGTAAACCAGCGCCCACCGCTTTGGTATAGTGGATCTTTCCAAACCAGGCTTCATAAAACTTGGCATAGTTGCGTTCGAACAACCAGGTGCGAATGGTATTGCTGAACTGCGTAATAGGGTTGGCATTGTTGAACTGGTAAATCCATTTGCCACCCGAAACCGAAAAAGAGGTATAGTATTTTTGCCCGGCTGTATAAGTAAAAGCGCCGGATGCATTCAGGTGCCGGTTGTTGAAACCATACCGTACGGCCGGTTCAATACGAATAGAGCGCCGTGAATAAGTTAGGGTATCCAGCCTTTTGGTATAACGGCCGCCGATGGTGCCCGACCAGCCTTCCACGGTGTTATAGGCAACCGATTTCAGCAGCGGATTGATATAAAAAGTTTCGCGCTTTTTTTCGTGGCTAAAACTTTGCCCCGTTACGATGAGGCCAATGGGCCGCAGTTTGTTGCGCCGCCTGTCCATCGAATCGAGATAATGCGGGTCCTGGTGCGCCAGTTCCAGGCTGTCTTTTTTATGATAATCGGCAATCTCCCCCGTTTGCAGCGGCACCGGGCGAATGGAATCCCAGTAGTCGGCCGGTTTTTTATTGGAGCCTTCGTAGATCTTTAAAAAGGTATTGTTGAAAAACCTGGCGGCGAGCGGCGGATCGATATCGAATTTAGAATAGATGTTTACAAAACTGCCAAAAGCATCAAAGCCAAACAGCTTTACGGCGGGATAGATCACCTGTGTTTTGATCACCTATACATCGTTGTTCAACGGTACATACAACTGCTCGATGTTCAGGGTATCCAGTATCTCCATTTGTGAGGCCTTGGTCAATTGCAGGTTCAGGCTGTGTATGCGCCAGTCGCCTTCGGTAATATTGATATACCCGCTGAACAAAGGTTCATACCGGCGTTTGGGTATTACGCGTATGCGATTGATCTCACGGCCTTCTTCCACAAAACTGCCCTCGTATTGATAGCGGTAAAAATTCAACGCGCTGCCGGCAATGGGCGACACAAAACCACGCGGGTTCAGTCCGCCTATTTGTATATTGTTCTCATAAAAAGAAAGTATCTGCGGTGTGCTTAAACCAAACCCGTCGCGCTGCCCGCTTACCCGGGTGCTCAGCACCTCAATTTTGCTTTTAGCAGGTTTTTGTACAGAGTACCGGGCCAGGGTCTCCGACAGGTAAAGCATTTTTTGCTTGCTGGTATCGCCATCTTCAAAATCCACTTTTTCGCCCAGGAATTTTTTGGGATAATCGCGCAACTGGAATTGCCCCTTGATATATACTTCACATTGGAACCGGTCTAGTTGATTCAGGTAAAAAGGCCGTTTTTTGATGGCCTGGCGAATGATCTCATAGGCGGGGTCTTCGGCGCCGGGTGTTACGGTTACTTCTTTTAGCGTGAGCTGCTGTATAGTGAGCTGAAAGTTACAGATGATATCGCTGCTTCCAATTGTTATTGTCTTTTCCTGCCTGCTGTAACCCACATACTGTGCAACAATGGTGTAGGTGCCGGCTTCGAGCTGTAAAAAATAGGTGCCGTCTTTATTGGCGGTGGTGCCTTGAGTAGTACCTTTTACCAGTATGGAGGCATGGGGTAAAACCTGTCCTTTGTCGTCGGTTACGGTGCCGGTAATGCGGCCGGCGAATGCAGTCAGGCAGTGTATAATGAGTAAAAGTAGAAGCGGTAGTTTTCTCATAGCCGGTTGCGTACGAAAATAACGCCAAATTCCATAGGGAAAAGTTAATATGATGGGTTCTTCTTTTTAAAAGACCTTACAACGATTGTTCCGGCCATCAGGTCGCCTACCCGCTGTTTTCTGCGATGGAGCGATGCAACCAATAACCCCAAAGCGCCAATGAGTGGTAAGCAGTCGATACTATCGCAAACATGCCGGATGATGGTGTGCAAAATATGCACCCGGTCGCCATTGGTTTGTACTACCCGCAGTCCCAGCAAAGCCTTTCCTATGGTGTAGCCTTTGGTGAACGCTTCAATGCCCGGTGGTATCAGTATCAGCCAGGCCAGCCACACACCCGCATATCTCAAAATGCCTTTTATGGGCACAAAAGCAATGGTGTTGTCGTTTTCTCCTGGTTCACCGATCATTACAAACAGGGGTGTGATCACTGCCACTACTATCAGGTAATCGATACAAGAAGCTATCCACCTGGTTCGTTTTAAAGCCAGTTCCTGCTTATCCGGAAATTTATTCTTTTTAAACATGAGAAAATTTCCTGATCATCTCCTTCACCTTTACCGGTCCATGCTCCATCAAATACTTCAACAAATAACTCCCCGATAAAGCCGCCATACCGCCAATGATGGCCGCCAGCACACCAGTTACCACCACCAGCAAATCTGAAGAACCACGCAGGGGAAACAAAACAGCCATGCGCCCGGATAAAATATGTTCATTCTGTATATCTATCCAAAGCGCCAGCAGCCCCCATAACAGTAACCCTGCCAAAAATCCCGAAAAATAAGCCAGCCAGGGTTTTTGCCCGATAAAAAAAGCCACCAGGAAGGCCATCAGGGCAAGGCTCCACCACGGCAGGTATAAACCGGCTGCAAAACCTAATAATGCGGTCAGTATCGTAGATATAACAAATCTCATATCAATTACTAAAGCTCATTGTGAAAATAATTCGCGAATCGTGTATGTCCGACTTCGTCATCATCCATAAACGGCGGTACCTGCCCTCGGCCCAATCATCTACAAAACTATCATAGTATTTGCTGCCGGGGTTGCCGCTTTGTCCGCCGGGGTAAATACCCCATGCTTCGGTAGCATCGTTTAATTCAACGATCATGCGCCAACTGGGCCCATGAAATTGTTTGGTGGCGTTAATAATATGCGATCCACCGCCGATTATTAGATGAAATCGGCTGAATGGCTCAAGGCGCAGCAGATGTCGTATGCCGGTATCCTTATACCGGCCCCATGGCAGCTTTCCGATGAGATCGGCATGTGAAATAGTAGGAATGATTTTCTGGAAAGCGGCGGTCACCACATCGCGCACGGTTTCCACCTCGATGGTATTTACGTTATCGGCATATTTAAACCCTGGTTCACCCAGGTACTTCACCAACGTACTTGCTTCGGGAATTACCACGGGTTTGCTGGCCTGCTCCAACTCATCGTTCCAAACATCTGCTTCCAGGGTTTCCCACCAAAACTGGAAGATGGCGGGTGCTTTTTCATGAGGGTCGTTGCGGAAGTTCCAGTTGCGCAGTATATCCAGGTATTTTCTTTCGTCGCGGTTTAAATGATTTTCATAAATGCTGTCTAACAGCAACGGCAGCACAGTTTCAGCAAACACATTATAGTTATCCGTCTGCATACGCTTCATATCATCGATGGTGATATCGCTCATCTGCCGCAGTTTCCTGTTGATGATGATACCGCGGTACAATGCATAGTTGCCGCCCAGGTAATAGGGATAGGTGCTGTCGGTAGCCAACTGGTTGGCGCTGCTCACAAAAGCACGATCGGGATTGTATACATGCGGATTTTCGCCGGCCGGGATAAATCCCTTCCAGTTATAATTCGAGTCGGTGCCGGGCATGATGAAATCGCCCTGCCGGCGCCATTTGGCGGGGAACTGTCCCTGATGCCAGATGGCAATATCATTGTTCTTTGAAGCAAATACAAAGTTTTGCCCGGGGCAGGTAAAATGTTGAATCGCCTGCACGTATTCCTCGTAACCCGTCATACGGTTGAGGAGGTAAAAAGTTTTTAGTTCGTTACTGGGATCATGCGCCTTCCACCGAACGGCCAGGTTGGTATATCCATTGGTACGGTTGCTGCCGGTAAATGAATGATCGTATTGCACGGGACCAAACACGGTATAAGCAATGGTATCATGTACATTTTTACCGCCTTTTACTTTATATACTTCCGATTGCAGTTCTGTTTTCACCCATTCGCCATTGTACATATATTCCTGCCTGCTTTCATCCCGGAAACGGATATTGAAATAATCCTTTACATCCCTGCTGGCATTGGTTACACCCCAGGCGCAACGATCGTTGTAACCGATGATGATGGCAGGTGAACCGGGAAAACTAACTCCATATACATTGTGTGTAGGTGTATGCAATTGCATTTCGTACCAAAGGCTGGGCAGGTTCAAACCCAGGTGCGGATCGTTACATAAGATGGGGCGGCCGCTTTTGGTTTTTAAACCGTGCACTGCCCAGTTGTTACTGCCATTGTCCCTGTCGGGTTTTTCAGCTGGCCATATACCCAGGGCGCTGGTCCACAAAAAATACAGCGAATCGGCGCTCTCCGGTATTTGGGGTTTTACCAATGGCTGGGGCGTATGCGTGCCTTTTGGAATGATCGGGTCCAGTTCATCGGGCTCAATGGGGTACAAGGCTTCATAATCTTCATGGCTCAGCACATTACGCACATTGGTATTTTCAATATCATTTTCACCGCCTGTAAGATCGTAACTCATGTATTTCAGGAACAGCGCGGTTTTCAGGTTGCTCCAGTGTTCGGGCAAATAGTTCAGCAGGCGGTATTCAAGTGGCAGCTCGCTGGTGGGCAGACGGTCGATATACGCATTCACACCGGCCGTATAGGCATCGAGCACCATTTTGGTGGTGGCGTCTTCTTCCATGGCCTGCAATGTACGTTTGGCGCCATATACCATGCCTATGCGGCGCATATTGCGGTCGTAGTTCAGGATGGCGTTCTTAGGTCCGGCGCCCAGTATTTCCGACAAACGGCCTGCAGCAGCATGGGTTTGAAATTCCATTTGCCACAAGCGGTATTTGGCATGCAGGTAACCCTGTACAAAGTACAGGTCTTCGTCGTTCTGCGCAAACACATGGGGCACCATGTCCTGGTCGAAATACACTTCCACCTTATCTTTTAGCTGGGGCAGTTTCAAATGAAGCGGGGCACGTGTAGCCACCGGCTCGGCATTTTGCCAGAATCCGTGCTGGGGACTTAAAAAACTGCCCAGCGGTGGGATGGTTCCTATAGGCACGCTTAAGGCAACAATCAAACCTATAGTAATCACTACGGTAACAATGAAAGGAATAATACGCATATCAAAGCTCGGTAAACGATAGGGATTTAAGGATACGTTTAAAAGTAAGGGATTTTTTTGTCCCGTAAAAAAGGGTAATGGTAAATGATAGGAAATGGTAATATGTTATGGCACAAAGGGGCCGCAAAATATGCTACCTACATGTTGCCCCTGACGGGGCAATGCCCATGAGATGCGCACAAAGGGCCGCAAAATCCCACTAAAATAGTATTGTTGAGCAAAGCATTTCAACTGATTTTTGCAACAACAACAGTTTATGTACACAATATTCGTTTGCAGTTTGTAATCATTCGCAATCGTTATTCAACAAATTAGAGGTAAATCCGTGACACCGGACCGGTTCTTTTGAACCGGTTTTTTTATTGCAACAACTGCAATAGTTGTTCTACTTCTTCGCTGGTATTAAATGCGTGCAACACAATTCGCAACCGCTCCTTACCTGCTGGCACGGTGGGATACATGATCGGCCGCACATCGAGCCCCGCTGCCTGTATCTTCTCTGCCAACTGTTTTACACGATCGTTGCCGGGCGCCATGATCACCTGTATGGGTGTTGCAGAAGGCAGCCTTTCCCAGGTGCATGCCGCCTGTTGAAATATTTGTATTAATTGATGCAGATGCGCCCGTTCGGCTTCCATACCCGGAAAAATAGCATAGGCGCTGCGAATGGCGGCCGCGCTGCTTTCGGGCATGGCGGTACTGTATATAAACGACCTGGAAAAATTCACCAGGTAATCTCTCAATACAGCGCTTCCCAGCACAATAGCGCCATGACAGCCCACTGCCTTACCAAACGTATTGATGCGTGCAAAACAGGCATCCTGCAGCCCCAGTTGCTGTACCAGCCCCACGCCCTGCGGGCCTGCCACCCCAATGGCATGGGCCTCATCAACGATCAAATGAGCGCCGTATCGATGGCATAATGCGCTTATTTCGGCCAGGGGCGCCACATCGCCATCCATCGAAAACACCGATTCGGTGACCACGAAAATGGTGCCGGTGGCGCTGCGCAGCTTTTTCTCCAGGTCGTCCGGGTCGTTGTGCCGGAATGAAAAGGCCTGGGCAAAACTCAGCCTGATGCCGTCGCGCAATGAGGCATGGCTCAGGTAATCGTACATGATGGTATCGCCCCGCTGCGGCACACAGCTCAGCAATCCTACATTGGCATCGTATCCCGAATTATATAATAAACCGGCGGCAGCCTGGTGAAAAGCGGCAATTTGTTGTTCGGTCTCTTCCAGCAGGGCATAATTACCGCTGATGAGCCGCGAGCCGGTGGCGCCATGACGAAAGCTATGACGGGCATAGTGGCTGGCCTGGTGTTTTTCTATCAGCCGGTGGTGCACAATACCGAGGTAATCGTTTGAACAAAAGTCGATACGCGCAGCAGGCAAAACCAGCTTACGAAGGGCATGCCGCTGTTTGCGTTCATCGAGCTTTTTGAGCAGAAAAACGTCGTTCATACCGCAAAGAACGTATAATTTTGCGCCTCTATGAGCGCTGTCAACGAACAAAAAAATATACTGGGGCTGCACCTGCCCACCGATCCGCGTTGGGTAAACCTGGCTGAGCGGTCGCTGGAAGACATTCTTACCGATCATGCCTATTGTGAGCAAAAGGCGGCTACCAGTTGTATTTCGCTGATACAGCGTTATAGCGATAAAGAAAAGCTGGTGAATGAGTTGTCGCCTATTGTTACGGAAGAATGGGGGCATTTCAGGCTGGTGCTGGCCGAGTTGCAAAAACGGAATTTGAAGTTGGGTAAACAAAGAAAGGATGCCTATGTGAATGAGTTGCTGAAGTTTGAGATCAAGGGCGGCAGTGAAGAAGACCGCCTGCTGGATAAACTGCTGATCTGCGCACTCATTGAAGCACGCAGTTGCGAACGTTTCAAACGCCTGAGCGAAGGCCTGGATGATGACTACCTGCGGCAGTTCTACCGCCGCTTTATGGAAAGCGAAGCCGGGCATTATCACCTCTTCATCGAACTCGCCGAAACCTATATCGATAAATCCAAAGTTCGCCGCCGCTGGCAGGAGTGGCTGGCCTATGAGGCGGGTATCATGCAGCAATTGGATGTGCGGGGTGATAGAATGCACTAAGCCTTCAGCTTCTCCACATACAACTGCACAAATTCATCCACCTTCTTTCTCCTGTATTGCATAATCCACCTCGGATGCGGCAGCGGCGTAATCTGTTTAAAAAATCCATACCGCTCATTCAGCTTCTGAAATATTTTATAATTGGTACCTTCTCCCAAACAAAAACAAATATCCGTAGTGGTAATCGTTTTTTGCTGCTGCCTGATACAGTCCACCATAAAAGGCTCAATACTTTTCATCAACGACTTATCATCATAATAATTCAAATTCACCCCATTCTTTGTAAAACCCAACGGCGATAAGGCCGTAATATAAAAATCATGATAAAACGCCCTGGCGCCGCCATATGCTTCTATCATAGCATAAATAAATAAAGAAGAAAGCTCCGCCTTACGCGGAAGATCATTATCAATCCCACACACCTCCTTCAACCGGATAGGATCGGTAAACGGTACACCGGTTACACCAGCGCCAAACCGCCCCGGATTAATTCCAAATATAAAACGGCGCGGATGTGTATCATTATAAAATTTGTGATAAAATGCTTCCGCCAATTGCCATGCCTGTTCATCTGCAAAAGGGTTCATAATGGCCACACCTTCCTCCAAATGCAGATCAGGCCGCAACTGCCGGTAAAAATTTAATATTGCATACGATTGCGTAAGTTTTTTATTCATGGTATTCGTTTCGTTGAATTCACTATTTTGGGCCATCAAATCTCCACGTAAAAATAAACTATGAACCGAAGAACATTTGTCAAAAATACCGGGCTCACTGCAGCCGGTTTTGCCGCCCTTCCAACCAGTACGCTTATGGCAGCGCCCAAAGCGAATATACGATTGGGTTTTATTGGTGTGGGTCTGCGTGGACAAAACCATCTCGACAATGCGCTTCGGCGAAAAGATGTAGATATAGTGGCCATCTGCGATATTGATGACCGCATGCTTGAACGTTCTGCCAATCTCTTCAAAAAACATAATAAAACTGTTCCCAAAGTTTTTAAAGGCGATATAAATGCCTGGAAAAAATTACTCGAGTTAAAAGACCTCGATGGCGTCATCATCTCCACGCCCTGGGAATGGCATACCCCCATGATACTGGGCAGCCTGCAGGCGGGCATTAAATATGTAGGCACCGAAGTAATGGTAGGCATTACGCTCGAAGATCACTGGGAAGTGGTAAAAGCAGCCGAACAATACAAGGCCCATGTGATGATGCTGGAAAATGTATGTTACCGCCGCGATGTAATGGCCGTACTCAGCATGGTACGCCAGGGTTTGTTTGGCGAAATCGTACACCTGCAGGGCGGCTACCAGCACGACCTGCGCCATGTGAAATTCAACGACGGCCAAAAACCTCATGGCGGCGGTGTTGAATTTGGCGAGAAAGCATTTTCAGAGGCACGCTGGCGTACCGAACATTCGGTACATCGCAACGGCGATCTCTATCCCACCCATGGTATCGGCCCCGTTGCCGAAATGATCAATATCAACCGGGGCAACCGTTTTGTATCGCTGTCTTCGTTTGCTTCCAAATCGCGCGGATTGCACGATTATATTGTAAAGAACGGCGGTGAACAACATCCCAATGCCAAAGTGGAATTCAAACTGGGCGATGTGGTCACCACCATGATCCGCTGCGCCAATGGCGAAACCATCTTATTACAACACGATACCAACCTGCCACGCCCCTACTCGCTCGGTTTCCGCGTGCAGGGCACCAAAGGCATCTGGATGGATCTGAACCGCTCTCTCTATATCGAAGGTGTAAGCAACACAAACGATAAATGGGAAGACGCCAAAGCCTATCTCGATAGATACGATCACCCTTTATGGAAACGCTGGGGCTCGTCTACCGAAGGCGCCGGCCACGGCGGTATGGACTTCTTTGTGCTGCATGCGTTTGTAGAAGCCATCAAACGCAAAACTGCCACACCCATGGATGTGTACGATGCCGCGGCCTGGAGCGCTATTACGCCACTAAGTGAAAAAAGCATCGAGCTGGGTAATGAAACGGTCGAATTCCCCGATTTTACATCCGGCCAATGGATGTACAGGAAGAATGATTTTGCATTGAACGACGAGTACTGAGAAAATATTCAATATTGAATATCCAATATTGAATATTGAAGTATGGAACACTTCAACATTCAATATTCATCTGTTCAATATTCAATATTTCTATTGCAAGAAATATCTGATATCGTCATCCAGCTTCAAAAAGGGATACTTTCTCTGCAGTTCCCTGGCTTTTTCCAAATGGACCTGCAGGAATCTTTTATGCGCCTCGGTAGAAGGCTGGAAGGGTTTGTGTTTACGCGCGATCACGATCTTTTTGATCTCCTCCGCCAGTTGCTGCGCCTTTTCATCTACAAAATGCCGCATGAATTTATCCAGCACAAACTGCGTAGCCTGGTAATTGGGATGCACCATATCGATATCGTAAAAACGGTAATCGCGCAGTACATCTATCACCAGTTCGTAGGCAGGAAAATAATACAGCCTGTCGAACTTGTTCACCAGGTGGTGCACCACCTCTATTAGACGCGCTTTGCTGCGGTTATTATCTATCACACCATCGCGTATATGCCGAACGGGGCTAACGGTAAAAATGATCTTCAGGTTGGGATTGAACTGGAACAACTGGTGCAAACAGTTATCAAATAAAGATGTGGTTTCCACAATGGTCATCATATGTTTGTTGAACCATTGTGCAGGTGTGCGGTGACAATTGGCCACTGCACCGGCAATGGCGCCCCTTCTGAACGATACCGGCACCTGTTCGGTAAGGCGGTACGAAAAAGAAGAACCCAGCGTGATCACCAGCCAGTGCGCCTTCTTCAAAAAATTGTGCGCCTGCTGCTGCGAGGTATTGATATAGCGGATACATTCTTTCAGATCGGTGCGTGAAAAACGGCTATGATATTGCCAGCTTTGCCAAAGTTCATTGTAATAAAAAAGCTCGTCGCCCTGGTACTGTTTGTTTTGTATATAAGAAATAAGGCTGCTTACCACACTGGCGGGATCGAATAAAATGCCGTTGGGATTCTGCAGCACATTAAACTTCAGCTCCTGTAGCTTCTCCCCTATATGTTCTGTAAAACAACTGCCGATGAGCATGATATTATCCTGGTAATTGATCGGCGTCGACAACGTTGGGATGTGTATGGGTATCTGTAAGTCCATGACAGGCTAAGGCATTTTCATAAGGTAAATAATTCGTTAGCTAAGTTACTACTTTTGGCAAGCGCCGCTTTGTTGAGCGGGGGTAAATTGTCATATTGTTCTAAATATGATATCAGCCATTCGGTATCGATATTTCCCACCAGGTCGTCGTTGGCCATGGGACAGCCTCCTATGCCTTTAAGGGCGCCATCAAAACGCCGGCAGCCCGCTTTGTAAGCGGCTTCCACTTTTTCCAGCCGGTTATAAGGCGATGAATGCAGGTGCACCCCTATTTGATGCTGCGGTAATTTGTTTACCAGGTAACCGGTCATGGTATACACCTGTTCGGGCGTGGCCAAACCAACGGTATCGGCCAGGGAAATGACCTGTACATCCAACGCTGCTATGCGTTGTGCCCACTGGTATACGATCTCTTCTGAATAAGGGTCGCCATATGGATTGCCAAAGCCCATGGATATATAAATAACCAGTTGTTTGCCATGTTGTTTACATATGCGTTGAATTTCTTCTACCCGCTGCAGCGATTGGGCGATGCTGCTGTTGGTATTGCGCTGCTGGAAGGTTTCCGAAACGGAAAATGGAAAACCGATATACGTAATGGCATCAAATTCCGCCGCTTCCTGTGCACCGCGTACATTGGCTACAATGGCCAGCAATTTGGTATCGGTGAGTTCCAGGCCTTTTATTACTTCTTTGGTGTCGGCCAGTTGCGGTATGGCCTTGGCAGACACAAAACTGCCAAAATCGAGCGTATGAAAACCCACCTGCAACAGGCTGTTCAGGTATTCGATCTTTTTTTCGGTGGGTATTTGTTTGGGCCATCCCTGCATGGCGTCGCGCGGACATTCTACCAGTATCATAATAGGCGTTGTTTCATGGCTTCGTACAAAATGATACCCGTGGCCACCGACACATTGAACGATTCAAACTGGCCGGCCATCGGTATTTTAATGGTGGCATCGCATATCTTCAACAGGGCGGGAAAAACTCCTTTGTCTTCGCTGCCCATCACCAGGCAACAGGGAACGGTAAGATCTTCTTCAAACAGCATTTTGGGCGCCGTCATTTCGGTAGCCAGTACTTTTATCCCGTTAAGCCGTAAGGTGTCTACAGCCTTCATCAGGCTGTTCACCCGGCAGATATTGATCTTTTCCAAAGCGCCCGCCGACGATTTCATAGCCTCTTCATTCAACGCGCCCACACCCTTGTCGGGAATAATTACAGCCTGTGCACCGCAACAAACCGCGCTGCGGGCAATGGCCCCTATGTTACGCACATCGGTAATGCCATCCAGTATCACAAACAGCGGGGTTTCGCCGTTGCCCAGCACATGGTCTATCACCTGCTGCAGGTCCATATACTGTACCAGCCCGGCAATGGCCACACAGCCCTGGTGATTGGCCTTTGTAAAAGAATGCAGTTTTTCAGGCGGCACCTGTTGAATGGGTATATTGTGTTCCCGCGCCAGTTGCCGGATGGTTCCTATGGAATCGCCGCTTACATTACGCTGGAAGAATATTTTGTCGATGGCCCGCCCCGATTGAATGGCTTCAATAACCGGCTGCCGACCGATGATCAGGGAAGATTTATTAAAAGCGGGTCTTTTTTTATGATATCCGTCCATCTGCCAACATCAATTTAACTTTTAAAATGGCTGCCACCGACATGCTATCGGTGATCTCGCCCCTTTCCACCATTTGATACACTTCTTCAAAAGGAACCTTTTTTACCTGTAATTGTTCGGTTTCTTCGGGGCTGGCTGTACCCTGGCTCAGGTTGCGGGCCAGGTAGATCACGGCGTATTCGTCGGATACGGAGTTCGACAAATGCATGACCACGATCTTTGTCCATTCCTGTGCCACCAGTCCGGTTTCTTCCAGCAATTCCCTTTTGGCCGATTCAACCGGGTCTACATCCAGGGCGCCGCCGCCTTCGGGTATCTCCCAGCTGTATTGGTTCAAAGGGAAGCGGTATTGGCCTACCAGGTAGGTATTCAGATCATCATCCAGGGCCAGGGCGCCCGTGGCGATGCCTTTAAAATGCACTTTGCCATAAATGCCTTTGCCTCCGGAAGGGTTGATCACGTCGAATTCGGTGAGGCTGATCCATGGGTTTTCGTAGATCTTCTTTTCAGAAAGCACCTGCCAGGGATTGTGTTGTTCGTTCATAGGCCGAAAATAAAAAAATCCCGCCGGGGGGCGGGAATATTTTGTATTGGTGATAGCAACTCGGTTATTTAATGCCGAAAGCCTGCTTGATCTTTCTTACATAATCCAGTTTCTCCCAGGTAAACAACTCCACCTTTTTCTTTACCACCTTACCATCGGGAGCGGTAAAGGTCTTTTCAACCACCTCCGACTGACGGCCCATATGCCCATAAGCCGCAGTTTCACTGTAAATAGGATTACGCAGTTTCAAACGCTGCTCGATAAAATAAGGACGCATATCGAAAATACCGCTCAGCTTTTTGGCTATCTCGCCATCGTTAAGGTCAACCTTGGCAGTGCCATAGGTATTTACATACAAACCCATGGGCTGGGCCACACCAATGGCATAAGACACCTGTACCAGCACCTCGTCGCACACACCGGCAGCTACCAGGTTCTTGGCAATATGACGGGTAGCATAGGCTGCAGAACGGTCAACCTTCGAGGGATCTTTACCGCTGAAAGCGCCGCCGCCATGTGCCCCTTTACCGCCATAGGTATCTACGATGATCTTACGGCCGGTTAAACCGGTGTCGCCATGCGGACCGCCGATTACAAATTTGCCGGTGGGGTTGATATGATACTTGATCTTATCGTTGAACAGGTGGGCGTATTTCTTGTATTTGGCCTTTACGCGGGGGATCAGGATGTTGATCATGTCTTCCTTGATCTTTTTGGCCATTTTGGGCTCGGAATCGAAGTCATCGTGCTGCGTGCTCACTACGATCGCATCGATACGAATGGGCTTGTTGTTATCGTCGTACTCCAGCGTCACCTGGCTTTTGGCATCGGGACGCAGGTATTTGATAGCCTTGTTCTCGCGGCGTAATGCAGCCAGTTCCAGCAACAGCTTATGCGCAATATCCAATGCCAGGGGCATATAATCCTCTGTTTCATTGGTGGCATAACCAAACATCATACCCTGGTCGCCGGCGCCCTGCTCTTCCTTCTTTTTCCTGTCTACACCCTGGTTGATATCTGATGATTGCTCATGAATGGCGCTCAGCACACCACATGAGCTGGCTTCAAACATGTACTCACTTTTGGTATAACCAATTTTGCGGATCACTTCCCTGGCTATTTCCTGAACATCCAGGTATGCCTTTGATTTTACTTCACCAGCTAATACAACCTGACCGGTTGTTACCAGGGTTTCGCAGGCCACTTTCGATTGCGGGTCAAAAGCAAGGAAGTTGTCAATCAGGGCATCTGAGATCTGGTCCGCTACTTTGTCAGGATGCCCTTCCGAAACACTTTCGGAAGTAAATAAATAAGGCATAGAAGTTTTTGTTTACAATAGTTCGTAGTGATGATTGTCGAAAATTAAATCAGGCGCAAATATAAGCGACGAACTTAAATTTTGGAATAAATAATACGGAGACGCATCCTGTTGGTGGTATGGTTACCTCCTCCCAACACCACCCTGCCATTGGCAATGGGGGTATTCACCTGCAAAAGGTCGTTCAGCTTCACGGTAACCCCGGTTACCGTTTCAATATACGGCTGGGTAAAATACGGTGCATACACACGCAGCGTGCGGTTGGGCAGCTTCTGGGTAACAATACTCTGCACATACCGGGAGAGATTGAAGGTATACCTGCTCTCGTTCGGTTTATAACTGCCTTCCAGGGTTGCCACATCGTAACCGGTACCCGAACCGGTATATACAAAGTCGCCCCGCATGGTAAAGGTAGAATCGCCGGTGGCGTTCACCCCGTCGATAAACAATATAGGCGGCTGTGTATAGATATTATCCAGCGCCGAGGGGATCTTTTCCAGGATCAGCTCTGCGCGGTGAATAGTACGGTTGGTAAGGGTGTCTAAACCCGGAATCTTAACGGAGGCATAGGAACCAGGCGTACTGGCAAGGAATATCTTGTCATCATTGTCTACACCATTGGTCAGGTATTGCTGGAACCCATGACCAGGTGTACGCCGTATTACAGCGGCATGATGCGACCTGTGTACAAATGAGGGCGCAATGGTATCGGTACTGCCATTATTCTGGATCCGTAAATAAAAGGTGAGTTTGGTATTGGCGCCGGTCATATCGAAATAAGCAAGTCCCCGTGCGCCTGGCGAACTGCCTTCATTGACCTTTATTGCGAGGCCTTTGAAATAGGTTCTGAAGGTAGAATCGCCTCTATACTGCGTGGTCGTGTCGAAGTTAACAAACTGGCGGGCAAAGGACGTGTCGAGCTTGATGCGCAGTTCCCTGGCGGTGCTGATGGTATCCTTTACATTCACATAATATACCGAATCGTTCAAGGTCCAGAAATCAACCACCTTATGACCAACCGGTCCGCCTGTCAATGGCAGGTCGGGCATATCGATACGATGATACAGCGTATCGGTAAAGTCGGCGCTGGGATCAATCTGGTACACTTCGAAGTCCTGCTGCGACAACGAATCACCATATATGGTGCTGGTTTGCAGCGAAAGCACCACCGAATCGACAACCACGGTATCCTTTTTTACAAAAGGATGCGAACTGTACGACTGCGGTACCATGGATAAATAAAGTTGGGCGGTAGTTTTACCAAATTCGGGATCATCGCTGATAGCCCCAACGGGTACCGGCTGCGTTCCATACGTACGCGTGGTATCGGGGAACAGGAAATTATTGGTTTCTACATCCAGGATGGTCTCGAATGTATGCACATTGTCCACTGCGGGAATGAGGTCATTACCCAGGTCGGTGGTATCAATTTTGGTGCAGGAAGAATAGATCAATAAGCCGGTTATAACGACTATAAGCGAAACGAAAGTTTTCCTATTCACGCAGCGGTGTTATTAGTTTATCATTAGCTATTTAGCAAGGTCGGAATACAATTGCAAATAGTCTGTTAAATCCGATTCAGCATTATAGGTAAGCACTTTTTTCCCTTTCACTTTGCCAAACTCTTCCACCAGTTTTTTATCCACTTTATCGGCTCCGAAGGTAACAGCATCTGCATAAGCAGCGCCGCCGCGCATCATGGCCGTGGTAGTGGATTCTTTAAAGGGCTCCAGGTCCTTGTCTTTTACTACCGAACTGATGGAAGCCATTTTCAGGAAGTCGGCGCCCAGTTTTTCTTTCAGGCTGGTATTGCCGATGGTGTAGATCACTTTGCTATGCGAAAAAACCGGTTCTTTTTTGTAGGCTGTTTTTTGGTAAAGGGGGATCAAACCGGTCATCCAACCGCTGCAGTGGATGATATCAGGAGGCCATCCGAATTTTTTCACTGTTTCCAGGGCGCCTTTGCAAAAAAACACTGTACGCAACCCATTATCATCAAACCATTTCTCGCCTTCGTCGTGGAATATGAATTTGCGTTTGAACAGGTCTTCATTATCTAAGAAATATACCTGCAAACGCGCATTGGGTAAAGAAGCTACTTTAATTTGTAAGGGATAATCGTCGTTGCCCACTGAAACATTAATGCCCGACAAACGAACCACTTCATGCAGACGATGCCGTCTTTCATTTATTACCCCAAAACGGGGCATGATGCAACGCACTTCAAAGCCATTTTCATTTGCCTTTATTGCTAACCGGTTTACCGTTTCAGAAAATTCAGTCAGTTCCAAATAGGGGGACATTTCGTTAGCAATGAATAAAATTCTTTTCTTTGTCAGCATTATAGATAATATTGAAGGGCTAACTTTTTTGAAA
>Ga0065721_10049798_pt1 | contig 27172 bp, 22 predicted proteins | sample Mesricmetagenome_FD_59108 | JGI IMG/M metagenome (GOLD analysis project Ga0065721, IMG submission 59108) | Mesophilic microbial community from rice straw/compost enrichment Sample: eDNA_1 v2 (version 2) | ecosystem: Engineered > Solid waste > Grass > Composting > Bioreactor | place: USA: Davis... | reverse complement strand
CGCGGGCGCGGCGGCGGGCGACCTCGATGCGGGCGCGCACCTCGGCGCTGACCACCGGCTTGACCAGCACGTCGTCGGCCCCGGCGTGCAGCAGCGTCACCGTGGTGGCCACGCAGCGCCGTTCCAGCAGGCACAGGATAGCCGCGGTGACGTGCTGGGCGCGCAGCATGGCCACAGCCTCCTCCGGCACGTCCAGCCCGCCGAGCACGATGGCGTCGTAGCCCAGCGCGTCGGCGCCCTGATCCTGCAGCAACTCTTCCAGCGCCGGCCACGCAAGCCAATCGTAGCGGATTTTTCCCATGCCGAGCTGGCGGCCGAGTGCCTCAGCAATCAGGGGGTTCGGTTCGACCAAAACTGCACGCATGGGATTCTCCCCTTCCAGTGTCCCGCTACACAACAGCTAAAATTTTCGTCAACTTCGCTACCTTAAATTTCTCACAGAGACAGGAAATGGATTCTTTGGCCGTTCGTCAACCATTTGGATTACCCCCGTCGATATCTTTCATAGGCAGCGTTATAAAGCTCTTAATTCCCGTTAAAGTGGAGAAGAACCGCCTCATTGTTTTGAATTTCGAACCATTCTCCTGGCGGATTTCTTGGCGGGCCGGAGTCCTCGCGCGAAGGGCACTTTCGCCGCCGGATCGGCGCCGGATCCGCAGCGGGAAGACGCGGCTTGAACCGGGCTTTAACCCGGCTGTATTTCACTGGCTCTGTTTCCGCAGCCACGAAGTCCCCGCCCACCGGTCCGGGGACCGAACCGCGCAGGGATGGACCGCATGCTGACACGCAACCTGACCGCATTGGCGAGCGCCGCGCTGATCGTGGCCGGCTGCGCCCTGCCCCGGCCGTCGCCGGACACCGCCTACCAGCAGGCGCTGGAGACGGCGATCGAGGCGGGCCAATGCGACGGCCCGACCATCGACGCGCTGTGGTCGGCCTACAATCACTGGTACGCGACGGCAGCCAGCCTGACCTACTATCACCGCTCGTCGGAGGCCGCGGCGCTGCTGCGCCAGGGGGAAACCTTCCGGCTGCTCGGCTGCCCGACGGTCGCCCGCGCCACGTACGAGCTGCTGCTGCAACGCTTCCCCGATCCGGCCTATGCCGAGGAACGCGAATACGCCCAGCAAGGCTTGGCCGACCTGAACCCGGCGATTCCCCTGCTGCGCCGGCCGGCGTCGGCCCGGTCGGCCGACTGGGTGGTGCCCGCCACGCGCCGGGGAGAAGGCTGACCGTCCGTTTGCGCCGGTCACCCACCGCGACGGTGACTTGCCAGCGTGCCTGCCGGTTATTACGGTCACGCCGAACATCACACACCGTTCCCCACCGGAACGGATCCGGCGCGAATCAGGAGGCAGCATGGCAAAGGCAGGCAACGGACGGGATGGCACGGGCAAACCGGCGCCCAGCCGGTTCGTGGGCACGCCGGCGGATCGTCTGGTTCGCTTCTGGCGCAGCAACGACCAGCGATTCGACGAGCTGCTCGACGAGACGCTCGACGCGCGCCGCCAGGGGGTGATCGAGGCTGCGCTCGACAAGCTGCACGAGGAGGAGCGGCCCGAGTTCCTGGAGGAGGTCGAGACCATCGCCGAATCGGTCCGCCGCACCGACGAACAGGGCGACGACATCCTCGCCACGCTGTTCTGGCTGGCCGTCGAGGTGTCCGACGACCTGACCCAGCCGCCGCCGGTCGACGCGATCGAGCGCGCGCTGGATTCCTCCGGCCTGCTGGAAAACGCGTCCGACACCCGGCTGCTGCCCGCGTGGCTGGAACCGGAAGCGCTGGTCTATATGGAAGCGACCGACCGCCGGGCCTTCCTTCAGCGCATGCTCGCCTCGAACGACGAGGCGCTGCGCTTTGCCAAGGACGAGGAACTGCTTGCCGATCCGTCCTACACCGGCGTGCGCCGGGTGGGCATCGTCGGGCTGGTCGAGGAGGAGGCCGAAGCGGTCGAGGATTTCGACCCGAACGCCCTGCCCGACCCGCTGCAACTGATGTCCGGCTATGGCGGGGAGGAACCGGTTCTCGACCCCGCCGAGGAGGAGCGCATCCGGACGGCGCTCGCCGCCTTCACGAACGCGGTGCGGACGGCCGACCCGCGCGTCCGGCAGTGCGAGCCGGCCGGCGGGCTGAACGACCTGCTCGACGTGATCGCCGAGGCCGACTGGGCCGACGCGGGCGAACTGACCGAGCTGGCCGGCTTCATCGACGTCGCCAGCGACGAAACCAACGACGCGGTGGTGGACGCGGTCGTGACCCGGGCCCCGAACGGCCTGTTCGTCCGCGCCTTCGACGCCGACGGCCGCCTGCTGGACGAGCGCGCCTTCGCCCTGGACGAGACCCAGGCCGATCAGGCCGTCGCCCTGCTGCGGCAGCGCTGCCGGACCGTCACCAACGACTGAGAAAAGAAAAAGCCCTTCCCCCCTTGGGGGAAGGGCATTTGAGCATTCACCCGATCAGGCGCCCCAATCAGGCGATGGTGCCGTGGTACAGGGCGGGCTCGATGGCGTCCATCTTGTCCTGGTTGACCGTCCAGTCGTCGGTCATGATGCCGCCGGTGTCGCCCGAACCCGGGCTCCAGGCCCAATAGGTCCAGCTGACGCCTTCCTTGCCGGCCGCCAGATCGGACTTGCCGTCAAGGTTGTAGTCGCCGTCCATGTACTTGACCAGCGAGTTCAGCCACGTCTGGTCCTGCGAGGTCTCCATCTTCGTGCCGAATTCACCGATCAGCACCGGCGCGATGTCCTTCTGGGTGATGTAGCCCCAGTTGTCCGTCCACACGTCCTCCATGTTGTTCGGGAAGTTGCTGTCGCTGAACCAACCGAACCCGGCCATGGACGGCGGGTAGTCGTGGACGGAGTAGACCAGCTTGTTGTCCACGTTGAAGTCGACGGGGTGGTCCTGCACGCCCTGAAGGTTGCCGCCCCACCAATAGGTGCTGCCGTTGTACTTCTCGACGCCTTCGACGATCAGCAGCCAGTTCGGGTTGACCGACTGGATGGCGTTGCCGATGCGCTCGGCCGCGGCCTGCCAGTCGGTCGCCTGGTTGCCGTCGCCCCAGGTGGCCTGGCCGTGCGGCTCGTTGTGCAGGTCGGCCGCGACGACCGACGGGTTGTCGGCGTAGCGCTCGGCCAGCATCTTCCAGTTTTCGATCATCTTCGATTCCGGGTACTGGTCGGTGTACCAGAGCCCGTTCTCGTTCGCCGACGCACCGTCGCCGGAGCGGTGGTGGTCGAGGATGATCTTCATCCCGGTCTTGTCGGCGTACTCGATGATCTTGTCGAACACCTCAAGGCTGGTCTTGCCCTGAAGGTCGGGGTTCTTCGAATAGTCGATGCCGGTGGGCATGCGGCCGTCGTCCAGCATCGCGTCCGACCAGGGCAGGCGGATGGAGTTGAAACCCTCCTGCTTCATCTGGTCCATGATGTGCTGGTAGCTGTCCTGCCACAGGCCCTGCGGGGCGAAGGCGTAGCCCTCGGCACCGAACCAGTTGACGCCGGTCAGCTTCACGTTGTTGCCGGCGCTGTCGACGATCTGGCTGCCCTCGGTGTGGAGGTAGCCGTCGGCGATGGCGTTGCCGGAATCGCTCGACCCCGAGCCGGTGTTGGAACCGCCGTTGGAACCGGACCCCGAACTGGGCGCGGTCGGGGTGGTCGGCGTGGTCGGGGGCGTGGTGCCCGTGTCCGATCCGCTGGACGCGAACAGGCTCTTTTCCGCGTTCACCGACAGCGTGCCGTTCCACCACAGGTCCGACTGGCCCTTGACCACGTCCTTGCCGTCCAGCGCGCCCTTGTCATAGCTGACGGCGCTGTCGGTCGTGGCGTATTCGTGGCCGTTGATGGTCACGCTGCCGATGTGCAGGTTGCGGTCGGTGCCGTTCACGACGCCGTCGTTGTCGTACTGCACCTGGATCTTGTGCGCCTGATCGGCGCTCAGGTCGGCCTTGAAGGTGAAGTCCTTGGCGTCGGTGCCGGCCGTGCCCTCGCCGATCTTCTGGCCGTCGGCCAGGACCGTGAAGTGGGCGTTCTGGCCGCCGGCCGGCGTGCCGTGGGCGTTGATCACGACGGTGGAGGAACCGGTGCCCGAGGAACCGGCCGCCGGGTCCGTGGCTTCCGGGGCGGTGGGGGCGGTGCTGCCCGAATTGGCGTTGTCGGTGTTCGTGTTATCGGCCCCGGCCGACGCCGTGAAGTAGGAGGCGGGCGTCGAGAAGGTCAGGGCGCCGTTCCACCACATGCCTTCCTGGCCCGGCATCGTCGCGCTGGTCGCGCCGTCGTCGTGGCGTTCGTAGGTGGCCTGGGTCGGATCGATCGTGTGATCGTTAACGACGATGGACTTGATTCCAAGGTCCCGGTTCTGGCCGGCCGCAGTGTCGTCGTTGTCATAGACGACCTGAATCTTGTGTTCCTGGGCAGATGCCAGGTCGACGTTGAAAGTATAGGCTTGCGGATCGGCCGAACTCACTGAAGCCTGACCAACATCCTTGCCATCGATCAACAGACGGAATTGCGGCGCAGTGCCATCCGTCGAGTATCCATAAGCATTCACGATGATCTTGGAGTTGGTCAGTCCAGTAGTGGTCGTCGCCATTTGTCTATTCCCTCGCGGTTTCGATGCGCAAACCCTGGCCGCCAAATGGTTAACGGAACATTGCCAAAACCGATAAAATTTGATTAAAGGCCCGTGGTAAAATTGGGCCGTTCCGGCAATCCCTTGCCTGATGCGCCCCAGCCACAGGCAGCATCACAGGCGGTCCAACATCGCGCACACGAGAGGGCGCAGGAGGGGCCGGGAAACCCCCGTCCAGGGGCATCAGCGCCATCCCGGAACCCGCCCGAACTTGGTCACAGGCATGCCGCGCAGGAGCCACAGCCCCGTCGCGTATCATCCCCCATCGACCCAATCGCCTTGGCCGGGTGGCTTGGTCGATGTCCAGGGAATGCCTAAAACACCAAGCAGGCTTTCTCCGAGCCTCGGAAAGCCCGGCCACCTACGACGGAAAGGGAAGAAGGGAGAGTTGCCGCATGAACCGACCGCCGACGCACGCGCGGCATACCCCAGCGCCGCACACGCCGCCCGTCCGGGGCGGGGCCGCGCCTGCGCCGCTGGGGTATGCCGCGCGCACCGTCCCCTCCCCTTTTGCGCCGGGAATGCCGTGCGGCCCCGCGCTGTACGTTCCCACAGCGGTGCCCTCTGCGGGGCGGCCGCGGGGAGGCGGACATGCGGCGGACCCTTCGGATCGGCACGCTGTCGCTGCTGATGATGTCGGCGGCCTCGGTGTGCGCGGGGCAAGCGAGTGCCCAAGCCATTGACTGCTGGCTGCTCGACCAGGACGGGCTTGCCCGCGCCCATGAACGCGGCCTGTGCAAGGACGCCTTTGCCCGCAACACCAGGGCGGGCCAGCCGGCCGGCGGCCAGACGGTCGTCATCCCGAAACGGCACGACGGGGAGGTCGCGGCCATGCCCCCCGCGAAGCCTCCGCCCGCTCCCGCCAAGCCGAAGCGCACCACGCTCGCCCACCGGACGCAAAACGCGCCCCAGCCCACCGTTCCGCCGCCCGGAGAACCGCCCAGGGAGCTTTCGTCCTGGGCCACCCCCCGCGGAGCCGAACCGCCGCCACCCGCGGTTTCGCAGGCGATCGGGACGCAGGTCGCCGGGATCGATCCGCCCGCCGTCCAAGCCCCGCCACCACCGCCTCCCCCGTCGGATCCCCTCACCACCTTCGCGAACAACTTCCAGCGGGATTTCCGGTCCCTGATGCTGAAGCTGAACGAGGTGCTTTCGGAACCCCCGCGTTGAGCGGTGCTGGACTTCGGTCATACGGTCGGCGGATGAACACTTCCAGTGCCCGCCGTCCGTATCAGGCCTCGGGCGGCTCCGCGTCCTTGGACTTGCGGGAGCCCTGGACCGGCGGTTCGATGACCGGGCCGACCTTCACGTCGCGGGCGGACAGGGGCACGAGGTCGCCGATCGGCATGAAGGAACCGTCGGCCAGTTCCCGCGCGGGCTCCCAGGCTCCGTCGACCTTGATCCAACGATAGGTGTTGCTGCTCATGGCTTGGCCTTGCTGACGTCGTCCGGCACGCCCCGTGTCGGGCGTGGCGCTGATGCGGCGCGTCGATAGCACCCGCGCGCCACAACAACAAGCCACGGCGACAACAGGCCAGGGGCGCATCGCTCCCCAGCCATCGTCTTGCAAAGCAATACATCCACGCCCAGGTGGATCCGGCCCGCCCTCCGCGGCAAAGTGACTCCTTGCAAGCAACAACGAGACGCCGTGATGGATTGCCCGCTTCCCCCCTCCCCCAGCACCCCGCTGTCGGCCGTGGACGCCATCCGCACGCGGCGCAGCGTGCGCGCCTTCAAGGCCGATCCGGTGCCCCGCGAGACGGTGGAGCGCATCCTGGAACTGGCCGCCCGCGCGCCCAGCGGTTCCAACATCCAGCCCTGGAAGGTCTATGCGGTGGGCGGCGCGCCCCGCGCCGCGCTGTCGGCGGAACTGCACGCCGCCCATTTCGACCCGACCGACACCCAGGCGGACGAGGAGTACCAGTATTACCCGACCCAGTGGTTCGAACCCTACCTGGGCCGCCGCCGGAAGATCGGCTGGGGCCTCTACGGCCTGCTCGGCATCGCCAAGGGCGACAAGGAGGCGATGGCGCGCCAGCACGCCCGCAACTACGACTTCTTCGGCGCGCCCGTCGGGCTGTTCTTCACGCTCGACCGCCGGATGGAGCTGGGAAGCTGGCTCGACCTCGGCATGTTCATGGAAAACGTGATGGTGGCGGCGCGCGGCCTCGGCCTCGACACCTGCCCGCAGGCGGCCTTCATCAAGTACCACCGCATCGTCCGCCGCCACTTGGACATCCCGGACACGGAAATCCTGGCCAGCGGCATGGCGCTGGGCCACGCCGATCCGGACGCGCCGGAAAACGGCCTGGACACCGAACGCGCCCCGGTCGCCGAGTTCACCCGCTTCCACGGGTTCTGAACGCGAAAAGGCCCCTCCCCCAGGACGGGAAAGGGGCCTTCACTCGCCACCTCGTCTCTTACGGGTGCGCCGACACCGCGACGGCCTCGCCGCTTGCCGGCTGCGGGCTGGTCTCCTTGCCGGCCCCGACCAGACGGCGCAGCAGGACGTAGAAGACCGGCGTCAGCAGCAGGCCGAACAGCGTCACGCCGATCATCCCGGCGAAGACCGCCACGCCCATGGCGTGCCGCATCTCCGCACCGGCGCCGGTGGAGGTGACCAGCGGCACCACGCCCATGATGAAGGCGATGGAGGTCATCAGGATGGGGCGCAGGCGCAGGCGGCTCGCCTCGATGGCGGCCTGGACCACCGTGCGGCCCTGCTGTTCCAGCTCGCGGGCGAATTCCACGATCAGGATCGCGTTCTTCGCCGACAGTCCGACCAGCACCATGAAGCCGATCTGGGTGAAGATGTTGTTGTCCCCGCCCGTCAGCCAGACGCCGGCCAGCGCGGACATCAGGCTCATCGGCACGATCAGCAGGATGGCCAGCGGCATCGTCAGGCTCTCGTACTGCGCCGCCAGCACCAGGAACACCAGCAGCACGCTGATCGGGAAGACCCACAGGCCCGCGTTGCCGACCAGGATCTTCTGGTAGGTCAGGTCGGTCCATTCGAACTTGATGCCGCGCGGCAGGGTTTCCGCCGCGATGCGCTCGGCCGCCGCCTCGGCCTGACCGGACGAGAAGCCGGGCGCCGGCCCGCCGTTGATGTCGGCGGCGGTGTAGCCGTTGTAGCGCACCACCATCTCCGGGCCGTAGCTCTGGCTGACGGTCACCAGCGAGGACAGCGGCACCATGGCCCCCGCCGCGTTGCGCGTCTTCAGCAGGCCGATGTCGTCCGCCTGGGCGCGGAACGGGGCGTCCGCCTGCACCCGCACCTGGTAGACGCGGCCGAAGGCGTTGAAGTCGTTCACGTAGAGCGAGCCCAGATAGATCTGCATGGTGTCGAAGACGTCGCGCACCGGCACGCCCAGTTGCTTCGCCTTCACGCGGTCGAGATCGACGTCGAGCTGCGGCACGTTGATCTGGTAGCTGGAGAAGCTCGGCCCCAGCTCCGGCGTCTGCGCGGCCTTCTTCACGAAGTCGCCCACCGCCTTGTTCAGCGCCTCGTAGCCCAGCGCCCCGCGGTCCTCGATCTGCATCTTGAAGCCGCCCAGCGTGCCCAGCCCCATGACCGGCGGCGGCGGGAAGATCGCCACGAAGGCCTCCTTCAGGCCGGCGTAGCGCTTTTGCAGGTCGGCGGCGATGGCGTTGGCGGTCAGGCTGGAGTCCCCGCGCTCGGCGAAGGGCTTCAGCGTCACGAACACGATGCCGGCGCTGGAGCTGTTGGTGAAGCCGTTGACCGACAGGCCGGGGAAGGCAACGGCGCTCTGCACGCCGGGGCGCTTCAGCGCGATGTCGGTCATCTCGCGGATCACCTGCTCCGTCCGGTCGAGCGACGCGCCGTTCGGCAGCTGGGCGAAGCTGATCAGATACTCCTTGTCCTGCGGCGGCACGAAGCCCGAGGGCACCGACCGGCCGAGCATCACGGTGACGCCCAGCAGCAGAACATAGACCAGCATCATCGACCCCTTGTGCCGGATGACGCCGCCCACACCGCGCCCGTAATGCTCCGACCCGCGGAGGAAGGCGCGGTTAAACAGGCGGAAGAAGCCGCCGAACACCCGGTTCATCCCGCGGGTCAGCCAGTCCTGGGGCTGGTCGTGGCCGCGCAGCAGCACCGCCGACAGGGCCGGCGACAGGGTCAGGGAGTTGAAGGCGGAAATGACGGTGGAAATCGCGATGGTCATCGCGAACTGCTTGTAGAACTCGCCGGTCAGGCCGCTCATAAAGGCCAGCGGCACGAAGACGGCGACCAGCGTCAGCGCGATGGCGATGATCGGGCCGCTCACCTCCTGCATGGCCTTGTAGGTGGCTTCCTTGGCGGACAGCCCGGCCTCGATGTTGCGCTCCACGTTCTCGACCACGACGATGGCGTCGTCCACGACGATGCCGATCGCCAGCACCATGCCGAACAGCGACAGCGCGTTGATCGAATAGCCGAACAGCAGCATCAGCGAGAAGGTGCCAACGATGGAGATCGGCACGGCCAGCAGCGGGATGATCGACGCGCGCCACGTCTGCAGGAAGACGATCACCACCAGCACGACCAGCGCCACGGCCTCCAGCAGCGTGTGGATCACCGCCTCGATGCTGGAGCGCACGAACTGCGTGGGGTCGTAGACGATGGCGAAGTCCACGCCGTCGGGCATGTCGGCCTTCAGCTCCGCCATCGTCGCGCGGACGTTGTCGGCGATGTTCAGCGCGTTGGCGCCCGGCGACTGATTGATGGCCAGCGCCACCGCCGGCTTGTTGTCCAGCAGCGAGCGCAGGCCATACTGCGAGGCCGCCAGCTCGACCCGCGCCACGTCGCGCAGCTGGGTCACGCCGCCGTCGGCGCCGGTCTTCACGATGATGTCGCCGAACTCCTCGGCGGTCTTCAGCCGGCCGCGGGCGTTGATCGACAGCTGGAGCGGCACGCCCGGCTGGGTGGGCGAGGCGCCGATGACGCCGGCCGCGACCTGCACGTTCTGTTCCCGGATCGCGGCGACCACGTCGTTGGCGGTCAGGCCGCGCTGGGCGACCTGCTGCGGGTCGAGCCAGACGCGCATGGCATAGTCGCCGGCCCCCCACAGCTGCACCTCGCCCACGCCCTGGATGCGCGACAGCCGATCCTTGACGTTCAGCAGCGCGTAGTTGCGCAGGTACGTCATGTCATAGCGGTCGTTGGGCGACAGCAGGTGCACGACCATGGTCAGGGTCGGCGAGCTTTTCACCGTGGTGACGCCCAGCCGCTGCACGTCCTCCGGCAGGCGCGGCAGCGCCTGGGACACGCGGTTCTGCACCAGCTGCTGCGCCTTGTCCGGGTCGACGCCCAGGCGGAAGGTGACGGTCAGCGCCAGATTGCCGTCGCTGTTCGCCTGGGACTGCATGTACAGCATGTCCTCGACGCCGTTGATCTGCTCCTCCAGCGGGGCGGCGACGGTTTCGGCGATGACCTTGGGGTTGGCGCCCGGATACTGGGCGCGCACCACCACGGACGGCGGCACCACCTCCGGATATTCGGAGATGGGCAGCTGGAACAGCGAAATGGCGCCGGCCAGGAACAGCACCACCGACAGCACGCCGGCAAAGATCGGCCGGTCGATGAAGAATTTGGATATGTTCATGGCCCGATTGCTTTCCTGAAGGCTTGGCCTTATTGGGCCGACGCCGTGGCCACCTTGCCCTGTTGCACCGGTTCGCCGTCCATGGCGACCACGCGGGGCTGCACCACGGTGCCCGGCCGGGCGTGCTGGACGCCGTTGACGACGACCCGGTCCCCCGCCGCCAGCCCGCGGTCGATCACGCGCAGGCCGTCACGAAGCGGGCCGAGCCCGACCTCGCGGTACTCCACGCGGTTTTCCGCGTTGACGGCCAGGACGAACTTCTTGTCCTGATCGGTGCCGATGGCCCGCTCGTCCACCAGCAGCGCGTCGCGCGGGGCGGTGCTGCCGACCTTGACGCGGGCGTAGAGGCCGGGGACCAGCATGCCGTCCGGGTTGTCGAACTTGGCGCGCACCCGGATCGTGCCCGACGCGACGTCCAGCCGGTTGTCCACATGCTCGATGGAGCCGTTGCGGGAATAGCCGCTTTCGTTGGCGAGACCCAGCTGGACCGGGATGTTGCTGGAATCGCGGGCCGGGGCGATGTGGCGGAGGTAGGTCTGCTCGTCCACGTCGAAGGAGGCGTAGATCGGGGAGACCGAGACCACGGTGGTCAGCGGCGCCGACGCGGCCCCCGCGGCGACGACGTTGCCGACGGTGATCTCCGCGCGCGACACGCGGCCGGCCACCGGCGCGGTGATCTGCGTGTAGCCCAGGTTGATCTGCGCCATGTCCAAGGCCGCCTGCGCGGCTTTCAGGTTGGCCGTGGCCTCGCGGGCGGCGTTCTCCTTCTCGTCCATGGACTGGCGGGAGATGGTGCTGTCTTTGACGAGGCGCTGCGCGCGGTCCAGGTCGGCGGCGGTGAAGCGCACGCGCGCCTGCGCCGCAGCCACCTGCGCCTCGGCGCGGGCGACCTCGGCCTGATAGGGGCGCTGGTCGATGGTGAAGAGCACGTCGCCCTTCTTCACCAGCGCGCCGTTGCGGAAATGCACGGCGACGATGGTGCCGGGGACCTGCGGGCGGACGTCCACCCGGTCCACGGCTTCCAGCCGGCCGGAATAACCCTGCCAGTCCGTGACCTTGCGGGCCAGGACCGACGCCACGTCCACCTCCGGCGCCGGGGCCGCCACGGGCGCGGGCGCGTCCGCGTGGCCCTGGAAGCTGGGGATGACGCTGGCGATGGTGACCGCCGAAACACCGGTCACCAGAAGAAGGGCAAGTTTTGCGCGGGACAAAGGCATAGGGATGCTCTCTTTAGGACCGGAGATGACGGGCGGACAAAGGCGGCGCGCCGTGACCCGGCGCGCCGTCCTCACCCGTGCGGAAGGAAGCCGTTACGGCGTACGGCCGGCCTGCCGGGTCGCGCTGTCGAGCGGCACCAGACGAAGGCCGAGCCGGCCGCGCGCGAAGTTCAGGTAGGAGACGGCCTTGGCCTGATCGCCGGACGCCCAGTACCACTCCGCCGTGGCCAGGCTGGTGTTGATGGTGCCGCGTTCGGAAGCCGCCGGGGTCTTGCTGCGCGCCTCCGCGACCAGCGACGGGAAGAGATGCGCGAGGTCCGAAGCGGCCGCGGCCTGGGTCGCCGGGGCCGGGGCCGCCGACGTCTGGGCCGAAACGGCGGAAACGGACGAAACGAGGGCGATGCCGCCGACGATGGCGGCCGCAAAAAGCTTGTTCATGGTCATGTCCTGTGTCGAAGGCCGGCCCTGGCGGTGCCGAGGGCGGCGGAAGAGGTGCTGTCCGGAATGCCGGGATAGAAAGGACGGTCAGGGATTCGCCCCGGCCGCGCCCGGCTGAAGAAAACGTCGGTTTGGAAGCGTCAGCGGGCCGTAGACGCCTGCTGGTTCACCCGCGTGGCCACCGCCCTGTCGCCGTCGCCATTGCGCAGGACCAGGCCAAGCCGGCCGCGGGCGAAGTCCAGGAATTGTTGGGCCTTTGCGGTGGAACCGTTGTTCCACAGCGATTCCGCCATGGTCAGGTATTTGCGGGCCTCGTTGCGCTCCTCGCGACCGATCATGGCCGTGTCGTTGGTGATCAGGGCATCCTTGGCGTCGTCGAGTTGCGCCACGAAGGTATTCCTTGCGGCGTTGCCCACATCGGCCGCACGAGCAACGCCAGAACCGAGAAGAGCAGCAGAAAGGGCTGCAAAGACCAGCGCATTACGGGTCTTCATAGCTTACTCCAGCGTTCGGAAGTGCGCCCGCCTGTCTGCCGATGGTGTGTCGGGAAGCGGTGCGTCTGAATGCAAGCTATGCCGATTTCATGAATTTGGAAAATTGATAGTTTGTATGCCCGTTATCACGGAGGGAAATATCAGCAAATCCGGCGGCTCAGGAGGCCGCGTTCTCCGCCGCGTCCAGCCTGCGGGGCAGGCGCCAGAGACCCGGCGAGCCGATGCCGCCGGACATCATGACGACGATGTGGTCCACCCCGTCGCGCACCAGGGCGTCCACCCGGTCGTCCAGGCCCGGCCCTTCGGCCAGCATCTGGATGAAAGGCTTGTCCCCGGCCACCCGCCGCCATTCGGTGAGCAGCGTCGGCACGCAGGCCAGCCGCGCCCGGTCGTAGGCCCAGGCCTCCGCCCGTTCGGCGATCCACTCCAGGCTTTCGTGGCAGGAGCCCTGGATGAGCACCGGCGTGTCCGCCTTGGTCGCGAAGCCGTGGACCTTGCGCATGGCCGCCGCCCCGGCCCGGCGGCAGGCCCGCGCCGAAAGGCGCGCGGTCAGCGGCGGGTCGGTGAACCGAACCGCGTAGGCCAGCCGGCCGGCCAGTTCCGCCGGGACCGGCAGGGTCGGCTCGATGTCCGGCGACAGGCTGACGTCCACGATGGCGACGATGGCGATCCGGCCGGTGGTCTTCGCCACGTCGGCCAGCGTACCGGAGGGCACCCAGAGGGCGGCAAAGCCGGCCTCCTCCGCCCGTTGGGCCAGTGCGGCGGCGTCCGATGCCGAGGAAAGCCCGAGGCCGAGCGTCGGAAGTCCCGAGGGGGTGCGCCGCAACGCCTCCTGCCCAGCCCGTCCACACACCTCGCACGCCATCCTGCGCAACTCCCCTTTGTGATACCGTCATCAAAACACTTAGTGCGCCTTGGTGCATATGTGAAATTGATATGCCGTATTCGGGACATTCGGCTTCTGAATGTGCCCCGGGTATGGCAAGGACATACAAGAACGCCGCCGGTTGGGGGCATCCGGCGGCGACAGTGGAGGAGCATCGAAGGTTCGTTCGGGAGATGCGTTGCCAGCAGGGCATTCGCAACGCACTCACAGTACGCCCGGCGAAGCGATTGTTGAAATCAATATATCATATTGGCATTATTCATCCCATGAATTTGGCTGGTGTCGATCTGAACCTGTTGCTCGTCTTCGACGCGGTGATGGCGGAGCGCAACGTGACCCGGGCTGCCACCCGGCTGGGCATGACGCAACCGGCGGTCAGCAACGCGCTGAACCGCCTGCGCCTGACCGTGAAGGACGAGCTGTTCCTGCGCGGCCCCGACGGCATGCGCCCCACCCCGCGCGCGCTGGAACTGGCGCTGCCGATCCGCGAAAGCCTGCAACGTCTGGAACAGGCGCTCGACCCGCAGGACTTCAACCCGGCCACGACCACCCGCATCTTCCGCGCCGGCATGGCCGAGCATTTCTCCGCGCTGATGCTGCAGCAGATCATCCAGCGGATGCGCCGGGAGGCGCCGAACGCGAAGCTCTACACGCTGCCGCTGACGCGGCTGAACGTGACGGAACGGCTGGACGACGGTGACGTGGACGTAGTCTTCGCCGCCCGCCTGGACCTGGAGGAGACCTACGGCCGGCAGGAGCTGTTCAAGGATCGCTTCATGGTCGCCATGCGCAAGGACCATCCGCTGGCCGACCAGCCGCTGACGCTGGAGAATTTCTGCGCGGCGGAGCACATGCTGATCACCCTGACCGGCGACACCCATTCGCCGGTGGACGACGCGCTGCATCGCCAGGGATGCCACCGCAACGTCGTGATGACGGTGAACCAGTTCCTGGTCGCCTTCGGCATCGCCGGCCAGTCGGACCTGCTGCTGACCTCCCCCGGCACGATGCTGCGCCGCTACCAGGAGCCGTTCGGACTGGTGCTGAAGGAGCTGCCGGTGCAGGTGCCGATGGCCCCCATGCAGATCATCTGGCACGCGGGGCTGGGGAACCACCCGGCCATCGAATGGTTCCGCGCCCTGGTCGGCGAGCTGTGCCTGGACCCCTGCTGCCTCTGCCCCGACACCGAACGCCCCGATACGGAACGCCCCGATACGGAAAAAAGGTAATCGTTACGCCGCCGTGTCGATCGGGGTCAGCGTCGCGACGGCGCGTTCGAAAGCGGCCAGATAGGCCGGCATCCCGCGGGCGCCGGCGTCGAACTTGATGTGGACCCGGTCGTTCGCGGTGCTGCGCACCACGAAGGGCAACTCGGCGCCGAACCGCTCCAGCACGATGGTTCCCGCGTCGCCCGCGGAAACACCGGACAGCCCGTCGATCATCGCACCCCCGGCCGACAGGTTTTCCGCCGTCGCGCCGCGCCGTTGCCCGTTGACCGTGACGGTGCAGGGCGTGTCGAGGCGGTAGCGCGGCTTGCTGCGCCGGTTCGCCTCGCTGGTGGAGGTGCGCACGACGTGCACCAGCATGTGGCGTAGGTTTTCGATGCTGCCGGCCACCTCGGTCGAGCCGGAGCGGACGTGGTTCGCCTGCTGGCCCGTCAGGTCGGCGTCCTGCGACACGGCAGCGATGCGGGCCGACACCTCCTGCGCGGCGTGCGAGGTTTCGGCGACGCTCTGGTTGATGTCCCGCGTGGCCGCCGCCTGCTCCTCCATCGCCGCGGCGATGGTGTTGGAGATGCGGTCGATGTCCACGATGGTGTTGCCGATCTCCTCCACCGACTCCACGGCGCCGTCGGTGGCGCCCTGGATCTCGGCGATCTGGCGGGAGATCTCCTCGGTGGACCGGGCCGTCTGGTTGGCGAGGTTCTTCACCTCGCTGGCCACGACGGCGAAGCCCTTGCCCATCTCGCCCGCCCGCGCCGCCTCGATGGTGGCGTTCAGCGCCAGCAGGTTGGTCTGGCCGGCGATGCTCTGGATCAGCGTGACCACCTCGCCGATGCGCCCGACGGATTCGGACAGGGACCGGATGGTGTTCCGGGCACGGTCACCGGTCTCCACCGCCCGCTGGGTCACCGCGCGGGAATGCGCGACCTGGGTCGAAATCTCGTCGATGGAAGCGGCCAGCCGCTCGGTCGCGGTGGCCACGGTCTGGGCGTTCGCCAGCGCCTGATCCGCCGCAGCCGCCACGCTCTGCGCGTTGCCGCTGACGCGCATGGCGGAGCTGGACATGGTCTCCGCGTCCTTCGTCATGTTGCCGGTGTGCTGCGCCACCTTGGCCACGGCCTGCGCGGCCTCCCGCTCCACCGTCTCGGCCATGTTCTGCAGGGCCTTGTGCCGCTCCTCCTCCGCCTGCTGCGCCAGCGCGGTCTCGCGCTCGCGCTGGTCGTGCAGGCTGCGCCGCATCTGCTCCAGCGAGCCGAGCAGGTGCCCCAGCTCATCGTTGCGGTTGGTCGATTTCGGCTGCGACAGGTCCCCGGCCGCGATGGTTCTGGCGAAGGACACGGCTTCGCCCAGCGCGCGCAGGATGTCGCGGGCCAGCAGCACCGCAAGGCCGATGCCCAGCAGGATGGCGCAGAAGCCGACCGCCATGGTCAGGTTGCGGGCCATGACGATCTGAGTGCGGCTGGCCTCCACGAATTCGAAGCCGTAGGCCTTGGCGTCCTCCACGCCGATGTCGATCTTGTCGCGGATGGCCGTGGCCAGCGCGTCGACGTCCGCCTTGGCCGGCACCTGCTGTCTGCCCGATGGCTCGGCAGCGAACAGCGGGGCAACGCGGAGGTCCCAGTCCTTCAGCAGGGCCACGATGCGTTCCGTGCCCGCGCGCATGGCGGCGGTGGGGGCGCGGGACGCGGCGATGCCCAGGTCGTCCGTCAGGGTCGATCGCGCGGTCTCGTACCCCGCGCGCACGTCCTCCGGCACCGGCCCTCCGGACATGGTGCCGGACATGGCCAGCGCGACGAGCCGTTGCATGTCGCTGAAGTCGCTCTGGGCGGAGCGGGTCGCGTCGCTGGTCTGTAGCACGTTGTTGTACATGACCACGGCCAGTTGCCCGGTCGTGACGACGTTGTACAGCGCGTACAGGCCGGCGATACCGGACAAGGCCAACAGGGCGATGAAGCCCCCGTACAGCTTCACCCGGATGCTGTGGTGCGCAAACATGACCGCTCCCGAAATCGACGACGTTCCCAAGCCCCTTGCCTCATGCCGGCGCCGCCGGCATGCCCCTCTCGACCAATGCCAAGGCGTTGATCTGTCGGGTTCTACGATTGGAAAATGAGAGTGATCATTTTCCAACCGTATCAATTCGAGACGTGGATGCGCAGCTTCATGCCGGGATGGATGGCGCACTGGACGTCCACATCACCGACGCTGTCGAACTTGACGTCAGAGGACTCGCCGGGCTTCTGCGTCTTCACGTCGAAGGCGTTGCCGGGCGACTGCGAATAGACGTTGTGGGTGATCGGGTCCTTGTTGGCGAAGGTGACCGTGTCGCCCTTCTTGATGGTCAGTTCCGTTGTGGAGAACTTCTTGCCGGTCTGGTCGACGATGACGGTTTCGGCATGGCCGGCGCCGGTACCGGCCACCAGGGCGGCCAGGGCCAGGAGCGCGGAGGCGGTTGCGATCTTCAGCGTGCGCATGGGGATGGGTTCCCGATGTTCGTGGTGTGCGGTAAGGCCGGCGCCGGCCGTCCCGGATCCGGCGCTTGCGCCGAAAACCAGAGACCCGGCGCTTGCGCCGACGATTTAGAGCCCCGGCGCTTGCGCCGACGATTTAGAGCCCCGGCGCTTGCGCCGGCATGGCCAGCGTCGGCATCTGCACCGGTTCGGCCTCGCCGGTCAGGGTCAGCATGAAGGCGACGAGGTCGGCCTTCTCCTCCGCGGTCAGGTTCAGCGGCTTCATCTCCGCCGCCAGGCTCGGCCGCGACACGCCGCCCTTGTTGTAGTGCTCCACCACCGCGTTCAGGTCGGCCAGCGAGCCGTCGTGCATGTAGGGCGCGCGGCGCGCGGCGTCGCGCAGGGTCGGCGTCTTGAAGGCGTGCTGCATGGACGGCAGCGGCACGTACTTGCCACGGCCGATGTCCTCGTCCGGCAGGCCGATGTCGTGGAAGCCGTGGTCGGTGAAGTTCCAGCCGCCGTGGCAGGCCTGGCATTCGGCTTTGCCGTTGAACAGCGCGAAGCCGCGCTTGGCCGGCTCGCTGATGGCGGACTCGTCCCCGGCGATCCAGCGGTCGAACGGGGCGGTGCCGGACACCACCGTCCGCTCGTAGGTCGCGATGGCCCTGGAGATGTTCGCCAGCGTGATGCCCTCACCCGGAAAGGCCATTTCGAAGGCGGTCCGATAGCCGTCGATCCTGGACAGTTTCGGAACCAGATCAGTCAGCTTCTGGTTCATCTCCATGTCGGATTCGACCGGGCCCAGCGCCTGATCCTCCAGGCTGGTCTTGCGGCCGTCCCACATCAGCAGTTCCGCCCAGGCAAGGTTCAGGATGGTCGGCGTGCGCCGCCCCAGCGTGCCCCCCGCGCCGAAGCCCTTGCCCATCCCGTCGCCCCAGGACATGGATGGGTTGTGGCAGGTCGCGCAGGACACGGTGTTGGAGCCGGACAGGCGGGGATCGAAGTAGAGCTGCTGGCCAAGGCGCAGCTTCTCCACCGAGAAGGGGTTGTCGGCGGGGAACGGGACGGCGGACGGTCGGCGGTATTCCTTCTTCAGCTGCTCCAGCGTCTTTGCCTCGCCGGCCTGCGCCGGGGCGGCAAGGAACAGGGCAGCGGCGGCCATCAGGAGAATGTCGAAGGCGGTGTTCCACAGAGTGCGCATTGATATCTCCATCGTGCACGCGAAGTGTTACCAAGTGACCAGACAGCGGTTTGCTTGTGCGGATCGATTTATCCACACGGCCGTATGCCCGGAAATCCGGGCTTCGTATTTTTCCTTGTTCGCCAAACAAGTGTTGAATGAGGGCAGGATTTCTTCGGCAGGAGCGGTGCAGGTTCCAAAATGTTGTCGGCGTCAAGCCGTCAGCCGCCCGTGAAGAGCAGCCATCGGCGACAGCTTAGCCCAATCTGTATATATCCTTTGCGGTTTCTGTTGCTCATGAAAGCAGCCGATTAATTGCGGCTGAAGGTCGCATACATCATTATTGTACGTATATTTTCAAAACAGATCGTCCCTTCGGACCACTGATGCGCCTGAACCCGCCACCTTCGGGTGAGGCGAGAGGAAACCCAGAGGTCGTGCGTCTGGACAGTCTGCCCAACCCGTGATAACGGTGGGACCATGCTGGTGAGTTAGTACTCACTTATAATCTAGGGTTAACATGCGACGGCTCGGAAACACGGAGCGGCGCGCGGCGATCATCGACGCGGCCCTTCCCCTGTTCGCGCGCAAGGGATTCGCGGCCACCACGACCAAGGAAATCGCCCAGGCGGCCGGCGTCTCGGAAGCGCTGATCTTCAAGCACTTCCCCAGCAAGGCCGCGCTGTACGAGGCGATCTTCCGATCCTGCGTGGACGGGGACGAGGAACTGGCGGGGATTCTGGCGATGGAGCCGGGCACCGCCGCGGTCATCGCCTATGTCCGCGCCATGGTCCGGCATTACGTGCAGAACGTGCCAGGCGACCCGGACAACCTGCTGCCGCGCCACCGCCTGCTGTTCATGAGCCTGCTGGAGGACGGGGAGTTCGCCCGCCTCGCCGCACGCTGGGCGTCGGAGCACATCCTGCCCTCCTTCGTCGCGTCGCTGCGCGCCGCGCAGGCGGAGGGCGATCTGGCCCACACCGCCGTGGCGGCCGACAACGCCTTCTGGCTGATGGAAATGCTGGGCGCGATGCTGGCCACCGTGCGCCTGCCCGCTCCCCCCGTGATCCCGTCGCTGCGTGACCCGGAGGCAGTCGCCCGCCAGACGGTCTGCTTCATCCTGCGCGGCCTTGGCCTGAAAGACGAGGTAATCGCCTTCCACACCCGGACCGATCCAAACATCCCCGAACCGGCCACCGCACTGCCAATCGACGCATTATCCTGTCCGAGAGAGGTCGATCGTGACCACTGACACCGATTACCCCGCCAACACGCGGCCCGACCGGGCCACCGAGCGCCGCCCGGTCACCCGCGGACGGCTGGCGGTCCGGATCATCATCATGGCGGTGATCCTGGCGCTCCTCTTCGGGGGCCTGTACGGCTTCAACAGCTTCCGCCAGAAGGCCATCGCCGACTTCTTCGCCGGCAACAAGCCGCCGCCGACCCCGGTGTCGGTGGCCGAGGCGAAGTCCCAGTCGGTGCCGAAGTACCTGAACGCCATCGGCACGCTGGCCGCCAGCCGGCAGGTCACCGTGGCGCCGGAGGTGGTCGGCCGCGTGACCCAGATCTTCTTCGAATCCGGCGCCCGCGTGAAGGCCGGCGCGCCGCTCGTTCAGCTCTACGACGCGACGGAGCAGGCCGACCTGCTGGCCTACCGCGCCCAGGCGAAGCTGGCCGAAACGAACCTGGAGCGCGCCCGCAACCTGCTGCGCAACCAGGCCGGCCCGCAGATGACCGTGGACCAGAACCAGGCGCAGTTGGACGAGGCCAACGCCAACATCAAGCGGATGGAATCGCTGATCGCGCAAAAGCTGATCCGCGCGCCCTTCGACGGCGACCTCGGCATCCGGCAGGTGAACGTCGGCGAGTATGTCAGCGCCGGCGGCCCGGTCGTCACGTTGACCGACCTGTCGACGCTGTACGTCAACTTCACCCTGCCGGAACAGGCGCTCAGCCAGATCCGGGTGAACCAGCCGGTGCTGGTCACCGCGGACGCGGCACCGGGCCGCACCTTCAACGCGGTCATCACCACCATCGAACCGCAGGTCAGCGCCGACACCCGCGCCATCAAGGTGCAGGCGACGCTGGACAACCCGGAACGCAAGCTGCTGCCGGGCATGTTCGCCAACGTCCGCGTCGTGCAGCCGCCAGCCCCCGACCGCATCGTCGTGCCGGAAACGGCGGTGGACTACACGGTCTACGGCGACAGCGTCTTCGTGGTCACCACGCAGAAGGACGCCGAGGGCAAGGAAGGCCACGTCGTGAACCGCGTTCCGGTGAAGACCGGCGACCGGTTCGAGAACGGCGTGGAGGTCCTCAGCGGCCTGAAGGCCGGCGACCGGGTGGTGTCCTCCGGCCAGTTGAAGCTGACCAACGGCGCCGCCGTGGTCCCGACGGAAGCCAGCGCGCTGGTGCCGCCGCAGACCTTGCCGCGCAATTGAGGGACCGGCCATGGCCTTCACCGACATCTTCATCCGCCGCCCGGTCCTGGCGCTGGTCGTCAGCCTGCTTATCCTTCTGGTCGGCGTGCGGTCGCTGACGGATCTGCCGATCCGCCAGTATCCGGAGCTGAAGAACACCGTCATCACCATCACGACCGTCTACGCCGGCGCGTCGCCCGACCTGATGCAGGGCTTCATCACCACGCCCATCGAACAGGCCGTGGCGACGGCGGAAGGCATCGACTACATCACCTCGTCCTCGACCCAGGGGACGAGCCTCGTCACCGCCTACATCCGCCTGAACTTCGACCCCAACGTCGCGATGACCGACGTCATGTCGAAGGTGCAGCAGGTGAAATACCAGCTGCCGCGCGAGGCCAACGACCCGGTGATCCTGAAGTCCACCGGCGAGACGACCTCGATCCTCTACATGGGCTTCTCCAGCCCCGAGCTGTCCGGGGCGGCCATCTCCGACTACCTGACGCGCGTGGTGCAGCCGCTGCTGTCCACCGTGTCCGGGGTGGCGGAGGCGAAGATCCTCGGCGGCCAGACCTTCGCCATGCGCGTCTGGCTGGATCCGGAACGTATGGCGGCGCGCAACATCTCGGCCGCCGACGTGCGGGCGGCCATCCAGGCCAACAACTTCCAGTCCGCCCCCGGCCAGGCCAAGGGCGTCTTCGTCGTCACCAACGTCACCACCAACACCGGCCTGACCGACGTGGAGCAGTTCCGGCAGATGGTGGTGAAGTCGAAGGACGGCGCGCTGGTCCGCATGAAGGACATCGCCCAGATCGAGCTGGGCGCGCAGAGCAGCGACGCCAGCGTGTCGATGAACGGCCAGCAGGCGATCTTCATCGGCGTGAACTCCACCCCCACCGGCAACCCGCTGACCATCGTGGCGGACATCCGCAAGCTGGTGCCGGAGCTTCAGCGCAACCTGCCGCCGTCGCTGAAGATGGAGATCGTCTATGACTCCACCCACTTCATCCAGGCCTCCATCGACGAGGTGCAGAAGACGCTGATCGAGGCGGTGGCCATCGTCATCGTGGTGATCTTCCTGTTCCTGGGATCCTTCCGGTCGGTGCTGATCCCCATCGTGACGATTCCGCTGTCCATCGTGGGTGCGGCGACGATCATGCTGGCCATGGGCTTCAGCCTGAACCTGCTGACCCTGCTGGCCATGGTGCTGGCCATCGGCCTCGTGGTGGACGACGCCATCGTCGTAGTGGAGAACGTCCACCGCCACCTGGAGGAAGGCAAGTCGCCCGTCGAATCGGCCCTGATCGGCGCGCGGGAGATCGTCGGTCCGGTCATCTCCATGACCATCACGCTGGCCGCGGTCTACGCGCCCATCGGCTTCCTCGGCGGGCTGACCGGCGCGCTGTTCCGGGAATTCGCCTTCACGCTGGCCGGGTCGGTCATCATCTCCGGCATCGTGGCGCTGACCCTGTCGCCGATGATGTGCTCCCTCCTGCTGACGCGGGAGATGAACGAGGGCCGCTTCGCCCGCTTCGTCGACCACACCTTCGAGAAGATCACGAACTGGTACGGGCGCCGTCTGGCCGGTTCGCTGGACTACCGCGCGGCGACGCTGCTGTTCGGCGTCGGCGTTCTGGCCAGCGTCGGCTTCCTCTTCGCCAACACCATGTCGGAGCTGGCGCCGGAGGAGGACCAGGGCATCCTGTTCGGCATCACCAAGGCGCCGCAATACGCCAACCTGGACTACATCGACACCTACGGCCGGCAGCTGGACGAGGTCTTCACCCATTACCCGGAGACCGACACCCGCTTCGTGCTGAACGGCATGCCGACCCTGACCCAGGGCTTCGCCGGCATGATCCTGAAACCGTGGGACGAGCGCACGCGGTCGGCCAAGGAACTCCAGCCGCTGGTCCAGGCGGAGCTGGGCAACGTCAGCGGCACGCAGATCTTCCTGGTGTCGCCGCCGGCCCTGCCCGGTTCCACCGGCGGCCTGCCGGTGCAGCTGGTCATCAACAGCCCCGGCGACTACAAGACCATCTACGACGCCATGGAGCGCATCAAGGCGGCGGCGCGCGACAGCGGCATGTTCATCGTCAGCGACAGCGACCTCCAGTTCGACAGCCCGGTGATCCGGCTGAAGGTCGACCGGTCGAAGGCGGCGGACCTGGGCCTGTCCATGGCGGCGGTGGGCGACACGCTGGCCGTGCTGGTGGGCGGCAACTACGTCAACCGCTTCAACCTGAACGGCCGCTCCTACGAGGTCATCCCGCAGGTCCCGCGCGACAAGCGCCTGACGCCGGAGGCGCTGACCCGGTACTACGTCACCGCGGCCAACGGCGCGCAGATTCCGCTGTCCACCGTCGTCTCCATCGAGACGGCGACGGAGCCGAACGCGCTGACCAAGTACAACCAGCTTCCCTCCGCCACCTTCTCCGCCGTGCCGATGCCGGGCGTGACGATGGGGCAGGCCGTGGATTTCCTGGAGCAGAAGGCCCGCGAGATCCTGCCGGCCGGCTTCGGCCACGACTACCTGTCGGAATCGCGCCAGTACGTGACGGAGGGCAACCAGCTGCTGATCACCTTCGCCTTCGCGCTGGTGGTCATCTATCTGGTTCTGGCCGCGCAGTTCGAATCGCTGCGCGACCCGCTGGTGATCCTGATCTCCGTGCCGATGTCGATCTGCGGCGCCTTGCTGCCGCTGTTCTTCGGCCTGTCCACCATGAACATCTACACGCAGGTGGGCCTTGTGACGCTGATCGGCCTGATCAGCAAGCACGGCATCCTGATGGTGGAATTCGCGCGCGAGATGCAGATCAACGAGCAGGTGGACCGCCGCACGGCGATCGAGCACGCGGCCCGCGTCCGCCTGCGCCCGATCCTGATGACCACGGCGGCCATGGTGGTGGGCCTGCTTCCCCTGCTGACCGCCAACGGCGCGGGTGCGGCCAGCCGCTTCTCCATCGGTCTGGTGATCGTGTCGGGCATGCTGATCGGCACGCTGTTCACCCTGTTCGTGCTGCCCGCGGTCTACACGGTCCTTGCCAAGGACCACCACGCCGCAGCCACCTCGCGCCGCGCCCAGGAAATCGCGGCGGCGTCGCGACCGTAAAGGGTCTATCGCTCCCCCGCACCCCAATCCCCTCCCCTGCGAAGCGGGGGAGGGTTAGGGAGGGGGCCCGGTGCGAGCACTGAAGCCCAGCGCCACCACTGAAGACGTGTTTTCACCACCAAGACACAAAGACACAAAGATTTTCACAAAGGGACGTCTTCGCACCTTTGTGGCTCGGCGTGTCGCGGTTTGAATGGGATTTTACCAGGTCCAGGTGTTGGGCGGAGGGTTGGACAGGCCGTGGGTGGTCAGGTTCACGTCAAGGTTATTGACGGTGAGCGAGCTGGAACCGTTGGTGACCTCGGCCCCCAGCTGCACCCCCGAGATCCAGTCGTCCCCCTTCAGCACGCCGGTCTTTTCCAGCCGGTCGATGATGCCGCCCAGGTCCAGTTGGCCCGACTGGATGTCCTTGTCGTATTGAACGGCCGTGTAGTCCCAGGTCCGGCCGACGGAGTTGTTTTCCTCCGGCTCATGGAAGACATGGGCGCTTCCCAGACCGTCGCTGAAGACGGCGGTTTCCTTGCCGTCCGGGCCGAACCATCCCGTGTGCACCCAGACCATGACCTCGTCCTGGATGTTCTGGCCGACCGCGTTCGGGTCGGGCTTGGTCCACAGCGAGAAGGCGACGTTGTGGCCTTCCGGATTCTTGCCCAGGTCGTAATCGAAATCGACCTTCAGCGATTTCACGTCCTTCACCTGGACCGGGAATTCCTTGTTCGTGGTGGCGTAGTCTTCCCATGTGTCACGACCGGCGGTGAGCGTCGGGTACGACAGCACGGGGTACTTGTCCCACGGGGCTTCCCACCACCGGTCTTCGGATGGGTTTCCGTCCGGAAAGCTCCAGTTGACCGTGGTGCCGGCGGGGTCGTGCGTGTTGGGCACGGTGATGGTCTGGCTGTAACCCTTCCCGTTCGGCAGGGCCCCGGCGTTCCACACATTGTTGTGCGCAACGAAGCCGTCCATGCGAATTTCGTCGTCGTTTCCCGCAATGGTCTTGGCCATTTTTCTTCCTTGTGCAACGGAACCAGACCGCAGTCTTACAGGATGGACGACCCATGATCCTGGTCGCACTGGGGGTGTCCTAACCTCAAGGATGAGGGATCGTAGAGGCGGTTTATGGGGCATGGAGTAACCCCTCCAGTGGGTGCCAACCCCGCCAGGACGCACCGTCAAACCGGCATGAAAGCCTTGGTTTGCCTCAAGTTTTCGAGGTGTTGCGGTTGCGAAGCGGGAAAACGAAAGGGGATGACCGTCCGCAGGGGTCGTCCGGTGCATCCATGCCGTAGGCCATAGGGGACATCCCCAGGGTAAAAACACCCCTATCCCGCAAGGGCTTTGTTCAGCAGCCGAATGCCGAGCGCAAGGCCAGCCCAAACCGACACAAAGTCTTTCGCACAGGAGCGCCTTTCACCGACGCTCGCGCAAGTCTCAAAGATTCCCTTTATCCCGCCTTGCCCCCTTCCCTGCGCTCCCCCACCAATGGGGCGCAGGCGACCGAAATCGCGGTCGCCGTCGAGGTCCTCAACCGCATGCTTGATCTCGGACGCCCGAGGTCCATCCGCTCGTGAAGACGTCCTACGTCGAGCACACGGCTCGGAGCGCTGTACTGGGCCTCTTCGCGCCTGTTCGTCAGGCTGCGGCATCCGCCTCATTCAGAGACACCTTGAGATCGGACAGCGACTGCCGGCCGATTGTCTGCCAGATCTTTTCCTCGTTGACCACGTCCTTCGACGCGTCCGGCCGGCGGTCGTTCACGGGCAGCAGCCATGGCAGCCGATAACACGCTTCCGGCATTTCCTGCCGCACGCAGTCGAAATCGTCCTCCCCATGGAAGAAGAGGACCATGCGCCAGGGCTCGCCGAAGAATGTGGAGATCCGCGCCAGACCGCGAGCCAGCTCCGTCGGAAGCCGACACGGTCCGCTGGGTTCGACCGCGCTACTGAACCGCCTCTCGTATCTGCTGCTCCATATCGGGTGTGACCTGAGCCGGTCGCGCAGGAAGGGGCTGACTCCCGCGCTTGCCATTGTTCCCAATGTCGTCAATGAGCAGCTTCATCTCAGCGATCTCGCGAACCTGTGATTCGATGATTTTATCCGCGAGCTTGCGCACGCGGGGGTCGCTGATGCTGGCGTTGCTGGCGTTATTGATGGCGATGGAGTGGTGCGGGATCATCGACTTCATGAAGCTGACATCGCCGATCAGGCCCTGACTGCGGTTCACGTAGAGGAGTACAACTCCGACCAGCACGGCTCCGACCAGTACAGCGATCTTAATGGCCATACCCCTGTACATTGACCACATGAAGCCGAGCATCACGATAGTCATGACGCACCCCATAACGAGCGAGGAGACCAGCCGGTTTACGCTGAACAGGGCGTGATCGAGCGAATAAACAAGCTGGTACATCAAAAAGAACATGATGAACGTTGAGGTTGCGATCATTGCTACAAACCGACCCCAACCCATTTTCATCATGTTCCCATGGTGAATTCGCTCGTGTGACATTGTGGATTCCTCTACCCATTCTGCCCAATGAGGGAGGAACAAAACCCCCTTCATTTTTGTTCCCGCGCAGCTTTTCATCATCGTGGCACGCCGCTCCACGAACTCTACCAGAGCGAGCATGAGAGGGGCTGGGTAAGACGGGCTGCGTATCAGGTGTAGGGATCGAAGTAGACGATGTCTTCCATCCGGACCTTGCCCTTGGCGACGCCCAGGCGCTCCGCCGGGGTCAAGCCGTCCTCACCCGTGAAGCACCAGTTGTACCAGACCCGGAAGATGTCGAGGCACTTGCCGACCATCGCCGGGTCGCAAGGCGCGTAGCCGTGCCAAACGCGCCGCGCCCGGCGCGTTGGCGAGATCGGACGCTTCAGAAGCCGCAGGCGGCGCCGGACCAGCATGAAGAAGCGGTCGATGGCGTGAAGCGAGGCTCGGTTGAACAGATGGGCCAAGCGGTCCAGGGCGTCGGCGCCGTAGCCGTTCAGGTCGGTGAGCAGCACGACCTTCTTCTCCGGCTCGGCCATCGTCGGGAACGGGTGCTTGATCCATACGCCGTCGAGCCTGCCATGTTCCTCCGGGCTTGGCGTCAACGACCGCCTGGATGCGCTCTCGCATCACCGCGACCTTGACGTGCCGCACCTCGGTGGGCGTCGCCAAGGCTGGATCCAGGCCCCTCGCCGTCAGCGCCTCATCCAAGCGCATCCTGGCCTCCGCCGTGGCGGCGCGCTTCTCGTCCACCGTCCGGTCCTTGGCGATAGCGACGAAGAAGGCATCGACCCAGCGATCCCGGATGCCGTCGTGGAAGGTGGCGAAGCACACCTGCTTCATCCCAGCGTCCTGGTCGAGGAAGAAGCGCACCTTCTGCGCTCCGCGCAACAGGCCACGAAGGTAGAGGAAGTGGCCACCACTAAGAGTGCGTAACAAAACCGGCCGGGAACGGTTGGTAGGGGCATGGCAGCCCCTCTTGTTTCCGACGCCTTGTGGGCGATCATCGAACCGCTGATCCCGCCGGAGCC
>Ga0065721_10004977_pt1 | contig 27188 bp, 16 predicted proteins | sample Mesricmetagenome_FD_59108 | JGI IMG/M metagenome (GOLD analysis project Ga0065721, IMG submission 59108) | Mesophilic microbial community from rice straw/compost enrichment Sample: eDNA_1 v2 (version 2) | ecosystem: Engineered > Solid waste > Grass > Composting > Bioreactor | place: USA: Davis... | reverse complement strand
CCCCCCGCCTTCGGCCTCTCCGCAGCGCCGCCTGACGTGCCTATTCGCTCGCTGCGATCCTGCGACCCCGCCATAGAGCCGCCTGACGTGCCTATTCGCTCGCTGCGATCCTGCGACCTCACCATAGAACCGTCCGACGTGCCTATTCGCTCGCTGCCATCCTGCGACCTCACCATAGAGCCGCCTGACGTGCCTATTCGCTCGCTGCCATCCTGCGACCTCACCATAGAACCGTCTGACGTGCCTATTCGCTCACTGCCATCCTGCGACCTCACCATAGAGCCGTCTGACGAGCATATCCCCTCGTTCCCTTCCCTCAACCTCACCATAGAGCCGCCTCACGAGCTAACTGAATCCTGCCAACCGGAACAAACTTCCTCACATCGCGCTTCAGCTTCGCCGCACGAGGCGCCGCGTTCCGCGCAGCTCTTGCAAATTCCCCGCCCCGATTCCGAACATGGCCGCTTTCAGTTCGAACTCAACCCGCGCGAACAGCTCGTCCAGCTTATCGGCGGAGTCGAGCGCGGGCGCAAGCAGCGCCTTCCCGAACGCGACGGCGTCGGCTCCGAGCGCCAGCGCTTTGGCGGCCTCCACGCCGTTCGTCATGCCGCCGCTCGCGATCAAAGCCATATCCGACGCTGCCTCTCTCGCCTCCCGAATGCATTCCGCGGTCGGATTGCCCCAATCCTCAAAAGCATCTGACGCTATTTTTCGAAGCCGGTCCTTCGTCCGATATTTCTCAACTTTGATCCAGGAGGTGCCCCCCGCCCCCGCCACGTCCACGAACGACACGCCGATGTCGGCGAGCATCCGGACAGTCTCTCCGTCGATCCCCATCCCGACTTCCTTCACACCGACCGGAAACTCCGCTTCCTTGCACAGTTCAGCGATCCGTCGCGCCAATCCCCGGAAATTGGTGTCCCCTCCGTCCTGAAATACCTCCTGCATCCCGTTAAGATGCAGAACGAGCGCATCCGCGCCCGTCATCTCCACCGCTCTGCGGCATTCCGCAATGCCGTAACCGTAGTTCAGTTGCGCCGCACCCAGATTCGCCAGCAAGGGCACGTCGGGCGCGATTTGCCTCACCCGATAAGACGCTGCGGAATCCGGAGCTTCGATCGCCGCACGCAGCGAACCGAGGCCCATCGCCCAGCCGTGTCGCTGCGCCGCTTCCGCCAGACGCACGTTGATGCGGCCCGCTTCGTCCGTTCCGCCCGTCATTGAACTGACGACGAACGGCGCCTTTAAGTTGCGACCCAGAAACGAGGAATCCAGCCGAATATCGGCAAAATCGAGCTCAGGCAGCGCAAGGTGCCGAAAGCGGTAACGATCGAATCCCGTTCCTTCACCCCAGCCTTCCACGTCCTCGCGCAAACAGATTTCGATATGTTCCCTTTTTCTGCGTTTGATTTCCGTCTCCGGGCTCATCTCTGCTGCCGCTTCAACGTTCTTCTCGTCCATGTCCCGGAACCCCCCAAGTCGTCTGATATGTCTTCATCTATCTTGAATACCAATGTCTAACCCCATACTACACGCATTCTATCCTCAATTGCGACCCATTTATTACAATGGTGCTCGACAATGCCCCCATTCACATTATCCCCTTCCGTCAGCCCGTTAGCTAGCATCACACCTATCGTTCATTCCTTTTACAGGTATCCCTTCCCGTCAGTTCGTTCTATCTCTCTCCTTTCATTCTCTGCGTCTTTTGTCGGTATCCCCTTCATTCAGTTCACGCCATACCCCGTTCTACCGCTTTTTCGCCCCTTTGTCGCTATTCCTTCCGGTCAGTTCATGCCGTAGCTGAACGTTAATTCGTAGCTGTGGGGATGATCAACTGATTAAACGGAATAACTATCGCAAAACGCTGATAACCAGATTTCTGAGCTGTTGGGATACTGACAAATGGAGGATAGGTCATGGCCGATCTCGCAGGAGGCGTACGGCCAACCTGATTGGACGGGATATCGGCAAAAGAACAGAAAAGGCACTACGTACATATTCAGAATGTGGCGCAGATAAGCTGATTGGACGGGATACCGGCAAAAGAGCGAAAAAGACACTACGTACATATTCAGAATGTGGCGCAGATAAGCTGATTGGACGGGATATCGGCAATAGAGGCAGAGAACGATAAACCCCGCCGCCGGATCTCTGCATCCACAATAAAACAGCCTTAGTCCGGCGAATTACCGAACTAAGGCCGCCCAGTTACAGCTGCTTGTTCTTCAGGGCATGAATCAGATGCTTCTCTTTCTCCGCCAGCTCTGTTATCTGACGAACCATTGTATCGACGTCTATATCCTCCCATTTCGAATGCTTCAGCACATAATGGATCGACTCCGAGATGCCGGAGCACTCGGCTGCGGCTTGAACGAGGGACATCTCGAACGACATCGCCTCAAGAAATCTGGAGAACAGCAGACGGGAACCGAACATAATGGCGAAGAAAAACTTGAATTTTTCCTGATCGGCCTGCAGCTGATTGGGCAACTGCTCCTTCACGACCGCATAGGTGACAAGATCATCGGAGAAGCCGTTCAGCCACTCCGTATATTTGTCCATCAGCATTTTCGGATCGACATGAACGCCGCCAAGATCCGCATAGGTCATTCCTCTGGCCGCTCCCGGAGCCGAGTTAAACGACTTGACAAGCATTTCTTCGCTCATCTCTCCGTAAAACACCGGCGGGTCCTGGACGACAAACTTGGCCTCTTTGCCCGGCACGTAATCGTGAATAATAAAGGAATGAAACGATCTATACTTCCGATAATGCTCCCGATGCGGAATATAATAATTGCACAGCCAGGAAAAAATCGACGTCCCCCCCTTCAGCAGTTGAACGATCCGCTCCTTTGCCGAATGGAACTTGGGATACCTTTGATCGACAATTTGGACGCCTAACAGCTTGAAATCGTCCTGGTTGCTCAGGCAGCCCGTTTCGAACAGCCACCGATTTTGATTTTTGGCAAACAAATGATCGTAAACGGTTTTCGTATTTTCCAAGGTGTTGTAAAAATAATAATCGACGGGAACTCCTTTGGATCTCAGGTAGGCCACCACTTGCGCGTTGCGGCAATTAAAATAGTTCTCCTCGTACTCGAATAATGCGGCGTTCAGCGTATGCATCGTTTGCTGCGTGTTCATCATATCCTCCCCTTAATGTAAGATTAATATGGACGCAGACGAGCTTATTGCTCGGCCCGTCGGCAACGCCTGTTATCTCGCAGGTATCCCCTCCTTAACTTGATCTAAAATGGCGGCGATCCGGATCGCCGATTCGTTCGCCCGCTGCTGCAAAAACAGATGCCCGCCTTCGAAAGCCGCGCACTCCACCCGCTCGGCCCATTTCAGCCAAGCGGATGCGTCTTCTCTCGTAAATACGCTGTCCTCCGTCCCGTAAAAGACGTGAAGCGGCGTCTGCAGCCGCTGTTCGCTGGGACATGTATAGGTTGCGATCGCATCGTAGTCCGCGCGAAGAATCGGCAGGAAGTAGTCCACAAACGGGCCGCAGCGAAGCAGCTCCTCCGGAATGCCGCCGAACGAAGCGACGTGCTCCAGCAAAGCTTGATCGTCCTTGTAGTCGGCGGGCGGACAATCCGGGGCGGGGCATCCCGATACGATCACCGCCGCCGGAGCCGCCCCGGCCAGCTCCAGCAGCTGTGCCATGCGATGAACGATTTTGCCGCCCATGCTGTGGCCCAGCAGCACATAGGGGGGCTTAAAATAGGCGCGAAGCCGATCGAGATACAACCGCACGAGCGCTTCCAGGTTGTTCAGCAGCGGCTCCGGGTTGGAACCGTGCCCCGGAGGGTCGATCGATATGACCTGCCAGTCGCACCGAAGCTCCTCCTGCAGCGGCTTAAACGCGGCCGAATAACCTCCCGCATAGGGGATGCAGATCAGACGCTTGCCGCTAACCGCGGAACAATCGAATACTTTAATCATATTGTCCATCTACAGTTCGACCTCTTTTTGCGTCGCTGCCGTTTCCGGCGCCCATTTGTTCAGGCTCCAGCCGTAGTATATAAACAGGACAAAAGTAATGGCGGCCAGCCCGAAATAAGCGCTCTCCAAGCTGATGATTCGCGGATAAAACGCCAGCACCAGTCCCAGGGCAATAGAATGCGCCAGCATCATGATCGGCTCCAGCCAGGCGGCCACCCGCCCCATTTTGCTCGCTTCCACGATTTGCGGCAGCCAGCCTCCCAGTGCGACGTTGACGGGAGCGATGCACATGCCGGCAAGCGTAACGCCGATCAAATACGTCCAGATGTCGGCGATCATCGCGAACACAACGGCCAACAGGCTGATGAGCAGCAGCCCCGTGTTGATGACGATGTGCGGCTTCAGCTTTTGCAGCGCCCAGGAGCCGGCGATGCTGCCGAGAAAGAAGCCGACGCCCAGAAAGACCGCGAACAGCGCCATATACTGCTCGTACTGATCGGGAACCAATTTGTACTTCAGGGTAAACATCGGAATAACGGCCAACGTGCCGTTAATCAAGCCGAACACCAAATAGCCCAGCATAATCGACAACAGCAGACGATAGCGGAGGATGTATTTCATGCCCGCCGTAAAATCGGCCATGACCGGTTTAAGCCCCAGACTTCGCCATTCGGAACGCCCATTCGGCAATCTGACCTCGAGCGGAATGCGGCAGGAGCGAATGAGCAGCGCGGATGCGATCATGCTGATTCCGTCGATCATGATTGCCCAGACAATGCCCAAATACAAATAGGCCGCTGCTCCCAGCCCCATGCCGAATACGATAAATACCCCCGACACCATCTGGTTTAGCCCCGCCGCCTGCATGAGCTGCTTCTCCTCAAGAATGCCCTGCACGAGCGCGAGCTGTGCCGGAACAAAAAATTTGGACACGGCGCTGCGCAGAAACAACAGTACAAATACGAGAGCAAGCAGGTCCAACGCAAGCGCGCCTAAAATAAACAGCGTAAGGACAGTCCGTATCCAGTCCGAGTTTTCCGCGATTTTCGCCCGGTCGAACCGGTCGGCGACGACTCCAACAATAAAGAATACGAACACGCTCGGCAGCGCGGACATTAGCTCGGCTGCGGTCGCATAACCCGGCTGCTCGCTAAAGCGATCCAGCAAATAAAACACAAACGCCATATTGCCCAAAATCGTGCCCATCTGCGAGGTTAAAGAAGCCGAGAACAGCCGGACAAAATTACGGTTTCTTAAAACTTCCACGGCGTACGCCTCCTCTCTTAACGAAACAGCAAGCGGCTGATCGCCTGCGCCCCCGATTGCAGCGCCCGGACGGGAATTCTTTCGTTCGCAGCATGGATAAACTCGGTAAAGGCGAAGGACTTGGGCAGATCCATCGGCAGAAACCCGTAGGTTTGAATACCCAATCCGGCATAAAAGCGGCTGTCCGTCGAGCCGGTCAACACATACGGAATCGGAACGCCTTGCGGGTCCTGTTCGCGCAAAATGGCAGCCAGCGTCGGGAACAGCTCCAGATTGACGGCGTCGGGAAAAGGATCGTGCAGCAGCACCTCGTATTCCAGCTCATACCCGATCACCTTGTTCAATTCCTTCATTAAATCCGCTGGCTCGAACCCCGGCAGCAGCCGTCCGTCGATTTTCAACTCGATTTGCTCGGGGATTGCATTCACCGCCAGTCCTCCCTGGATGACGGTAATGTTGGCCGTATTGTAAAACAAGGCCGCCAATGTCGAGCCCTTGTCCCCCAGCAGCTTCAGAATCGTCGATGTCCATCCGGAATGCAGCAATTGCCGAAACAGCCGCTTCTGCGGCGGCGGCATGGCATACGACATCGCCTCGATCATCGTCCGCACCGCAGGGGTAATGTGCGCCGGAAACCGCAGCGGACGCAATCTCCGGATGATATCGCCCAGCATCGCGACCGCACTCTTGTTTTGGGCTTGCGAGCCGCGGCCTCCGGAACCCTTAATCGTCGTTTGCAGCCAGCACAATCTTTTCTCCGCCACCATAATCGGATAAAACTTTCGCTTCCCGACATAGAACGAGAACCCGCCGAACTCGCCGATCGCATGCCGAATGCCCGCAAACTGCTCGGCATGGTTTTCCACGAGAAATTTCGAGCCGTACTTCCCTCCCGCTTCTTCGTCCGAGACAATCGCCAGGACCAAATCTCTGGGCAGTTCCTCCTCGCGGGATTTCGCCTCCAGGAAAGCGGACAGCATCATGGCGACGCCACCCTTCATGTCCAGAGCTCCGCGCCCCCAGACGCAGTCGTCGTAGATTTCGCCGCTGAACGGAGGAACGTTCCAGCTTTGTCCGTCGGTCGGCACGACGTCCACATGCCCGTACAGCAGCAGGGGCGGAGCCTTTCCGCTGCCGCGAATTCTGGCGATCAGGTTAGGCCGGTTGGCATCAAGAGCCAGCAGCGTGCTCTCGATGCCGCTGCGACGAAGCAGCTCTGCGATATACAAAATGCATTCCCGCTCGTTGCCGGGCGGATTCGTCGTATTATACGAGATCAGCTTTTGCAAGATGGCCGCCGGATCGTGCCTGTTCTCCATTTGCGTCTCCTCCGTCTCCTCTGTGAACGGTTACTTTTCCAGCACCAGATACCCGACCCCGAAGTCGATTCCGGCCAACAGAAGCAGCAGTTTGCTCCCCGGCGGAATCTCGCGCTCCCGCTCCAACTGCCGCAGGCTCGCATAAGGATCGTTGCCGAGCAGGTTGACGTCCGGCCACTGCCGTCTCACGAAAAACACGGTCGACGTTTGCCGGCATTTGTCCTCCACCGCGCGGCAGAAAGCGTCCGACAGCCGCTGGCAAAGGACGTAATCAATGCGGCCGTGGATCGACCAGGCTTGCTGAAGCAGCCTTTGGGCGTGATCGCTCATCAGCTTCTCCGCAAGCCGATACTCTCTTTCCTTCCAGAGAGGATACGACAGGGGAATGCCGTCGGCAAACTTCCGCGCCTCAACGATCCGATAATCTCCGGCGGAGGAAGACAGCAGTATGACGGAGGAGCTGTCCCCGCGCAAATAACCTGTAAATTGATAGCGCAGCTCGGCAAATTCCACTCGATCCGCCACGACCAGCAGTCCCAGCTTGTCCGGCTGCTTCCGCATCGTCGACTCGGCCAGGCGGAGGGCGCTCAGGCTGGCCAAGCTGCCGCTTTGACTGAGCATGAGCGAGATGCAGTTGTTCATTTCGAACTGACGTTTGATTTTCAAGGAAGGCAGCATGTAAGCTTGCTCCAACGTCTCGTGACAGTAAAACAAGCAATCCATTTTGGTTAAATTCATGCCCAGCGCTTGAATGGCGCCTATCGCCGCTTGACTGCCGGATTCCGTAAACACGGGAACTTCCGGCGCCGCCGAAGCGGCCGCCTGCTCCCGCATTCCGGCGCGAAATTCGCGATAATGCTCGGGAGTCGGAAAGAACACCTCGCTGAATTCGTCCTGAGGCTCGAAATCGCCGCTTCTCCCGTCGCCGCAAGAAATGGGCTGCGACTTAGGCACATCCAGCTGTCCGATCGACAAGTACAGGTTGCTCACGAATCGCTCTACCTCGCTTTATAGTCAGTTCAATATTGGTGGAGCGCGCAGCCCATAAACCCGCCGTAGCCCACGTTAATCGTAATATAGTAATCGCCCTGCTTAAGCGCTCCCTCCGCAATTGCCTGAGCAAGATTGTATTGGATGTCCGAGCTGGGCAGATGCCCCACCTCGCGCGTCTTCACATAGAACTTCTCGAGCGGCGCGCGCAGCAGGTAAGCGACGGTCTCCCAAGCCTTCAAGCTGACGTTGGAGCCGACAATGAGCTTCACGTCGTCCAGCGACAGCTTCGCTTGCTTGAGAATGGACTGGATCGCGCCGCGAATGCCCAGGAAGAAGGTGGTGTTAAAGAGCGCCACGCCTTCTGCGTTCGATTGGTCGTACACATATCCGTCTTGATTAAACACTTCATAGGTTTTATGGCCTGCGCCATACGGTGTGAGCAAGCAGGCCGACGCGCTGTCGCCGCACAAATAAAATTCGGTCAGCTTGTGCGAGTTAACGCTTAATTTGTCTACGGAGACGATGAGAATCGCCCCCTCGTCGCGGCTTGCGTCAAACAGATGAGTCGCCATCCGCAAGGCCATATGGAACGAGGCGCACGTCTGCTTCCCGATCGAATAGATGTCCGCGCCGCGAAGCTGCTCGTACTTGTGAAGCAGCGCTTTGAACACATTATGCTGAAGCCCCCAGTTGCCTCCGTTGACGAACATCAGCACTTGAATCGGAAGCGAATTTCTGTCCAGCAAGGGCGTGCACGCCGCAGCAATCATTTCTTCCACGGACAGCTCCGTTTCGAACGGGGCCTGCATAAACCCGTAGTCCCGTTGAAAAGCTTCGATCTGCGCCTCCGTAATCGTCATGCCCTGCCGCCGCAAATGCGCTACGCCGTCGCGAACCGAAAATCGCGATTCAGGGATGTAATGCGAAAGATCGGCTATGGCAAAGTGCGCCTGCTTGTTCATCGGCCCGGTTAATGCTTGGTCCGCAACAACGTTTCCCATAACGCCACCTCCTTGGCAAACAAGGATTCGGCGAGCTTACAGCATTGCGGCCGATCCAGCTTGCGCTGGATCGAAGCCTTCATAAAAAGCTGTTTGACGAAATCCCAGCCGCTGCGAATCTCTTGAATCTGTGCCAGCAGCCGCTCGAACGTATCCGCCGGAATCAAAGACAGCTCGCGCAACGAACGAATCAACGACTCGTTCGCCTTGTGACGATTGGCGATAATGTTGATGCCGACCACGCTGTAGGTGAGATAATCGTTCAGCCTGCTCTCGTCCAGCTCCACGTTCCACTGCCCTTCCAGCGAGAAGCTGCGAATCTCGCGAATCAGCCGATCCGCGTGAAAGCATACCTCCTGCAGGGTCAGCTCGTAAGGCGGAATCTCCTCGCGGACGCTGTACTTCAAGACGGGCGGCAGCGCGTAGTCGGGGTTTGTGCGGCACTCCGAATTTTCGTAGGACACGATCAGCCTTTCCTCCGGAATGGCGTGCTCCATATATCCGTCCAGGTTGTCGTCGATCACGTAGTAGGTGGACGCGGCCTCGTCGTAGCCGTTAAACAGCGAGTAATGGTACCAATGGAACTTCTGATAGGCCATGCTGTTCGGAATCCAGTAAAATAAATCGACATTCAGGCTGAAAATCTGATTGGCCTTGCATAGCTCCCGAATTTCGTGCAAGTAGCTGTCCCGGTCGGGGAAATGATGAAGAACGAGCGGCCCAAACACCTTGGAAAGGGAGAAGTCATGGTTCTTCCGCCCTTCGTTCCGATACAGAAAATCCAAATAATACATCGAATCGATCGTCGGATACCGGAACAGCGGATCGGTGGCCGCTTCCCAGCGAAAATATTGATAGGAATTCAAGTAGGCGGCATAGCGATAGCTCGGCTCATAGGTACAGGCTACGGAGAACATTTGGTTGAGGATGCAGTTCATCCAAAACTCGTCAAAAGGCTTGATCCGATTCGAGTATTTCATCCTTTTCTCCCCTGTCATGATCTTTTCTTCTTCATTCTGTTTCCGGGAGCAAGCTCTTCGACGATCACGCATTTCTGCGGAATTCCCCACACCGGCAGTTTGTCGCGGCAGAACGCTCTCATGCGCGCTCTAAACTCGGCGGCGGGCAGGCGGTCCCGCAGTTGAACGGTAGCGGTAATCATCGTGCCGGTAATGAGATTTTGCTCGCCGGCAACGGAAACCTCGATCACTTCGTCCATTTGCAGCAGCACGTTTTCGATTTCGACCGGATAAATTTTTTCCCCGCCGATGTTGATCATTTCCGACTGCCGTCCCCGAATGCGAAAATACTCTCCGTCGCACTCTGCGGCGTCCCCCGTTCGATACCAGCCATCCTCCGTAAAACGGCTTTCGGCGTTCAAATAGCCCAGCATCGTAAATTCCGACTTGACCTCCAGCAGCCCGTCCACGATCCGCGTCTCGTAATCCTCGCCCTTGAACTTCATCCATAAGGAATCCGGTGAGCGCGACGAAGATCGGATAATGCCGATCTCCGACATGCCGTAGCTTTGCAGCAAGCCCACCTGCGGCAAAACCTCGCGAATACGCGTCAAGGTATGCTCGTTCATCGCCTCCGTACCGTAATTGATCAGCTCCAGACTGCTCAGATCGTGCCGTCGGTACGCCTCGCTCAGCAAGAGCAGGTTCAGGAACGTCGGCGATGCCGGCAGTACCTGAACTTTGTGTCTGGCAATCGCGGCGCATACCCGGTCCGGCGAACGGTCCTCCAGCGCCACGATGCAGCCGCCGCTCGACAGCGCGTTCAGAACGGTATTGATTCCGCCGATATGATCGAAGAACAGGAAGCCCATGATCCGCTTGCCCGCCCTGACGCGGTCCGTCGCAAACTTCTTCAGCATGACGGTAAAATCGTGGACGGTCGCTTTGCTTTTGCCGGTGGAACCGGAGGAAAACAAAATGAGGCCCGGATGCTCGCGCTCCTGAAGCGAGATCAGCAGTTCATGCGAAGTCCGCGTCGGGAACGAGGACACGGACACCCGATCCTCCGCATCCATTGCCAGCACAAGCTGAGCCTGTGCGATCTCGTAAATCTCCTCCTTACGGCTGTCCATGCCGCTTGTCAGCGGAACGATCAGGCATTCCCGATCAATCAGAGCGAACATAAACGCGAGCGTGCCCGGCGTAAAATCGCCCTCAAGCACAACTACGCTTCCCGCTTGAACCCGATACCGGTCGAGCAGCGAGCGGCACTCTTCGATGCTTTCCAGCAGCCTCGCATAGCTGTAAGACTCGCCTTTCCATATAATCGCTTCTTTCGAGCCGCAGTCTCGAAATCTCTCAAGCAGGAAGCGGGTATGCAACTTCACACCCCTCCCAAGTAGAGACATTGTCCCGTAATAAAATCGCTCTCTTTGCGGATAAAGAAATCGACCGCATTGGCTACGTCCTCGAACGTGCCCATTCGCTGAATCGCCTGCCGCGCGATCAGGTCGTCCATTTTCGCACGCGGCACGGTGCGGATCAGATCGGTCATGACCGGAGTCGGCCCGACGCAGTTGACGGTAATGCCATACTCCGCGTATTCTCTGGCGGCAATCTCGGAGAAGGAGACGACCGCGGCTTTGGAGGCCGCGTAGATCGATTCCCCGGTCAGCTGCAGCGGGTACGCCACCGTTGAGAAATTGACGATACGACCGTAGCGATGCTTCATCATGAGCTTGGCCGCTTCCCGCGCAAATAAAAATGTGCCCTTCACATTCGTGTCGAAGATGCTTGTCACGGTGGATAACGGTGTTAGCAGGCTGTGGTTCATCGAGGCGATTCCGGCGTTATTGATCATATTGTCCAGGCGGCCGTATTTTTTCTTGACATGCTTGAAAACCCGCTTCACGTCCGCTTCGTCCGCCACATCGGCGACGATGTGATCGTAACGATCGTGCGTCCAATCCGCCTCGTTCCGGCTGCAGCCGACGACAGAGTGGCCAAGATCGGCATAGTACCGGGCGAGATATTGGCCGATTCCTTTGCGCGTGCCCGTAATGACGGTAACCGGTACACTCATACCGCCTCCTCCTGCAGCAGCTCGTCGATGTACTCCGCCAGCGTTCCGACCGTTCTGAAGGGCGTGGACGATCGCGACATCGCTTTCTCGCTCGTTAACGTAATGCCGCCGGATTCCAGATTGTCGTTGACTCGCTCTTCCGCGAGCACGATAAAGCTGACCAACTCCAGCGAATTCAATACGGCTCCCTCGCCGAACAGCACCGTCGTCTCGCTCATCTCGATTGCGGCTTCCTTGGCGTTCAAAATCTCTTCCAGAGCCGGATAAACGATGTCACCCAAAATCGCTTCCATGGATTGCGGCTTATTCGTATTCGTTGTCATGGCGCTCTTCCTTTCCTGCTTGCGATTTTTTTAGCTGCTCCATATGCGAAGCCAACGCTTGGATCGTGTTGTGCTCGACGATGTTCAAGCCGTCCATCGGGAAACCTCTGTCCTCCAGCTCGATCTGCACCCGAACGGCTTGAATCGATTGTCCCCCCAGATCGAAGAAGCTGTCGTTGATGCCGATCCGGTCCAGGTTCAACACTTCCCGCCAGATCTCCGCAATTTGCTCCTCAAGCTCGTTCGTCGGTCCCTCGTAGCTCTCCAATTGCGACTTTTTCCCCGCCAGCGTGGACAATGCTTTGCGATCGATTTTGCCATTCGACGTTAACGGCATCTCGTCAATCTGTACAAAATACGATGGGATCATAAAGCTGGGCAAATCCTTCAGCACCGCTTCCCTCAGCGTGTTCAAGGAAAGCTCGGCATCGGCGACAAAGTAGGCGCACAGGTGACTGTATCCCGCCCCCTCCTCTTCCGCTTCCGCCGTCACGACAACCTCTCGAATCGACGGACATTTCAACAGTTGGATTTCGACCTCTCCCAGTTCGATCCGATAACCGCGAATTTTCACCTGACGATCCATTCGACCTAAATAAACTGCATTGCCGTCGGGCAGCCATTTCGCCAAGTCGCCGGTGCGATACATTCGCTCGCCGGGAATCCAGGGATGTTCGACGAAGCTGCTGGCCGTCAGGTCCGGCCGGTGAATGTAACCCCGCGCCAAGCCTTTACCGGAGATGCACAGCTCCCCGGCGACGCCTATCGGAACGGGCAGGTCCCCGGCTCCCAGGATATAAGCCTGGTTGTTGTACAGCGGCCGACCGATCGGCACGTTTTTCCCTTCGGAAGAACGGGAGCGATACACATACATGTTGGAGCAGATCGTCGTTTCCGTCGGGCCGTAGCCGTTAACGATGGACATCGCGGGATTCAGCTCGATAAATTGCTCCAGCACCGTGTCCTTGATCGGCTCGACGCCGACCAGCATTTTATTCAGCTTGATCTTGTCGCGATGCTCGGCCAAGCCTTTGGCTGCAGCGGACAAAATCGTCGGCGGAATGTAGGCGAACGTAATCCGCTTATGCACAATCGTCTCGACCAAAGGTTTGACGTTGACGAAATTGCGCATATCGTACAGCACGAGCGTGCCCCCGAACACGAGCGGCATAAACAGCTCGCATACGCTGACGTCAAAGGAAATGTTGGTTAAGCCTAGACCGCGATCGTTCGGACCAAACGTCTCGCCGCAGTGCCGGTTCATCGTGTAGGCGAAATTGTGAAAGGAACGATGCTCGATCATGACGCCTTTCGGATCGCCCGTCGACCCGGAGGTGTAGATGACGTACATGAGATCGCGGGCGGTTTGTACCGGCTGCAGGTCGCTCTTATCCCCTTCGTACAGACCGTCGTCCAGCAGATCCAGCACTTCCTTGTCCTCTCCCGGATTCCAGGCCCCTGACGCGTTCGTCAGCACAATGCTCGCCCGGCAATTGTTCAGCATGAACGACTTGCGCGCCTCGGGATATTCCGGATCGATCGGCAGGTACGCGCCCCCGGCCTTTAGCACGGCCAGGATGCCGATCATCATCTCCTGCGACGGATACGTCAGCAGGCCGACAACCTCATCGGCTTTGACGCCCTTGCTTCTTAGCAGGCGCGCAAGCTGGTTGGCTTTCTCGTTCAATTCTCCGTAGGTGATGAATCGATCCTCAAGCTCGACGGCCGACTGCGCCGGATTCAACCGGGCCTGCCGTTCGAACATCTGATGAATCATTAAGCTCTCGTCATATTCCCCCGACATCTCGTTGAATTCCACCGTCATCCGCCGCCATTGCCGCTCCGTGAGCATGTTCAGCTCGCCGATGGCCGTTTGTGGATATGCGCTGCATTGCTTCAGCAATTCGATATAGTGCTCCATCATTTGCTCAATCGTCTGCTGCTTGAACAAATCGGTGCAGTATTCCACAATCAGTTCCATGCGATTGCCCCGTTCCACGGCCTGCACCATCAAATCGAACTTGGCCGTATTCGAGGCGATCGCATGCGAGCTCAGCTCGAAATGCTCTCCCGTCATCCCCGGCATTTTCAAATTTTGCATGATGAACATCGTATCGAAGATCGGATTGCGGCTTAAATCCGTGAACCCCAGCTCCCGTACCAGATCGTCGAACGGAAAATCCTGATTCTGGTACGCTTGCAGCGAATAGGCTTTAACCTCGCCAAGAAACTGCTCGTACGTCTTGCTGGGCGAAGGCTTGTTCAGAAACACCAGTGTATTGATGAACATCCCGACAAGCGCGCCTAAATCCGGATGCAGCCGTCCCGCAATCGGGGTGCCGACAGCTATCTCTTCATTATTGGAATATTTCGCCAACAGGATTTGATAGACGCTCATCATGACCATAAACAAGGACGTATTGGCTTCGCGGGCGAATTGCTTCAACTGCTGCGCCAGCTTGTCCTCGATTTCGAAGAATATCGTATGCCCTCTCTCGCTTTTGATCGGCGGACGAACAAAGTCTGTGGGCAGATCCAGAATCGGCGGCTCGCCCGCCAAAGCTTCCAGCCAGAACCGCTTCTGCTTGGCCAATTCGGTCGATTGCAAGATTTCCCGCTCCCAGACCGAATAATCCTTATACTGCAGCTCCAATGGCGACAACTGCTGTCCGTCGTACAGAGCGACAAATTCCCGAACCAGTATCCCCATCGACGTGCCGTCCGAGATAATATGATGCATGTCGAACAGCAGCATATATTCCTCGCGGTCCAGTTCGAACGCAAACACACGGAACAATGGCGCGCTGCCTAAATCATAGGGCTGAATGCACTGCCGAATCCGAGAGTCGATCTCGTCCTCCGAAGCTTCCGCCCAAGCGATTTCGATGGAAACCTCGTCATGGATGCGCTGAACCGGATCGCCGCCGTAAAAATGAAAGCTGGTACGCAAGCTCTCATGCCGATCGACGAGCTGCTTCAGCGTCTTCTCCAACCGGGTGCGATCGAGCCTCCCTCTCAGCCGCAGCGCTTCGGATAAATTGTAATTGGTGCTGCCCGGCTGCAGCCGATCCAGCAGCAGCAGCCGCTTCTGCGCGGACGAGACAGGATAGGCCGTCTGCGCGGACACCGGAACCAAAGGCAGAAGCTTGTCCGCTTCCGCCGTCGCGCTCTTGTACTGCCGAACGAATCGGGCCAAGTTCAGCACCGTTCCCTGCTGCAAAACATCTGTAATGGCAATCGGAACGCCCAGCAGCCGCTCGATTTCATGAACGACCTGCATGGCGATAATCGAGTCGCCGCCAAGCTGATAGAAGTGTTCGGTGACGTCGATTTCTTCAAACCCCAACATTTTGCCCACGATTTGCCCGATGCCGTCCTCCAGCGAGTCGTATTCTCCCGAGGCTTTGCCTGCAAGCTTAACTCGGTTGGCAGAGGCTGGCGCCGCCGTTTCGGTCTCCGCTGCGGCTGCGGCCGCCACCGGAGCGAGCGTGACCGGAGTCAAGTCGGCGTTCTCCGCATTCGGCTTGATCCAGCAGCGATTGGGCTGGAACGAATAAGTGGGCAGGTGCAGCCGTTTCCTGCGCTCGCCGGCATACACGCCGGACCAATCAACGTTGGCGCCCTGCGCGTAATCTCTGGCCAGCGCCTCTTCCGCCGACGCCTCCGCCAAATCTGCCTCTCCATCCCCGACATGATCCGGTTGTCCGCCTGATGCCAGCATTTTTGCCCCGATAAAAACGCCTCTTGCGCTTCCCGCTAGAGCGAGATCCGCCGAAGCCGCCGGCGAGGACGCCATAAACTGAATCTGCTCCAGCTTATGGCGCAATTCCGGCACGTCCCGCACTGCGCAGGCGATCCGATAATCGTAATGCCCTCTGCCCGCGCTGGAGGTGAAGCAAATGTCCCGAACGGACAACCGCTCCGCGCTCTCTTGATAGAGGAACGAGATATAGTCTTCGATCATTCGGAGAAGGGAGTCGCGGCTTCTCGCCGACAGGGTGAACACGGAGCCGCCCTGCGCCTCTTCGTCCGTACGCTCCTCGTCGCCCGGTTGCGGGCTCTCCTCCAAAATAACGTGACAGTTCGTACCGCTCATGCCGAAGGCGCTTACTCCGGCTCTTCTAGGAGCGGCCGCCTTTTCCCACTTTCTCGCACGATCGTTGATGTATACAGGAGAACGGATAAAATCGATGGCCGAATTTGGTTGCGTAAAATGAATCGTTGGCGGGATTATACGCTTCTTCAGGGAGAGCGCAGCTTTCACTAAACCGGCGATCCCTGCAGCGTGGTCCAAATGACCAATGTTGCTTTTTACCGAACCGATAGCACAAAATTGATTCGCCTCCGTCGAGTTTCGGAATGCCCGCGTAATCCCTTCGATCTCGATAGGATCTCCCAGCACGGTGCCCGTCCCATGGGCTTCGATGCAGGAGATCGTCTCCGGCTCCACATTCGCATCTCGCCAGGCCTGCACGATGACGTCTTCCTGCGCGGCGGCGTTCGGCGCGGTAATGCCGACCGAGCTGCCGTCCTGATTGGCGGCGCTGCCTTTAATGACGGCATAGATGCTGTCGCCGGCGTCGATCGCCTGCTGCAGCGGCTTCAGCAGCACGCCGATGACCCCTTCTCCCCCGCCCGTTCCGTCCGCGCGAATGTCGAACGGCTTCGCCCGCCCGTCGGCCGACGCGATTCCGACGCTGATGCCGAGATCGACCGGAAACGTATAGAGCTTGGAGCTGCCGACCAGCGCAAGCTCGCATTCTCCATTGCGAATCGCCTGGCAGGCAAGGTGCACGGCAACGAGCGAGGACGAGCATGCCGTATCCACCATAAGAGCCGGTCCCTTGAAGTCCAGCAAATAGGCGATCCGACTGGCGATCATCGAGCTGAGGTTGCCGGGAATGGCCAGTCCGAGCGATTGCGGGTCCAGCGCTTCGATCATCCGTTTGTAATCGTGAAAGCTGTCGGCGTTATACCCGAGGAACACCCCGGTTCTACTCCCCCTCAGCGCATCCCCTCCGTAACCCGCATCCTCGATCGTCTGCCAGGCCGTCTGCAGAAACAGCCGCTGATTGGGATTCATCAGGCTCGCTTCCTTGGGAGACAGGCGAAAAAAGCTGTAGTCGAACGTACTGATGTCATCCAAAAAGGCGCATTCCAGCAGCTTCGCGGATTTTCGGTCAATATGCAGTCTGTGCATGTAATCTTCAATGTCCCGCAGCCGGTTTTCCGGAAGCGGTCCGATACAATCCAAGCCTTGCTCCAGGTTCTCCCAAAATTGCTCCAGGGTGCTTGCATGAGGCAGCTTGGCGGACATGCCGATAATCGCGATGTCTCTATTCGATATTTCCGAAATTTCAATCGCGTCTTCTTCATCGTCTCGCAAGCGGATCGATTGAAATTGCAGCATGCTACTCCCCCTCGTCTAAAATGTCGTCGCCGGCCGAGCGTCTCTGTTCCTCCTATTCAGCAAAATCGTCAGAGCGATCATGCCGGCCACGCCGATCAGCGTCATCGCGATCGCCGCCGGGTCGCTGCTCATCCATCCCTTGCCGACGTCCAGCTTATAGCCGACGAAGAACAAGCTCATCGCCGTAATCTGCACGATGATCGGCGCCCATAAGGAACGCGCAATCATATAGATGAAGCAATACACCGTGCCGGTCACAACCGAAATGAGCATAAAGCCGGCGCTTGGCTGAACGACGACGTAACCGACCATTTGTACAATCACTGCGATCCNTACCGGCATTACTTTTCTTAGCTCATTAAAGACAAGCCCCCGGAANANCACTTCCTCAAGCGCNGGNAACAGAATGCCGAGCGTCGCGACAATGAGCAAGAAATTACCGCTGCCCATCATCGAGTCCACATTGGCCTCCAAATCCGGGAACACCTCCTTTAACGACACGATTTCCAACAGCCCCAGGCTGGCCAGCGCTCCCGCGAGTCCGATCAGGAAGCTGAACGCGGCCATTCCGGGCGGCAGCTTCACGAGCTTCACCGCCTGAACGAACGATTGACGCTCCGTGTTGCGAAATACCAGGTTCAGCTTATACAGCAGCCAATAGAGCAGCATCGTCAAACCGAAAATGAAAACGAGATGAAGCGGCGGATTCGCCTCAATCAGCTTCCCGTAAGCTTCGATGGCCAGCAGTTGCCCGAATGCAAACATGGTGAAATAGAAAACGACAAAATAGAGAATGACGTTCGCCGCTGCAGCCACATATTTTTTCATCGCGTCCACCTTCCGTTAAATAAGGTTCGCTTCCGCAAGTCTGTTCCTCTGCTGCTCCGGCGGAACGCCTTTCATCTGCAAAATCGCTTGCAGCCATTGAAGTCCTTGGTGAATATCCTCCGGGCCAGGCTGCTTATTCTGCTGCTCCAGCCTGCCGCGAAGATCGATGAGCCGGTTGTAAGGCTCCACGACGCCTTGCCGAGCTTTCGGATCGTCTGGACGGCGATTCGGTTCCGTGACCGCAATGGCTACCAGCTTAGCAATAGGATGATCGCTGCGACTTGCCTCTCCGGTTCTGTTCGCGATCCGGCTGGCCAGCCGTTTGCGGTCTTCTGCGACGTCATAGGCAAACGCATCGATCGCTTCATGGCTTTTCAATAGCTGCTTCAGAACCGTTTTCGGCCCCAGCTCGATCGCCAGCTCGATTCCCCAGTAATGCAGAACGTTCATCGATTTGTGCCACTGTACGGGCAGCGTCATTTGCCGGGTCAATTCCTCGACCAGACTTTGCTTGTTCGCATCAATCGCATGGCCCGTTACGTTCGACAGCACTTTGTAATGCAAAGGTTTGAACGCGACCTGCTCAAGCCGGCGCTTCAGCTCTTCGGCTGCGGACTGCATCAGCGGGTGGTGAAAAGGAGCGCCGACTTGCAAATGGGTTACCTTCGCTCCGAGCTTGCGGAAATGGGACTCCACCCGCTCCATCGCCGGATAGGTTCCGGAGACGACCGCTTGGAAGGGCCCGTTGTAGCAGGCGATGCAGGCCTCTTCACGGCTTGCAGTCAGTGTCGCCAGCTGCTCCTCTGCCGTTAAATAATCGATTCCGCCGACGGCGAGCATCGTGCCCGTTCCCAGCTCTGCCGCCGCCTTCATCGTTTGCCCCCGGAAATGCACAAGCTCTAATGCCTCGGCGAAAGAGATTGCCCCCGCTCCGCAAAGCGCCGAATATTCCCCGAGGCTGTGTCCCGCCGCGGCAAAGGGATGAACTCCGATCTCCTCCCTATACACGCGATACATCGCCATAGAAGCGGTCAGCAGCGCCGGCTGAGCAACGTCGGTGCTCGTCAGTTCTGCGATCGGACCGTGAAAGCAGGCGTCCGTTACCTTCCAGCCCAGCGTGTCGTCGGCTTCTTCGAAGGTTCGTTTGGCGATCGGGTAATGGTCGTAAAACCATTTTCCCATACCCGCCATTTGCGAGCCTTGTCCCGGGAACAGCAGCGCCACCTTCTTCATGGACTCACCCCCATTTGAAACCAAACCATCACCGTTCCGCTGCTGAATACGTGCACGATCAAGGAAGCCCACAAGGAATCGGAAGCCCAGTAGACAAGCCCGTATACGAGCGCCCCTAAGGCGGCAAAGCCTCCTAAAATCGGATCCATCATGATGACTCCAAATAGCATGGCCTGAACAAGAACCGCGACATAGACCGGGGATACGGCGCGAACTTCATTCAGAATCAGCCCCCGGAACAGCACTTCCTCAAACAAGGAACCGATCAACACCGTGCTGAGCAGCGTTAACGCAATCGCATTCCCTCCTCCGCCGACGAATTCCACCAAATTGTAAATTTGCGGCCAATCCTCCCGAATGACCGGGAGGTTGGCTGCGCTGTAGATGACGGTTCCTAGCGCGATTCCGATCAACGGAGCGATGAGGAGCGCCTTGGTCGAAATGGGCTTCACTCGGCAGAAGATCAGCAGCGACCGCTTGCGAGCTTTCATCAGCAGCGCATAAATCGCGAGCGTACAGACGTTGTTGACGATAAACGACACTTGAAGAGACAGTTGCGACAACACGCTTTGGCTGACGAACTGAACGGCGACATAGATCGCCAAATACAGCACGATGAAGCCGATGGCCCGAACGACTTTCACGCCGCCCCCTCCTTACGAATCGCGTGGGCCTGCAATCCCCGATGCTTGTTGAAGATCACGATAAGCAGAGCAACGATCGCGATTCCTGTAATCGTCAGGAAGAGGTACTGCATATTCGGGTCGGTGACGTGCGTCTCCGATCTTCTGAATACATACTGGCTGCCTTGACAGGCATATTGCGCAACAATCGGCGCCCAGATCGAACGATAACGAACATACAGAAGGGCGAACACGACCGCGCCCAGAAATCCGTACACCGTTAACGGAATGTCAAAGCTGAAAAACAATCCGCCATACAAAATCCCTTGAATAAGGATGGCGACCGTCAGCGGCGACAGGTTGCGCAGCTCCTTAAAAATCATGCCGCGAAACAGCATTTCCTTGTAAATATTGCCGTACAACAAGAAGGCGAGAAACATCAGCACGCTTGAGCCGTCGTTGAGGTAGGCCAAGATTTCCTCGAACTGCGGAAATTGCTCTTGAATCCAGCTCAGACTGAAAAATAGATCCGTAAACCAGCCCATCAGCAAACCGATCGAGACAATCGTGACGACTTGCGGCATGCCTAGCTTGGTAAACCCGGCTTCCTTGAAAATATGAACCTTGCGAACCTTCAGCAGGATGAAAAAGAGGAGCGGCATTTGAATGATGTCGTTAAAGACGATAAAGGCGATCGGATTGTCCTCAAACCAGCCGGACGTCGGGTACACAAACCGCGAGTAAACTTGGATTAGGCCATAGAATAAAACAAAATAAACGGCGATGATCCACACGATGTTGAACAAGCTTTTGGAAGTCGTTTTTTTCATTGTTCGTTGTCGCCTCCATTTGAGTTACGGGAAGTTTCCCTTGCTACAGCTGCGTTCACATCGGCGGTAAAGGCTTCGATGACTTGATGCATGACCTGGACGAAAGATTGCAGCAGCCGCTTCATTCTGTCCGGGTTTAAGCGATGTGCGTTGAATTGCAGCACGAGCTGGATTTCACGCTTGGCGGACAAGCTCGCGCCAATGCAAATGTCGTAATCGCTCTCCCCTGCGAGAGAATACGGCCCGTCTAGCGAAAATACGGGCAATAACGTTCCTTTTTCTCTCGTTTTTACAACTCTCTCGCGCCATTCGGACAGCGGAATGCCTGATGCCGAACCCGTGCGGAGGCTTTCATGGATACTCGCAATCAATTGTCGAAAATGGTTCACCCGAACGAAGCTTTGCCGCAGCTCGCCGACAAATCCTTGTTGGCGAACGACTTGTATCGTAATCTCTTGTTGCTCGGAACGCTCGTGAAGCAAGTAGGCATAAATCGCCAGCCAGATGTCGTGAATGTCCACGCCTAGCCGCGCGGCGATAGAAGTCAGTTGGTCGATCGCCTTCTTGTCCGGAGTATAGCGGTACTCTCTTCCCGCTTGCTGCGAGGCAGAAGGGCCAAAGTCGCCCAGCGGCCACGGGATCAGCGCAATTTTCTCCGTTGCAGCCTGCTTCTTGCGTGATTGGATGTGTTCGGCCAGCTTGAATACCGTCGAATAGGTGAACAAGTCGGTTACTTTGACCAGATCGGGATACACGGTGTCAATTTCCGCTTGCGCCCTGACAAGCAGTAATGAATTTCCCCCGATGTCGAAGAAGTTGTCGTGAACGCTGAACTTCTCCATTCCCGACAGCTCTTGCCAGATGGCGGCCAGCCGCCGTTCGATTTCGCTGTTCGGCAGCGTCGAAGCCTCATCGCGTCCTTCCCCTGCCCCTTGCGGCTCGGGAAGCGCTTTGCGGTCCAGCTTCCCGTTAAAGCTGAGCGGCATTTGGTCCAATTGCACGATGTAGCCGGGCACCATATATTCCGGCACTTTACGCTGCAGCCATGCTTTGACTTCGACGCCCGACAAAGGCTGGCTTGCCACCATGTAGCCGCAAAGATAATCCTCATTCTGCTTATTGCGCTTCACGACGACTACGCATTCGCGAATGTGCTCGTGCTTCAGGAGCGCTTGCTCGATCTCGCCCAATTCGATGCGGAAGCCGCGAATTTTGACTTGATTGTCTCTCCTTCCCAAGTATTGAATGTTTCCGTCCGGCAGCCAGCGGGCCAGATCTCCCGTACGATACAGCTTCCGGCCGGCGAGGAACGGATGGTCCACGAACGCTTGGGCCGTCAATTCCGGCCGGTTTGCATAGCCGCGAGCCAAGCCGTCGCCGGCGATGCACAGCTCTCCCGGAACTCCGATCGGCTGCAATTGGAAGCTGTCGCTTAAGATCAGCAGGGACGTATTGTGGATCGGCTTGCCGATCGGCACGATACTTGCCGGCTCGTCCCAGCGGCATTCGTAATAGGACACGTCGACCGTCGCTTCCGTCGGGCCGTACAGGTTGATCAGTCGCGTGCCGAAGCGTTCGTTCAGCGCTTTGAACTGCTCGACCTGCGGCGCTTGCAGCGCTTCGCCGCTGGCGAATACATAGGCGAGACGATCGAGCTTGGCCGTCAGTCCCGTACGATGACAGTGCTCCAAAAACAGCTTCAGCATCGGAGGCACGAAATGCATATGGCTTACTTCGTACCGTTCGATTGCCGTGACGATTAGCGCCGGATCCTTCTCTCCTCCGCTTTCCAGCAGCGCCACTCGGCTTCCCGGAATCATCCACCAGAACAGCTCCCATACCGAGACGTCGAAGGTGAACGGCGTTTTCTGCAAGATGACGCTGTCCGGACCCAGCGGATATTGATCCTGCATCCACAGCAGGCGATTCGTCACCGAGCGATGCTCGATCATCGTTCCTTTCGGCCGCCCGGTCGAGCCCGACGTATAGATGACGTACGCCAGATGACGGCTCGTATGCGCACGAGGCAGATTGTCGTCATCGTCCGCGTACGATGACTCGCTGTCCACATCGATTCCCGTTACCGTCTGAAGCTCGCTTATGCTCCCTTGCAGCGGAAGCCAATATTTCGCTCTGCCGACTACGATGCCGGCCCCGCTGTCTTGAAGCAGGTACTGAATGCGCTCCGCCGGAAAATCGGGCGATACGGGCAAGTAAGCCCCTCCGGCCTTCCAGATCGCCAAGATGGCGACCAGCATTTCCGGCGAACGCTCGATCAACAGCGGCACGACGCTATCGGCCTTGACGCCGTGTTCGCGCAGCGTGCGGGCGAGCCGGTTCGCCCGCTCGTTCAGCTCTCCGTAGCCGAGGCTCAGGTCCAGCCACTGTACCGCAATCCGCTCCTTCCGATCCGCCGCCTGCATTTCAAAGTAATCGAGCAGCGTGCAATCCTCCGGATAATCTCTGTGCGTCGCGTTAAAGTCGCCAAGAATGATCCGCTTCTCCTCCTCGCTCATCCATTCCAACTCGGAGACGGAGCAGTCCGGCTCGCGGCAAACGCTTTGCACGATTCGGATATAATGCCTCAGCATTCGTTCGGCCGTTTCCGGCGTAAAGAGCGATGTCGCATACTCCAGGTTTAAGGTCAATGCCGTTCCATGCTCCACGGCCTCCAGCGTCAAATCGAATTTGGCGGTCGGATTGTCCAGCGCATAGGGCGCGAATAAGACCTCATCCAGCTCCAGCTCCGGCAGCCCCATGTTTTGCACAATAAACATCGCATCGAACAGCGGATTGCGCGACAGATCCCGTTCCAGCTTCAGCCCGTCGATCAAGCGCTCGAACGGATAGTCTTGATGCTGGAACGCCTCAAGCGTTAATGCCTTCGTTGCATTCAGCAGCTCTCCGCAGCTTTCGTTTGCCGAGATTTTCACTTTGAGCGCGAGCGTATTCACGAACATCCCGATCAGCGGCTGGATGTCGCTGTGGGTTCTGCCCGCTACGGGCGTGCCGACGACAATTTCGTCCTGGCCGGCATACTTGTGCAGCAGTGCGTAAAATGCGGTCAGCAGCACCATGTAGGGGGTCGCCCCGTACCGTGCGGCCAAGTCGCGAACCGCCTGCGAATCCCGCTCGCTCAGTTGCGCAGCGATCCGGGCGCCTTCCGTCGTTTTTCTGGACGGCCGCACAAAGTCCGTCGGAAGCTGGAGCGCGGGAACGCCGTCGGCGAATTGCGCGAGCCAGAACCGTTCTTGCCGTGCAGCCTGTTCGCTGCTTAGCCAGCGGTTTTGCCATTCCGTATAGTCCTTCACCTGAATGCGGAGCGGCGGCAATTCCTTCCCTTCGTACAGCGCGATGAACTCGTTCGCCAAATGTACGGTGGACAGGCCGTCGGCAATCAGATGGTGCATATCGAACAGCAGCACATGATCGTCCGGCGACTTGCGAATGAGCACAACGCGCAGCAGAGGAGCCTGGGTCAGATCGAACGGTCGCAGGAAAGACTGGATGTGCGCGCGCTCGTCCTGTCCATCCGCCAATTCGAGCGAGAAATCCACCTGCGGATGGATGCGCTGCATCGGTTCGCCCCCAGACCACGCGAAGCTGGTCCGCAAAGATTCATGACGCCGGATCAGCCGTTGAAGGACCGCTTCCACTTTACGCGCATCGAGCGAACCCTTCATCTCAATCGCTTGCGACAAATGATAGGCGGTATTCGCCTCCTCCATCTGATGCAAAACGTACAATCGCTTCTGCGCCGAGGACAGCGGGTAAGCGTCCTTCGGCTCCGCCGGGGAGATGGATTCGAACCGCTCCCGCTCCGCCGCAGCGATCCGCTGCGCCAATTGTTTGATCGTCGGCGCTTGGAACACTTCTTTTAAGGCGATTGATACGTGGAAAGCCTCATGAATTTTCGTCACGAGATGGGCCGCCCGCAAGGAATGTCCTCCCAGGCTGAAGAAATTGTCCTCCACGCCAATCCGCCGAACGCCCAATAGCTCCTGCCAGATCGCCGCAAGCTTGCTCTCGAACTCATTGCTCGGCTCTGCGCAGGCCGCCCCGTCACGGCCGCCGAATTCGGGCAGCGGCAGCGCCTTGCGATTCAGCTTTCCGTTCGCGCTGAGCGGGAATCGCTCCAAGCGGACGTAGACGCCGGGAATCATATAATCCGGCAGTGTCGCGCCCAGCAGCGTCCTCCATTCCGGCAAACCGATCTCATGGTCGGAAATATAGTAGCCGCACAAGTAAGCTTCCGACTGTGCATCCGGATGGGCGACGACGATCGCATCCCGAACCCGGGGATCGGCGTTCATCTGGTGAGCGATCTCCTCGCATTCGATGCGATAGCCGCGAATTTTCACTTGATGGTCCAAGCGGCCCAAATATTCGATATGACCGTCTTCGCGCCATCTGACGAGATCCCCGGTGCGGTACAGCTTCTGCTTGTCGGCAAAGGGATGGTTGACAAACTTCTGGGCGGTCAATTCCGGCTGATTAAGATATCCTCTGGCCAGACCGTCCCCCGCGATGCACAGCTCTCCGGGAACGCCGATCGGCTGAAGCTGCAAATGATCGTTCAAGACGAGCAGTTGGATGTTGTCGATCGGCTTGCCGATCGGCACGAGCTGGTCCATCGGTTCGGCGAAGCAGTCGAAGCAGGACACGTCAACCGTCGCCTCGGTCGGACCGTACAGATTCACAAGCCGGGCTCCGAACCGTTCATGCAGCAGCGACTCGAACAGCCGAACCTGATGAGGATGCAGCGCTTCGCCGCTGGCAAAAACGTGCCGAACGCCGGCCAGCTTCGCGATGTCTTCGGGATGCTGCTGCAGGTACAGTAGAAAGATTTGCAGCATGGAAGGAACGAAGTGCAGCGTCGTCACCCGGTGGCGCCCGATCGCTTCCGCGATTTGCCGCGGGTCCTTCTCCCCTTCCGCCGCCAGCAAATGCAAGGTCGATCCTTGCGCAGCGCCCCAAAACAGTTCCCACACGGATACGTCGAACGTATACGGCGTTTTCTGCAAAATGACGTCATCGGCACCGATCGGGTAGCTTCTGTGCATCCAGTTCAAACGATTAATGACGGAGCGATGCTCGATCAGCACCCCTTTCGGCTGTCCCGTCGATCCCGACGTGTAGATGACATAAGCCAAGTCCCGCGATTCGTTCACCGCAGGCAGCGGCTGATCGTCCGCATCGTAATTGGCCGCGTCGTCCAGATCGATGATCGGCAGCTCCGCCCGAATCGAAGCGATCCATCGATGCTGCGCCAAAATGCGCTGCGCCCGGCTATTGTCGAGAATGTACCTCCTTCGCTCCGGCGGGTAATGCGGATCCAGCGGCAAATACGCGCCGCCGGCCTTCAGAATCGCCCAGATGCCGACGATCATCTCCAAGGATCGTTCCGCCGCAATCGGGATAATTTCTTCCCGCCGTACGCCAAGCTTTCTTAACGTTCTGGCGAGCCGGTTGGCCAATCGATCCACTTCAAGGAAAGTCCATTCCCGTTCGCCGTGCGTAAGCGCAATCCGATCGGGCGTGAGCCGGGCCTGCCGCTCGAATTGCTCGACCAGCGTCTGCTCGCTCGGATAAAGCCGGAACGTCGAATTGAATTCGAACAAAATTTGCTCCCGCTCCGGCGCGGTAAGCACGTCCAGCTCGGTCACGAGTAAATCCAAGTCGTTCGCCAGACGCTCCGCGGCGATCTGAAAATGCCGGACGAAGCGTTCCATCGTCTTCCTCGCGTACAAATCCGTATTGAATTCCAGATCGCAGCGAAGCTCTCCGCGTTCCGCCAAGTAAACGTCCAGTTTGAAATCGAGCTTGGCCTGCCCCAGTTCAAGTTCATAGCGCGAGCAGCGCCACTCCCCGAATCGCCAAGTATCGGGGGATTCCATCTGACTGTGCACGACCAGCATCGTGTCGAACAACGGATTGCGGGAAGCGTCGATGGAAGCGCCGGTATCCGCGATTATCTGATCGTAAGGGAACTCCGAGTGCTCGTAAGCCTCCATCAGCGTACGATGAAGCTGCTGCATCCAGCTTCCGCACGTCTGCGCCTCCGGCAGGCGGCAGCGGATCGGCAGGAAATTGTTGAACATGCCGACCATGTCCTGAACTTCGGGATGGCTGCGCCCTGCGACGAGGGAGCCGACGATGAAGTCGTCCTGACCGCTGAGCTTGTACAGCAGCACGCTGTACACGGTGAACAATACGGTATGGACCGTGACGTTCTCCCGCTGCGCGATTGCGCGGATTCGCTCTCCCGTCTCCGCATTCACGGTAAAGCGAAGCGTCTCGCCGCGATACGTCTTATGCTCCCGGCGCGGGAAGTCCAGCGGCAGGTTCAGCACAGGAAGCTCGCCGGCAAGC
>Ga0065721_10004465_pt1 | contig 27196 bp, 25 predicted proteins | sample Mesricmetagenome_FD_59108 | JGI IMG/M metagenome (GOLD analysis project Ga0065721, IMG submission 59108) | Mesophilic microbial community from rice straw/compost enrichment Sample: eDNA_1 v2 (version 2) | ecosystem: Engineered > Solid waste > Grass > Composting > Bioreactor | place: USA: Davis... | reverse complement strand
CCGCCNCGGGGCGTCGGGATTTCCGGCAGGGGGTTTCCTAGGGCCGGCTCTCACCGGAATTTCCCATCCCCGGACCCAGCCTCCGTTAACGATGCAGAGGCCTCCCGACTGTCGCCGGACGGTTGATCGTTGCAACCCCATCTCCAACCCGGCTGATGAGGGGAGAGTAATATGGGGTGATGGGGGCGGGGATAAGTTTTGGTTTTTTTGTGGGTTCGGCGTTTGTGGCAGCAGCCCCCTCATCCGGCCCTGACGGGCCACCTTCTCCCCGAGGGGGAGAAGAATTGGTCCGGCGTTTGCCTCTTATTCCTCTCCCCGTCGGGGAGAGGGTGGATCGGGCGCAGCCCGAGACGGGTGAGGGGGCGGCAGGGTGTTTGATTTCTAACGCTCGTGCCTGCCGGCACCCCCTCCCAGCTTCGCTAGGCCTGTCGGCCAAGCTGCGCTACCTCCCCCGTCAAGGGGGAGGTGGGCGCGGTGTTTGCCGCGTGATCCCGCCACCCTCCGCTCGTCACCCTCGGGCTTGACCCGAGGGCGTTCAGGGGGCAGCCAATGCCATGGTGCGTGTGGTGACTGGCCCTCGGGTCAAGCCCGAGGGTGACGATCTGAGGAGGCGGAGGGGCTCACGACGGCGGCCCCCGGCGGGGCATCGCGCTATAGCGTGTGGGGCACGACGAGGCCGTTCTTGATGGTGACGATGCGGTCGGCGCGGCGGGCCAGGTCGTAATTGTGGGTGGCGATGAGGGCGGCGGCGCCTTCGTTGCGGATGAGGGCCTTGAGGGCCTCGAAGACGCGGTCGCTGGTTTCGGGATCGAGATTGCCGGTGGGCTCGTCGGCCAGGATGACGCGCGGGTGGTTGGCGGCGGCGCGGGCAATGGCGATGCGCTGCTGCTCGCCACCGGAGAGCTCGGCCGGGCGATGTTCAGCGCGCGGGGCGACGCCGAGCAGGTCGAGCAATTCCATCGCCCTGCCCTCGGCCGGTTTGCGCTGCTTGCCGGCGATCAATTGCGGCATGACCACGTTTTCGAGCGCGGTGAATTCGGGCAGCAGGTGATGGAATTGGTAGACATAGCCGACGGTGGAGCGGCGCAATTGGGTGCGCGCCCGGTCGCCCATGCGGCTGGTGGGCTGGCCGACGATCTCGATTTCGCCCGCCTGGGGCGATTCCAGGAGGCCGCAGAGATGTAGCAGCGTCGACTTGCCGGCGCCCGAGGGCGCCACCAGCGCGACCATTTCGCCGCTTTCCACGGTCAGATCGGCCGCTTCCAGCACGCGGACGAGGCGGTCGCCCTCGCCGTAATGGCGATGCACGCCGGTGAGGCGCAGATGGGGCTTACTCATAGCGCAGGGCCTCCACCGGGTCATATTGGGCGGCGCGCCAGGCCGGATAGAGCGTGGCCAGGAAGCTGAGGCCGAGCGCCATGCAGACCACCACGGTCACTTCCACCGGATCGACGCGGCTGGGCAGCGAGGAGAGGAAGAAGACTTCCGGCGGAAACAGGGTGACGCCAAGGAAATTGGAGATCGAGGCGCGGAGATTTTCGGCATTGGAGGCCACGATCAGCCCGAGCACGAAGCCGCACAGGGTGCCGATGACGCCGATGGCCGTGCCGGTGATGGAGAAAATCCGCATGATGGAGCCGCGCGTCGCGCCCATGGTGCGCAGGACGGCGATATCGGCGCTCTTGTCCTTCACCAGCATGATCAGGCTGGCGATGATGTTGAAGGCGGCGACCAGGATGATCATCGACAGGATGGTGAACATCACCACGCGTTCCACCTGGAGGGCGGAGAAGAAGGTCTGGTTGCGCTCCTGCCAGGAGGTCAGGATCAGCGGGCGGACGCCTGGGGCCGATTGCAGGCGCTGGCGCATGACGCCGACCGCATCGGGATCGTGCAGGAAGATTTCCACGGCCGAGGCGCGGGGAATGCGCTCATAGGCGGCGTCGATCTCCGCGTCGGTGGCCAGCGGATCGAGCGGCCCCATGCCGGGCTTGAGCACTTCATCGACCATTCTGAAATAGTCCTGGGCCGGCTCGAGCGGCATGTACATGAAGAAGCTGTCGAACTCCACCATGCCCAGATTGAAGATGGCATTGACCGGATAGGAGCGGATCTGCGGGGTGGAGCCGAAAGGCGTCATGGTGCCTTCGGGATTGATGATCTGCACCTGGTCGCCAATGCCGACGCCCAGGTTCTGCGCCAGGCGATAACCGATGGCGATGCCGCGGCTGTCGTCCCATTGGTCGAAACCGCCCTGCTCCGCCCCGTTATAGAGCAGGGTCAGCTTCCTGAGATTTTCCTCGTCCATGCCGCGCACGGTGACGCCGGTGGAATTGCCCTTGCCCGAGGCCAGCACCTGACCCTCGACGAAATAGACCGCGAAGCTGACGCCATCGACCTGTTCGAGCGCCGTTACGGTTTCCTTGTAGTCGGTGAACTGGCTTTCGATCGGATAGGCGGTGAAATGGCCGTTGAGNCCNAGGATCTTGTCCAGNANNTCGCCGCGNAANCCGTTCATCACCGACATGACGACGATGAGCGTCGCCACGCCGATGGCCACGCCGACCATGGTGAGGCTGGCGATGACCGAGATGAAGGCTTCCTTGCGGCGGGCGCGCAGATAGCGNCCNGCGATCATCCATTCGAACCGGGCAAAGGGTCTGGTCCGGTTCGCGGGGGCGTCTTGCGTGGTGGGGGTCCAAATGTCGGTCATCCGCTGCGGTTCGATCAGGCTCCGGAGACGTTCGACCGCTCCGGCGAGCGGCAGCGTCTCGCGCTCGCCGGTCTTGCGATGCTTGATTTCAACTTCGCCCGATTTAAGGCCGCGCGGCCCCAGGATGAGCTGATAGGGAATGCCGACGAGATCGGCCGTGGCGAACTTGCTGCCGGCGGGCTGGTCCCGATCGTCATAGAGCATGTCGAGGCCGGCCGCATTCAGTTCGGCATAGAGCTTGTCGCAGGCCGCATCGGTTTCGGCATCGCCGGCCTTGAGATTGATCAGCACCGCCTCGAAGGGCGCGACGGAAACCGGCCAGATGATGCCGTTCTCGTCGTGGCTGGCCTCGATGATGGCGGGCACGACGCGGGTGAGGCCGATGCCGTAGGATCCCATATGGACGATGGTTTCCTTGCCGTCGGCGCCGGTGACGCTGGCCTTCATCGGCTCGGAATATTTGGTGCCGAAGTAGAAGATGTGGCCGACTTCGATGCCGCGGGCGGAGACGCGCTTGTCCTCGGGGACGGCGGCTTCGTATTCGGCGTGATCGACCATTTCCTCGGTCGCGGCATAGAGCGAGGTCCAATCGTTGAAGATGGGCTTGAGGTCGCCGCGGAAGTCCACGTCCTGGGACGGAATGGGCTTGTCGAGCAGATCGCGGTGGCAGAAGACCTGGCTTTCGCCGGTTTCCGCCAGGATGATCCATTCATGGCTGAGGTCGCCACCGATGGGGCCGGTATCGGCGCGCATCGGAATGGCCGTCAGCCCCATGCGGGCATAGGTGCGCAGATAGGCCACGAACATGCGTTCATAGGCCTTTACGGCGTCTTCCTTGGTGAGATCGAAGGAATAGGCGTCCTTCATGAGGAATTCGCGGCTGCGCATGGTGCCGAAACGGGGGCGCACCTCGTCGCGGAACTTCCACTGGATATGGTAGAGGTTGAGCGGCAAGTCCTTGTAGGACTTCACATAGGCCCGGAAGATATCGGTGACCATTTCCTCGTTGGTGGGGCCATAGAGGAATTCACGCTCGTGCCGGTCCTCGATGCGCAGCATCTCCTTGCCATAGGCTTCATAGCGCCCCGATTCGCGCCAGAGATCGGCGGACTGGATGGTGGGCATGAGCAATTCGATGGCGCCGGAGCGGTTCTGCTCCTCCTCGATGATCTTCTGCACCTTCATGAGCACCTTGTAGCCCAGGGGCAGCCAGGAATAGAGGCCGGAGGCCTGCTGGCGGATCATGCCGGCGCGCAGCATCAGCCGATGCGACACGATCTCGGCTTCCTTGGGCACATCGCGCAGCACCGGCAGAAAATATCGGGAAAGACGCATGGGAACTCCGGAAAACTGGTGCTTCGACTCGTAAGGACAGTTGATGCCCACTCAAAGCCTAACCGTCCATTCGATGCAAGCATGCAAGCTATGCAGAATCTACTTGGCAGACCCAAAAAGTGTTGTTAGGGTCCGGGCCAATAAAACAAAGGCGGCCCAAACCGCCGGACGTCGACAACGTCAAGGGAGGAGCGTTGGCAGCCGCTTCGTAGCGCGCCTAAGACCAACGTATTGTCGGACAAACTCAATTCAGCGGGGCCTTCGTGCCCCGCTTTTTTGTTTCAGGACAAGGTGTTATGGCCAATTCTGAAATCTTCACGCAAATTGCGATGTCGCTGGAGGGGACCAGGAGCGCCCCGCATTTCGACCGCACCGCCTTCAAGGTGAAACGCACCTATGCGACGCTGGCGGCGGACGGGCTTTCGGCCAATATCAAATTCACGCCGGAAGAGCAGGAATTGAAGTGCATGGTGGCGCCGGAGATCTTCGAGGCCATCGACAATGGCTGGGGCCGGCAGGGCTGGACGACGATGCGACTCGGCCCGGCGGATGCCCGGGATATCGAGGCCGCGCTGGCCATGGCGCATGTGCATGCGGTGGCGAAATAGGCTCGGGGCGTGACGGGCAAACAGGCGATTTCGGAGAGGCGTTTCGATCCCATCAGACGTCATTGCCGGGCCACCCTCGGGCTTGACCCGAGGGCCCGGCGATCCAGCTTTCCAGGGCACCGCTCTGGACCACCGGGACAAGCCCGGTGGTGACGATGGATAGGAGGTCCGCTGCCGAGCGCAAGCATGGCGCAGGAATAGCCGCTCAGGCGCCGGCGCACCCGACCTCGTGGTTCGACAAGCTCACCATGAGGTCTCGGAGAAGGCGGCAGCGAAACGCGTCAGCGGTTCCAGTAATGGTGCAGGGTTTCGTTGGAGATGCCCCAGAGCAGCAGCGCGGTGAAACCGGCGGCAAGCACGGTGGCAAGCAGCAGCTTGAACACGAGGCGCGGCTTCAGCGGCGCGCCCGGATCGGCACCAGCGACGATCTCGGCGCCGGCTTCGTGATGGCTCTGATTGCCGATGGGCAGCACCATGACGAAGGTGAGCCACCAGACGACGAAATAAACGGCGATGAGGGAACCGATCTGCATGCAGGCTGTGTACCCTTCCCCGCGCCAAAGGGGAAGCCGTCAACGTGTCGCGGTCAGGACGTCGGCGGGTTCCACGTTCCAACGACGTCGCGGATATCGTCATTGCCCGGCTTGTCCGGGCAATCCATCTCTCCGCACCATAAGATGGACCACCCGGACAAGCCGGGTGGTGACGACGGAACCGAAATCCGGCCGCGAGTGAGCCTTACGCCAATCAGACCCGGTGCACGAACACGCTGACATTGGGCTTGCGGCCCCAGAAGGCGTTGACCTCGTTGCGGATCGCCTTGAACAAAGCGGAATTGAGCACTTCGGTGTCGGAGCGGCGCTTGGGCGGCATGGACTTGATGACCCCGGCAATGGTGTCCTCGACCAGGTCGGCCACCGATTCCTCCTCGGTTTCGGGCAGGCCCTCGACCACCATTTCCGGGCCGGAGACCACGTGGCCGCTGGCATTGACGGCGAGGCTGACGATGATCATGCCGCCGAAGGAGAGCCGGCGCCGGCCCTTGACGCCGCTTTCCTCGGGCGTGCACAGCACGAGGCCATCGAGATAGAGTTCCCCGGTGCGCACCTCGGCCGGGAAAGCCATGGCTTCGGGGAAGAGCCGCACCATGTCGCCATTGCGGGCCTCGCAGACATTGGGAATGCCCGCCTCGCGCCCCAGCCTGGCATGGGCGGCCAGATGCGCCGCCTCGCCATGCACGGGCACCAGCACATCGGGCTTTACCCAGGAATAGAGCTTCTGCAACTCGCCGCGACGCGGATGGCCGGTGACGTGGACCAGTGCGTCATTGGCGGTGATTACCTCCACGCCCTTGTCGATGAGCAGGTTCTGGATGTCCTGCACTTCGCGCTCATTGCCGGGAATGGCCCAGGACGAGAAGATCATGCGGTCGCCGGCATTGAGATCGATCACCGGGTGATCGCCGCGAGCGATGCGGGCGATGGCGGCGCGGGCTTCGCCCTGGCTGCCGGTGCAGATCAGCACGCATTTGTCGCGCGCGATGGACTTGTACATGTCCTGATCGTGCAGAACCGGCAGGCCTTCGAGCATGCCCAGCTCCTTGGCGATGCCCATGATGCGGTGCAGCGACCGGCCGGACATGACCACTTCGCGGCCGGCCTCGTGGGCGGCGCGGACGATGGAGACGACGCGGCCGACATTGGACGCGAAGGTGGTGACGGCCACACGATGGGGCGCCTCGGCGATCAGCTTGGCCAGATTGCCGCCGACCACCTGCTCGCTGGGGCTTTCGCCGTCCTTCATCGCATTGGTGGAATCGCAGACCAGCGCCAGGGGCAGATCGCTTTCCTCGCCGATCTTCTGAAGGCGCGCGAAATCGGTGGGCGAGCCCATGACGGGCGTGGGATCGAGCTTCCAGTCGCCGGTATGCAGGGCCCGGCCGACCGGGGTGGTGATCAGCAGGGCGTTGGATTCGGGGATCGAGTGGGCGACATTGATCGGCTCGATGGTGAAGGGGCCGACGGTAAAGGCCTTGCCCGGCTGCATGATAGTGATGTCGACATTTTCGACGATGCCGTCCCCTGCCCGCTTGGCCGCCAGCATGGCGGCGGTGAACGGGGTGGCATAGACGGGCCGATCGAAAACCGGCCAGAGATCGAGCACGGCGCCATAATGGTCTTCGTGGCTGTGGGGTCAGGATCAGCGCCAGCACGTCGTCGGCGTTTTCTTCCAGAAATTCCGGATTGGCCATGATCAGCTCGATGCCCGGCAGGTCCGGACCGCCGAAGCTGACGCCGCAATCGACAACGATCCACTTGCGCTTGCGCTCGGGACCGAAGCCATAGGCGGCCATGTTCATGCCGATTTCGCCGACGCCGCCAAGCGGCACGAAAACGAGTTCATCCCTTTGGTTCTTAGCCATGGGTATTTTATTCCTTTTATAGCAGCGTGACGCCGGGCGAACTGTGGTCGCCGGTCGCCGCGCCTTATGTTGTGGTCAGCTTCGGGCGCTGGCCGTTGCCCCAAAATGCACATCGCCGGCGGTGATCGGGAATCGCGAACCGTCATCGGCCCGGATAATCAACCGACCGCTGGAGTCGATGGTTTCAAAAATACCGCGCCGGACGACACCGTCCTGCGAGACAGCGACAGGCGCGCCGATGCCGGCGGCGGAATCGCGCCAGAGGTCGAGCACGGCATCGACGCCGCGTCCATCGTCCCAGAGCGCGAAGGCCTCTACCCAGGCATCCGAGAGTGCCTCGAACACGTCCTCAGCCGTCCGTTCGACGCCCAGGGCGCGCAGCGAGGTGGCCGGATAGGGCGTTCCCTCGGGCGCGGCGATCACATTGACGCCGCAGCCCACGACGATGGCGCTGCGGCCATCGGGCGTCTTGCTGGCCTCGAGCAGGATGCCCGACAGCTTGGCGCCGTCGGCCAGCACGTCGTTGGGCCATTTCAACGCGATGCGCGATCGGCCATCGGCGCCATCTGCCCCATCGATGCCGATGCGGAACGTTCCCTGCGGGAGAATGGCAGCCAGGCCGCGATTGAGCGCCACACCGGCCACGAAGCCGAGCGTGGCAATGCGCTCTGGCGAGGCATCGGGCACGATGAGCAGGCTTGCCGCCAGATTGCCCGGCTCGCTGTGCCAGGGCCTGCCCCGCCGGCCGCGGCCGGAGGTCTGGTGCAGGGCCGCGAACCAGATGCCGCCCGGATCGCCCGCGGCGGCGGCCGCGAGCGCTTCATTATTGGTCGAGCCTATGGCGTCAAAACCGGCGAGCCGGTATCCGGCCGCCCTGGCCTTGGCGCCCAGCGCAAACCTGTTCACCTAAAACAGGCTTCCGGCGGCCTGATGCGCCATGCTGGCCAGCGGATTGCCCAGGGTGAAATAATAGGTGACGATCAGGAAGCCGAACACGGCCATGATGATGTTGAGCTCGTTCGGCACGGCGACGAACTCGTCCTTGGGTTCGTCGAAATACATCACCTTGACCACGCGCAGGTAGTAGAAAGCGCTGATGGCCGAGGCCAGCATGCCGATGACCGCCAATACATAGAGATTGGCCTCGATGGCTGCAAGGAACACCATCCATTTGGCGAAGAAGCCGGCAAGCGGCGGCAGGCCGATCAGCGAGAACATGACGATGGCCATGATCGCCGCGACGAAGGGACGGGCCTTCGACGCGCCGGCCAGATCCTCGATGGTCTCCACATAGCCGCCATTGGCGGTGCGCAGCGACAGAAGGCAGGCGAAGAGCGCGACCGTCATGCCGACATAGATGGCCATATAGACCGCCACGCCTTCGACGCCCACCTGCGTGCCCGAGGACAGGCCGACCAGCGCGAAGCCCACATGGCCGATCGAGGAATAGGCGATAAGGCGCTTCAGCGACTTCTGGCCGATGGCGGCGAAGGCGGCCAGGACCATGGAGGCGATGGACAGGAAGATGATGATCTGCTGCCAATCGCTGGTGATGGGCGCGAACGTGTCCATGACCAGGCGAACCATCAGCGACATGGCCGCAACCTTGGGGGCCATGGCGAAGAAGGCGGTGACCGGCGTGGGCGCGCCTTCGTAAACGTCGGGCGTCCACATGTGGAACGGCACGGCCGAAATCTTGAAGGCGACACCGGCCAGGAGGAAGACCAGGCCAAAGATCAGGCCGATGGAGCGGCCCTCATTGGCGATGGCGATGACGATCTCGGAGAGATTGGTATGGCCGGTAAAGCCATAGATCAGCGAGGCGCCATAGAGCAGCATGCCCGAGGAGAGCGCGCCCAGAACGAAGTATTTCAGGCCCGCCTCGGTGGCGCGGCTATCGTCGCGCTTGATCGCCGCCATGACATAGAGCGAGAGCGATTGCAGCTCGAGGCCGACATAGAGGCTCATGAGGTCATTGGCCGAAACCATGACCATCATGCCCAGGGTCGCGAGCACGGCGAGGATGGAATATTCGTATTTGTGGACGCCGTTTTCCTCGGCATTGGAGAGGCTGAGGACGAGCGCCAGGGCCGCGCCGCCCAGGACCAGCACCTTCATGTAACGGGCAAAGCCGTCGGCGATGAAGAGGCCGTTGAAGATGACCCCATCGGCCGGCTGCACGATGACCAGCACGCCGGTCGCCGCCAGGAGGCCAATGGCCAGCCAGCTCACAAGGCTCGACTTCTCCTTGTTGACGACGATGCCGACGAGCAGGAGCACCAGGGCACCCGCGGCCATCAGCAGCTCGGGATAGGCCGGAGCCAGGCTCGCAAAATCGGTAATGTCAGAGTTCACGACAGTCTCCTAGTGCGAAGCGGGCGCTGCGGCCGGCTGTGCCTCGCCCGTGGGCGCGGCATATTCGAGTTGGATACGCTGGTCGGCCAGATCGACGGCGGGGTCGCGGCCGATGGCGGTCGAATATTGCGTCACCAGATTGTCGACGGCGGCGGCCGTCGTATCGAGGATCGGCGCCGGATAGAAGCCGAACACGATGGTGAGCACGATCAGCGGATAGATGACGATCTTCTCGCGCAGGTTGAGATCGAGGATCGACTTGAGGCTTTCCTTGGTCAATGCGCCGAAGATCACCCGGCGGTAGAGCCAGAGCGCATAGCCGGCCGAGAGGATCACGCCGAAAGCCGCGCCGAACGCAACCCAGGTATTGACCTGGAACACGCCCATCATGGTGAGGAATTCACCCACGAAGCCCGAGGTGCCCGGCAGGCCCACATTGGCCATGGTGAAGACCATGAAGGCGAAGGCATATTGCGGCATGCGCTCGACGAGGCCGCCATAGGCGGAAATCTCGCGGGTATGCATGCGGTCATAGATGACGCCGACGCAGAGGAAGAGCGCGCCGGACACGATGCCGTGGCTGATCATCTGGAACATGGCGCCCTGGATGCCCAGCGCATTGCCCGCGAAGATACCCATGGTCACGAAGCCCATATGCGCGACGGACGAATAGGCGATCAGCTTCTTGATGTCGGTCTGCACCAACGCGACCAGCGAGGTCAGGATGATGGCGGCGACCGAGAGCAGGAAGACGAAATTGGCGAAGTTCGCCGAGGCTTCGGGGAACATGGGCAGGGAGAAGCGCAGGAAGCCGTAGCCGCCCAGCTTGAGCAGGATGGCGGCCAGGATCACCGAACCGGCGGTCGGCGCCTGCACGTGCGCTTCCGGCAGCCAGCGGTGGAAGGGCCACATGGGCATCTTGACCGCGAGCGAGGCGAAGAAGGCCAGCCAGAGCCAGGGCTGCATGCCGACCGGGAAATCGTGCGTCAAGAGGCGCGCGATGTCGGTCGTGCCGGCATCCCAATACATGGCCATCATGGCCAGCAGCATCAGGACCGAGCCGACAAAGGTGTAGAAGAAGAACTTGTACGCCGCCTGGATACGGGCCGAACCGCCCCAGATGCCGATGATCAGGAACATCGGCAGCAGGGTGCCTTCGAAGAAGACGTAGAACATGGCCAGATCGAGCGTGGTGAAGACGCCGATCATCAGCGTCTCGAGCACCAGGAACACGATCATGTATTCCTTGAGGCGCATGTCGACGTCCCAGCTCGCCAGCACCACGGCCGGCATCAGCAGGGCCGTCAGCACCACGAACAGCACCGAGATGCCGTCGACGCCGACGCGGTAGCCGATGGAATCGCCGATCCAGGGCATGTTGACCACGAACTGGAAGCCGGCATTGGAGGCGTCGAACGCATTCCACAGGGCCAGCGACAGCGCGAAGACCACAAGCGTGGTCGCCAGAGAAATCCAGCGGATCGCGCCGATGGCGGTCTTGGGTGTCGCCAGCAGCAGCACCGCGCCGAGGAGCGGAAGCCAGGTGACGAGGGAGAGGATGGAATTGTCGAAGGTCATCAGATGAGCCCCCCGGCCGTAATGGCCCAGGTCAGCAGCGCCGCGATGCCGATGAGCATGGCAAAGGCGTAGTGGTAGAGATAGCCGGACTGAAGCTTGACGACCCAGCTGGTGACATTCTGCACGCGGCGGCCGAGGCCCTCGGTGATCTTGCCGTCAACCAGCCAATCGTCGAAGCCCTTCCAGATGGAATTGCCGATCCAGAGCGCGGGGCGCACGAAGATCGTGTTGTAGAGCTCGTCGAAATACCACTTGTTGAGCAGGAACCGGTAGAGCCCCGGATTGGCCGCAGCCAGGCGGCCCGGCACGTCGGGACGCCGGATATACATGTACCAGGCGGCCACGAAGCCGAGGATCATGGCGATGGTGGCGCTCCACTTCACCCAGGTCGGCACATGGTGCGCGTCCTCGATGATCTGGTGATCGACATAGATCGAGCCGGCGAAGAAGTGCTCGATGTGCTCCACGTCGTGGAAGAACATGGAATAGAACACCACGCCCGCCAGCACCGCGCCGATGGCCAGCACATAAAGCGGGACCAGCATGACACCAGGCGCTTCATGGGCATTGTCATAGGCCGAGCCATGGTGGCCGTGATCGTCGGCATTGCTGTCGTGGATCGGCTCGTCATGGCTTTCCAGGGCAGCGTGAGACGGATCGGGATGCGGACCCTCGCCGTGATGCTGCGCATCGCGGGGCGAACCGTGGAAGGTCAGGTGCACCAGGCGCCAGGAATAGAAGCTGGTGAACAAAGCTGCGACGACCAGGAGCCAGAAGGCCAGGCTGCCGACATTGCCGCCATACGCATAGGCGCTTTCGATGATGGCGTCCTTGGAGAAGAAGCCGGCAAAACCGAAATTGGTGCCCGGGATGCCAACGCCGGTCAGGGCGAGCGTGCCGATCATCATCATCGCATAGGTGATGGGGATCTTCTTGCGCAGGCCGCCCATGTTCCGCATGTCCTGCTCATGGTGCATGGCGTGGATGACCGCGCCGGCGCCGAGGAACAGAAGAGCCTTGAAGAAGGCGTGGGTGAAGAGGTGATAGACACCCGCCGAATAGGCCCCTACCCCGAGCGCCACGAACATGTAGCCGAGCTGCGAACAGGTCGAATAGGCGATGACGCGCTTGATGTCGTTCTGCACGAGGCCCACGGTCGCCGCGAAGAAGGCGGTGATCGCGCCGATGACGATGATCACCGTCAGGGCGACGGGCGAGGTCTCGAACAGCGGCGACAGGCGCGCGACCATGAAGACGCCGGCGGTGACCATGGTGGCGGCATGGATGAGCGCCGACACCGGGGTCGGGCCCTCCATGGCGTCCGGCAGCCAGGTGTGCAGCAGGAACTGCGCCGACTTGCCCATGGCGCCCATGAACAGCAGCAGGCAGATCACGGTCATCGCATCGACGTTCCAGGCCAGGAACTGGAAGGTCGGCATGCCGGTCACGGCGAATTCATCCACCGCGGCGAAGGCACCGTCGAAGCCGATCTGGCCGAGCACCAGGAACGAGCCGAAAATGCCGAGCAGGAAGCCGAAGTCACCGACGCGATTGACGATGAAGGCCTTCATGGCCGCGGCAGAGGCAGAGGGACGCGTGTACCAGAAGCCGATGAGCAGATAGGAGGCCAGACCCACGCCTTCCCAGCCGAAGAACATCTGCAGGAAGTTGTCGGCCGTCACCAGCATCAGCATGGCGAAGGTGAAGAGCGAGAGATAGGCGAAGAAGCGCGAGCGATGCGGATCCTCGTTCATGTAGCCGATGGAATAGACATGCACGAGGGCGGACACGCTATTGACCACCACCAGCATGATGGCGGTGAGCGTGTCGACGCGCAGCGTCCAGCGCAAATCCATGTCGCCGACCTGGATCCAGCGCATGACCTCGACCTTGAGGACAGCGGCATGGCCATCGCCGACCGCGCCCACCAGACCGTCGCCGAAGGCCACGGGGATGAACACGACCCAGCTCAGCACCGCCGCCACGATGAGCAGGCCCGTGGTGATGAGCTCGCTCGGGCGGTGCCCGATGGTTCGGCCCAAAAGGCCGGCAATAAGCGCCCCGATAAGGGGCAGGAAAACAATCGCCTGAATGATCATAGCGGGTGCCCCTAGCCCTTCATCATGTTGACGTCCTCAACCGCGATGGAGCCACGGTTGCGGTAGAAGATAACGAGGATGGCCAGACCGATGGCCGCCTCGGCGGCAGCGACGGTGAGGATCATCAGCGCGAAAACCTGCCCCTGGAGGTCATTGAGCTGGGCGCTGAAGGCCACCAGATTGAGATTGACGGCAAGCAGGATCAATTCCACCGACATCAGGATGACGATGATGTTCTTGCGGTTGATGAAGATGCCGAACACGCCGAGCGTGAACAGGATTGCCGCGACGGTCAGGTAATGACCGAGCCCGATTTCCAGACCCATGATAACCCCCTAAAGCCCCTGACCCGATTTGACCTTGACGACCTTGAGCGTCTCGCTGGCCTTGCGGCCGATCTGTTCGGCCGTGCTCTGCCGCTTGATGCCCGGACGATGGCGCAGCGTCAGCACGATGGCGCCGATCATGGCGACCAGCAGCACGGCGGCAGCGCCCTGGAACAGGAAGACGTAGCGCGTGTAGAGCACCTGGCCGAGCGCCCGCGTGTTCTGGATCGTGTTGTCGATGGGCAGCGCCGCACCGCCCGCGATCTCGGGCGAGATGAAGGCGCTGCCGGCCACCAGCAGCAATTCGAGCAGCAGGACCAGACCGACCAGGATGCCGACCGGCGCATATTGCAGCAGGCCGGATTTCAGCTCGGCGAAATCCACGTCGAGCATCATGACGACGAAGAGGAACAGCACCGCGACCGCGCCCACATAGACGACGATCAGCAGCAGAGCTAGGAATTCGGCGCCGGCCAGCATGAACAGGCCCGCCGCATTCACGAAGGTCAGGATCAGGAACAGGACCGCATGCACCGGATTGCGCGCCGAAATGACCATGAAGGCCGAAGCGACGGCGATTGCCGAGAATACGTAGAAGAAAAACAGTGGAAGGCTCATCGTCTTCCCTCTCAGCGATAAGGCGCGTCGGCGGCCAGGTTGGCGGCGATTTCACGCTCCCAACGGTCACCATTGCTGAGGAGCTTCTCCTTGGAGAAATACAGCTCCTCGCGCGTTTCGGTTGCGAATTCGAAGTTCGGACCCTCCACGATGGCATCCACCGGGCAGGCTTCCTGGCAGAAGCCGCAATAGATGCACTTCACCATGTCGATGTCGTAGCGGATCGTGCGACGGGTGCCGTCGTTCTGGCGCGGGCCGGCCTCGATGGTAATGGCCTGGGCCGGGCAGATGGCTTCGCAGAGCTTGCAGGCGATGCAGCGCTCTTCCCCATTGGGATAGCGACGCAAGGCATGCTCACCCCGGAAGCGCGGACTGACCTCACCCTTCTCGAAGGGATAGTTGATGGTCGGCTTGGGCGCGAAGAAATAGCGCATGGCCAGGAAGAAGGCCGATACGAATTCCTTGAGCAGAAGCGTGTTGAGAAGCTGTCCGGCGCGCATCAGGCGACCCCTCCGTTCCAGCCCCAGCCGGTGAGCTGGAGGACGAAAGCAACGATGACGACCATGATGAGCGAGAGCGGCAGGAACAGCTTCCAACCGATCCGCATGAGCTGGTCATAGCGGTAGCGGGGCACGATGGCCTTTGCCATGGCGAACATGAAGAAGACGAGGGTAACCTTGATGAAGAACCAGATGATCGCCGGAATCCAGGTGAAGGGCGGCAGATCGATCGGCGCAGCCCAGCCGCCAAGGAACAGGATCGTGGTCATGGCGCACATCAGCAGGATCGAGATGTATTCGCCGAGCATGAAGAGCAGGTAGGGCGTGGCCGAATATTCGGTCATGAAACCGGCCACCAGTTCCGACTCGCCTTCGGCGAAGTCGAAGGGCGGGCGGTTGGTCTCGGCCAGGGCCGAAATGTAGAACACCACGAACATCGGGAAGAGCGGCAGCCAGAACCAGTTGAGGAAGCTGAGCCACGGCACGCCCAGGGCATGGGCCAGGCCCATTTCGGACTGCGCGATGACGATGTCGTTGAGGTTCAGCGAACCGACGCAGAGCAGCACGGTGATGATGACAAGGCCGATGGAGACTTCGTAGGACACCATCTGCGCGGCGGCGCGGATCGAGCCGAAGAACGGATATTTCGAGTTCGAGGCCCAGCCGCCGATGATGACGCCATAGACGCCCAGCGAGGAAATGGCGAGCAGGTAGAGAATACCCACATTGATATTGGCCATGGCCCAGCCATCGGAGACCGGCACGACGGCCCAGCCCGCCAGGGCCAGGGTGGCGGTGATCAGGGGCGCCAGCAGGAACAGCACCTTGTCGGCGCCGGCCGGAATGATGGCTTCCTTGAACACGAACTTCAACAGGTCGGCGAAGGATTGCAGCAGGCCGAAGGGGCCGACCACATTCGGACCGCGACGCAATTGCACCGCGGCCCAGACCTTGCGGTCGCCCAGGAGGATGAAGGCGGTGAAGATCAGGAGGCCGACCAGCAGGGCAAGCGCCTTATAGACGAAACCGATCTGCGTCCCCCAGCCAAGGAAGGGGATACCGAGCAGGTAATCGAGGGCAGCGAGAAGAAAGTCCATATTGCTCCCCTATTCCGCGGCCTGCTTGAGGCCGGCGGCCATGGCGGCGCACTCGCCCATCGTCGCGGAAGCCCGCGCGATCGGATTGCTGAGATAGAAATCTTCGACCAGCGAGGCATAGGGCGCCGACTTGGTCTTGATGGCGGCCTTGGCCAGCTTGGCGATGTCGGCAACCGAACCGGGCGCGATCTCGTCGATGCGGGCCAGATGCGGGAATTCCGCATAGAGCGCGGCCCGGAGCTGGGCCAGCGAGCTATAGGGCAGAGCCTGGCCGATGGCGCCGCTGAGCGCGCGGATGATGGCCCAGTCTTCCTTGGCATCGCCCGGCGGGAACACGGCCCGGGTCGTGACCTGCACGCGGCCTTCCGTATTCACATAGGTGCCGGACTTCTCGGTATATGCGGCACCCGGCAGGATGACGTCGGCGCGGTGCGCGCCCTTGTCGCCGTGCGAACCGATATAGACCACGAAGGCCTTGCCCATGGCGGAGGTGTCGTATTCGTCGGCGCCGAGCAGGAAGAGCACGTCGAGTTCGCCCTTGCCGGCCAGCGCGATCTGATCGGCCGAGCAGACGCCGCCATCATGCGGCACGAAGCCGATATCGAGGCCACCGACGCGGCTGGCCGCGCTGTGCAGCATGGCAAAGCCGTTCCAGCCTTCCGCGACATTGGCGCCGCCGGCCAGCCTGGCGGCGAGCGCGATGGTGTCGCGGCCGGCCTGCTTGCCGAGACCGGCGTGGGAGACGGCCCCCTCCCCGACGATGATCAACGGACGCTGGGCATTGGCGAGCGTATTGGCGAAGGCGCCGTTGCCCGCGGCCAGGTCGGCCAGCGTCTCGAGGCCATTGCCGAGATAGGTGTAGTCGTAGGTCAGGTCAGCCTGCTCGCCGATGACGGCAATGGGCAGGCCCTTGGCGCGCCAGGTCTTGCGGATGCGCGCATTGAGCACAGCCGCTTCCTTGCGCGGATTGGCGCCGATGATGACGATGGCGTCGGCTTCCTCGATCCCGGCAATGGTCGGGTTGAAGATATAGGCCGAGCGCGGCATGGACGGATCGATGCCCGACATGGCCGGGCGCACATCGGTCATGCCCGAGCCGATCGAAGCCAGCAGACCCTTGAGGGCATACATTTCCTCGACGGCGGCGAGATCGCCGGCAATGGCGCCGACCTTGTTGCCGGCCTTCTTGACCTTGGAGGCCACGGCGGCGAGCGCCTCGTCCCAGGTCGCGGGCTGCAGCTTGCCGCCCTTGCGCACATAGGGGCGATCCAGGCGCTGGCTCTTGAGGCCGTCCCAGATGAAGCGGGTCTTGTCCGAAATCCATTCCTCGTTGATGGCTTCGTTGATCCGCGGCAGGACGCGCATGACTTCGCGGCCACGGCTATCGACGCGGATGGCCGAGCCGACGGCGTCCATGACGTCGATGCTTTCGGTCTTGGTCAGCTCCCACGGACGGGCGTGGAAGGCATAGGGCTTGGAGGTCAGCGCGCCGACCGGGCAGAGGTCGATGACATTGCCCTGGAGTTCGCTGGTCAGCGCCCGCTCGAGATAAGGGGTGATCTCGGCATCCTCGCCGCGACCGACCAGGCCCAGCTCGGAAATGCCGGCAACCTCGGTGGTGAAGCGGACGCAGCGCGTGCAGTGAATGCAGCGGTTCATCGAGGTCTTGATCAGCGGACCCATATATTTGTCTTCGACGGCGCGCTTGTTCTCGAAGAAGCGCGAACCGGAGACGCCATAGGCCATGGCCTGGTCCTGCAGGTCGCATTCGCCGCCCTGGTCGCAGATCGGGCAATCGAGCGGATGGTTGATCAGCAGGAATTCCATCACGCCTTCGCGGGCCTTCTTGACCATGGGCGTGTTGGTGAACATTTCGGGCGGCTCCCCATTGGGGCCGGGACGCAAATCCTTGACCGACATGGCGCAGGAGGCCTGCGGCTTGGGAGGACCACCCTTCACCTCGACGAGGCACATACGGCAATTGCCGGCGACCGAGAGGCGTTCGTGATAGCAGAAGCGCGGGATTTCCGCGCCGGCCGCTTCGGCGGCCTGCATCAGGGTGTAGTAATCGGGGACTTCGACGAGTTGGCCGTCGACCTTGATCTGAGCCATCGGTTTACTCCGCAGCGATCGACGGCACGGCGCCGTCGCTGGTGGACGAATAGGTGTATTGGTCGATCCGCTCTTCGATCACGTGACGGAAATTGCGGATCAGGCCCTGGATCGGCCAGGCGGCGGCATCGCCGAGGGCGCAGATGGTGTGGCCTTCGATCTGCTTGGTCACTTCGAACAGCATGTCGATCTCGCGCTTCTGGGCACGGCCTTCGACCATGCGGGCCATGACGCGCATCATCCAGCCCGTACCCTCGCGGCACGGCGTACACTGGCCGCAGCTCTCATGCTTGTAGAAGGCCGAGAGGCGCCAGATGGCGCGAATGATGTCGGTGGACTTGTCCATCACGATGATGGCGGCCGTACCCATGGAAGAGCCGACCTCGCGCAGGCCATCGAAGTCGACGATGGCATCCTGGATCTTTTCGCCGGTGACGCAGGGCACCGAGGCGCCGCCGGGGATCACTGCCAGCAGATTGTCCCAGCCGCCGCGAATGCCGCCGCAATGCTTTTCGATGATGTCCTTGAAGCTCTCGCCCATGGCCTCTTCGAACGTGGCGGGCCGGTTCACGTGGCCGGACACGCACATCAGCTTGGTGCCGGTATTGTTGGCGCGGCCGATAGAGGCGAACCAGGCGCCGGAGCGGCGCAGGATTTCCGGCACCACGGCGATGGATTCGACATTGTTCACGGTGGTGGGGTTGCCATAGACGCCCATGGCGGCCGGGAATGGCGGCTTGAGGCGCGGCTGGCCCTTCTTGCCTTCCAGCGATTCCATCAGCGCGGTTTCCTCGCCGCAGATATAGGCGCCGGCGCCATGGTGGACGACGATGTCGAAATCCCAGCCATGCACGTTGTTCTTGCCGATCAGCCGGGCGTCATAGGCCTGCTGCACGGCGGCTTCGAGGTTCTGCCGCTCGCGGATGAATTCGCCGCGCACATAGATATAGGCGATATGCGCACCCATGGCGCGGCCGGCCAGGAGGCAGCCTTCCACCAGATGATGCGGATCGTGGCGCAGGATTTCGCGGTCCTTGCAGGTGCCGGGCTCGGATTCGTCGGCATTGACGAGGAGCTGGCTGGGGCGGCCGTCACCGGCGCCTTCCTTGGGCATGAAGGTCCATTTGAGCGCGGTGGGAAAACCGGCGCCGCCACGACCGCGCAGGCCCGAGGTTTTCACCTCGTTCACGATCCAATCGCGGCCATTATCGATGAATTCCTTCGTCCCAACCCAGGCGCCGCGGGCGCGAGCGCCTTCCAGGGTCCAGTCATGGCGCCCATAGAGATTGGTGAAGATGCGATCCTTGTCAGCGAGCATGATCAGCTTTCCGCTTCAACAGATAAGTGAACCAGGCGGCAATCCCGATCGCCGCCCCTGCCACCGAAGCCACGACGCTCGGCAGCGCAATATTGGTGGCCATTTCCATCGCAGTGACCACGGCGGTGCCAACCAGGGCCAGGATGACGCCGATGACGTAATCCAGCATGGTCAGCTTGCCGAGATCGAGCTTGCGAATGGCCATTTAGCGCGGATCCTTCCCGAAGACCCTGCGATATTCCTCGACGCCGCCCTTGGCGAGCGCCTTGGCCTGCTTGACCCAGTCGTCGCGCTCGATACGGCCCCGGAAATTGAGCACGGCATCGACGCGGGCAATATCGGCCTTCTTGAAGGCGGCGACCTGCACATAGCGGGTAATGCCCAGCGCGTTGAGCTTGCCTTCCAGCACCGGTCCCACGCCCGAGATGAGCTTGAGATCGTCGGCCGGGCCTTCGGGCCGGTCGAACAGAGGCTGGGGCGCGGCCGCGTCGCGGGTCGGCGACACTTCCTGGGCGCTGGCTTCGGGCGCCTTCACCACGGGCTTGGATTTCTTGACCTTGGCCGCGGTGCCGCCTTCGGCAGGCGCACTGGCCTTGGCCTTGCCCACGGCCTTGCCGTCATCGATGCCTTCGGCCTTCGATTCCGCGCCCACGGCGTCTTCGCGCATGGCCTTGTTGGGCTTGCCATCGGCCTTGGCGGCCGTGTCGGCAGCCTTGCGCTCGCGCTCGGCCTTGGCCTGCGACACCTTGGCGGTCTTCGGCGTACCCTTGATAGCCGGAGCGTTTTCCTCGACGACGTCGCGCGGCTTGCCGGCGGCCGTAGGGGCCGGCGCAGCAGGCGCGGCGGCCGCTGCGGGTGCAGCAGGCGGCGCCTCGGGCGCGGGGGGCGGCACGAATTTCTCGCGCGTGGCGGTCGGGGGCTCCAGCAGCGTCGTCTCGCCACCTTCGGCAGCGGAATAATGCCGCTCGATCTGCGGGCCCGGCTTGATGCTGTCGCCCTTGCCGGCCTGGAAAGCGTCGATGATTTCTTCGAGGCGCTCGGCCGTCAAATCCTCATAGGTGTCGTGGAAAATCGCCACCATGGGTGCGTTCACGCACGCGCCGGCGCATTCCACTTCTTCCCAGGACAGGGTGCCATCCGCGTTGAGATGGTGCGGTTCGGGATGGATCTTGCTCTTGCAGACCTCGATCAGCCCCTCGGCGCCCCGCAGCATGCAGGGCGTGGTGCCGCAGACCTGGACATGGGCGCGCGTACCGACCGGCTGCAACTGGAACTGGGTGTAGAAGGTCGCCACTTCCAAGACGCGGATATAGGGCATGGACAGCATTTCGGCGATCTTCTCGATCGTCGCGCGGCTGACCCAGCCATCCTGGTCCTGCGCCCGCATCAACAGCGGAATGACGGCAGATTGCTGCCGCCCAGGCGGATAGAGCCCGATGCGCTTTTCGGCCCAGGCCTGATTTTCAGCGGTGAAGGCGAAATTTGCCGGCTGAACCGACTCATCCGCAAGGCGTCGCACGCTCATCAGCGATCAACCTCTCCGAACACAATATCAATCGAACCCAGGATCGCGGTGACGTCGGCCAGCATGTGNNNGCGGCACAGGTGATCCATGGCGCTCAGATGGGCAAAGCCCGGAGCGCGGATATGGCAGCGATAGGGCTTGTTGGTGCCGTCGGACACCAGGTAGACGCCGAATTCGCCCTTGGGCGCCTCGACCGCGGCGTAGATCTCGCCGGCAGGAACCTTGTAGCCCTCGGTATAGAGCTTGAAGTGATGGATCAGCGCTTCCATCGACTGCTTCATCTCACCCCGCTTGGGCGGCACGACCTTGCCATCGGTGGAAGCCACGGGGCCCTTGCCGTCTGGCGCGTTCAGCTTGACCACGCATTGCTTCATGATCAGCGCGGCCTGGCGCATCTCTTCCATGCGGATCAGGTAGCGATCATAGCAATCGCCGTTGGAGCCGACCGGAATGTCGAAATCCATCTCGGCATAGCAATCATAGGGCTGCGCCTTGCGCAGGTCCCAGGCGGCGCCGGTGCTGCGCACCATGGTGCCCGAAAAGCCGAGACCCCAGGCTTCTTCCGACGTCACCACGCCGATATCGACATTGCGCTGCTTGAAGATGCGGTTCTCGGTCAGCAGCCGATCGAGATCGACCAGGAAATCCATGAACTCGTCGCAGAACACATCGATGTCGTCGATGAGGGCCTGCGGCAGGTCCTGGTGAACGCCACCGGGACGGAAATAGGCTGCGTGCATACGGGCGCCCGAGGCACGCTCGTAGAAGATCATCAGCTTTTCGCGCCACTCGAAGCCCCAGACCGGCGGCGTCAGCGCGCCGACGTCCATGGCCTGGGTGGTCACGTTCATCAGATGCGCCAGGATGCGGCCGATTTCGGCGTAGAGCACGCGGATCAACTGGCCACGCCGCGGCACCTCGATGTCCAGCATGCGCTCCACGGCCAGGGCGAAGGCATGCTCCTGGTTCATCGGCGCCACGTAGTCGAGGCGATCGAAATAGGGCACGGCCTGCAGATAGGTCTTGGCCTCGATCAGCTTTTCGGTGCCGCGATGCAGGAGGCCCACATGCGGGTCCACACGCTCCACGAGTTCGCCGTCCAGCTCCAGAATCAGGCGCAGCACGCCGTGGGCCGAGGGATGGACCGGGCCAAAGTTGATCGTGAAGTTGCGTACGTCGACTTCAGACATCAGTTCTTCGCCTTCTCGTCGCCGGGCAGGACGTAATCGGTGCCTTCCCAGGGCGACAGGTAATCGAACGAGCGGAATTCCTGGGTGAGCTTGACCGGCTCATAGACCACGCGCTTGCGCTCCTCGTCGTAGCGCACCTCGACGAAGCCGGTGAGCGGGAAGTCCTTGCGCAACGGATGCCCATCGAAGCCGTAGTCGGTCAGGATGCGGCGCAGGTCGGGATGGCCGGAGAACATGACGCCGTAAAGGTCATAGGTCTCGCGCTCGAACCAGTTGGCGCCCGGGAACACCTCGCAGATGGACGGCACAGGCGCTGCCTCATCCGTCTCGAGCTTGACGCGAACGCGCTGGTTCAGATGCGGGCTAAGGAAATGATAGACCACGTCGAAGCGGAATTCCCGGGCCGGATAATCGGCGCCGCAGACATCGACAAAGGCGATGAAGCGGCACTTCGGATCATCGCGCAGGAATGTCGCCACATTGACGATCGAATCGCGCTGCACATTGAGCGTGAGATCGCCGAAAGCGACCTCGAAGCTCAGGACGGCATCGCCCAGAGACGATGCGATATGTTCGCCAAGCGTCACGAGCGGGTCGACAACAACAGTTTCGTCCATGCCCCTGCCCTATCGTTCGATCGTGCCGTCGCGGCGGATCTTCTTCTGCAGCAACAGGATGCCATAGAGAAGCGCTTCGGCCGTCGGCGGGCAGCCGGGAACGTAGACGTCCACCGGCAGCACACGATCGCAACCGCGCACCACGGAATAGGAATAGTGATAATAGCCGCCGCCATTGGCGCAGGAGCCCATGGAGATGACGTAGCGCGGCTCGGGCATCTGGTCGTAGACCTTGCGCAGGGCCGGAGCCATCTTGTTGGTCAGCGTGCCGGCGACGATGAGCACGTCGGACTGGCGCGGCGAGGCGCGCGGCGCGGCGCCGAAGCGCTCCACGTCATAGCGCGGCATCGACATCTGCATCATTTCCACGGCGCAGCAGGCCAGACCCGTCTGCATCCACATCAGCGAGCCGGTGCGCGCCCAGGTGATGAGCTGGGAAACGGAGGTGACAAGAAAACCCTTGTCGGCCAGCTCGTTATTGACGCCGGCGAAGAACGGATCGTCAGCGCCATAAGGCTTGCCGGTCGCCGGATCGAGAGCGCCCGTGGGACGCGGGGTAACCAGTGTCGAACTGGACGGGCTCAATCCCATTCCAGAGCTCCCTTACGCCATTCATAGATAAAGCCGATGGTCAGCACGCCGAGGAAGACCATCATCGACCAGAAGCCGAACCAGCCCACATCGCGGAAGGCCACGGCCCAGGGGAAGAGGAAAGCCACTTCCAGGTCGAAAATGATGAAAAGGATGGCGACGAGATAGAAGCGCACATCCACTTTCATGCGCGCATCGCCAAAAGCCTCGAACCCCGCCTCGAAGGCCGAAACCTTTTCCGGATCGGGACGCTTGAGCGACACCAGGAACGGCGCCAGCAAAAGCGCGCCGCCAATCACGGCGGCAAGGGCGATGAATATGACAATGGGCAAATAATCGCTGAGCAGGTCAGTCATGCGGCAGCCTAAAGTTCAAGCGGCCAGGGCGGCCGTGATGCGCGCGGGCTGGTCTGCAATTGGGGCAAGCGAACCGACGCGCAGGTGATGCGGAACGGCTTAGACCTTCCCCCAAAACGTTTCAAGGGAAAGAAAATATGACCAAAATAATCATGTAACAGAAGGCGACTTTCCGGTCGCTTCCGCCTTCGGTGCGGCGTCCGGCAGATGGTTTTTCCGTCAAACCGGCATTTTGTGAAATGCCACCCGCCCCATGGGACACGCAGCGCGGCAGGCCGAGCCTGCCACAGATGGAATCAGCGTGGGATCGTGCGGCGGAAAAGGGCCGGCGGCCGCGACGCAGATAGCAGCCCTGCCCAGCACCTTGGACCGAGCCCTGGAACCCGGCGATTCTTTGGCCGAAAAACCAAAACGGCGGACCGATAAATCGGTCCGCCGAGTTGGGTTGCAAGAAAATGGCAACGGGGCGAAGCCGCCCCGCCACGCAAAATTCTTAGAAGTGGTAGAACACGCCGACGGTGGCCTTGGCGGATTCGAAGAACGCATCGCCGCTGGCACCCAGAACGTCGTCGCTGAAGTCGCCCTGGCCAACGAGTTCACCGCGGACGGTGATCGCATCGGTCACAGCAACTTCGACACCACCGCCGAGCTGGTAGATGCCTTCGCTGTCAACGCCGTCGCCGGTCTGGAAGCCGACACCACCCAGGGCGTAGACCATGACGTTGTCGGTCACGACAGCACCAGCGCGGAGATTGGCGAAGAATTCAGCGGTCTCGACGCCGTCGTACCACTGGTAGTCACCGGTGACTTCAACACCCAGCAGGAAGGGGTCGACCGGGATGAAGTTCACACCAGCAGCAGCACCGAGGGTGAAGGCGCCGGCATTGCCGGTACCGGTGTTGACGAGGCTACCATAGGTGTTGCCTTCACCAACCCAGGCGCCACCGATACGAGCACCGACATAGAGACCTTCCCAGTCAAAACCGGCAGGGGTGTAAACCGGCTGCGGGGTGGTCGGGATGATCAGGTCAGCAGCCTGAGCGCCACCAACCATGAGAGCCGCGGCGGAAACGCCGATGGCGAGAGAACGTACAAACATATCTTGCACTCCCAATAGAGTTAACCGTAGTCGGACGATAGATGCCTCACGGGTGAGAGACTGACAACCCCGTGAATGCTCAAATTCCGCAGCGCGGATAAGATTTAATGACCATTTTCGGGCACCTGTTGCAGGAATGCCCCGGAATTGGTTCAATTTGATACAAATGCCGCCTTGAAGGCCGGTTTTGCGCCTCCCGGCCGACGCTGCGAGAGCCTCAGGACCAGGAATTAAGGCCCGTTCTGCCATAGGATTGTCATGAATGGAACCGGCCCGCCGGTGATTCTGCGTCCCGATGGGCCCAGGTGCCATATCTTCTAGAAATGGATATTGGCGCCGAAGGTGAACTGATTCTTCGGCTCGCCGCCCGCGACTGGGAATCCGTGCAGATATTGCGCGCGCACGGACACGGAATCGGTCACTGCCAACTCCACCCCGCCGCCTGCCAGAATGTCCTCTTCGCTGGGCGGGCCGAGATCCATCCCGTAGCCACCGGCGGCATAGATCATGACGTCGTCGGTGGCGACCAGACCGGCCCGACCCAGGATTTGTCCATAGGATGTCTCGCCTGCCCCGGCATCGGTCAGGCCGTGCACGGCCACCTCGGCGCCCAGGAGGTAAAAGTCGAATTGCGCGTTCACGCCGGCATTGACGCCCGCGCCGAACTGCGTGCCGCCCGTCGCGCTGTCCTGAACGCCCGCATAGACGCCCGCGTAAAAGCCGCTCCAGTCGAAACCGGCCTGGTCATGCACCGGCAATTCCACACGGCTAGAGGTGGGCACGGTGATCATGTCCGCCGCAAGGGCCGTGGCCATGGGTGCCGCGGAGAAGACGGCCACAAGGACAATCCTGGTCATATCCATAGCTGCCTCCTGTGTTCGGCCATTGTTGAAATGGGAACGCCGGCGCTTTCCCGCCGGTTCCCATTTCGCCCGCTCAGGCCGAGGGCAGCAGCCCCACCAGAGCCGGCTCGGCGCGGAAATCATCGGGAAACAACTGCTCCAGCGCCGCGATCTTGGGCAGGTCGTGCTTTATTATATAGGGCCAGTTCGGATTCAGGGTCAGGAAGTCCTGATGGTATTGCTCGGCCGGGTAGAAGGCATCGAGCGGTTCGAGCGTGGTGACGATCGGCCCCTCGAACAGGCCGGCGCGGTCCAGTTGGGCGATGTAGGCGCGGGCGATCTCGTCCTGGGCCTGGGTGACAGGGAAGATCGTCGATCGATATTGCGTGCCGTGATCAGGCCCCTGGTAATTGAGCTGGGTCGGATTGTGGGCGACCGAGAAATAGATGTGCAGCAGGGTGCCGAAGCTGACCTCGCGCGGATCGTAAGTGATTTCAACGGCTTCGGCGTGGCCGGTATCGCCCCGCGAGGTCTGTTCATAGGTCGCGGTCTCGGCCGCGCCGCCCGAATAGCCTGATATGGCGCTCGTGACGCCCTTGACGCGCTGGAACACGCCCTGCACGCCCCAGAAACAGCCGCCGGCCAGGACGGCCTTCGCGGTTTCGCTAGTGTCGGGCGGATCGTTTTCGGGAGGCGGGATGACGACCGGCTGTTCCTGCGACCGGACCGGACGTGAGAAAAAGGGCAAGGCAATCAATGGCATGGCAGCCAGGCCGGCAAGGAATTTGCGGCGATCAGGAGAGCGAGCGGGCACGTCGACACCTCGCGAATGGACGATATCCACCGGCTTTATGGACCCGAAGGCCAGCGCGGTCACGAGGCTCACGACGAAATGAAGCCGATCCAAACCTGGACCGCTTCCAAAACGCCAATAATTTCAAGGAAATAAATGGCGCGAGAGACGGGGCTCGAACCCGCGACCTCCGGCGTGACAGGCCGGCGCTCTAACCAACTGAGCTACTCCCGCAGCGCTTGCGAACCAGTCGTTCGCGCAACGTGGGGTCCGTTTACCGACCCCCTTCGGTGAAGTCAAGCGACCTCGTCGCGTTAGCGCGACATTTTTGTGAAGCCGGGTTTCGTCTGTGGAAAACTTCTGTTCTTAGAAGAACTAACGCCGGTTTTTTGAAGCGACGCGCAAAAGGCGCACTTTTTTCGCCCGACGTCGCTCCCGGCGACAGAACGCTAGCAGACTGTGAACGCTGACAGCGATGCAGGTGAAAAATCCGCGAAGGCGGATGGTGGGCGATGACGGGCTCGAACCGCCGACATCTTCGGTGTAAACGAAGCGCTCTACCAACTGAGCTAATCGCCCGTGCCGTTCGGAAACGGAACGGCGCCCTGATTAGGGTGCCTGCCCCGGCCCGTCAACTGGCATTATAAAGCAAGACGGCTCCGGCGCGTCCTGCGCGGAGCCGATTGCCTAGGGCGGCCACGACAGGTGCGCCCTAATCCTGTGCCGCGGCATCGCCCTGCGGAAGGCCGGACCCGGCCTGTCCCACGATGCCGCCGCAGGAAACGATCTTAGTTGATCGCGTCCTTGAGACCCTTGCCGGGCTTGAACTTGGCCTGGTTCGAAGCCGGGATCTGAATCTCGGCGCCGGTGGCCGGATTGCGGCCGGTGGAAGCCTTGCGCTTGGAGACGGCAAAGGTGCCGAAACCGACCAGACGAACCTCGTCGCCGCCCTTGAGGGCTGCGGTGATGGCTTCGAACACTGCGTCAACCGCTTCGGCGGCCTGTGCCTTGGTGATCGTAGCCTTGTCGGCAACGACGCCAACCAGATCGTTTTTGTTCATAGCGTTTCCTCACAGTGAATGCCCGCCGTCTCTGGCGAACG
>Ga0065721_10004461_pt1 | contig 27204 bp, 15 predicted proteins | sample Mesricmetagenome_FD_59108 | JGI IMG/M metagenome (GOLD analysis project Ga0065721, IMG submission 59108) | Mesophilic microbial community from rice straw/compost enrichment Sample: eDNA_1 v2 (version 2) | ecosystem: Engineered > Solid waste > Grass > Composting > Bioreactor | place: USA: Davis... | reverse complement strand
GCATCATCGCGCACGTCGATCACGGCAAGACGACGCTGTCCGACCGTTTGCTCGAGCACACCAACCAGGTCGCGGCGCGCGTGCTCACCGATCAGCATCTCGACTCGATGGACCTCGAGAAGGAGCGCGGGATCACAATCAAGTCGCATCCGGTCACGATGTCTTATCCGGCCAAAGACGGCCGGGTCTACAAACTCAACCTGATGGATACGCCGGGGCACGTGGACTTCTCCTACGAAGTCTCGCGGAGTCTCGCGGCGTGCGAAGGCGCGGTGTTGCTGATCGATGCCGCGCAAGGCGTCGAGGCGCAGACGGTGGCCAACGCGCACCTCGCGTTCAGCCAGAACCTCAAGGTGATTCCGGTCATCAACAAGATCGACCTGCCGAGCGCGAACCTCGATCTCTGCCTGAAGCAGCTCGAGGACATCCTCACGATTCCCGCGGAAGAGGCGATTCTCGCGAGCGGCAAGGCCGGCATCGGCATCGAAGATATTCTCGAGGCGGTCGTGCAACGCGTGCCGCCGCCGCGTTGGGCGGATTATCCGCAGACGCGCGCGCTGGTGTTCGATTCGTTGTATGATTCGTATCGCGGCGTGATCGCCTATGTGCGCGTCTTCTCCGGCGCGATCAAGGCCGGCGAGATGATGATGCTCATGAGCAATGGGCTGAAATCCGAAGTAAAGGAAGTCGGCGTCTTCACTCCGAAGATGGAAAAGGTCGCGTCGCTCAGCACCGGCGACGTCGGCTACGTCGTTTCGACGATCAAGGACACCTCGGAAATCAAGACGGGCGACACGATCACGCTTTCGCAGAAGCCCGCGCAGGACATGTTGCCCGGTTACAAGGAAGTGCGGCCGATGGTGTTTTGCGGCCTTTATCCGGTGGAGACCTCGGATTACGAGAAACTCAAGGCGGCGCTCGGCCGGCTGCGGCTGAACGACGCGGCGTTTGTTTACTCTTCGGAAAGCTCGGTCGCGCTCGGCTTCGGCTTCCGCTGCGGCTTCCTCGGGTTGCTCCACATGGAGATCATCCAGGAGCGGGTGCGCCGCGAGCACGACGTCGACATCATCTCCACGTATCCAAGTGTCGTATACCACGTGGTGAAGCACGGGGGAGAGGTCATCGAAGTCGACAATCCGATCAATTTGCCGGACCCGGGCACGATCCTCGAGATCCGCGAGCCCACGATCAAAGCCTCGATCCATATTCCGAACGACGCGATGGGCGACATCCTCTCGCTGGTGATGGAGAAGCGCGGCACCGTCGATCACACCGACACGCTGGACGCGAACCGCGTGATGCTCACGTGCTCGCTGCCGCTCAACGAGATCCTGGTCGATTTCAACGATCGCCTGAAGAGCATCACGCACGGCTACGGCTCGATGGACTACGAGCTCGGCGAATATCGCGAAGCGGATCTGGTGAAGATGGAAATCCTCATCAACGGCGACCCGGTGGACGCGTTTGCGAGCATCGTGCATCGCGACAAGGCGGAAGGGAAGGGGCGCGAGCTCTGCGAAAAGCTCGCCGATATCATCCCGCCGCAGATGTTCAAAGTCGCGATCCAGGCCGCGATCGGCGGCAAGATCATCGCCCGCGACAACGTGAAGGAAATGCGGAAGGACGTGACGTCGAAGTGCTACGGCGGCGACATCAGCCGCAAGCGCAAGCTCCTCGACAAGCAGAAGGAGGGAAAGAAGAAGATGAAACAATTCGGTCGCGTTTCGATCCCATCCGATGCCTTCATCAAGGTCTTGAAGACCAACTAACCCCGCTTCTCCGTGTCCGCGCTTCTCGACATCATCGCCTGGCCGGTGACCGCGCCGTTCCACTGGATCGCGCGCTATTTCTCGAACGAAGAAAAGATGCGCGCCCACGCGGCGAACTGGATCGAGCTCGCCGACAAGGTCTGGCATTTTCGTCGCGACCTGCTCAGCGAAACGGAATCGAAGGAATTGCTGGGCCGGACGAGCGAACTGCGCGCGCAGCTGAAGGCGAAGGCGGACGCGGCGAAGTTGAAGCTCTCGATCGAGTCGCTCGAAGGCGTGCTGCGACGCACCGGCGGCGCGATGTATCCGAAAACCTCGCTCGTCGAGAACGTGGAATTCTTCCTCGTGGCGGCGATCGTGATCCTCGGCATCCGCACGTATTTCGTGCAGCCGTTCAAGATCCCGACGAATTCGATGTGGCCGACGTATCACGGGATGACGCCGGAGGTGTTCACGACGCCCGAAGAGGAGCCCGGCACGCTGGCGAAGGCGGGACGTTTGCTGGCCTTTGGCGCCTGGCCGCACCGCATCGACGCGCCGGCCAGCGGCGAGGTGTTGATTCCGATCAATCCGGGCGGACGCGGTTACGTGGCCTGGGATTCGGTGCCGGGACGCAGTTGGCTGATTTTTCCGACGACGTTGCGCGAATACACGCTCTTCGTGGGCGACGCGCCGGTGAAAGTGAAAGTGCCGCTCGACTTCGATTTCGACTGGGCGATCTACGACGGCTTTTTCCGCAGCGGACCGAACGATCTTTATAATGCGCGCAAGCTCGGCAACGCACTCCAGCGCGCGCTGCAGACGGGCCAATACGAAGTCCGGGAGATCAACGGCGAACGCGTGCGCTGCGTGCGAACCGGCAGGCAGGTGCGCGCGGGCGAGCGGATGTTCGCGTTCGACGAGATGACGGGCGACCAGCTCTTCGTCGACCGCGTGAGCTATCATTTCGTCCAGCCGACGGTGGGCAGCGGCTTTGTCTTTCGGACGGGCGGGATTCCTTACATCGCGAATCGCGCCGGCGACCAGTATTACATCAAGCGGCTGGTCGGCGTGCCTGGTGACACGCTGCAGATCGACCATACCACGCTTCTGCGCAACGGCGCGCCGATCGAGGGATCGGATGCGTTCGAAGCCAACGCGGAGCAACGCGGGCGCTATCCCGGCTATCAAGCGGGCGGATTGCTCGCGCCCGGTGAAACCGTGACCGTCGGTCCCGATGAATTTTTCGCCCTGGGCGACAACTCGCCGAACAGCGAGGACGGCCGCGTGTGGGGTTTCGTGCCCGAGAAGGACGTCATCGGCCGGCCGTTGATGATCTATTATCCGTTCACGCGACGCTGGGGGCCGGCGAAGTAGGGCATCCGGCCTCGCGACCGAGCGACTATTTCCCGGGGCATAGTCGGCGCTATTGCGCCTGAGGCGTTGAGCCCGGCGGCGGCTTCATGTTCGCTACATGAATGTTACCCGTTGGTTGTCGGTTTGTCCTCACGCTGTTTCTGGCTGTTTCCGCGGCGGCGGCTTCGTTCGCGCAAGAGCGATCGGCGGCGGCGTTGAAGCTGTGGTATCAGCGTCCGGCCGGGCAGTGGATCGAGGCGTTGCCCGTCGGCAACGGGCGGTTGGGCGCGATGGTGTTCGGCGGCGTCGAACAAGAGCGGATTCAGCTCAACGAGGACACGCTGTGGGCGGGCGGACCTTACAATCCGGCGAATCCGGAGGCGCGTGAGGCGCTGCCGGAAATCCGGCGCCTGCTGGCGGCGGGCGAGTATCGCGCGGCGCAGGAGTTGGTGGATGGGAAATTCATGTCCCGGCCGCTGCAGCAGATGCCGTATCAGACAATTGGAGACGTGCTGATCACGATGCCCGGCGGCGACTACGCGCACGAATACCGGCGCGAACTCGACTTGGATACGGCGGTGGCGCGAACGGAGTTTCGGATCGGTTCGGTGCAACACGTTCGAGAGGTTTTTGCGAGTCCCGCGGATCAGACGATTCTGATGCGCCTCTCGGCGCGGGATCTGGCGAATCCGGAACGTCGGCCGAGCCTGTCGTTCACGGTGGGTTTCCATTCTCCGCAGCGTGCGGAGGTGCGGGCGGAGGGAAATGCCTTGGTGCTGTCGGGCGTGAACGGCGACGCGCGCGGCATTCAAGGCGCGCTGAAGTTCGAGGCGCAGTTGCGTGTATCCGTGGATCGAGGACAGGTCGAAGCCTCCGCCCAGCAGCTCCACGTGAACGGGGCTTCCCAAGTCACGATCGCAATCGTCGCGGCGACGAGCCATGTCCGCTACGACGACACCTCGGGCAATCCGGCGTCGCGCAACGAGCGCACGTTGAACGCGCTCGAAGAGCGTTCGTTTGAAGAGCTGCGGGAGCGGCACGTGGCGGCGCACCAGGCGCTGTTTCGACGGGTGAGCATCGATTTGGGCGGCAGCGCGGACGCGGAGTCGTTGCCGACGGACGAGCGGATTCGGCGGGCGACGACCCGCGACGATCCGTGGCTGGCGGCGCTTTATTTCCAGTATGGCCGTTATCTGCTGATCAGTTCCTCCCGTCCGGGCACCCAGCCGGCCAATTTGCAGGGTATTTGGAACGACAGCATGCGTCCGCCGTGGGACAGCAAATACACGATCAACATCAACACGCAGATGAACTACTGGCCGGCGGAGAGCACGAACCTGGCGGAATGTGCGGAGCCGTTGTTGTCACTCGTGAAGGATTTGTCGGAAACCGGCGCGCGACTCGCGCGCGAACACTACGGCGCGCGCGGCTGGGTGGCGCATCACAACACCGATCTGTGGCGCGCGACGGGACCGATCGACGGTGCGTTTTGGGGCATGTGGCCGACCGGTGGCGCGTGGCTGTGCGTGCAGCTGTGGGATCATTATCGCTACACGCGCGACCGCGCGTTTCTCGCGGAAGCCTATCCGCTGATGCGGGGCGCGGCGGAATTTTTTCTGGATACGTTGGTCGAGGAGCCGACGCGGGGATGGCTCGTGACGAGTCCGTCCAACTCGCCGGAAAACGCGCATCGGCCGGGCGTATCCATCGCTTCAGGACCGACGATGGACAATGCGATCCTGCGCGATCTGTTCGAGGCGTCCGTGATCGCGGGGCGGATCCTCGGCGAGGATGAGGACTTTGCGGACCGGATTCGCGCGGCGCGCGATCGGCTGCCGCCTTATCAGATCGGTGCGCAAGGGCAGTTGCAGGAATGGCTGGAAGACTGGGATGCGGCTGCGCCGGAGCAGGACCATCGGCATGTGTCGCATTTGTATGGGTTGCATCCGAGCAATCAGATCACGTTGCGTGGAACGCCGGAGCTGGCGGCGGCGGTGAAGCAGAGTCTCGAAACGCGCGGCGATCTTTCGACGGGGTGGGCGATCGCATGGCGTTTGAACCTCTGGGCGCGGCTGCACGATGCGGAAAGGGCGCACCAGATTCTCCGCGCACTGCTCAGTCCGGAGCGCACGTATCCAAATCTCTTTGACGCGCACCCGCCGTTCCAGATCGACGGCAATTTCGGCGGCACGGCGGCCATCGCGGAGATGCTCCTGCAATCGCATGTGCCGTGGGCGCCGAACGGCGAGGTCGGGATTCCGGAGCCGAGCTGCGAGATCGAGTTGCTTCCGGCGCTGCCGAAAGCCTGGCCAAGCGGAAGCGTGAAGGGCTTGCGGGCGCGCGGCGGCTTCGAGGTGGATATCGCGTGGAATGACGGACAACTGGTGCGCGCGACGTTGCGAGCGATCACAGGCGGAAACGCGCAGCTGCGTTATGGCGAGGTCACAAAGCCGATGGTGTTGCAGGCGGGAGAAAGCGTCGAATGGGACGGGAAGCCTTGATCCCCGCACCGCTGCGCGCGTCACGGGCTGGGGCTGTAGTCGGCGCCGAGCGACGCGGCGAGTTGGGCCGTCGCGGAGTCGGGAAACGAGACGCCGTAGCCCTTCGCGAGCGTGCTTAGTCGGTAGGCTTGCAGCGGTGTGAGTTCGTAGAGCGAGTCGGGCGTTGCGTCGGCGAGGCACGCGGTGATTTCAGCGCGAGCGAGGTCGTGACGCCGGCCGAGCGCGAGCACGATCGCGCGTTGCACACGGCGGTCCCAGTCGGGCGGAATTCGGCCTGCGGCGACGTCCGCTGCGAGGCGCGAGATCTCGCGCTCGAAGTCCGTGGATTGCTTCGCGTGCGCGTAGACGATTGCGCGCGCGACGGCGGCGTTGGGATCGTCGGGGAAGGATTGCGCGAGCACCTGAGCGGCGAGTCCGGCAGGTTCCGGTCGTTCCACTTCGACGAAGTATTCCGCGAGCCGGCTTAAGGAAAGCGCTTCGTCCTGCGGGAAGACGACCTTGAGCACCGGGAGTTGTTGATCGATGAAGCCGTTGATCTGCGGCAGGTGATAAGGAATGGCGCGAAGATAGGGTGGAAGCACCCAGTGCTGGAGTCGCCAGTAGAAGGTGTCGCGACCTTCGGCTTGCGGTGCGCGCACCAGCAACGGCAGCACCGGATCCCATGATGGAAGGACCAGGTGGGAGATTCCGAGCCCCTGCAGAACGGCTTCCGCCTCGGTCGACTCCGGTGCGCTCAAGACGCGCGCCGCGGCGATCTGGCCCGTGTAGGTTTCCCACGCGGTGGACATGAGAACGCGGCGGTTGCCGTGGAAAACGATGGAGTCCGAGAATTCGGGCGGGGCGAGCGCCACGGTTTCGGGCCTGCGGGCATGCGCCGCCAACCAATGTGAGAAACGGCGATGGACGAGCGCCTCCAGATCCGCGACGCGCGCCGGCGTTTTTTCGGAAGGTCGGAGCAACGACGGCGGCAGCGTTCCCTTCCACGCCGGCAGAGTGCCCAGAAACACCACCGAAATCGTCAGGAGCGTGTGCCGAAGTCCCGCGGACATGCGCGCGGCCAGAAACGAGCCGAGAGGCAGAACCAGCAGCGCGGCGACCGGGAGCCAGCGAATCCGAAACAGCGCAAACACCAGCACGGCCACGAAAACGCCGGTCGCCATCGGCAAAGCGGAGCGGAGGTGTTCAGGCATCTCGTGGCGCCGACTCCAGCCCCACGCGAGCAGCGCCGCGGCGATCAACAACGGGATCGCGATCAATGCGACTTCGCCCGCCGATCCGCGGCCGATCCAGTCGACGACGTTGCTCAACACCAGTGTCTCGTCGAGAGATGTGAGCCGACTCATCGCCGCACTCGGGAACAGCCATCCTTTGTAGCCCGAACCGAGCTGCACATACACGAGAGGCGCGATGAGCAGGACGGCGGCGGCGAGTCCGGCGAAGAGACGTTTGCGGGATGCCGCCATCGATATCCGCTCGCGTTGCCAACTGTGCAGCGCGACTCCGAGTCCCAACCAGGCCAGCGAATACAACGGATGCACGTAGCGGAGCTCGCCTGCCGCCGGCGACCAGGGGCCTTGGTCAATGAGCCAAGCGGAGGCGGTGAGGACGGATCCCCCCAACGCCCACTTCAGCGCCGAGCCGACCGGACGGTCGAGAGCACGACCGCAGCATGCCGCCGTGAAGCACACGAGCACCGTCGGAAAACCGATGGTGGGCTCGAGCCAGAGCGAGAGGCTCGTGGCCAGCGCCGAACCGACGCTCAGCCCGACCGTGTTGCCGTGTCCTCGGGTGGGCGGAATCTGAACCGCGATCGCGTAGCAGGCGAAGAGCAGCGACCACGTCGTGGTCGTCAACATCCCGGGCAGAAACTGGCCTGCCACCGGAGGGAAGCAGGCGAAGAAAACACCGGCGATCGCCGCCGGACCCAAACCGTAACGCCGCCCCATGAAAACCACGACCGCGACGAAGGCGATCAGTTGGGAAAACACCGGCTCCCATAACGCGACCTGTTCGACGGCGATGCCGAGCGGCGTCGAGGCGACGTGGTGCAGAGTCCACGCGAGGCCCGCCAACCAGACGACATAGATGCGAGGGGCCAGCAGCGGGCGTCCGTCGGGAGCGTTGTCGTTTTCGTAATGGCGTAGCGCGGGGAATCCTTCGGCGAGAAAATCCTGCGTCAGCGCGATCCAACGGTAGGTCGCGCCGCGTTCGTGGGTGCCGAGAAAATGGCGAAGTTCGCTGGCGTAGCCGGTCTTTGACCAAGCGAGTGTTTCAGGTGGCGGACTGCCTTGGCGGGACAACTGTTCAGCCCAGCGAATATGAGCGGTGTCCGACCAGATCATCAGGACCAGCGCGAAGGCGAGGGCGAGCCCTGCAAGCCAGACCGGCCAACGAGGAAGCGTGATCATCGGGCGGCAGCGGGTTTCGAGTCCGCAGTCGGGTGAATGGTCCAGGACCCGTGCTCCGGAACATCCGCATGAAGGGAACGCGTTCCGTCGGGCCAGGTGACTTCCACCTGCACGATCCGGCGCGACGCGGAGTGGGCGGCGAAGAGCACGGGCGCGGATTGGGAAAGCCAGCCGCCGTCGTATCCAATATCGTGATATGTATGGGAACCGTCCGAATAGACGAGCCGCAGTCGGGCTCCGAGCGCGTCAGGATTCAGGCGCGGGCCGGCGAGTTTTATCTTCAGCCAACGCGCGTCCGCCACCTGGTTCGCGAGAAACTCGCTCTCGCCGCCGTGCCGCGTGAGAAAAAGGTCCGGCCGACCGTCGTTGTCGGGATCGACCACCACCAAGGCGCGGCCGTTGCCCGTCACATGAATGCCAGATTCCGTCGGCGCGAGCACGTCGAACGACCCGTTGGCCGTTCCCTTGAGGAAAACGCCGACGCCGCCGTGGAAACGTGGGGCGGCAATGTCGGTGTTTTGAACCGCAGCAAGGTCGACGAGACCGTCGCCATCGAAATCCGTCGCCACGATTCCCAGCAGCGGAGCCATTTGCGCGGCGGGCGGGAATGGTTCGAAGCGGTAGGTGCCGTCCGGCCGGCTGAGAAAGACGCCGGAAGAGAAGTTGTCCGCTTCGTATCGGGTCGCCGCATCGACGGCGTCTTTCCCGAGCACCTGCACGAGATTCGCCCGGGCGAAGTCGTCGTTCTTCGGAAATCGTCGGAGCACGGCGGGCAGACGGCCGCCGAGATCGGCTCGGGCCCGCAACGGATAGAGCGTGTCGCCATCGTAAACGGCTTCGACGATCAGCTTGGTGCCGTTGCCGGCGAAATCGCCGTAAAGCAGGGTCGCGGGGTGTTGAGGCGAAGCCCGGTAGGTCGTGTTGAGGCCAAGGTTTCCGACGGCGAAATCCGGAAAACCGTCGCCGTTGAAGTCGGCGCTCGCGATGCCGTTCCACCAACCGCGGCCGCCCGAGGCGAAGCCGGCCTGCTGCGTGTGGTCTGAGAACCGGCCGTTTCCCTCGTTGCGGAAATAACGCACGTAGCCCCATTCCAACGCCACGACGAGATCGGGAAGACCGTCGCGGTCCACGTCGCGGAACACCGCGCTTTTCACCAGACCGGCCTCGGCGAGCTGTGGTGACGTCGGCGTGATGTCGACAAAGCGACCGTCGTCGTTGCGCAGGACAACGCTGTAGGGTGTTTCCGGATACCGGCCGGGCACGGACCTTCCGCCGAGAAAGAGATCGAGATCGCCGTCGCCATCGATGTCGGCGAGCGCGGCCGCACCGACATTGAGCGAAAGCGAAGGCAGACGGTCCGTGGCGGTGAAACGGCCGGAGCCATCATTCGCGTAGAGAACCGGCTGGAACGAAGCCGGCCAAGCGGTCGCCTGGGCGCTGGCTTTCGTGATCAACAGGTCGCGCGTGCCGTTGCCGTCGACGTCGAAAAAGAGCGCGGGGCCGTCCTCGATCTTGTCCGACGGAAGGCCGCTGGGCGCGGCGACGAAGCGTCCGTCTCGCCAGCGCAACAAACGAGAAGGCGAACCGGTCGTGGCGGACAGGAAGAAATCGTCATGGCCGTCGGCATCGATATCGGCGACGGCAAGAGCGGGACCCTGACGATCGGTGCGAAACGGGATGAACGCCTGCTCTTTTTCGGCGAGCGCGGGGCGCGAGTCGTCTTTGACGTTCAGGCCGAGCTCACTCGAACGGGTTTGGAAGAGGGGAGCGACGGAATCGGGTTCGGGCGGCGGGGAGGTCTCCGTTTCGGTGATCACGTAGGCGAAATCGGCCTCGAGATCGGTGACCACCTGGCGGGTGCCGGAGGGCCAGTCGATGACGAGCCGTTTTAGTTTTTCGTCCGGCCCCAGACCGAAGTGGGCGACCAACTCGCTGCCGGCGGCATAGCCGCGCGCGACGGTGATCGCCTGCGCCTGCCGGCCGATCGATTGGCTCTCGGCGCGCAGGACGGCCCCCACACCGAAACGGTTCGAGCGTGTGCCGCGGAGGCGGATCTGCACGCGGTGGCGGCCGGATACGTCGTTGCGGAAGACGCTCACGCCGCCGTTGTAGTTCACGTAGACGAGATCCAAGTCGCCGTCGTTATCGAGGTCGGCGGTGGCGGCGCCGAAGGCCACGCCGACTTCTCCGAGGCCCCAGCGATCGGTGACGGGCTCGAACCCGGTGCCGCCGAGATTGCGGAACGCGAGGTTGGCCTCGGCCAGGACGGGCGAGTTTTTCATCACCGCGATCCGCTGCGTGTCGGAAAGTGCGCGCATCATCTGCGCGAGGAGATCGGTGTTGTTCGGTTCGCGGACCATGCCGTTCGTCACGTGGAGGTCGGCCCAGCCGTCGTTGTCGAAATCCTCGAATCGCACCGACCAGGTCCAGTCCGTCGCGTCGATGCCGGCCCAGCAGGCCGCCTCGGCGAAAGCGCCGCGCCCGGTGTTGAGCAGCAGAGCGTTTCGCATGTATTGCGGCGCGGTTTTTTCCTGGGTGGCCATGAGCACGACGTCGTCCTTCGAGGCGGCGAGTCCGCGGCGGTTTTTCTCGCGCGTGGTCGTGGCCATGTCGGCGACGAAAAGATCGAGCTGGCCGTCGTTGTTGATGTCGGCGACATCCGCGCCCATGGAGGAGAACGGCGTGTGGGGCGCGACGGTGTCGATCACGTCGGTGAAGGTGCCGTCGCCATTATTTCGATACAGCCGGTCGGGGCCGGAAAAATCGTTGGCGACGTGCAGGTCAGGCCAGCCGTCGGCGTCGAAATCGATCCAGGTGGCGGAGTGTCCGAACGTGCCGCCGGAAATGCCGGCGGATTCGGTGACCTCGACGAAGCGGCCGTTGCCGAGATTACGGAACAGGCGATCGGGGCGTCCGGAAGGCTCGGTGCCGTCGACCTGGTTGGTGACGATGAACACGTCGAGCCAGCCATCGCGGTCGTAGTCCGCAAAAGCGCCGACGACGCTTCCATCGACCAAGGCGAGGCCGCGCGCTTCGGCTTCCTCGGAGAAGGTGCCGTTTCGCTGATTGATATAGAGGAGGTTGGGGGCGTTGTTGCGGCAGACGTAGAGGTCGAGCCACCCGTCGTTGTTGACGTCGGCGAAAACGGCGCCCTGTCGCCACACGACCTCGGCTTCCGAAGAGACGATGCCGCGCAGCCAGCGCAGCGCGGAGCCTTCTTCGGCGAGGCCGGCCGCTTCGGTGACGTCGGCGAACTTCCAGTTGCCGAGGTTGCGGTAGAGGCGTCCCGGTTTGGTTTTCGTGCTGACGTAGAGATCGACCCGCCCGTCGTTGTCGAAGTCGCCCGCGGCGACGCCCGAGCCGAGGCCGCCGCCCATGAACTCGCGGTAGCGCGCACCCCACATGCGGGGATCGTCGTAGTGGTTTTGCGCAGTGATGCCGCTGACGGAAGCCGGCACGGGCGTGAACAAGGTCGGGCCCGGAGCGCCGGTGGAGGCGGCGAAGGGATGCCGGGCCACCGCGGACGCTTCGGCGGCGAAGACGTTCGCGGAGGTCGCGAGAAGAAAGAAGGCGAGGCGCGCTGCGCGGGCGGGTCGAACCGATGCGAAGGTGATGCGGGGCGCAGGATGGAAGAGGGGAAGAAGCACGGATTCGCGAGGGGCAGGGTGGGCGGCCGCGGGTGGCTTCGTCAGCGGCGGGCAAGGCCAACGGATGACGACGCACGCGAGACTCAGCGCAAACGGACAATGGTTATACGCATGACTATTTCTCAAGTAATAGATTCGTGCCGCAAGCGGGGTGAGCGGCGGAAAACGAGAGGTATTTTGCCGCAAACGGTCCGTTGTGACGCGCCCGTTGAGGCGGTATTGTGCGGGCAACGCGGTGACCGCCGATCCGGCGTGTCCACCGACAGATCGTGTTGCCCCCACCCAACGCAGGTTCCGGCGTGTTTTTCGTTTTCGAGCGCGAGCTCGGAGACGACGCGTTGTCGTGCCCGCGCGACGCCCGAAACGATTCGATTTTTCGATTCGGCGGGACATCGGGAGGCGCGCGACTTGTTCGGCGGACAGGACGGAGCGGTGGGTTTCGCGCAACCAAAACACCATCATGCCCAAGACAAGACCCTGCCTAAACCCCCGTGCCGCGCTCACTGCGGCGATCCTGCTGGCGCCACCCTTTGCGTGGGCCCAACGAGCCAGCAGCACGACCGCCGACGAACTCAACGAAGAACCTGTTCAACTCTCGCCCTTCGAGGTTCGCGCATCGGAAGAGAGTGGTTATACCACCGCCACCACGCTGGCGGGAACGCGGCTCAGCACCGAGCTGAGGGACTTGGGGACGTCGCTCTCGATTTATAATCAGACCTTCCTCAACGACATTGGCGCGACGAGCAACGAAACGCTGCTCAGTTATACGTTGAGCACGGAGACGGGCGGCATCTACGGAAACTACTCCGGCACGGGCGGCGGCACTTCGCCCAATCTCAACGCCAGCCTCAATCCGTCGTCCAACAACCGCGTGCGCGGCCTGGTCTCGGCGGACAACACGCGCGACCTGTATCTCAGCAGCATTCCTTGGGAGGGATACAACATCGAGGCCGTGGACCTTCAGCGCGGGCCGAACGCGATTCTCTTCGGCCAGGGCAGCCCGGGCGGCGTCATCAACACGCGCACGAAGCAGGCGACTTATCGCAACACGAACGAAGTCTCCGTTCGCTTCGATGAATTCGGCAGCGCTCGCGCGACCGTCGATTTCAACCGCGTCCTCCTGCCCGACGAGCTCGCGCTCCGCTTCGCGGCGGTCGCCAACACGACCAAGTTCCAACAGAAGGAGGCCTTCGAAGACTTCCACCGCGAGTGGCTGGCGCTGCGTTACGAGCCGAAGTTCCTGAAACGCGGAAACGCGCGCACGATCATCAAGATCGATGCCGAAATCGGCGACGGCGACAGCAACCGGCCGCGCACGACTCCGCCCGTCGATCGGATCACGCCCTGGTTCACCCAACTGAACCAGAAGCTCTACAACGTGGCCTGGATGAACGAAGGCACCTGGAACATTCCGGGCCGCGGCGATGCGGTTGAATCCAATACTGACCTCGGGCCCAATCCGAACTTCCAGCCGTGGGTGGCGACGAATTTCGGCAGCAATTTCTACACGGGCACGCTCGTGACCTTCCTGCCGGGATCCTCCACGCCCGCCCTCGCGATGGGCGTGAATCCGATCACGTATACCGGCATCAACAGTCTCGGCGCGCGTGACGGCACGATCGGCGGCCTGGCGCCTTCACAGCCGCGGGGCATCCGCACGTATCGTGACTGGGCGGTGGCGACGAACCAGCCGTTCTCGAGCCTGGCGAAGAACACCCACATCATTGATCCGAACATCTTCGATTTCTACAATCACATGATCGACGGTGATATCAAACGGGAGTGGTTCAACTTCCACACCTACGACGCGTCGCTGAGCCAGACCTTCCTCAACGACAAGATCGGTTTCGACGTCGGGTATCACAACGAGGAATACACGAGCGGCGGCTACAACCCCGTGGCGCAGGAACTTCACATCGACTACAACGAGGTGATGCCCGACGGCACGAACACGCCGACCAGCTGGTATCTCGATGGCACGCGCAATCCCGGCGCCGGACGGCCGTTCGTCCAAGTTGGAAACGGCAGCAACGATAACACGACCGAGCGCTCCAGTCTCCGCGCCACGGCCTTCGTCTCCCATGACTTCTCCAGCGGCCGGAAGGAAAACTGGATCACCCGCACCCTCGGCATGCACACGGTGACCGCGATGACTTCCCGCGACACCTACAAGCGGTTCAGCCGCAGCTGGCAAAACTTTGCCTACACCGGGGATTACTACAATCACCCGATGTTCCAGCTCACGAAGGACACGAATTCGCGCAACTGGCCCGATTTCTACCCGACCCGGGTGGTGTATCTCGGCGACAGCCTCGTCGGCAAGAGTCTCGGGCAAAACCTGGGGCTTCGTGCGCCCGGCGGAGACCCGGTGCTCGGCGACACGCTGGCGCTGCGCTATTTCGATCCCACCTGGGCTCCGCCCGCCGGTGTGAACCCGGGCGATCCTTGGTTGAACGGCGTCACTTATTATCCCGGCGTCGGCGACGCCGCGGCGTCCACCCAATCCGAGAACCCCGCGAACTACGTCGGCTGGGGCACCCGCGACGTCGCTTTGATGCATGCATCGAACGACCTGAATCGCGACCTCCTGACGATGACGCGCAACTGGGACAATCGTGAAAACGACGCCTACGCGTTCGTGTGGCAGGCGAAGTTGCTGGACAACGCGATCGTCGCGACCGGAGGCATCCGTCACGACAAGGTGATGAACACCACCACGGATTGGCAGCTGCAGAATTCGCCCAACCGCGGCAGCAGCGATCCGGCGCTCGTGGTTCCGACGATCACGGAGCTCGGTCCCATCGAGCGCGATTCGAAGAGTTGGGGCGTCGTCGTGCACTTCGGCCAGTTACCCTATCTCTCGGATCTGATGGCGCGTTCGCCGATTGAAATCAGCGCCTCCTACAATCGCTCGGCGAACTTCCAAACCGGGCAGATCTTCCGCGACTACTGGGGCGAGCAGCTGCCGTTGCCGGAAGGCAAGACGGAGGACATCGGCGTCGTGCTCGCGACGCGCGACGGCAGGTATTCGCTGAAGGTGAACAAATTCGAGTCGAGCGTCAGCAACAACGTCTCGACCGGCCTGCAGTTCTGGAACTACGGCAACAACGTCGGCATCTATGCGCAGTCGTGGTCGCAGTTTAAATACAACCACGAGGTGAAGAACAACCCGGCGAGTCCGCGATTCGGCAACAACGTCATCAGCGACCTGCCGGTGCCGACGCCGGAAGCTCCGAACCAGAAATGGACCGTGGACTACCAGCCGTTGAACGGACAGACCCTCGAGCAGGCGCAGGCGCAGGAAATCGCCGTCATCGCGGCGTGGGATGCCTGGCTGCAGGAAATGGCGCCTTTGCCTCAGCTGATGGGCCAGGCGTGGGGTTTCAATTGGGCGGACGACCTCACGGAATCTCCCGTGCCGGAGTTCCGTTTCACCAGCGATCTCGTCGCGAAAGGTTACGAGATCGAGTTGAACGCGCAGATCACCGACAGCTGGCGCTTCACGCTGAACGCGTCGCGCATCACCTCGGTCGTGGATAATCTGGGCAAGAGTCCTGCGCCCGGTGGCGAGATGACGATGATCGACTACCTCCTCGATTTCGATCGTCGCCTCAACGAGACGGTCATGGGCGACCTCCGCATCTGGGGTGGTGGATCGAGCTCGAACGCGCGTGAAAACTGGAACAGCTACGCCAACGGCGACCTCAAGGCGCGGCTGGCGGAGCAGGGCACCGTGGTGCCGGAGAATCGTTTGTGGCACTGGAACGCCATCACGAATTACGACTTCCGCGAGGGCCGCCTCCGGGGCTGGAACATCGGTGGCGCCGCCCGTTATCATTCCGCCGCGACGCTCGCCTACAAGCCCGTCCAAAATCCCGGATACATCAGTTACGACCTCAATTCGCCCTACCGCGACGACGACGAGTTGGTCTTCGACGCCTGGATAGGATACCGACGAAAAATCCTAAGCGAGAAGGTCGATTGGCGAATTCAGCTGAACGTCGCGAATATCGGCGTCGGGAACGAGCTGGTGCCCGTCACCGTGCAACCCGACGGCACGCCCGCGCTCTACCGAATACGCGCCGCGCAACGCTTCTTTGTCACGAGCACGTTCTCGTTCTAGTCAAAGTGGAAACCGGTGGCCTCCAGCAATGGAGGCCACCTTTTTTGTGCCCCTTGCGCCACGAAAGCAGACGCAAGCGGCCTGCAGCGCCCACAAGGCCGGCGACGAACAGGAGCAGATCGATTTTCTCCAACCGGGCGCATCCAGCGAAAAGGAGCCCGCATCGTTTTCCCGGAATGGCTCCGGGAAATTCAAAACCAGAACCGCTAGTAGCTAAAATATGAATACATCGATCAAACGTCTGATTATCGCCACGGGACTGAGCATCGCATTGGCCGGTGCCGTCCAAGCCGGCAGCGCAAACTACAACAAGACCGTCTCGAACGGGCAGTCGTGGTCGGGATCGTGGCAGCTCACGGTGCCGTCGGGCGCGTCGTTCCAGACGACGGTCAATGCATGGGGTGGATCCGGAGGGCAGGTGCACGTCGGCAATCTCACCGCCGGCACGACGGTGTATATGCTTTATTTCAGCAGTTCCAACAGCGTCTCCGGATCGGATGGCCCTGGCACTTACCAGGTTTCCTACCTGCTTGGGTCGACTTCCGGCGGAAGCGCATCCGCCAGCACCACCGTGACGTGGTAAACCGAGCAGCGAACAGAGAAGGCGCCGCGGTTTCGCGGCGCCCCTTCAACCGCGCGGGAAACTACAGTGTTGCGAGTGCGACGAAGCTGGCGACGAAAACGCCAATCAGCGGAGGCTAGTCGATATCGATGATCCCGCGTTTGACCGCGGTGACCAGCGCTTGCGTGCGGTCGGACACGCCGAGCTTGGAGAAAATGTTCGCCACGTGAATCTTCACGGTGCCGACGACGAGGCCGAGTTGCGCGGCGATTTCCTTGTTGCTTAGCCCCTTCGCTAGGAGCTGAAGCACCTCCATCTCGCGGGGAGACAAGTGCGCGATCCAGTCCGCTCGCCGATCCGCGAGGCGATTTGCGGGGGAATATACTGTTCGCCGCGATGAACCGTCCGGATCGCGTCGAGCAGCCGGTCGAGCGCCATTTCCTTCACGACGATGCCGGAGGCGCCGGCCCGGATCGCCTGATAGACCTCCTCGCCGCGCGCGTAGTTGCTGTAGATGAGCACGCGGGCCGCCCCGAATTCCTGGCGCAGCGCGCGCACCGTATCCACTCCGGTCATACCATGCATGCGCAAGTCGAGCACGACGAGGTCGGGGCGAAGGCGACGATAGGCTTCGATCGCTTCCTGTCCGTCTTCGACGTCCGCGACCACCTCCATGTCGGGCGCGTCGCTGATCGCCGTCATCAAACCCATCCGGATGGCCATGTGATCATCGGCCAGCAGAATGCGGATCTTAGTCGAGGTCGGTTCTTTCTGCATGGTTGAGGGCAAGGAGGTGGGTCGGGCGCGGCACGACGATGCGAATGGACGTGCCGTGCGAAGGTGCGCTTTCGATCGTCAGGCTGCCGCCGAGTTTTTTCACGCGGTTGCGAATTCCGCGCAGGCCGAGGTGACCGGCCCTGCCTTCCAACACGGCCGGCGGGGCGAAGCCGATGCCGTCGTCGGACACCGTCAGCGACACCGCGTCCGTCTGATAATCGAGATGCATCGTGACGTTGCGCGCCTGCGCGTGGCGGAGAGCGTTGGTGGTGGTTTCCTGCGCGATGCGCAACAGATTGTGATTGATGGCGCGGCCGAGCGGAATCGGTTCGCCGGAAACGGTCACCTCGATGTGGACGGCGCCGGAATCCACGAACGAGGTGAGATTGCGCAACGCCTCCGCCAGATCGCTGCCCTCGAGCAGGGGCGACTCCATGTCCCAGACGGCGTGTTGCACCTCCTGTCGCGCGTAGGAAACCATGTTGCGGACCACGTTGAGCCGGGAGCGAAGGTCGCCGCCGACGGCGGAAAGCTTGAGCGTGGTGTCGAGCTGGAGAATCGCGCCCGTGAGTCCCTGTTGCACGCTGTCGTGAATCTCGCTGGCGAGGCGGTCGCGTTCCGCGAGCGTGGCCGCGTTGCGGGTTTCCTCGTTCAACCTCGCCATGGTGTCTTCGAGCTGGCGCGTGCGTTCCTGCACGAGTCGTTCCAGCGCGCGATTGCGGCGTCGCTCGATGTAGCTCGACCAGCGCACCACGCCGAACAACGCCCCCACGATCAAGCCGGCGAAAAGCGCGTAGGCCGGCCAGGTGCGATACCACGGCGGAAGAATTTCGAACGGCACGATGGCGACGGCCATGCCGGCGTGACGCGCTCCCGAGAGACGAACGCGCAAGGTGTAGCGGCCTTCATCCAGGCCGCGAAAGCTCACCTGCGAACCGGCCATCGGCGTCCAGGGATCGAGATTCGTCAGCTGATATTCGTAGGCGGGCGCACGGCGCCCCGCATCGGTGCCCGCAAAAAACTGGAACGTGAGGCTGTTGCGTTCGAACGGCAGCCGGACCTCTCCGGTGCCCTGGGGCGCGTCCGTGAGCAGCTCGTTGCCGCGGGAGTCGACGAGCGAAACGAGGATGGGAACCGAGGAGGGTGGGGGCTCCGCCGCCCATCGATGCTCCACGTGGTAGAGCGACTGGCTCGCGATGATCCAGACATCGTTGCCGGGCAGAACCTGGAGAGCGGGATAACGGTCGTTGATCAGGTCGAAACTGCTCGCGTCGATTTCGTAGTCGGACCCCCTTGGCATGAACCGCACCACGCCGTCGTCGTGCGTTGCCCAGATCGTGCCGGATTCATCCTTTTCGAGGCGCGCAATCCAATAAGGCGAACGTTCGAGCAGACGTTCCAGTTCCGGCGCTTCGCACCAGGCGCCGAGGTTTTCGTCGAAGAAGCGCCGCTCGCCGAATTCCGCGCTGAGCACGACGATTCCGTCCGCCGCGCCAATGTTGACCCATGGCCGCGAGGTCCATTCCGCGTTCGGCACGACGTCGAACTTCAGCTGATTGTCGTGCACCCACAATCGTCCGACCTGGCCCGCCATTTCGATCCAGACGGAGTCGCCCACGCGATGCACGACCGAGGGATAGGTGACGCCGCGAGTGCGAGCGACCGATTCGATCCACTGACCATCGCGCCACTCGAGCAGCGCGATCTCCGAACGCCCGATCGCGTAGCAGCGATCGCGTCCCGTCAACACGAGGTGCGCCATGTCCTTGACCTCGGCGATGGGACGAAGGGTGCCGTCGGTCTGCATCGCGTAGACAAGATCGACTCCGCTGACGAGCAGGTGCGGCCCCCGTGCGGCCAGCGCCCAGGCGCCGCGCTCCGGTTGAAACGGATGCAGTTCGAATCGCGTGGGCGAGCCCGGCGAACCGTGCAGCGCTCGATACAACTTGCCGTCGGACGCGACAAAAACGCGATCGCGCCAGCGTTCGACAATCGGCCAGCCGAGCGTGAGGCCGAGTCGCTGGCCGAAGGCGCTGAGCGCGCTGCTGTAGAGCAGTTTTTCGATTCCGTCCTCCGCGGCGATCCACAGCACACCGCGCTCGCGGCTCGCGATGGCGGTGATCCGATGATATTCGGGCGAAGTGAGCGCCAGCAGGAGCTCGCCTGTTCCAGAGAAGAGAAAAAGTCCCTTGCCGGTCACGGCCACCGCGGTGCGCCCGTCCACGAGGCGGTGAAGCACGGACACACGTTCGCCCGCGCCGCCGCCCGCTTGTGGTCCCCACGGCATCGGCTGGGGCTGCCAGGGGAGCAGTTGTCGGCCGTCGAACACGACGAGCCGCTGGTCGAGCAGCGAGAGAAGCGAGCGGTTTTCGTCGAGCGACGTGGCCAGTTCGACCACAACCGTGTCGAGGTCGGTGGCCGGAGCCGTTTGCAACTGGCGTGCGTCGATGTCGACGTAAACGAGTCGCTGGTTGAACGCGGAAACATAGACCCTGTTTCCGACGCGGAACGCACGCGAAATCCGGGAGTGCTCGTAGAGCTGCGTTTCCTTTCGCGCGAAATCCCAGAACGCGATCCCGTTTGGACTCACGAAATAGACGCCGTCGTCGGTTGCGATCAGATCGGAAAACGAGGCGGAGCGAATCCATTCGGGGGGATCGGGGGGCACGAGCGGGACCGCGTGGAGGAGTCCGTCGGATTGCGTTTCCGCCAAACCCCACGATGTCCGGCCGCCGTAATACATCCGGCCGTCCGGCGCCGAAACGACGTTCGACATCGCGGTCCGATCAGCGCCGCGTTCAGCGATATTGGACCACACCGTGTCGTTGAGAACCGCGTAGACGCCATCGTGGATGACGGCGATCCGCCCGAAACGATCGAAGTCCAGTCGCGCGCCCCGCGGGCCATAGCCGATGTCCTCGAGCGAGTAGCGGCGCGTGAAAGGCAGGCCGCGGACGTCCGACCGCTCGGCCCCGAAGAGCGCGGGCAACAGGAGCGCGAGCAGGCATGCGACCCGCACAAGCGCGCGGACGTGGAGCATCGTCTCACGCAGGCGGACGCGCGCGTCCCAATGAAAAATCGATGCGTTCGAGCGGGGCATTCCGGGGCGGTGTGGCGCGGCGGAACGTGAACTCGGCCGCCGCGGCGGGTAAAGTTCATTCGGCGGCTCGCGCCAAAATCGAGTAGGGGAATCTCCGGTCCTATTACCCGAGTTATAGTTCAGCCTAGGGCCAATGCTCCGTTGCGAGCCGGGAGCGAGCCGCCGACTAATTCGCGCGCCTTCGCGGAGGACGACTCCACGAATCCGCGTTTCCCCTTTCCCCCCAAAAAAATGCGCGTGCCGCCACGACTCACGCATCCCCCGATGCCGCTGCGCACCGTATCCTTGTCCAGGATACGGCGGCCGCGCGGTCGGAGACCGTTGACGCGATGACTCGTATTTCCAACGGCTGCGCGCGGCGGGTGGCGGTGATGGCGTTCGGAGTGCCGGATGCGGCGCTGCGCGGCATCGCACGATTCGCGCAGGAGCACGACTGGCATGTGTCCACCGACGTAACCCGGATCGGCGCGCTGCCCAGCGGATGGCGTTGCGACGGAGTGCTCGTCGCGCTGCCGCAACCGCCTGAGTTTCTGACGCAGCTTGATGAACTCGGAGTGCCGTGCGTCGCGTTCTCTGATGCGGGCGAGTCGATTGCGCCACCGTTGATCGCGCCGGACGAAGACGAGATCGGACGGCTCGCCGCGGATCACCTGATCGAGCGTTCGCATCGGCGTTTCGCCTACGCGCCGTTCGTCGAAAATGCCGCGGACAGCAGGCGCCTCGCCGCCTTCCAGGCGAGACTCGCGGAGCACGGCTGCAGCTGCCGGCTTCTTCCCGCGATGTATACGCGCCGCGACGATTGCTGGCACGAGAATGGCGCGGAACGTCGGCGCGCGATGGTGGGGGCGTTGCGGCAGATGCCCGGCCCCGTGGCGGTGTTTGCGTTCAACGACTGTGTTGCCGCCGACGTGGCGGACGCGTGTCGCGACGCCGGGTTGTCGATTCCCGAAGAAGTCGCGGTGCTCGGCGTCGGCGATTCGATTTTTTGCAACACGTCCTTCGTGCCGCTCTCGAGCGTCGACCTCGACTTGGAGGAAATCGGATCTCGCGCCTCGGCCTTGCTCGAGGAGCGGATGAACTGGCGTGCCTTCCGCGCCGGCCGTGGTGCGCGTCCGGCCGAAGGGCGTGGTCACGCGGGTCAGCACGGATGTGATCGCCGTTTCCGACGCCCGGGTGGCGCGCGCTCTGCGTTACATCGCCGAGCACTATCCCGATGCGGGGTTGAGCGTCGAAGTCGTCGCTCGCGCCGTGGGAATGTCGCGGCGCAACCTGGAGCGAAGTTTTCGGCACGAGACGGGGCGAACGATCCACGAGCATATCATCAACGTGCGGATGCGCGAGGCGTCGCGGCTGCTGGCGGCTTCTCCGCGGACGCGAACCTCGGACATCGCGGCGCTGGTCGGACTCGCGGAAGAGCGCACGTTCTTCCGGGTGTTTCGCCGCCATTTCGGCATGAGCCCGAAGGCTCATCGGATGTGGACCACGCAATCCCGCCCCGGCTCGGGAAAACCAGGTCCGCGACTCCGGCCGTTGGTGTCCGAAAACCTCGCGCCGCATCCGCTGACGCCGGGGGCCGATTTCAGCGCCGCCTGACCGCCGCGAAACATGGCGGCGCAATCCCGATTCTTTCTGATGAAATATCGCAATGCCCTCGTCGTTCTGATCGCGGCCCTCTTCGCGAGCAGTCCACTCCCAGCCCTGTCTCCGCGCGTGGTGGCGTTCGACTGGCTCGAATACACCGGCAACGATCCGCTGCCCGCGACGGAACTCGGACGCGATGAATTTCGAAATCCCATCCTCACGGGCTTCTATCCCGATCCGAGCATCACGCAGGTGGGGGAGGACTATTACCTCATCAATTCCACCTTCGCGTATTTTCCGGGCATTCCGATTTTCCACAGCCGGGATCTGGTGAACTGGAAACAGATCGGCCACGTGATCGACCGGCCGCAGCAGTTGCCCTACGACAAAGTCGGCGTGTCGCGCGCGATCTTCGCGCCGGCGATCAGTCATCACAACGGTGTGTTCTACGTCGTGTGCACGATGATCGATGCGGGTGGAAATTTCGTCATGACCGCCACCAATCCGGCGGGACCGTGGTCCGATCCGACATGGCTCGATTTCGAAGGCATCGATCCGTCGCTGTTCTTCGATGACGACGGCCGCGCCTGGATGCTCAACAACGGCGCGCCGATCGGCACGCCGCTCTACGACGGGCATCGCGCGATTTGGATTCAGGAGTTCGATCCCGGCGCGCGACGCATGATCGGCCCGCGCAAGCTCCTCGTGAACGGCGGCGTCGACATCACCACGAAGCCGGTTTGGATCGAGGGCCCGCACATCTACAAGAAGGACGGCTGGTATTATCTCTGTTGCGCGGAAGGCGGCACGAGTGTGAATCACACGCAGGTGATTTTCCGCAGCCGCGCCGTGGACGGGCCCTACACGCCCTGGGAGGAGAATCCGATCATCACGCAGAAAGGACTCGATGCGAACGTGCCATTCCCGGTCACCTCGACCGGGCACGCCGATCTCGTGATCGGACCCGACAAGAACTGGTGGGCGGTTTTTCTCGCCGTGCGTCCCTTCGACGGCCGCCATTCGCCGATGGGACGCGAAACCTTCCTTCTGCCCGTCGACTGGCCGGAGGGCGGCTGGCCGCGGATCTTGGAACGCGGTAAGCGCGTGCCGCTGGTCGCGAAGACTCCCGCCGGCGCCACGGTCAAGCCAGGCCCGGTTCCGCTCAACGGCAACTTCACCTGGCGCGACGAATTTGACCAAGCCTCGCTCGCGATGCCCTGGATCATGTTGCGCGCGCCACGTGAAAACTGGTGGACGCTCCGCGACGGAAAACTCGTGCTCGAGGCGCGAAGCGAAACGCTTTCCGGCAACGGCAATCCCAGCTTCCTCGCGCGCCGCGTGCAGCATGCGAACTACACCGCGACCACGTCGCTCGACGTTCCCACGGCGACGGATGTCTCGGCGGGACTCACGGTGTTTCAAGGCGAGCGCTTTCATTACTTCTTCGCGGCGAAACGCGACGGCAGCGATGTCGTGCTCTACCTCGAAAAACTCGCGCGCAACGCGCCCGAAACGATCGGCTCCGTGAAGCTTTCCGGAACGACGAAGAACCTGCAGCTCCGCGTCGAAGCGAAGGGCGCCACGTGCTCGTTCAGCTATTCGACGGACGGGCGGGATTGGAAAACGCTCGTCGCTGATGCCGACGCGACGTTGCTCACCACGGAAGTGGCGGGCGGGTTTGTCGGCGCCACCGTCGGCGTGCACGCGCGAATCGATCGCAAGGAGAGCTCCGCCGCCACGAAGGTCCGTGCCGACGGCAAGCACACCTTCGTCATCGTTCACGGCGCGTGGGCCGGCGGCTGGGAGCACAAGCAGCTCGCGCAAGCCTTGCAGGCCGACGGCCACACGGTGCATCGCGTGACGCTGACAGGGCAGGGGGATCGCGTGCACCTCGCCACGCCTGAAATCGATCTGAAGACGCACATTCAGGATGTCGTGAATTTCATCGAGTGGGAAGACCTGCGCGACGTCGTGCTCGTCGGTCACAGCTACGGCGGCATGGTGATCACGGGCGTGGCGGATCGCGTTCACGAGCGCTTGAACCACGTCGTCTACCTCGACGCGTTTCTTCCGGAAAACGGCGAAAGCGCGCAGACGGCAATGGGCGAAGGGCGTCCGCCACGTCGCGCGGTGAATGGTTTCTTTCCGATTGGCAATCAGTCCGGCCGGCCGGTGCCGCATGTCGTGCCGCAGCCGGAGAAAACCTTCACGCAAGCGATCGCGCTCGAAAATCAAGAGGCGGCGCGTCGGGTCCCCACGACTTACATTCTCACGGTCGACAAGGGAAAATCGGCGGAGCAGGACGGTTTTTTCCGCTTCTACGAACGCGCGAAAACGCGCGGCTGGACGGCGCAGATCATGGAAGGCGATCACGTGGTGCACCTCACCCAGACGACGGAGCTCGCGCGGCGCCTGGCGGACGCTCCTGCGTTACGGTGAAGCAGCGGCTTGTTTGCCGAGGGGCGGAGCAGCTGAAACAACGTTCAGCCCCTTTGGACGGATCGCTTCCGCGAATCCGGCCCGTTCGAGCGCAACCCCTCGTTCATTGGTTTGTTTCATCGCCCCTCCATGACCACATCCACAGCACTCAGGAAACTGATCAAAACCGCTGCCGTCGCCTCGCTGTTTTCGTTCGCGGCGCCGACCTTCGCGCAGGACGGAACGATCTACCCGCTTGACGCACCGCCCGAGCCCAACGCCATTCCGCTCGGCACCGGCGGCGTCGAAAATCAGCCAGCCGAGGAAAGCTGGTTTCGCCAGTGGGGCGAGCCGATGGTGCGCAACGTCTCGACCGCCACGCTCACGCCTTTCCTCCCTGATCCCGCCAAGGCCAACGGCACCGCGGTGATCGTGGCGCCCGGCGGCGGCTTTCGCTGGCTGTCGATCAACAACGAAGGATGGAAAATTGCCAAGGCGCTCAACGAGCGCGGCATCGCCGCCTTCGTGCTTAAATACCGCCTCAACCCGACTCCGCCCACGCTCGAAGGCCTGCGCGAGTCGATGAACCGCACATTCGCCGCCGTAACCCCGCCGGCTGGGGGTGAGAATGCGCCGCCGACGCCGCCTCGTCCGCCGCGCTTCGATCTTACGAACCAGCTCGCCGACGCCGAAGCCGCCTACGCGCTGATCCTGAAGAACGCGGAGAAGTGGGGCGTCGACACTGATCGCATCGGCATGGTCGGCTTTTCGGCGGGCGCCGGCTTNACGATGCACTGCACGCTCAATTCGAAGACGATGAAGCTCGCCTTCATCGCGCCGATCTACGGCGGCATGGGGCCGGTCGAAGTGCCGGAGAACGCGCCACCGCTGTTCGTGGCGATCGCGGCGGATGACTTTCTTTTCAACGGCCAGTTCGGCCTGATCAAGTCGTGGTATGACGCCAAAAAGCCGGTGGAATTCCACCTCTACCAGGATGGCGGCCACGGCTTCGGCATGGGCTATCCCGGTCACCCGACCTACTACTGGTTCGAACCCTTTACGCACTGGCTCGACCACAACGGTTTCCTGAAGCCGAAAGCGGCGAAGTGATTTTGTTGTGCAATCCCCGGCGGCGCATCCGTGCGGCCGACGGGGTTTTGCTGTTGTCCGATTTGGTCGCGGAACCGTTCCGCAACTTTCACCCCAACTACGCGCCATGCTCGGCGTGTTCCCCGCCTTTAAACTTAACCCCCAACTGCTCACCCCGTGAAAAAACTGAGCATTTTCGTTTCCTCTCTCCTCCTGGCGGGCTCAACCGTCGGAACCCTTCTCGCCGTGCAGCCGGCGCTGATCAAAGTCGACCTCGATCGCACCATCAGCGAGATCGATCCGAACATCTACGGAAGCTTTCTCGAGCCGCTCAGCCGCGGCGACGACAGCCGCTTCCGCGTCGTCTACGGCCCGCTCTACGATCCGGATTCTCCGCACTCCGACGAAAACGGTTTCCGCAAAGAATACCTTCAACAGGTGAAAGACCTTAAGGTGACCGCGGTTCGCTGGCCCGGCGGCAATTTCGTCTCGGGCTACAACTGGAAAGATGGCATCGGTTCGAAAGACCGGCGGCCCGTGACCCTGGACCTTTCGCGCACGCGGAAGGAGACGAACCAGATGGGCACGGATGAATACGCGCATTTCTGCAATCTCGTCGGCGCGGCCAATTTCATCTGCATCAACGCCGGCACCGGCACGATCGAAGATGCCGCGAACTGGGTCGAATACTGCAACGCGCCGGTGGGCACCCACTACGCCGATCTCCGCGCGAAGCACGGCCGCGTCGAGCCCTACAACGTGAAATACTGGGCGCTCGGCAACGAGCCCGACGGCCCCTGGCAGCTCGGCTACAAGAACAAGGAGGACTACACGAAGTTCGCGATCGAGGCCGCGAAGATGATGCGCGCCGTTGACGAGAACATCCTGTTGGTCGCCGCCGGCTCCTCGAATTATCCCCTGGTCACGAAACGCTACGACCCGAAGGACGGCTGGACGGATTGGAACGACTACGTGCTCGATCAGATGGCCGGTTACATCGACTACATCTCGCTTCACCGCTACGTTTTCCAGGTGCTGCGCGCGATCGAGCAGCCGACGTTTGCCGACGAGATGTCGGTGGGCATGGAGATCGATCTCATCATCGAAGTCGTCCGCGGCCAGATTCAAAAGGCCATGATCAAATCCGAAACGGATCGGCCCATTTTCATCTCCTTCGACGAATACGGCGCGCGCAGCAACACCCTCGCCGGTCCCTTGCTGCTTGCCCAGCACCTCAATTCGTTCATCCGCCACGCCGACATCGTGAAGATGGCGAATCTGACGTTTCTCACCGCCCTCGTCGGCATCACGCCCGAAGGCGATTACAAGACGTCGCTCTACTATCCGTTCTATCTCTACTCGCACAACTGCCGCGGCACGTCGCTCGACGTCTTCACGCGTGTCGATCGTTACAGCAACGAGGTGTTCAAGGATATCCCGTATCTCGACGTCACCGCGGTGTTGAGCGAGTCCGGCGACAAGGTCGTGGTGAACGTCGTGAACCGCAGCGACACCGACGCCATTCCGGCCGACATCGAGCTGCAATCCGGCGCTTACATCGGCGAGGCGCGCGTGCATCTCATCCACGCCGATTCGATCGAAGTCACGAATACCGCCACTGAAGAGAAGGTCCGCATCGCGACCAGCGATCTGACGTTCACCGGCAACCGGATCAACCACACCTTCCCGGCGCATTCGTTCACGCAGCTCGAGATTCCGCTGAAGAAGTAGATCGAGATTTTGGTTTATCGAACCAGAGGCACGGAGCAGCGGTGTTAGCGAACAAGGACAAAGTGAGGGTCGGCGATGAGCCGATTGAGGACGTGGAGCATTTTGCGCATGACGGCGATGAGGGCGATCATCTTGGGTTTGCCAGCGGCCAGAAGCCGCGCGT
>Ga0065721_10049796_pt1 | contig 27207 bp, 19 predicted proteins | sample Mesricmetagenome_FD_59108 | JGI IMG/M metagenome (GOLD analysis project Ga0065721, IMG submission 59108) | Mesophilic microbial community from rice straw/compost enrichment Sample: eDNA_1 v2 (version 2) | ecosystem: Engineered > Solid waste > Grass > Composting > Bioreactor | place: USA: Davis... | reverse complement strand
GGCCGGGGCAACGGCGGCGGCCGCGGCGGCTGGTAAGCCTCCGGTCGAATCCTCAGCCATCTCAGGACCGGGCCTCCTTCATCGGAGGCCCGGTTTTTTGTTGGCTCGTGCCACCGTTGCTAGGCTGTGTCGGTATAGAACTGCGTCGCGGCTTGGACGGGCCGCGAAGACGGGGGCATACCGACCGTGGACCGATGCATGACCAGGCGGGCGTTCACGCTCATCGAGCTGCTGGTGGTGATCGCGATCATCTCGCTCCTTATCAGCATCCTCATGCCCTCTCTGGGCAAGGCCCGAGAGGCCGCGCGGCAGATCAAGGACGCTTCCAACATCCGCAGCACCCTGCAGGGGATGGTCATGTGGGCGGGCAACCACGACGACACCTATCCCCTGCCCAGCCTGGTGGACCGCGCCGATCAGACGATCGCCGTCGGGTCGCAGTCACCTCTGGTGAAGGACAACACCGGCAACATCTTCTCGCTGCTGATCTACAACGGGTTCATCTTCCCGGAGCTGGCGATCTGCCCCGCGGAGGTGAACCCGCGCATCGTGAAGGACGAGGGGTACGAGTACAGCTTCCCCATCCGCGCGGAGAACCCCACCGCGGCGCTCTTCGACCCAGGCTTCGGGGCTTATCCCGGAGAAACAGGCACGGGCGTTCCCGCGGCGGGGCGGCGGTACAGCGGGAACGTTGGCTACGTGAGCTACGCCCACACTCCTCCCTTTGGCGAGCGGGCGCAAATGTGGAAGTCAACGTTTGACCCCAGGCAGGCGACCCTGGGCAACCGTGGCCCCGCCTACGACGGCACCCCGGGGGCGTGGCGGCTGCGCCTCGGCCCATCGGGGGTGGACAGCAACAGGCTCCGGATCTTCGGCGGGCCGCGGACGTGGGAGGGGAACCTCGGCTACAACGACACCCACGTCGCCTTCACCAACGAGCCCGACCCCTCGGGCATGCCCATCACGTACCTCAATCCCATCAACGGTGCGCGCACCCACGGCGACAATGCCTTCGTCAACGAGGATCGCGTGACGGGGGCTCCTCTGGGCGACCAGTTCGCCGACCAGGGATTCAACTCCTACCTGCAGCTCTATGGGGATGTCTTCGTCGTCCCCTCGGGCGTCGCGATCACGCCCTATATCGACTGATCGGCTTATTCGAGCGGGAGGGCCGCCCCGCCCGGCCCCCTGGGGGCGGGGTGCAGCAGCCACTTCAGCTCGGGCAGGCGCATCGCCGCGGAGAAGAGGGCATATGACCCCGCGCCGGCGACGAGGAGTGCTGCGAGACGCAGCGCGTTGTCCGTCCAATCCGTCGTCGGTGTCCAGGCGCGGGCTGTGAAGAAGACTACAGCGCCCATCAGGGCGCTGGCGAGGATCGTGCGGCCCAGGCCGACGCAGGTTGCGCCGTCGAGCGGTCGGACGTTGAGCACGCGCCCGCAGAGGAGCATCAGAATCGCGCACTGGAGCGTGGCGGAGATCGCCGTGGACCAGGCGAGCCCCGCCTCTCGCAGCGGCCAGATGAGCGTGCAGTTGAGGGCGAAGTTGAGCACCACCGCGCCCACGGCGAGCTTCATCGGCGTGACCGTGTCGCCCTTGGCGTAGAAGGCGCGGGTGAGGACGTGGTTGAGCGAGTAGGCCCAGATCGCGGGGGCGAAGCCCGCCAGCACCGCCGCGGCGCGGGCGATGGAGGCTTCGTCGAAGCCGTGCTCGCCGCCCCCGTAGATGAGGCGCAGCACCTCAGCGCGCACGAGGAAGAGCCCGACGCTCGCGGGCAGGCCGATGTAGAGCGAGAGCCGCAGGCCGCGGCGCAGGTGCTGCAAGAAGGCGGGCGGGTCGTCGCCGGCGCGGGAAAGCAGCGGAAAGACGGCGGTCGCCACCGCGATCCCGAAGACCCCCAGCGGGAACTGATAGAGCGTCTGCGAATAGCGCAGCAGGGCGTTGGACTGCTCGTCGAGCGACAGCGTGAAGCCCAGCAGCGTGGGGCCGACCCACACGGGCCACATCGCGAAGAGCATGTCGAGGAAGCTGTTGAGCTGAAGGGTCCCCAGCCCGAGCACCGCGGGGATGAAGCGGGAGAGGACGGTGCGGGCGTGTGCGCGGGCGTCGTGCCAGATTCTCGTCCAGCGCACCATCCCTCGGAGTGCGTGCAGGGACCAGAGGATCTGCACGATCGTCGCCGCGACCGCCGCGGAGCCCACGATGTACGCCGCGGGGGTGGAGGAGTACCAGCCGAGGAAGAAGCCGATTCCCGCGGCGATCTGGAAAAGGTTGAGGATGATCGGGGCCGCGGCGGGGGGGCCGAAGCGTCCGTGCGCCTGGAGCATTCCGCCGAGAATCGCCGTGATGCACACCGCGGGCATCATGGGCAACATCAGCATCATCAGGCGGAAGGACAGAGCCCGGTCCGAATCCGCGGGCGCGGCGAGCAGGAGGATCAGCAGCACCGCCTCGATGAGGAGCGTGAGCGAGCCCGTCGCGAGCGTCAGCGCCCAGAGCGTGATGGAGGCGAGCTGGCCGGCGAGGGCGGGGTCGTCGCGCTTCAGGAGCGTGTACTGAGGAAGAAAAGCGGCGGAGAGCGCCCCTTCGCCGAAGAGTCTGCGGAAGAAGTTGGGAAAGGTGTACGCCGCCTGGAAGGCCGAGCCCAGGAGTCCCGCGCCGAACATGCGAGCGGTGAGGACGTCCCGCGCCAGCCCCGCGAAGCGTGAAAGTAGCGTCAGGCCGGAGACAATGCGGACGGCTGCGGAAAGGGGCGCGGCCTCGCGTGCCTCGTCGCACCCCTCGCCCGCGGTTGATGACGGGGGAGCGGGCGGAGGCGGAGGAGGTGACGGGGGAGTGGTGTGCGTGGCCGCGTCCATGAGCCGGTGGGGACTCTATCGGATGAGCAGCAGCCAGTGGAGCGCAAGAATGGGCAGGAGAATCACCACCGCCCAGGCGAGGTATCCGAAGAAGGAGGGCATCTTGACCCCCGCGGATTCGGCTATGGCGCGGACCATGAAGTTGGGCCCGTTGCCGATGTAGGTCATCGCACCGAAGAAGACCGCGCCGGTGGAGATGGCGATGAGGTTCGCCCGCCCCGCGGTGGTGTCGAGGTACGCCCGAATCGTCTCGGGGGAGATGGCCTCAGGGGCGATGGCGATCTGGAGGAAGTTGAGATACGTCGGGGCGTTGTCGAGCACCGCCGAGAGGAAGCCCGTGCCCCAGTAGAAGGAGGTGGCCGAGGTCAGGCCGAGGGAGGGGCCGTGTGCGGAGAGGTACCCCAGCGCCGGGATCATCGTCAGGAAGATGCCGATGAAGAGCAGGCCCACTTCCTTGACGGGCTCGAAGGTGAACTCGTTCTGGCTCAGGATCTGCCTGGGGGCGGTGAGATAGGCCCCCACGGCGACGAGAATCTGGAAGGTCGCTCCCACTGGCACGCCGTGGATGTGGAACATCGCCTCAAGGATCGGGTCGATGAAGACCCCGGCGACCATGAGCACCAGACACACCAGGCCGGTAGCCCCCTGGATGGAGACGCGGGCCCGCTCCGCGGGCGGTGTGGCGGAGCGTCGCGCGAAGGCCAGGTCCATCACGAAGAAGCACGCCAGCAGCAGGCCGACGGTGAGCAGCCAGTCCTGCCAGAGCACCTTGAGCGTCCAGAAGAAGGGCACTCCTTTGAGGAAGCCCAGGTACAGCGGCGGGTCGCCGATGGGCGTGAGGCTGCCGCCGCAGTTGCTCACGATGAAGATGAACATCACGATGTGCAGCGGGCGGAGGCGACCCTCGTTCAGGCGCATGAAGGGGCGGATGAGCAGCACCGAAGCGCCGGTGGTGCCGACGATGTTGGCGAGCACCGCGCCGAAGGCGAGCAGCAGGGTGTTAACGATGGGCGTGGCCCTCCCGCTGGTCTTGATGAGAATGCCCCCGGAGACGACGTACAGCCCGCCGACCAGCGCGATGAAGGAGTAGTACTCAACGAGCGAGTGCAGAAGCTGCGAGCGACCGTACTCGCCGAACCCGGCGAGGTAATACCCCGCGGCCATGCCGCCCAACGCAAACGCAAAGTCCGGGTAATGGCGGTGCCAGACGCGATGGCTGACGAAGGGCATCAGCGCGATCGACGCCAGCAGGGCGGCGAAGGGGACCACGAGGACGAGGGGAATGGTGGGGGCCTCCCCGGGGTTGAGCTGGGGCGTGATGAGGCGCGTCATGAACGCGCCGGCGATCAGGCCGAGCACGGCGCTGATCCCCCACAGGATCGGCCCGTGTCGCAGGCCGAGGAACATCACTTTGTCGTCGCCCTTCATGAGGCCAACAGCTTAGGAAAGAAAGACTGGAGGGGCTTGCCGAGGATCAAAAGCAGCACCACGGCCGCGCCCACGCCCAGCAGGTTGGCGCGGGCGTCCGCCCATTCGCAGCTCCGGTTGACGAACGGAATCGCCTGCAGAAGTTCGTCCACGCCGCTGTTAATCGCCGCGATGACGCCGCTGATGAGGATGTTGCGCGGAGAGAGTGGACGCCCGAACCACCCGCACAGGCACGCCAGAATCGTCCAGAGGCCGAAGGCCAGCACGTGGACGGTCTTGTCCGAGCCCTCGGGCCCAGGGACCGCGAGCTTGGGCCAGTGGGTCAGGACGAAGAGCGTGAGGGCGTAGACCCAGAACGCCGCGCGGCGCAGCCGTCGGGCGGAATCGGGGCTCATCCGTTGAATCCGGAGGGAACGGTCGGAGCGGGCATGACGTGGAACGCGGGCGCTTCGGCTCGCCGCGCGAGCATCTGGTCCCACTCGCGCAGGAGCTGGTCGGCGAGAGCCGCGTAGTCCTCCGCGCCGCTGGCGTTCGGGGCGTACTCGAAGATCGTCTGACCGAAGCTGGGGCACTCGGCGAGCTTGATGTTGCGCCGCACGGGCGGACGCAGCACGCGGGCGAACTTCCACGCCGTCTCCGTCGAGCGGGCCTGCTCGAAGAAGCTGTCGAGGTCGGCGACGACCTCCCGCGTGTGCGTGGAGCCGGAGTCGTGCATGCACAGGATCACGCCCGTCACGCGGAGGCGCGGGTTCACGGCCTGCCCCACGAGCGAAACCGTCTCCAGCAGCTTGCCCACGCCCTGCAGGGCGAGGAAGTGGGCCTGCATCGGGATCAGCACCTCGCGGGCGCACGCCAGGCCGTTGATGGTGAGCAGGCCCAGCGACGGCGGGCAGTCGAGCAGGATGAACTCGAAGCGGTCCCCCAGCTTCGCGAGGGCCCGCTCCAGGCGCCGCTGCTTGTCCGGCTCGTTGGCGAGCTCGCCCTCTACCGCGGCCAGGTCCGTCTCCGCGGGCAGCAGGGCCAGGTTCGGGCGCGTCTGCTGGATGGCGGAGGCGACGTCGGTCTGCTCGTCGATGAGCACGTCGTAGACGGAGCGCTCGAGGGCGTTGGGGTCCACCCCCAGGTGCAGTGTGGCGTGCGCCTGGGGGTCAAGGTCAACAACGAGGGTGGAGCGGCCGGCCCGGGCGAACGCCGCGGCAAGATTGACGGTGGTGGTGGTCTTGCCGACGCCGCCCTTCTGGTTCATCAGCGCGATGAGACGGACTGGCCTGTGAGACGGGTCGGGCATGGGCCGAGTATACGAGCAGGCGGCGGCGCCGGTCTTCAAACCGGCGGGATCAGTCTTCTATCCGGACATCGGACATGCCCCGCTCCGGGCTTTCAGGAAGCGGCCGGGGTCGTGGGCGCGGGGGTTCCCGCGGCCGGGGGCGCGCCGTTGAGAGGAGATGCCGGGGGGATGGGCGCGGGTGCGGGGGGGCTGTCCACGCCCGCGGCCTGGGCCTCGATGGCGCGGCGGCGGGCGATCTTGATCGCTGTCACGCCGATGTACGCCGCGAGCACCATGAAGATCAGGTAGATGACCCGCGCCCGCACCAGGGTGAGCCCCACCCCCAGGGCGGCGAAGACCGTCGCGATGCCATAGAGCACCAGCACGGCCCCCTTCACGCCCAGCGCACGTCGCAGCATGTGGTGGATGTGCTGGTCGTCCGCGGCGGAGATGCTCTTGCCCTCCATCTTGCGGCGGACGATGGCGAGCGTCGTGTCGAGGATCGGCAGGGCGTAGATGATGAGCCCCGCCACGACCAGGTGCGTCTGGCCGCGGTCGCCCAGCGTCAGGATGATGACGCAGGTGCAGAAGCCCAGCAGCAGCGATCCCGCGTCTCCCAGGAAAATGGTCGCAGGGTTGAAGTTGTGGGGAAGGAAGCCCAGGCACGCCCCCAGCACGGCGAGGCAGAGCACGATGCGGGAAGAGTCCCGAGGGCCGTCGTCCACCACAGCCAGGCCCAGAGCGACGATCAGCAGCCCCGCGGATGAGATGGCCGTCGTGCCCGCGAGCAGCCCGTCCAGGCCGTCGATGAGATTGGAGGCATTGCACAGGGCCAGAACGGAAAACGCGATGATCGCGGTGCCGGCCCAGTAGATCACGTCCACGGGGATGTGGTCGATGCCGCCGATGGTGACGGGCAGCGGGATTTGGAAGACGATGGTCGTGGCCTGCTCGCCGATCAGGCCGACGCTCTTGGCGAGCGGGATGAGGATGCCAGACGCGAGCTTGACGCCCACGTTGTCGTAGGCCAGTGCCGCGGCGGCGAAGAGCTGCCCGCCGACCTTCACGCGCGGGCTGATGCCCACCACGTCGTCGAGCACGCCCACGAGCATGATGACCGTGATGCCCAGAATGACGGAGATGGGCACGTGCTGGTGATAGATGCCGTCGGCGTCGAGGTGCTCCGGGCGGACCGGGTGGAAGTCCAGCAGCCACGGGAACTTCATCGCCAGGAAGCTGTAGAAGATGCCTCCGATGATGCCCGCGAAGACGGCGACGCCGCCGAGGTAGGCGATCGGGACGCTGTGAATCTTGCGCGGGTCGCTGGGGCGGTCGATGATGCCGTGGGCGACCGCGACGCGGCGCATCAGCGGGGTCGCAAAGAGCGTCAGAAGGAACGAGACGATAAGAACGCCGATGTAGCCCTCAAACACGGAAAGTCGCGTGAGCGCATGAGAAACGAGGGAGTCCGCGGCGGGTGCGGCGTCGGACTGCCCAAGGATGGCCGGGAAGGGGATCACGAAGGCTGACTCACGCGGGGTGCGAGGGAAGCGGCCACGTCACGGATGGTCTGCTCCAGCGGAATCCTGGGGGAGAATCCTACGGCCGCGCGGATGCGGTTAAGGTCGGGGCGGCGCTGCCCGAGGTCTTCAAAGCCTCGGGTGTACGCCTCGGCGTAAGGAACCATGCGCGTCGGCGAAGAAGAGCCAAGCGTGCGAACGACGCGCGAGGCAAGCTCGGCGATGGTGATGGGCTGGTCCGCCCCGACGTTGAAGACCTTGCCATAGCAGGCGGGCGTCGCGAGCATCCGCGGCAGCACCTCCACCACGTCGCGCACGTCGCAGAAGCAGCGGGACTGTGTGCCGTCGCCGTACACCTCCAGCGGGCGGCCTTCGAGGGCGGCCTGGACAAACCGCGGCAGGACCATGCCGTAGTCGCCGACCTGCCGCGGACCGACGGTGTTGAAGAAGCGTGCGACGACCACCGGCAGGCCGTGCTGGGCGTGGTAGGCCAGTGCGAGGTATTCATCGACGGCCTTGGAGCAGGCGTAGGACCACCGGGACATGGTGGTGGGGCCGTAGACCACGTCGTCTTCCTCGGAGAAGGGAGAGCGCGTGGACTTTCCGTAGACCTCGGAGCTGGAGGCGATGAGCGTCGGGACGCGGTGCCCGGCAGGCGCGTGGGTCGCGGCGAACCGCAGCAGCGCCGCGGTCTGCTCGATGTTCGTCTCGATCGAGCGGATGGGGTCCGCGATGATGAGCTTGACGCCCACCGCCGCCGCGAGGTGGTAGATCTCGTCAAAGACCTCGCCCTTTCCGAAGGCGGCGAGCGCGTCCTTGAGGTCCGCCTCGACAAAGCGCAGGCGCTCGTGCATGGCGGGCAGATTGGAGCGTCGGCCCGTGGAGAGGTTGTCCACCACGGTGACCACGTCGCCCCGTTCGAGAAGGCGCTCGACGAGGTGCGAGCCGATGAACCCGGCGCCGCCGCTGACCAGGACTCGGCGCGCGGGCCGTGCCGGTGCGCTGGCTGGGTCAGGTGCGGTCATGGGGGTCAGGCCTGCTGATACTCGTGGGCGGCGCGGATGTTGCCCTTCATGTAGCCGCCGCTGGCGGAACGGACGGCGTTGACGATAACACCCAGGAACTCTCCTCGTCCGTCGGAGAGGTCCGCCTTCACGCGGGCGACCATGCCGCGCTTCTCCGCGAGGGCGCGGACGACGAGCATCGAGGCGTCGCAGCGGTGGGCGAGGGCCACGCCGTCGCCCGCCACGATGGCCGGGGCGCAGTCGATGAGGACGAGGTCGTACATCATCCGCAGCTTGGCGAGCACCTCGCCCATGGCCTCGGTCGCGAGGCGTTCATAGACGCGGTGCTCCTTGCTGCCGGCGCTGAGCAGGTCGAGGTTCGGCGTGCTGGTGGCCTGCACGACGTCCGAAAGCTCGGCGGAACGGGTGAGCACGTCGGCCAGGCCCGGGCTCTCCTGCAGCCCCATGACGCGGTGGAGCGAAGGACGGCGGAAGTTGGCGTCCACGATGAGGACGCGCTTGTCCGCCGCGGCGAAGGCAAAGGCGAGGTTGGCCAGCACCGAGGTCGCGCCGGAGCCGGGCATGCCCGCCAGCACCAGGATGGTCTTGTGGTCGGCCTCCTGGATGCGCTTGCTGATGCTGCCGCGGATCTGGCGGAAGCTCTCGGCGACGATGCCCCGCGGCCGGTCGCGGAACGCGGTCTCGGTCGCGCCCTGACCGGAGGGGTCCTCCGCGGCGTCGGGCACCCAGCCCAGCAGCTTGGTGCGCGGGATGATCGTGATGTCCGAGGGGCCCTTGATGCGCTGATCGACGACCTCGCGCAGCAGGACGATGCCGCCCACCAGGCCCACGCAGACGATGATGCCCGCGGGGATCATGAGCTTCAGGCGCGGGAAGGACATCTCCGTCGGAGTCTTCTCCGCCTGGAGCAGAACGACGCGGTTGTAGCTGGGTGTGTTCTGAAGGCTCAGGAGGTTCTGCAGGTTGGCGGCGGTCTCCGCCTTGATGGCGAGCTGGCCCTTGATCTGGTTGTCGATGTCGGCGAGCTCCGCCTGAGTGCGGGTGATGTCGTTAAGGCGGCGTTTCAGTTCTGCCTGCTTCTCAAGGAGCTCCTGCTCCTGGGCACGAAGCTGCTCGATGCCCTTCTGGATCTTGTCGAGCTGGCCGTCGGCCATCTTGGCGAGCCGCTCGGACTTGACGCGATTGAGCTCCTGACGCGCGCCGTCGAGGTTGGCGTCGATGATGCGGAGGCTGCGGTGGTCGAGGCCGACGCCGCGGGTCAGCAGCATCTGCCGGCTCGTCTCGAGCTTGGAGATCGTGGACTGCACGTCCATGACGGCGGGGTCCCTTTCGATCTCGGCGAGCATTTCGGGGGAGTAGATGCCCGCGTTGCGGGCATTGCGCATCTGCTCGGCTTGCTTGAGGGCGGCCTGGAGCGTGGTCTGGATGTCCTGAAGATCCTCGTTGGTCTTGGCGAGCTGTGCGTTGGTGGCGCTGGCGTGCTCGCTGAGGGAGTCGAGGCCCTTTTCGCGGATCATGCTCTCACGCCGCGTGGAAAGGGTGCGGACTTCGTCGTCGATGCGGGTGATGGCCTTGCGGAGCGAATCCACGCGGTCGCCGGAGAGGCTGCTCCCCTGCTCAGACAGAACCGCGCTGTACTTATGCCGCACGAGCGAGAGGATTTCCGTCGCGTCCAGCGGGTCGCGGTCGCGGACGGAGAGCTCGATGAGGTTCGTCTGCGGCACCACGCGGGCGCCGACGATGTCCTTCAGCTCCTTGGCGATCGCGGCGTAGTCGGGCCGCGGCAGGCCTGTGGCGCGGTCCACGACCATGAACTGCTTGACCCAGTTGGGGGCCTTGCTCTGGAGCTGCTGGTCCTCCGAGACACGCCCGATCACGGTGTCGGAGGTCATGATCCGCACCTGGGTCTGCATGAAGCGGTCCATCTCCTGCGGGCTGACCGTGTTGGAGCCCTTGCCGTCTGCGCTTTCCTGCGGCGGCAGGCAGCTGAAGAGGACGATGGGCCGGTACTCAGGGGCGACGACGCGGAGGATGAAGTGAGCCCCTACTCCCAGGACGGCCCCGGCCACGGCGGAACCCACCAGCAGCCACTTGTACTTGTTCAGGAGCTTCAGGGGATCGATCGATCCGGCCTGAGCGGCCAGCGCGGGGACACCCGGCGCCGGTCGTGGGGGCGCGATTACCGGGCTGGCGTTGGCGGGGAGGGTGGTCATGCGTTCTTCCTCATCGGTCGGCGGGGCGACCCCGTACAGCCCCCTGGGCGGGGTTCGCGGATTCAATATCTGTCGGTCCGATACTCGTCCGGCTTTGGCCGGGTTCGATCACTCACGGGTTTCCGAGACGTTTCGCGACCTCCGCGAGGTCGGACTTTAGTTGGTTCGTCGTCGCGGCGGGGTTGTTTTCCGCGATCTTCTGCGCGTTATTGAGGGCGTTTCTGGCCTCTTCCGTGCGTCCCAGGGCGTGGAAGACCTCGGCCTGGTGCATGGCGATGGAGATCGCCGTGGAAGGGGACATGTCCATTGCCGCGGCTCTGGCGAGCTCGGCGGAGGCGGTTTCGGCCTTTCCGTTCAGGAGGAGGCAGAGGGCCAGGGTGTCGATGACCTCGGCGGTGGGCCGCATCCGGGCGGCCTGCTCGGCGAGCGGCAGGGCCTCTTCCGCCCTGTTGAGCCGCTTCGCGAGGGTGTAGGCGAGGTTGTTCATCACCTCCACGTCATCAGGGAACTCGGAAAGCGCGGCACGCATGGCCGTGGCGGCCTCCTCGTACCGGGCGGAGTTGTACAGGGCTCCCGTCAGAGCGCGGTGCGTGAACTGGCGCAGCGGCTTGTTCTGAGACCTGGCGAGGATGTCGCGGAGGACCTCGATCCCCTGCGGCTGAGCCTCGACGTTCTCCAGGAACAACGCGGCACGGAAGAAGGCGAGCCACTCGGTGGCGACGCCGGCGTCGGAGAGGTCCTGCAGGAAGCGGTTAAGCGACGGGCCCGCGGGGACGAAGCGGCGGGTCTCAGTGAACCAGCCGATCATGAGGCGGGGATCGTCCACCTTGAGCAGGGCGAGGGCGTCGCGTGCCGCGCGGAGCGATTCGGCCTCGCGGCGCTGAGCCATGCGCAGACGTGCCTGAGCCATAAGCAGACCGGGGTTGGTGGGAATGCGGTCCTTGAGGCCGTCGAGCACGCGTTCGGCCTGCGTCAGCGCCGGACTCGGCTTGGCGGAGAGCAGCGTGTCGAGGTACCGCTGAGCAATGCCGTCCTGCGGGTCGATTGTGTAGGCCCGCTCCATGTAGCGGATGGCCTGGTCCCAGCGGCCGGCGTTGGAGAAGATCTGCGCCACACCGACGTGAGCGGCGGCATCGCGCGGACGCTTCTCAAGCACGCGGTTGGCGACCTCGAAGGCGTCCGTGCTGCGGTTTTCGCGGAGCAGGTAGCCCACGAGACCGCCCAGCAGTTCGTTGTCGTAGGGGTTCACCTCGAGCGCCTGGCGCAGGTCGGCGATGGCCTTCTCCGACTCCTTGAGGTACTCGTGCGCGAGGGCCCGCAGACGCAGCGCCTGCCACAGCGAGGGGTTGAGCTGGATCGCCTTCGTGAAGTCCGCAATGGCGTCGCGCAGGACCACCGGGTCGGTGGAGCTTTCGACCATGGCCTGGCCGCGGCGGAAGAAGACGTTGGCGTCGTTGGGGAACTTCTGCACGGCGCGGTCGAGCAGTTCGCGCTGGCCGCGGGCGTCGCCGCGGTGTTTGCGGGCTTCCGCTGCGATGAGCATGGTGGTTGCGTCCACGTCCTGCGCAGCGAGCATCGGGTCGAGGATGGCGGAGGCTTCATCCAGGCGGCGCAGGCCGATCAGGCTCTCGGCGAGGCGCTTGCGGTAGAGCTTTTCAGGAGTGTCGGCGCCGGCGTCGATGACGCGGCGGCACGCCTGCTCGGTGTCCTCAAGACGGCCGAGGGAGAAGTAGGTGTCGGCCAGGGCGCGGTCTACGGCGGCGGTCTTGGGGTCCTGGAGCGGCCGGGCGCGGTTGAGCACCGCGATCGCGCCGTCCACGTCCTGCCGCTGAAGGAGGAACTGCGCGAAAACCATCAGGGGCTCGACCGTCGCAGTGCCCTGGGCGGCGATGTAGCTCTCAAAGACCTGCTTGGCCTTGTCGAAGTTGCGCTGCGCCCAGTGCCACGCTGCGTCCAGATTGACGGCGTCCAGGCCGTCCTGCTTGGCGCGGAGCGAGTCGATGATGGGCCGGGCGTCATCAAACTTCTTGGCGTCCATGTAGAGCGCCGCGAGCGCCACGGCGTTGTCGCGGTCGTCGGGGTTGACGCGGAAGAGCGTGGAGCGCTTCTGCACGACCATCTCGCGGTCGCCCAGGGCGGCCTCCAGGTTCATCCACGTGTGCATGAAGGTGGGGTCTGTGTTGGCGTAGGGCTCGCTGGAGCGGGCGATGGAGAGGGCCATCTCCGGGCGGCCTGACGCGATCAGGGTCGCGAGCAGGTCGTTGATGGTGGGAACGTCGTTGGGACGGAGGCGCAGAGCCTCGCGGAAGGAGTTGATGGCGTCGTTGCTGCGGCCGATGCCGTTCTGCAAGTGACCGAGGAGCCGCCAGGCCTCGGGCTGCGCCCCGCCGCGGGCGACGGCGGCCTCCATGATGCGGACGCCCTCGGCCCCGTTGCCCTTCGCGGCCTGGAGACGGGCGCGGAGCGTGTCGCCGTTGGCGCCGTCCACGTCCTCGCGCTGGCCGCGGAGAGCGAGCTCTTCCGCGAGGGTCCAGTTCTTCTCGGCGAGGGCGTTGAGGAACTGCAGCTCAATGACGCGTTTGTCGTTGGGGGCAAGGCGCACGGCCTCGGCCAGCTCCGCGGCGGCCTCGGTCTTCTTGCCGAACTCAGAGAAGACCGAGAAGCGGCTCAGGGCACGCTCCACGGGGTCGTTCTCGGTGCGCAGGTCGATCAGCTCCAGACGCGCCTTGAGCGGGTCCTGCTCGGCGATGCCGATGCGGAAGAACTTCAGATCCTGGTTGTCGGGGTTGTGGCGGAGGCCCTCATCCACCGCCGCGATCGCCCCGGCCTTGTCGTTGTTGCGGATGCAGGCCAGCGCCAAGGCGCGGTAAAGGCGAGGGTCGGTGGAGTTGAGGCGGGCGATCTCCGACCGGATGAAGTTCACGATGCGCTGGCTGGTCTGCGGGCTGTCGGCGTCGCCGGTCTTGGCGGCGTCGCGGAGCATCGTGTCGGCGTCGATGACGACCTGGACGACCGGGTCCTTCACCTTTGTGCCGAGGGTGACGCCTTCGATGAGGGCGATCTGATCGGCGATGGCCGCGTTGTTGGGCTGAAGCTGCTGCGCAAGGCGGTACAGCTCCAGCGCACGGTTGGTGTTCTTCAGGTTGTGCTCGATCTGCGCCAGGCGCAGAATGGCGACCAGGTTCGTGCTCTGAATGCGGAGAAGCTGGTTGAGGTGGTCGCGGGCGGCGCCCAGCTCGTTGCGGCGCACGGCCACTTCGGAGGCCAGCATCAGGCCGTCGGGCAAGCTGTTCTGCGTGCCCTCGTTGAACTGCTCCAGCAGGCGGTCGGCCTTGATGAGGTCGCCGGCCAGGAGCGCCAGGCGAGCGTCGGTCAGCAGCATCGCAGGCGAGGCCTCGGCGTCCTGCACCGCGGCCATCTTGTCGCGCACGGACTTGATACGCGCGATCACGGCCTCACGCTCCGCGGTCTTCTCGGCGGGCATCCCCTCCAGCGAGAGGTACATCGACTGCGTCTGCCGGAACATCGCCTCGGCTTTGCGATTGAAGAGCAGGTAGCCCTTCAGCGAGAGCGGCGGCGAGGGCATGTCGATGACCCGCTGCAGAACGGAGATGGCATCTTCGTAATCGCGCCGCTGCTCGTTGATCTCGGCCAGCACGATGAGCAGGTCCGCGTCGGAGGGATCGGCGTTGAGCATGGTCCGGACGATCCCCTCCGTGCGGGCCCAGCCCGAGGCGGGGTCGATGGACTGCTCAAGGTCCTTGATCAGCCGCACCGTCCAGAGGTTCACACGCTCGGGGTGGGCCTTGGCGAGTTCGGCCAGAGCGTCGAGACGCGGGCGGGCAGCCTCGGCGAACTCTTCGTGCATCCGCCGAAGCTCGGAGACGGGCGGACGCTCGGTGCGCATCGCGACCTCGCGGGCCAGGGCGTCGAGCTTCTGCCGGATGGTCACGGCGGCGGCGAGCACACTCTCCGGGTTCTTGGAGAGGAAGTCCGCGATGACCTGCTCGGAAGCCGCCATGTGCGTGCGGGCGGCTTCAAAGTCGTTGGCCTTCGCGGCACGTCCGGCCATCATCGCGTGCCACGTCGCGAGCCCGTTCGCAAAGTCTTCGTTCGAGGAATCCGCAGCGAAGGCCGCTTCGAGGTCGGCCTTCGCCGCGTCGATCAGTTGCTGCGAAACGTCGGGGGTGTTGACGGCGATGCGCAGGCGGGCCAGGCCGCGGACGCCCTGCATGACGAGCGAGTCCGCGGTGGGCTGGGGGTACTTCTGGAGGATCAGGTCGATGTCGGAGATGACCGCCTCATAAGCCACGCGGTGGAACGGGCTGGCCTCGACGAGTCGGCGGCGGACCTCGACGTACTCGCGTTGCGCGGCGGGATCATCGGAGACGATGGCGAGCTGCCGCATCGCGGCGGAGACGAGGTGCTGCAGAAAAGCGTCGGAGTAGGCCCGCTGGCTCTCCGGCGTGGTCTTGCGGAGCGCCTCGATCCACTTGCGGAGGAACTCGGTGTTGGTCTTTTCCTTGTTGACTGCCTTGGCGTAGATCTCCGCGGCTTCCTTGTACTGCTGCTCCGCCATCTTCTTGTCGCCCATGCGGGCGAGGTCGGCGCCGGAGTTCTTCAGCAGCGTGATGGTGGCGAGGACCAGGCCGCCGATCACCAGCAGCGAGATCGCCGAGAGCCCGACCACGAACCTGGTATTCACCTTCGAAGCCATTCCGCACTCCCTATCGGGCGCGTTGCGGACGCGCCCGCAGAATCCTTGTTACTCGGTCTTGGGCGGGTACCGTCCCTCTTCGACTTCCACCCAGTCCGGCGTGCACCGCATGATGTCGCCAAACAGCTCATCCAGCAACGACGCCGCGACCTTGGCGAGCTCTTCCTGCGATTCAACGTCGGCGCTCGCCACCTGCACCTTCAGGTAGTACGCGTACGTTGACTTCAGGTCGAAGGCGAGCAGTCGGACGTCCTCGGCGCGGGCCACGCACCCGCCGTTGGCGATGAAGAAGTAGCCGGCGTACAGGTCCTGCCCGCGTTCGTCCACGAACTTCATCGTGTGGATCTTGATGTCCTTGGGGTCGCGCGGCAGACGCTCGCGCACGCCGTCCGCGGGGCGGATCTTGAAGATCCGTCCCTTGAGGCGCTCGGGCACGTCCTCGTCCGGGATCATGCGCCCGTGATCCAGCGGCAGCGGCAGGTCCTGCGTCAGCGTGCCCAGCTGCATGCCGCCCGCGACGAAGCAGCGGTCGGCGACGTGCGGCACGGTGTCGATCATGCCGGTGTAGTACGCGCAGTGCAGGCTGACGCGCATCGCTTTGCGCCCTTCGGGGGGCGTGCGGGCCTCGTACAGCCTCGTGATGTAGTTCTTGGTGCCCAGCGTCGCCTCGACCTCGGCGCTCTCGCGATGATCGCCGGTGGTGCACACCCATGACTCGGTGCTCATGGGGATGGAGGTCAGCAGGCGGCCGTCCTTGGGGTAGATCGGGAGCTTGGTGATGGAGATCTTGTAGTAGTTGATGGCCGCGTTCATGCCCAGCGCCGCGGAGAGCAGCACGGTCAGCACGATCACGAAGGGGATGTTGAAAAAGCTACGCACGGGCGGCCCCTTCCGCGGGCCCCTCGCGGACAATCCTGTCCAGGGTCCACTGGATGCCCAGGAACATGGCAAGGCCCAATGCCAGGAGGATGGTGCCGATCAGCATGTGGGCGTCGCCCGCTGCCAGGCCGGGCTTCCACATCGAGAGCAGCCCCAGCACAGCCACGCGCAGCACGTTGTTGAGCACCGCGACCGGAACCGCCAGCAGCAGCAGCGCCGTGCGCTGCCACCACACTTTCGTCGTGAGCATCGCCACCGCGCCGGCCAGCGCCAGGAACGCAACGACCATCCGCATTCCCGAGCACGCCTCGGCGACGTTCAGGGCGCGTCCCCCGACCTCCAGCGTGTTGCCGCTGATGAAGACCATGAAGTCCCCGCCCAGGCCGCTGATCAGCCGCAGGATAAGCCACGCCCCGACCGCCGCGACCTGCTGCAGCGCGAAGGTCACCTTGATGATGACCTGCTCCGAGATCGTGACCGCGAAGACCAGGTACGCGATGGGCAGGAACAGGATGTGGAACATCCGCGGGCCCAGGAGGAACAGGCACAGGCCCGCGAGCGTCAGCACGACCGAGAACCCCATGAACATGTGGTTCGGGAAGCCGACGATGAAGAAGAAGTAGCAGACGATGCCCAGCAGCATCGGGGCCAAGCCGGGCCAGAAGGTGGTGGGAGTGATGCGGAGCAGTTCGCGCCGGTTCTGCCAGACGATCCAGAGAGAGAGGAAGGGGACGATGAAGGCATGGCCCCAGTCCTCGATCGCACTGGCGCTGTGAAGGGCCTGGCGCTTGAACCAGACGTTGAAGAGCCAGCCGAAGGCGACCGCGATCAGCGCAATCTTCACCCATGCCTGGGTGGTGAGCCCGGCGTGAGCGGTCGCTGTATTGCTGCTTTGCGTCGCCATGCAGAGTTAAGACTGTGAAGACCCTTACCCGACCCGCACGCCGGGCGCAGCCCGGGCATGGCGATGGTACGTGCCGGAGCGACCCTCTGGTTCGCACCGGACGCCCTCTACGCGACAAACCCGTGCCCCGCGGTGGGGGTATGGAGGGTGATCGGCCTATTGGCCGAAGGCATTGACCGGCGGCGGCCCGAACAGGTCGTTGCTGATGTTCCGGTCCAGTACAAACCCGAACCCGTAGCTGGCCCGGAAACCGTTGCGGATAACCGCCACGGGCAGGGCCCACCACGTCGTTCCCACGTTGATCACGTCGTTGGGCTTGATCCAGACGTCGGGCTGGGTCCGCTTTCCGATGGCTTTACCGTCGAGGAGGATCGTCGCCTCGCGGTTATGTCCCACGATGCGGGTCAGCTCCGTCCGCTCGGGGATGGCGAGGTTATCGAATCCGCCCGCACCGGCCACGGCACGCATGAGCGTGACCCCGCCGGTCGTCGGGAGCTGGTACACGCCCGGGCGGGCGACCTGGCCGGTCACGTAGTACAGCCCCGCCGGGGGCGCGGGAACGCGGATCACGTCCCCGGGCCGGATGACGATGTTCACGGACTGCTTGCCCGCGAGCAGGTCCCGCATCGGGATGCGAATGACGCGCTGGGTGATGAGGTTTTGTCCCTCCGCGGAAGGCGTGGAGGGCTGGCGTGCCGTCCGCGTGGATTGCACCCACTTGCCGTTGACGAAGATCCACGAGCCCGGCTCGCTCTCGGGCTGAGAGACTTCCTCCACTGGCCGGCTCTGAGGCTGCGGCTGATTCTCGGGCAAGTCCACGATCGGCGCGGGCTGCTCGGGCTGACGAGCCGGCGCAGGCTCGCTGGGCATGGGCACGGCGGGCGGCGGCGGCTCGGTCGGCTGCGGCTGGGCCCCGGAGGGCGGAGGCGCGATCTGGTCGATCACGTCCAGCAGGTTGGAGCCATCCTCCTGCTTGCCGGATTCGGGCGCGGCAGGGGTGGGCAGGCGGCCGGTCACGTCGTCGGTGAGCGGCACCTGCCGGATGACGTAGATCTCCTGCACGTTCTCGTCGAAGCGGCCGCCCGCGGTGATGGCTTCGAGCAGGCGGTAGTCGGCCCGCGGGATGAAGTAGGGGCCGGGCGACTGAACGTCGCCGATGATGTTGTACGTCTGCTGACGCTGGCCGCGGGCGACCACGGAGGCCAGCGGCTCGGCCACCAGGCGCTTCATGGCGTTGCGCACGGTCTCGGTGGCCTCTTCGGTGGTGAGCCCGGTGACGGTGAGCCGGCCGAGCTGGGGCAGCTCGATGTCGCCGCGGGGGTCAACGATGATGTCGTACCGTTCGGGCTGGCCCATCTCGATGAGGTCGTAGATGGTGACCTCAAGCTGGTCGCCGGGGCCGATGCGGTAGGCCTGCGGGATGGGGAGCAGGTCCGCGGGGACGGGGTCGGTCGTTTCGACCATGTCGCCCAGGTCATCCTCGATGCTGGCGATGCGATCGAGGATGGGCATGACGGTGGGGGTGGGATCCCACCGGCCCACCACGCTGGGGTCCATGAAGGAATCAGCACACCCGCCGAGCCCGACGGAAGCTACCGCCAGTCCAGCCGCGGCACGGATGGCGGCTCCCCGACCACAGTTCTGCATCTTCGACACGCACCCGCTCCTTGTATTGGGGAAAGGGCCGACCTGGCCCCGAGCCCGCGTCAGCGGGCCCCCCTGCACTATGCCTCCAGCACGAAGATCGTGCCGGTGGCTCATCATACTTCCCCCAGGCACCTCTCTCACCAGGCGGTCTGTACCTTCTGAACTCCTTGCGCCGGATGAACGGCCTGTTCATGAATCCGGCTCATGGCGACAAGGCTATCGGAACTCGGCCGCCCGTGCAGGCGGGCCCGGTGGATTACGCCGCGGAAGCCCAGCCGGTTTGGGAACCCCTAGAGTGTGGCTCCGATGACGAGCCCACAATCCACGCCCCCCTCCGCAAGCCCCGCCGCAAACGCCGGTTCCGACCCGGCGACCGCCCGGGTGCTGGCCCGCCACCCCCGCCCGCTGGGCGGCGATCCGCTCAAGATGGTCGATCGGCCGGTCCTGAGCCTTTCTGATCGGATCATCAACAACGCCGGGGGCGCCAAGGACCAGATCGCGGTGAAGCGCAAGCCGCCGTGGCTGCGCGCAAAGGTGCCCGGCGGCGAGGGGTACAACCGCCTCCGCGGCATCATGACCCAGCACAAGCTCCACACCGTCTGCGAGGAGGCGGGGTGCCCGAACATGGGCGAGTGCTGGGCCCGGGGCGTGGCGACGATCATGATCCTGGGCGACACCTGCACGCGGGCGTGCGGCTTCTGCAACGTCAAGACCGGACGCCCCGCGCCGGTGGACAAGGACGAGCCCCGGCGCGTGGCCGAGAGCCTGGCGCTCATGGGCCTGCGGCACGTGGTCATCACCAGCGTGAACCGGGACGAGCTTCCCGACGGCGGGGCGGGGATCTGGGCCGAGACGATCATCCGCTCCAAGGAAGCGTGCCCGGAGATGTCGATCGAGGTGCTGATCCCGGACTTCGAGGGCAACTGGGGCGCGCTGCAGATGGTGATCGACGCGCGACCGCACATCATCAACCACAACCTGGAGACGGTGCGCCGGATGTACCCGGCGGTGCGTCCCAGCGCGAAGTTCGACCGCAGTGTCGAGCTCCTCCGGCGCGTCAAGGAGCAGGGCATCGTCGCCAAGACCGGCATCATGGTGGGGATCGGCGAGCGCGACGATGAAGTGCTGGCGCTGATGGACGAGGTGCAGCAGGCGACGCGCACGAGCGTCAACGGCGGCCCGGAGGATTCCTGCGACATCCTCACCATCGGGCAGTACCTCCAGCCCACGCGCAACCACCTGCCCATCGATCGCTGGGTGACCCCGGAGCAGTTCGCCACGTTCAAGGCCGAGGGGCTGGCCCGCGGCTTCAAGGTCGTTGAGTCCGGCCCGCTCGTGCGGTCGAGCTACCACGCCGACCACCAGGCCGACACCCTCACCGGGATCAGCGGAGAGCGCGACGCCTTCCAGCGGCTTGTGCGGGGGCGTCAGTGAGCGACGCGGAGTTTCTCACGGCGTTCCGAAAGCAGGCCATCAGCGCGACCGAGTGGACGCACCGAAGCCACGTGCGCTGCGCATACCTGCTGCTCCGCGAGCGGCCTTTCGAAGAGGCCATGATCGCCATGCGCGAGGGCATCAAACTGCTCAACAGGGCCCACGGCCTCGTCGAGACGCCCGACCGCGGCTATCACGAGACCGTCACACGAGCGTGGCTCTGCCTGATCGCCTCGGCAATTGCTTCCCGTGGCCCGTGCGAGGACTTCGACTCGTTCATTGCCCAGCACCCGCACCTGCTGTGCGCCACGCTCCTGCGGCTCTACTACTCGCCCGCGGGGATGCCGCCCGAGGCTCGGTACGAGTTCGTGGAGCCCGACCTGGCCCCCTTGCCTCGGGTCGAGCCGCGGCCGGCGCGATGACCTTACAGCCCGGTCAACGACCGGATGATCTTGTCGAGGTCCGGCGGCACGGCCATCACGCTGAGGCGCGACTGCCTCACCAGCGCAAAGTCCTTGAAGCGGGGATCTGATTTGATCTGAGCCAGCGTCAGCGGCGTGCGCACTGCACGCACCGGCTTGAGGTCCACCACGGCGAACTTCGGCTCCCCCGCGTCGGTCAGACCGCGGCGGTCGGGGTCTTCGTACGCCCCGCGGCTGACGGTCGCCAGTCCCACGATCGCCTTCTCGTCGCCCGTGTGATAGATGAACGCCTCATCGCCCTTGCGCATCGACCGCAACGCGGCGAGCGCGGCGGGGTTGGAGACGCCCGTCCAGCGCGTCGTCTTCTCACGCACCAGGTCGGCGTAGGAGTAATCACCCGGCTCGGTCTTGAGCAGGAACGTGCCCATGTGGCGAGTCTAGCGCATGAAAAAGGGCCCGCCTTTCGGCGAGCCCTTGGAAGAGGCGGGAAGAAGGTGAATCAGCAGTTGCCGCCCGCCAGGACGCGGAAGAAGGCCTCGATGTCGGCGTCGGTGCCGGCGTCGCCGTCGGCGTCGAAGTCCGCGCCGAGGTGCCAGCAGGTGTCGCAGCAGCTGCCCGCGAGGCAGGAGAAGAAGGCCTCGATGTCGGCGTCGGTGCCGCTGTCTCCGTCGCCGTCAAAGTCCGAGGTCCCGCAGAGGAGAGCGCAGGGGCTCTGCGGAGCGATGGAGGAGATGCGGACGCTGGTGTTGCCGGTGCCCAGCGAAGGTCCGGGGATCGAGTGGGCCACGGTGCCCGTGCTGTTCTCGATGCCCACGGTGAAGTCGGTACCGGGGTCGAGGCTGATGTTCCCGTAGCGGAACTCGATGTGGTTGGTGCCCTCGTAGAGCAGCACCTGGAAGTTCTCGCTGGTCCGCGGGGTGAGGCCGTGCTGCGCGACGTCGAACCACTCGACGATGAAGACGCGGTTGGGCGCTTCACCGATCGTGGTGTAGTAGATGTCGCCGTTGGTGTTGGGGCTGAGGTCATCCCACAGCGCGTAGATGGCGTTGTTCGGCAGGGCCGGGTTCGGGATGGCGGTGTTGAAGTACTGGGCGTTGTTGGCCCCGAACTGCAGGTAGCCGTTGGAGTGGACGTAAACGCTGCTGTAGGGGTTGTTGAAGAAGGTGAAGAAGAAGGGCATCTCGACGAGCTGCGCGCAGTCGTTGCAGGTGCTGACGGTCGCCAGGCGTGTGCCGGTGCCGGCGATCGAGGAGTACGCGCCGGTGCCGGGGCCGATGGCGTAGGTGGAAGCGCCGCAGTTGGTCCCGTTGCCGAGGTAGGAGCCGCCGTTGGTGACGCAGGCGTACTCGGTCGTGATCGAGCAGTTGCCCGCGATGCAGCAGGCGCCCGTGGGCGCCGCGGTCAGCGTGATGTTGAAGCTGCCCTCAAACTCGCGTTCCTGCGCGTCGCTGACGTGGAAGGGGATGGTGACCTCGCCGGGCGTCAGCGGCTCGGCCATCGTCGCGGCGTAGCTGAAGATGAGGTCCCCCGCGGTCACGTCCCCGTGGGTGCCGTCGTCGTAGAAGACCTGCGACGAGGGGCCGTTGATGTTGCTCAGGTCGGCGATGACGCTGATGCCCGAGCTGTTGGGCTGCGTGGCCGGGCTGACGCTCACGGTGAGCAGTGCATTGCCGGTGATCTGCACGCTGGCGGGCGAGGAAGAGCCGTCGGCCCGCAGCGGCTCCGGCGGCACCGGGAACTGGCCGGGGCTCTGCGCCGCGCCGATGATGGCCGACGGCGTGCCGGGCTTCCACAGGCCGATCTTCACGTTGCCGCCCTGCACCGGCGCGGCGTTGCTGTCAAAGCGGAAGTTGTACGTGGTGCCCCAGCGGAGCGCGTTGGCGCGGATGTTCTCCGACATCGTCTCCGTCACGAAGTCAAGCGAGTCGCCGTTGCGGGTGGCCGTCCACGGGGCGTCGCTGAAGTTGATGTTGTCCACGCCGTCGCCGCTGTGGTACTTCGGGCAGTGGAAGCCGATGTTCGTGACGATCGCCGAAGCCGGGACGGGCACGGAGAACGTGCCGCCGTTGCGGTCGGAGTTGAGGTTCAGCACCGCGTACTCGTAGTGCCACATCCCGTTGCCCAGGTCCGTGGCCTTGGAGCCGATGATGAACAGGCCGTCGTCGGGCACCTGCACGTCGGTCAGCGTCACGCCGGGCTCGCACACGGCCCACGCGCGGATGGCCGGGTTCGTGCGCGAGGTGTTCACCACCGCGCCGGGGGTGGTCGAGAACGTCACGTTCCAGTTCGAGGGCGAGCCGGTGATCGCCAGCTCGCGGTACGAGGCGTTGTTGTTCTGGTTGCCCGCCGCGGCGTCGTCCGGGGAGACGTACTGCGACTCGCCGAAGAAGCGCATGGGAGCTCCGGGGCCGCCCGGGGTGGCGACGACGTCGGTGAGCAGGAACTGAAGCCGGCGGTAGACGGTGCCCGTTCCGCCGGTGCCCGTCGCGGGGCCGCCGGGGGGGAAGTAGCCGGTGTGGGCGTTGACTTGCCACTTGGGGCCGAGGCTCGCCTGGCTCGCGTTGCGGGTCGCCGAGTAGGGGTCGGAGCAGCCCACGCCAAGCAAGTTGCCGCTGCCGGGGCTGTTGCAGGTGCAGCAGACGTTGCCGGTGAGGGCCGTGAAGCCGTGCTTGAGCCAGCTCTGGCCGATCATCTCAAACCGCCCGCTGCCGTCCACCGTGCGGAAGCGGTACATGGTCTGCGTGATGGCGGGGTGGGTGTTTGCCGGGAACCCGTTCCACTGGAGATTGGCGCTGCCGATGTTGCACGAGGTCGTGGCCATCGAGAAGGCGTCGTATGGGCCGGTGGGGTCGAAGTTTGCAGTGCTCGGCAGGTCGCCCACGATGACGTCGGGGCCGATGGATGGGGTGCATCCCTGACCGAGCGCCTGACCCGCGATCGCGGCGATGGATGCGGCGACGCACACACCCACAACTTTCGTGCTGTGAACCATCTCTTCTGTACCTCTCGCTGAAAGAAGGCCCGGAGCGCCACGCCTGCCGCGCACACCGACGCGACGTGCGGTTCGCACTGGGCTTAGACCGGGAACGGGAACAAGCAGACTCTTTCTAAACTACAGCAATCCGAGTCAATGCACAATCGGCTTTCCGGGTTCGTTCGGATTCCGGTTCCATGCAAACAACACCCGCTCTGGGGAAGTCTGGACGGATTGATGTCTGGATCGCCGATTTATCGGGCGACGCTCAGGAATTTCCCCGGCCTGATCGGGCGGAGGGGATCAGAGGTTGCCGCGGCGGGCCTGCTCGAGCTCCAGGGCTTCGAAGAGTGCCTTGAAGTTGCCCTTGCCGAAGGACTGGCTGCCGCGGCGGCAGATGATCTCAAAGAACAGCGTGGGCCGGTCCTGGAGCGGCTTGGTGAAGAGCTGCAGGAGGTAGCCCTCGTCGTCGGCGTCGATGAGGATGCCGAGCTCCTTGATGCGCTCGTGGCTCTCGCGGACGGGCTCGTGGCCGTGGTCCGTGAGCATCTTGTTCACGCGGTCCCAGACCTTCTCGTAGTAGGCGTCGGGGAGCGTGAGGAAGTCCACGCCGCGGGAGCGCAGCGCCGCGATGGAGTGCAGCTCGTCGTCGGTGCGGAGGGCGAGGTGCTGGACGCCGGGCGTGTTGGAGTGCCAGTCGAGGAACTCCTGCACCTGGCTCTTCTTCTTGCCGGGGGCGGGCTCGTTGATGGGCATCTTGATGAGGTGATTGCCGCTGGCCATCACCTTGGACATGAGCGCGGAGTACTCCGTGGAGATGTCCTTGTCGTCGAAGTGCTTGAACATCTTGAACTCAAGCACGTTCTCGTACCACGCCACCCAGTGGTTCATCATGCCCAGCTCGACGTTGCCGACGAGGTGGTCGACGTACTTGAGGCCGCAGGGGTTCTTCTTGTTGTACTCGTTGATGGCGAGGACGGAGGTGCCCAGTTGCGGCGCGCAGCCGGCCGCGGGGGTGCAGTCGCCGCCGTCGAGGCGCTTGAAGCCCGGCTTGAACAGGCCGCCCTGCTTCACGCGGGTCAGCTCGTAATCCCCGGTGCGGGAGACGAAGGAGTGGACCACGCGCCCGTAGGTCTTGATGCCCGCCATCGTGACGGTGCCGCGGTCGTCCTTGTAGGTCCGAGGCTCGTACGCGGACTGCGCGCCGTTGCGGATCGCGCGCTCCCACGCCTTCTCGGCGTCGAAGACGGTGAAGGCCACGTCCTTCACGCCGTCGCCGTACATCGCGGTCTCCATCGACGCCGGGTGCGTGGGCGTCAGCGCCGAGGTCAGGATGAAGCGGATGTTGCCCTGAGTCAGCAGGTAGTGCGCCGCATCGCGCTGGCCGGTGGTCAGGTCCGAGACCTGCTCGATCTGGAAGCCGAAGCAGTGCGCGTAGAAGAAGGCCGCCTGCTTCGCGTTGCCCACGTAGAACTGCACGTGGTCGACGTCGATGAGCTGAAGGGGGTCGCTCGTCGCGGCGGGGGAGGGGGAAGGCTGACGGGTCAGAGTGGTCATGGGCGGGTCCTCCGTGTCGTGGTCGGGAACTATAGGAGCCGGGTTCGCAACCCCGTCCCGCTCGGATTCTGGAAGGTTTCTGAAGGCCGGCGAGTCGGGCTTTGTTGGCCCCACGCAGGGGAGAGGAGCGGTGGGGCTCCGACAGGAGGGAATGCCGCGCAAGTGGAGCGCCGGCAGCGTGCTGCGCCGAAGCGCCGCGCGGTTGTGCGCAGGTTCTGCGCAGGCTGTGCACAAGGGCAAGACCGGGGCGGGGTTCGATTTACACTCCGCCCGCACACCTGCCGCGGCAGTCGCCGGCGCGTGATGCTGCACCCCTTACGAGGACTTTCCAATGGCGGAGCCAAACACGACGACGGTGATCGGGCCTGATACGCACATCAAGGGCGACATGCGGTTCGAGTCCATGGCCCGGATTCTGGGGACGTTCGAAGGGACGATCGAGGCCAAGGGCGAGCTGCAGGTCGCCAACGGCGCGAGCTGCAAGGCCGCGGTCGAGGCGCTGAAGGTGCTGGTGGACGGCGACGTGGACGGCAACCTCACCGCCAAGGAGCGCGTCGAGCTGACGAGCAAGGCGAAGGTCAAGGGCGACCTAATCGCGGCCCGCCTGGTGGTGGCCGAGGGGGCTTCCTTCGTCGGGCACGTGCGCGTCGGCCCGGACGCCCACGCGGGGCTGCCCAACTCCTTCGCGGAGGGCAAGCCCGCGGGGCTCGCCGCGAACGCGAACAAGCCCGACCCCAACCGCAAGTAAGCACAAAGCTTTGCTCGCACCAGGGAGGAAGCGTCCCCGCCGCGCCTCGGCGCCCGGCGGGGCCCCATGTCCATGGCCGAGTCCGTCGCCAACCCGCGCACCATCCAGTGCTACCACTGCCGGCATAAGTTCGAGGTCTCCCGCCAGGCGAAGAGCACGTCCTGCCCCAAGTGCAGCCGTCAGCTGCGCCTGGAGGACGTGGTCGTCCGCACCGTCGAGGCGGTCCGGAAGATCCAGACCTGCGGCAAGGTGGTGGTGCAGAAGAAGGGCCGCATCATCGCCCAGAGCGTGGAGGCCCACGAGGGCGTCTTCGTCGAGGGAACGATGGAGGCCAACGTGGTCAGCGGCGGACCGGTCACCATCGGCCCCAGGGCGCACTGGAAGGGAGATTGCTCCGCCCCCTCGATCGCCATCGAAGGCGGCTGCGTGATCGCCGGCGGCTACTTTGTGGTGCCCGACGACCGGCTGGGGCTTCTGGAAATAAAACTCCCGCCCGGGCGCGAGGCCGACCCGGCGACGCAGTAGATGAAAGGAGGGAGCGTGCACGCCCGCACCGCAGGCCCCATCGACGCGAAGATGTTTGACCGCGAGCTCGAGGAGCGGCTGGTCCGCTACTGCCGCGTGGACACGCAGAGCGACGAGTCCTCGGGCACAACCCCCAGCACGGCGCGGCAGCTCGACCTGCTGCGGATGCTCGCGGACGAGCTCGGGGCGATGGGGGCGCAGGATGTCGCGCTGACCGATTACGGCGCGGTGCTGGCGACGATCCCCGCGACGGTGCCGCACCCGGCTCCCACGATCGCGCTGCTGGCGCACGTGGACACCGCTCCCGCGTACAACGCCGCCGGCGTCAAGCCCATCGTGCACCGTGATTACAAGGGACAGGACATCGTCCTGCCCGAGGGCGATCAGGTGCTCTCGCCCGCGGCCTTCCCGTATCTTGCGGGCAAGATCGGCCACGACATCATCACCTCCAGCGGCTCGACGCTGCTGGGCGCGGACGACAAGGCGGGCGTCGCGATCATCATGACGCTCGCCAACCACCTGCTGCGGAATCCCTCGATCGCCCACGGCACGATCCGCGTCGCCTTCACGCCCGACGAGGAGATCGGCCGCGGCGTGGATCAGCGCCTGCCCGCGGACCTCAGGGCGCCGTTCGCCTACACGCTGGACGGCGCGGAGGTGGGGGAGGTCGTCTACGAAACCTTCTCCGCGGACAGGGCGGTGGTGAGCATCGAGGGGGTCTCGATCCACCCCGGCGACGCGAAGGGCAAGCTCGTCAACGCCCTGCACCTGGCGGCGAAGATCATCAATGCGCTCCCGCACGTCACGCGCACGCCCGAGACCACCGAGGGGCGGGAGGGGTTCATTCACCTCTACCAGATGAGCGGCACGGCCGCGGCGGCGGAGCTGAGCTTCATCCTGCGCGACTTCGAGCGGGAGGGGCTCGCGTCCCACGGCGAGCTTCTGAGGCAGGTGTGCGCGGCGGTGCAGGCCACCGAGCCGCGGGCGAAGATCGCCTGCACGATCACGCCGCAGTACCGCAACATGCGCTACTGGCTGGAGAAGGACATGCGGCCGGTGGAGCTGGCGCGGCGTACCTGCCGCGAGCTGGGG
>Ga0065721_10049795_pt1 | contig 27210 bp, 22 predicted proteins | sample Mesricmetagenome_FD_59108 | JGI IMG/M metagenome (GOLD analysis project Ga0065721, IMG submission 59108) | Mesophilic microbial community from rice straw/compost enrichment Sample: eDNA_1 v2 (version 2) | ecosystem: Engineered > Solid waste > Grass > Composting > Bioreactor | place: USA: Davis... | reverse complement strand
TGTATGCATAGTCGACAAGGTCAATCGCCGCGTTGAGTGTGTCACAGATCTGATGCTATTTATTCCGGTTTATCTGCATCAAGGTAATCGGGAACTGATGTTGGGGACTCATGTGGATGCCTTGGCATCACTCTGCAATCTGCAGGGGCGTTTCGATGAGATATCCCTGGCCGATTTCATATTGCACGGCGCGGTAACCTACCCCTACACCACTTATGCGGATATACGGCAAATGGGTGTTGCGGCAGTGCACCGCATTCACTGTGAGGAAAACCAGCCCAAGTGCTCCGTTGAAACCTATTGGCGCCCCGAAGAGGTCAATGCCTTCGCCAGTCTGACGGAGGCGGCTGATGTGCTGCGGGCGGGCGTCCGCGATTATTTGCAGCGGGCAACTGCCTCCATGGATCAGGTCGCGCAGTTCATATCCGGCGGTGAGGATTCCCGTGCATTGTCGGGACTGTTGCCGTCCCGGCTACAGCGCGATGCTTATATATTTCTGGATGCCATGAATCGCGAAGGCGAAATCGCCCAAAGAGCTGCAGCAGCTTATGGTGCGCGCTTTCACGCCGATTTACGCGATGCTCTGCATTACCTGAGCATACTGCCGCAGGCCACAGATCTGATCGGCAGTCATCAGGAGTATCGTCACGCCCACACCTGGGGTTTTCATCGGCGCTGGAAGCTCGACGGTTATTCGGCTGTGTTCGGCGGCTGCTTTTCGGATCTGCTGTTGAAAGGCATGTTGGCACGGCAGAGCCGGCTGAATGAGCGCTTTGATTTTCTGCCGGAGGTTTTTCTGCCGGGTGAAACCCACAGTCGGGAAGTGAAGCATGATTTGTTTTCCGGAGCGGTGCTGGCGGCGCTGACGGAGCGGCGCAGAGCGCATTTGCGGCGGGTGACACAGGTGCGACCGGTCAGTGCCCAGGAGTGGTTTTTCCTCTGGCCCATGACCATGCGACCCGCCTCCGCCAATTTATCCTGTAATCGCAGGTTGTTTGCCAGCTTCGAGCCTTTCGCCTCCAGCAGTGTGGTAAAAATCAGCGCGGCCGTTCCCGTGGGCTGGAAATTGAATCGCCGCCTATTCAATCGTGCATTTCGCCCTTATCTGCACACCACGCGTTGGCTGCGCCACGCGGATGGACGTTTGCCCTATTTCCCTTGGTGGGTGAATTGCCCTATCCGGTTTACCACTTGGTTCTACAGGTGGCTGTCCCGACGGGTGGGGGGAGACACGCGCAACCAGGGCGCATGGTGCGACTGGCGGGAGTTGACGCGGCACCCGGAATGGCAACAAGCTCTGACGGCCTACTGGGCGGGATCTCATGGCGGTGAGATAGGCGCGGCCATCGAGCGCGGCGCTTTTGATCCCGATCGATTGACGACTGTTCAGCGGGTCAATCTGACACAGGTTTGTTATTGGTTGGGACGAAAAACTCATTCAAGCGGCAATGCTGCAGAACACCCCTCCCTTAAGAGAGCTGCGGTGGAGTAGCGCTTGGGATGGCCTTCTGACGTCGCATTGATCAAGGTTTTCATACTATGGATGGTGTCGCAGAATTTTTATCGGTTTGCCAGCTATAGTGTGTTTTTATGGCGTCAAAAATAACTGATAAATATGGCGATTCTCATTTGGAGTGCTGTCTGGCGGCGGCTCGCTTATGCCCCACAGGATGTGGTGTTCCCTATGCTTAGACGGCCATCATTTCGATGGTGGCTGCAATGAGCGATTTTTTTTATTCCCGCAATGCCATGTCTCCCCGGCGGGTGCAGTCTGCGTTTGCCAGCATAGGCATGATGGACGCTTCCGCGATCGAGTATAGAGAGGGGGCGTGGGGCTCTTTGGCGGTCAGCCGGTCTCTTTACGGCGGTTATCAGGTCTATGAAGACACGCAATATATATGCGTGGTAATCGGCGGGCCGGTTCTCTACTTTTGTGTCAATGATTTTATGGTGTGTCCCGATTCCAACGTTGGGACCAAAGCCATTCTGGAGAGATGGCGCCAGGGAAACATGCGCTGGGATGAAGATCTGAACGGTCCTTTTGTGGTCTTGATCGTGAACAAGCTGCAGCGTCAGATAGTGTGTGTCACAGATCTGATGATGTTCATTCCCGTCTATGAATATCGGCAGGAACAGGATGTGCTGCTGGGCACTCATGTGGATGCGCTGGCGGAACTCTGTAATCAGCGCAGGAATCCGGATATCGCCTCGCAGGTCGATTTTATTCTGCACGGCATAGTCACCTATCCCTACACCATCTACACCGCGCTGCGCCAATGTCAGCCAGCGGCGGAATACAGGCTCACCCTGGATGGAAAAAAAGGAGTGGAAACCGAACTGAATATTTATTGGCAGCCCGAGGAAAAATATCGCTTCGCCAGTTTGGCGGAGGCTGCCAATGAGTTGCGGGAAGGTGTACGGCAGTATGTGGAACGCGCGACTGTTGCCATGGAACAGGTGGCGCAGTTTATATCCGGCGGTGAGGACTCGCGTGTCCTGGCCGGCATTTTGCCTCAGCGATTGCGCCGGCACGCTTATGTATTTTTGGATAGCATGAATCGCGAGGGAAGAATTGCCGAAAGAGCCGCACATGCCTACGGCGCGGAATTCCGGCCGGATTTCCGTTCGCCCTCGCACTATATAGATATACTGCCGGAAGCTTCCCATTTGGTGGGTGGCGGCCAGCAGTATCGCCATGCTCACACACTGCAATTTCATCAGCGGCATAGGCTGGCGGATTATCCGGCGGTCTTTGGCGGTTGCTTTTCCGACTCGCTACTGAAGGCGCCGTTTGCGCGCAAAGGGGCTGTGGCCGGGCGCTTCGAATTTCTGCCGCAGTTCCCGCTGGCGGGCGAGACGCGCAGCGAACCTGTATCGCATCCGCTGTTTTCTTTCGAGGTGTTGGAAGAGGTGACCAGACGGCGCCGGGAGCATTTGCAACGGGTGGAAAAAATGCGGCCTGACAGTGCTCACGAATGGTTTATTTTGTGGCCGATGAGCATGAGACCATCGCTGTCCAATCTCTCCAGCAACCGGCGGTTGTTCGCCAGTTATGAACCCTTCATGTCGACGGCGGTGGTCAAGGTCGGAGCGGCGGTTCCGATCAGTTGGAAGCTGAACCGCCGTCTTTTCAACAAGGCCTTCCAGCCCTTTTTGCGCAAAACCCGCTGGTTGCGCCATGCGGATGGCCGTTTACCTTATTTCCCGTGGTGGGTAAACTGCCCGATTCATTTTGGGACCTGGCTCTATCGCTGGTTGACCCGGCAACTTGGACAGAGCCATATAAACCAGGGAGCCTGGTGCGATTGGGACGTCTTGCGGAACAGCCCTGAGTGGCGGCGGCGAATGACGGAAGCCGCTTCCGTGGATACCGGCATGAGTGAAATTTCGACGGCCATCAAAAAAGGCGCCTTTGAAGAGAATCGGCTGACAGTCATACAGCAGGTGAATTTACTGCAAGTCTGTTATTTGGCCGCAGCCGCCGCTTCGAGTGCTGTCGAAACATTCGCCGATGCTGATTTACAACTGATAAACAATAATTAAGAAGATATTGGAACTTGGATGGACATCACGGTAATAGTGCCCATTTATCAGCATTGGCATATGGTCACAGCCTTGTTTGCCGGATTGGCGGAGCAGACACTGCCGACTGATCGCTGGGAATTCCTGCTGGTGGATAATGGTTCGGACGTGATTCCAGATGAAAAGGACTTACCGCATTTTGTTCGCTTGTTGCATTGCCCTGAACCGGGTTCATACGCCGCGCGCAATACGGCGCTGCAGCACGCCCGAGGCGAGTTGCTGGTTTTTACCGACGCCGATTGTCGCCCCTCTCCGGATTGGCTGAGCAATGTGTGGCAGGCCTATGAGTCCAGTAATAAGCAGAGTTTGATTGCCGGTGGCATAGAAGTGGCGCGATTGGAGGCGGGCAAACAGTCTCTGGTGGAGCTATACGATATGGCCCTGGGTTTATCCCAGGCGAGCTATACCCGCAATGGCTATGCCGTCACTGCCAATCTGGCAATTCCCCGCGTTGTTTTTGACCGGGTGGGTCCATTTGATAAAACCCGGTTTTCCGGCGGCGACAAGGAGTTTTGTCTGCGGGCAAGAGCGGCCGGCTATGAGTTGATCTACAGACCCAATGCGCTCATCTATCATCCCGCGCGCCGGCATTGGGGTGAGATTGCGACCAAAGCCAAACGTATCAAAGGGGGGAAAGTGTGTTCCGGCACCTTCAAAAGCCGGGCTTTGCACACCATTCGCACTTATCTTCCTCCAGTTTGGGCGTTTCTGTCCGTAGTTCGCAATCGCCGGTTTTCCGTGCGCGAGAGGATTTGCATTCTCGGGGTGTTATGTCGCTTATGGGCGGTGGAAATGATTGAAGTCACGCAGCTGTTGCTGGGGAAAACGCCTGAACGCCGTTAGCGGCATTGCGAATAGAGCGAATGTACTACTATCTCGGATATTTCATCTTTGCACTTCTAGGCGGCATGAGGCTCGCTTATAGGGGCGTGCACGTTCATCCATTTATTGGACTTTTTTTTCTCGCCACAGTGCTCTTGTTTGGATTCCGCTATGGAATAGGCACGGATTACCACAGCTACATCAACATCTTCAACGATATCACCGCCGACCGGGGCTTCCACAAACACCGCCTGGAGACGGGCTACTATTGGTTGAACTATGCGTTTGGCTCTATGGGACTTCCGGCCCAGAGCATTATTTTCGCCTCATTTCTGACGACGTTTTATTTTTATATGCGCACCATGGTGCGCTATTCCGACAATTATTTTGTCAGCGTGATGGTGCTGGTGTGCTTTGGTCTGCTGTTTCAGGCAACCAATGTGGTGCGCCAATGCCTCGCCTATTCCATTTGTCTGTTGTCTATACCTTATATTCTCAATAGACAGTTTTTGCGTTTTTTTCTGGTGGTGGCCATAGCGGCATTTCTGTTCCACCGCACGTCACTCTTTTTCCTCAGCGCCTATTTCGTCATTCTCATACCCAGAAGCCAGTTGCTTTGGTATGTGCTGTTTGGAATCTCCATTGTTATCTATCTATTCACCCGCTACGTGATCGGCATGCTGGCCAGTGTGATGGGAGGGGTGGACTTTGTCTACGCCGGATACTTCCGCGATCTGCACCAAATCACTCGAGCTGTGACGGGCATGGGGATAAACCTGATGATCGACATGGCCCTGTTTCTTTTTGTGGTATTCAACTTCAAACACATGAGGGATGACCCGCCAGCGCGCCTGTTTCTGTCGCTGTATCTGTTGGGTATACTGATGAACTTTGCCTTCGCCCAGACGGCGTTGCTCAATCGCTTCGCCTTCTATTTTTATTATTTTTCCTTTCTGGCGATGCCAATCATTTTGCAGTCGATTAAAGAGGGTCGGGGAAAAATTCTAGGCTATGGCTTGTTTTTGGCCTATTGCCTGTTGCTGTACACGCGCTCCGCCTTTGACGAGGACAGTTCGTACAGCAATTACAACAATGTATTGATGATGTTTAACTGACGGAAAATTTGGATATGGCAGCGCAACGTTTGGTCTCGGTGATTGTTCCCTGTCGCAATGAGCGTAACCATATACTGGCGTTCTGCGACGCTGTTGCGCAGCAGAAATTGCCGGAGGGGGTTGAGCTGGAAGTGTGGATCGCCGACGGCATGAGCGACGATGGTACGCGGGAATTGCTGACGGAGCGCGCTGCGGTTGATACTCGTCTGCATGTGGTGGATAACCCGGGCCGCATAGTGTCCACCGGTCTCAACAGCTGTTTGCGCCACGCGCGCGGAGACGTGATAGTGCGCATGGACGTGCACACGGTTTATGCGCCGGATTATGTGGCGGAATGTATTGCGGCGCTGGATCGCACTGGAGCAGATAATGTCGGTGGTCCCTGGAAGGCGGAGGGTGTAAATCCCATGCAAAGGGCTGTGGCCGCTGCATTCCAATCACGTCTGGTTTCCGGCGGTGCGCGCTCTCGTCAACTTGATTATGAGGGCGAGGCCGACACTGTCTACCTGGGCTGTTGGCCGAGATCCACATTTGCGCGCTTCGGTGAGTTTGATGAACAACTGGTGCGCAATCAGGACGATGAGCACAATCTGCGCATCAGTCTCGGCGGCGGACGCATCTGGCAGAGCGCCCGCATCCGCTCCACCTATCGCCCGCGTTCCAGCCTGCAACAGGTATTCCGGCAATACATGCAATATGGTTATTGGAAGCCGTTTGTGATGCGCAAACACGGTCAGGCGGCGGCATTGCGGCAACTGGTGCCGGGCGCATTTGTCGCCACTGTGCTTTTCTGCTTTGTTTTTGCGATCCTGGGTAGTGCTTACGCCGCGCGTCTGGGAATTTCCCTTGCGATTATTTATGCCCTTTTTGTGTCATTGGCCGCCGTGCGCGCGACACCGGAATTATCGCTGGCGCCGCGCGTGGCCGCAGTTGTGGCGGCTTATCATCTGGGATATGGCTGGGGCACATTGCGCGGATGGCTCGATGTACTGTTGCGCGGCCGGCCGAGCCCGCGTTTTGGCGTGCTGACACGGTGACGCTCAACTTTGCTTGCGAGTCTGGTTCAAGAGAATTATCCCAGTTATTTTTCCACTCAATTTCAGTGAGGCACTTATTCCATGTCAACTCAGTCATTTCTGCCTTTTGCCTTGCCCGAAATCGGTGAAGAAGAAATCGCCGAAGTAGTGGATACTCTGCGTTCCGGCTGGGTCACCACGGGACCCAAGGCGCGGCGTTTCGAAGAGGACTTCACCGCATTTTTGGGTGATCCATCATTGCAATCTGTGGCGGTCAACTCCGCTACTGCGGGTCTGCACCTGGCGCTCGAAGCGCTCGGCATTGGACCCGGAGATGAAGTCATCACCACCACCCACACCTTTACTGCAACGGCTGAAGTGGTGAGATATCTGGGTGCCGATGTCCGGCTGGTGGATATTGATCCTGCGACCTTGTGTATAGATCCCCAGGCATTTGCCGCAGCCATCACCGAGCGCACCCGCTGCGTGATTCCCGTGCATTTCGGTGGCCGCTCGGCGGAAATGGATCAAGTGCTCGATATTGCCAAGCGACACGGTCTCAAGGTTGTCGAAGACGCCGCGCATGCATTGCCGACCTCCTGCAATGGGCGCTTGATCGGCACACTGGATTCGGATGCTACCGTATTCAGTTTTTATGCAAACAAAACCATTACCACTGGCGAAGGCGGCATGTTGGTGACGCGCAATCCGGAGTTGGCGGCGCGTGCCAAAGTCATGCGTCTGCACGGCATCAGCCGGGATGCATTCGACCGCTTCACCGCCAAGACGCCGAGCTGGTATTACGAAATCATCGCGCCCGGCTTTAAATACAATCTCACGGATATCGCCGCCGCTCTCGGCTTGCACCAGCTCAAGCGCGCCCACGTATTCCAGCAGCGCAGAGCGGAAATTGCGGCGGTCTATGACGAAGCCTTTGCCGATCTGCCGGTGATTCTGCCACCGGGTCCGTTGAAGGGAGATTTGCATGCGTGGCACTTGTACCCGCTGCGATTGACGGATGAGGCAGGTATCGAGCGCGAGAAAGTGATTGAGCGTCTGTTCGAACGCGGCATCGGCTGCAGTGTTCACTATATTCCTCTGCACCTGCATCCCTATTGGCGCGAGTGCTACCAACTGCAGGCCGGTGATTTTCCGCAAAGTCAGCTTGCCTATGAGCGCATGTTCAGCCTACCAATTTACACCCGCATGAACGACGCCGATGTCGAGCGCGTTGTGACAGCCGTGCGCGATGCGCTGAGGGCCTGATCATTTATGGTCAAGCGTCTGTTCGATCTTGCAGCATCTGCATTTGGGTTGATCCTGTGTTCGCCCGTATTTTTGGTGCTGGCGATTTGGATCAAGCTGGATTCTCCCGGACCGGTTTTTTATCGGCAGGAGCGAGTCGGGCGCTTCGGTGTGCCGTTTCGCATCCACAAGTTTCGCACTATGTATCAGGATGCGGATCGCCGCGGAATGCAGATTACTGTAGGTGGCGATCCGCGCATCACCCGCGTGGGCCACTTTATTCGCCGCAATAAATTGGATGAACTGGCGCAGCTCATAGATGTTTTTCAGGGCACCATGAGTCTGGTGGGGCCCCGGCCGGAAGTGCCCAAGTATGTCGCCCACTATCCACCTGCCATGCGCGAGCGCGTATTGTCGGTCAAGCCCGGGATAACGGATCCCGCCTCGCTGGCATTTCGCAATGAGAATGATCAGCTGGCCCAGGCGGCCGATCCGGAGCGAGAGTATGTTGAGGTGATTCTGCCAGCCAAATTGCAGCTGGCGGCAGAATATGCGGAGCGGGCGAATTTCTGGACAGATCTGCGCATTATCCTATCCACCGCTAAATTGCTGGTTTCCTGAAGTCGCACATAAAAAAGGCATCCATCAAATGGATGCCTTTTTTATCGATGGGTAAAATGCTCTTTATTTAACGAATTTTGGACCGCTGGTGCTCAGATCATTTTTGAGATCTATGGTGCACAGGCTTCGCTCGCCCGTGAAAGTGGAGTCGAAACAGACATATCGACCTACGCGGTCCCAGCGCGGATGTAAATCGCAGGCCCAATGCTCATAGGAGGACGGACTCTGATAGCGGGCGGGCATCAGCAGCTTGCACAGGTTGTAGCGCTTGTTGGTGTGCGTATCAAACAGCACCAGATTTTGCAGGCGGCGCCGGTCCGGATAGGTATCGGTGATCATCCAGCGGCCGCTGGGATCAAAAGACGGATGTCCGTCGCTGTTCAACTGTCCCACACCCACTGCTTCCAGCTCTTCTTTCACCTGATCGCGGAAAAGCACGTACTGATCGTCATATTGTTTGGTGCGGCAGTAGGCGATCACATAGTCGTCTCCCCGCCAGCCTATGTGCGAGACCATGTCGGTGGTGGGAAACAGATAAAGATCGTCGCCATTGATGCCGCAGGAGAACATACGCGACCAACGCTTTTCGATCTGACCGCTCCTCTGCACCCAGCGGTGCAGAAAAATAAAGCGGTTAGAGCCAGGGTTGAAAACCGCATGTGTGACAAAGTGCAGAGCATCCTTCATGGAAGGCTCGGGCTCTATGGCGGCCAGGTGAGCAATGCTGAACAGCATTCGGGCATTGCCGGATTCCATGTCCACTATGTGAATGCCGTTTTCCTGTGGCGCGTCCGCCTCGATTTCCGGATCTTTTACGTCATAGTGATAGCCATAGCCCGGCATGCAGCGCGCTACGCGGGCAAAAGAATAGCCCACCGCCCATTTGCCATCCGGACTGACGGAAGCTATGGATTCCGTCAGATCGCGGCTTTGATTGGTGTCCAGATCGACCACGCGGGCAATATTTTTTCCGTCTTTGTGATCGTTGAAGACCATCTGATTATGCGGGCCGCGCCATTGCAGCTTGCACCCCATATGCCAGAGCCAGGCTTTGGTTTCGCTGACGGGATGATAATTCTGAAAGTCCTCGCCATCAAAATAGCCGACCTCCAATGGCTCGCCTAATTTTGGCATGCGCAATGGGATACTGTGCTTGCAGGCGAGCAATTTGGTGTTGTCGAAGGAAAACGGTGTGTGATCATGGAAGCCATAAAAATATCCCGGTCTGGAGGTGACGGGATAAGCGGTCTGCGAGCTGGGTGCAGGCAGAAGATCATAGGTGCGCTGATAAATGTTGCGTATGGAGTCCTTGAGTTTAGGATTGTTTCTGACGAGGTTGTAAACGGTTCTTTCCAGGCGATTCATTTTTCTGCTTCCAGGTTCAAGCTGACCAAATTCTTACCAGGATTTTCCAGAATTTCCAGCAGCCTCTCGTGCTCTCCCTGATTGACGAAATGGGATGAGGGTAGGGCTGCCAGATTGGCTTTCCATCTTTTTATTGTCGGCCAATCTATTTTTTGCACAGCGGCAATAACCGCTGCGGGATCGGCCATATCCACTACGAGTCCTATATCGTGTTGACGAACAAAATCCGCGTCAACTGTGCCCTCCTGCACGATCACAGGCAACCCATAGGCGCAGGATTCATAGAATCGTACGGTCCGCGCCCACTGCCAGTTGCCTTCTCTTTTATGTCCATAAGGGTAGGCCGCCCAGATCAGATCCATCCCGCTGTACATGCCGCTCAAATCATCGGGTGCTTTGTATGGACCGCCAAATTCCAGATTCTCCGAAGATCCGCTGAAATTATCGACGGCGATTTTGCCGCGCAGATAAACCTTGAATCGGCCACCACCGTTTTGGGCGAGTTCACTCAGAATCGAAATGGATACAGGACATCTGAGAACACCGAAATAGCCGATATGCAGTGTGCTCTTTTCCGCTTGCGAGTCATCCTGGGGCGGATTTATCTGGGGTTTCTGTTCGAGTTTGTTTTCCAGAATAAATGTGCGCTCAGACGGAAATCCGTAATAACGCTTGAAATGGTGCTCAAAGTAAGCCGGTGAGGATACCACCAGTGTTTGGACTTTTTTCAGCAGGTGACTCTCCAGGGCTCTGAGCAGTCTGGCCTTCAGACCGGTTCCAATCACCAGACTTCTGATGTCTTGTACTTGATAGACCTTGACCGGGGATTTGAAAGCGAGCGCTATGTGCGAGAACAGCAGCGCATCGAGTCCGAAGCAGTGAATCACATCATATTGGACGGCGGTTTTTCTTACGGTGAGAAGATCCCGGGCCAGGGTCAGTAGTCGCGACAGGTAATTTTTGTGTTCCACAACACCCAGTACAGTGGTCGGAACGTCATCCATACTTGCGGGATAATTATTGCGCGAATAACCCAGCATACGGACCTCACTGCCGGCGCGGGCAAGTAAACGGGCGGTTTTTCTGAATGTGGCATGACCCACGGAAGTGGTGATAAAGAGTATTTTTATGGCCATATTCCGGATACTTTAGTCATTATTTTATTCAATCCCGCCTTTCCGGCAGGCTGTTCGGGCGCCTTCTGTGCAGGCGGACATTCACCCTGATACAGGCAGGCCCTGCGGCAGTGCCGACCCGTCAGTCCGGCATTCCGCCCCGGAGGGCCAGGGTTGGCGATTCTAATATACTTTTTCCATCCCACCTACGATGGGATCGACACTATGCAGCTATACCGGCTGCTCTGCCGTCTCTGGTGGGGCTGCCTTATTCCGGGACAGTAGGTTCAAGGGTGGGCATTATAGGTTTGCAGTTACCGCTGCGCTTTGTTGCCGCCAAACCCTCTGCCTATATGGTTGAAGCTGTTCAAGGCGCGGGCACAGTATCGTAGAAAGATGGTTTGGGGGATTGACGAGCCTGGGGCCATCACACCGGTAATGGCCTTGACCTGGGGTGTATTGCTGGCAGGCGAGGAACTCAGTCGCAGCACGCTCATAGAGGCCGGTTTGATTTTGCTGGCGCAGGTGTTGTACCAGGGTCTGATAAGACGGGCACTGAATTTTTTTCTGATTGCACCCAACGCACAACCCGGCTCCTCCGGTAAAAACGTTTGAGTGGGTGATGGGGCGCAGCCATAATAGGCCGGCTGGCGCCTCTGTGTGGAATCCGCAGGCGCTGGGTTTCCTATCCCAACCCCGGTGGTCATCAAGTGAGTGATCTGGCGCGACAACAGGCGATTCGTCTGTCCAATACTCTGCTGGCAGCGGCCGGCGGTCTGGTGCTCAGTTGTGCATTGGTGTATGGCTGGTGTGTCGGCTATGTCCGGCTTTCCGGAATGGGTGTGCTTGTTGCGCAAATCCTATTCTGGTTGGTTAACGGGTTATTCGTTATGGCAATCGTCAGCGGCTTCAATCTGAGATTCCGTGAACCCGCTCTGAGCTTGCCGCAGATGGTATGGGCGACCACCTCCGCCATGGTGGTATTGACCGTGTCGGAAAATCTCGACCCGGTCATCTACTTGCTGGTGCTGATTACCGTGGTTTTCGGCATTTTCCGCGCGTCCGAAAAGCAGTTCAACGCCTTATGTGCCTATGTGGTACTCGGTATGCTGGTGGCGTTGTTGGTGCGGGCGGTTTATATCTATCCCGGAACATTCACCTGGGATATGGCGCTGCATTGGCTCACTTTCTGTTTTTGCGCCGTCACACTCACCCGTTTGTGCAAGGCCATAGTTGTGCTGCGCAATCGTTTACGCGCACAGAATCTGGAACTGAAAAATGCGCTGCAGGCGAAAAATTATTTCCTCGCCAATATGAGTCACGAGATACGCACGCCCATGAACGGCGTGTTGGGCATGCTGGATATCGTGTTGAACAGTGAGTTGCATCCGGATACCCGCCGTTATCTGGGAGTGGCGCACACCAGTGCCCAGGCGTTGCTCACCATCATCAATGACATATTGGACTTTTCCAAAATCGAGGCGGGCAAGCTGCAGATCTCCCCGGAGGTTTTTGATCTCGAGCAATTGGTGCGGGATGTGATGGGCGTGTTCAGCACCAAAGCGGAGGCCAAGCGTCTGGAGCTGATCCTCGACATGTCGCCCGTTACGCCAACGGTGGTCCGGGGAGATCCCGTGCGTCTGCGCCAGATACTCAACAACCTTTTGGGCAATGCACTCAAGTTTACTGAACGGGGGGAGGTCATATTGGCGGTGGAGCCGCACACCAGGCGCGATGGTGGATTGGAGCTTCTCTGGTCGGTGACCGATTCAGGCATAGGCATAGCCAAGGAAAAGCAGGGGGAACTCTTCGCCAGTTTTACCCAGGCGGATGCCTCCACCACCCGTGTTTACGGCGGTACCGGCTTGGGCTTGGCGATCTGCAAACATTTGTGTGAGTTGATGGGCGGCACCATAGGCGTCGAGAGCGAGCCGGAGCGAGGCAGCCGGTTTTTCTTCAACCTGCCTGTGGAGCGCGCAGAACCGGAGCAACCGCAACAACCGCAATGGGCGCCGGCGGATCTTGAATTTCTCGCGGAGAAACAGGTCCTCGTGGTGGATGACAATGCCACCAACCGCCTGGTGTTGCGCAAACAACTGGAGCACCAGGGGGCTTTTGTGCGCGAGGCCGACGGCGCCGCAGATGCCCTCGCGCTGTTGCAGCAGTCGGAGCTGGTGTTCGATCTGGCGCTGCTGGATATGCAGATGCCGCTGACGGATGGGGTGATGTTGGCGGATAGGATCCGCCAGCTTCCCGGACGGGAAAATATGGTGTTGCTGTTGCTGAGCTCTGGTCTGCAAGATCTGGAGCCGAATCTGCTGCGCGCCCACGGCCTCAGCGCATGCTTGTTCAAACCCATTCCACCCCAGAGGCTCTATCGCGCTCTGGCGCTGGCATTAGCCAATCGCGGCAAGTTGGTTCAGGCGGGGCTCACCGCCATGGATTATCCCCCTTTTGAAACGCGCGGCGCTCAGGGGCGGGTGGAGACACGGCTCTTGGTGGTGGAGGACAACCCTACCAATCGCGAGGTGGCACAATTGGCGCTGGAGACGCTTGGATATCAGGCGGAACTGGCGGAGGACGGGCGGGAGGCACTGGCCAAGCTGATCCAGGCCCAGGAGCAGGGAGATCCCTATCGCCTGGTGCTGCTGGATTGTCAGATGCCGGTCATGGACGGCTATGAAACTGCGCGGGCGCTGAGACGTTGGGAGGCCGAAGCGGGTTTGCCGCCGCTGGTGATCATCGCCATGACCGCCAACGCCATGGTGGGCGATCGGGAAAAGTGCCTGGCCGCCGGTATGGATGATTACCTCAGCAAGCCCCTCCAGCTGGAACTGCTCCAGACCAAGCTCAATACTTGGCTGCGCCCTTCATCCCGGGCGCTGCTGCCGGAAGAGCCGCTGTCGCGTACGCCTGAATCCCTGGTATGGGATGCGTCCGCGCTGCTCAAACTGGTGCGCCAAAAGGAGGACCGGGTGCGCAAACTCCTGCAGTCATTTCTCGCAGGTCTGGATGCGGTGGAGCGGGAGATTGCCCAGGCGCTGCACCGGCGGGACTGGGCGTTTGCTGCGCGTCAGATTCACAGTTTGAAAGGATCGGCGGCCAACTTGGGGGCGCGCGCTTTGCCGGTATTCCTGGCGGAATTGGAGGACAAGTTGCGGCAGGGAGAGGTGCAGGATGTCATGAAGGAAGTCGAAGCCCTGCAGGCCCACCTGATCCGTCTGCGCGGAGACATGCAATCCTATCTGGATATCAGCTATTCACCGGGGACCTGAGCCCCGGGTCAATGGTCTTCCTTGTCCGTGCGCTCAGGGCAATGAAAGCTCTCCACCACCTCGTTATCACACAGTGAATGCAGGTGCACATCAAAACCCCACAGGCGGTGGATATGTTTGAGCACCTCCTGCGCGGAGTTGGGTTCCAGCGGTTGGCGGTTGAACTGCTGGTGATGCAGGGTGATCGACCGGTCGCCGCGCACATCCACTTCGTATATCTGGATATTGGGTTCGCGGTTGCCCAGATTGTATTGCGCGGACAATGCTTCCCGCAGTGCGCGATATCCTTCATCGTCATGGATGGCGGTCACATCTATGGTCGGATTCTCATCGTCGTCCAAAATGCAAAACAGCTTGAGATCGCGCATCACCTTAGGAGAGAGAAACTGCAGGATGAAGCTCTCGTCCTTGAAATTGCGCATGGCGAAATCAAGCGTCTCCAGCCAAGGGCTGCCGGCTATGTCCGGGAACCAGCGCTTGTCCTCTTCGGTGGGATTTTCACAGATGCGTTTCAGGTCGGTGAAAATACTGTAGCCCAGCGTGTAGGGGTTAATACCGTTGTAATAGGGACTGTCGTAAGCAGGTTGATAGATGACACTGGTGTGCGACTGCATGAATTCCAGCATGAAACCATCGGTGACCAACCCGCGATCATAGAGGGTGTTGATCAACTGGTAATGCCAGAAGGTTGCCCAGCCCTCGTTCATCACCTGAGTCTGGCGCTGCGGATAAAAATATTGGGCGATTTTGCGGACGATGCGCACTATCTCCCTTTGCCAGGGCTCCAGCAGCGGCGCTTTCTTTTCAATGAAATACAGCAAGTTTTCCTGCGGTTCCTCCGGAAAGCGCACCTTTTTCTTTTGCTTTTTGTCCTGCTCGTCAATCGGGATGGTGCGCCACAGATCATTGATCTGGCGCTGCAGATATTCTTCGCGCTCCTTCTGGCGCAGCTGCTCCTCCTGAGTGGAGATCGGATAAGGTCTTTTGTAACGGTCCACGCCGTAATTCATGATGGCGTGGCAGGAGTCCAAAATGGCTTCCACCGCCTCCACTCCGTATTTTTCCTCACACTGGGCTATGTAATGTTTGGCAAACACCAGATAGTCGATGATGGATGAGGCATCAGTCCAGGTGCGGAACAAATAATTGCCTTTAAAAAAGGAGTTGTGGCCATAGCAGGCATGGGCAATCACCAATGCCTGCATCATCATGGTGTTTTCCTCCATGAGATAGGCGATGCAGGGATTGGAGTTGATGACGATCTCGTAGGCGAGCCCCATCTGGCCGCGATTGTAGGACTGCTGTACGTTGAGGAATTGCTTGCCATAGGACCAGTGGCTGTAGCCTATGGGCATGCCCACGGATGCATAGGCGTCCATCATCTGTTCGGAACTGATGACTTCGATCTGATTGGGATAGGTGTCGAGTTTAAACTCTGCCGCAATTTCACTTATGGCGCGATCGTAAGCCTGGACCAGCTCGAAGTTCCATTCCGAAGTGGTGGAGATAGGGGTGTTGGCATGAGTCATCAGGCTACCTTTTTCTGGAACAACTGGCGGAACACCGGAAATATATCGCTGGCACTGACGAGTTGCCTCATGGCAAAAGTGTCCGGGAAGTCCTCCAGTACTTTCTCGTAAGCGGACCAGAGCGCCTGATGATCGCGCGAGGTGATTTCAATATAAGAGAAGTACTGCAATTTGGGCATCAGCTTTTCGGACAGGATCTTATAGCAGATGGAAGAATCGTCGTTCCAGTTGTCGCCATCGGAAGCCTGTGCCGCGTAAATATTCCACTGCTCCGGCGGATAGCGCTCGGAGATGATTTCCTCCGTGAGCTTGAGCGCGCTGGAGACTATGGTGCCGCCGGTTTCGCGGCTGTAAAAGAATTCCTGCTCGTCCACTTCCTTGGCGCTGGTGTGATGACGAATGAAGACCACTTCCGTATGTTCGTAATTGCGCTGCAGAAAAAGATACAGCAGCAGGAAAAACCGCTTGGCTATGTCCTTGGTGGCCTGATCCATGGAGCCGGATACATCCATTATGCAAAACATGACGGCGCGCGAGCGGGGCACGGGATGTTTGACGTGCAGGTTGTACTTCAGATCGAAATCATCCAGCCAGGGCACCTTCTGGATCTTACGGCGCAGTTCGGCAATTTCCTGCTGGATTTTGCTCAACCGTTCCTGATCGTCCGGCGTATTGGATTGCAGCAGCTTTTCTGCTTCCGCTTCCAGTTCGCGAAGCTTGCGGCGCTTGCCGCCGGACAGGGCGATACGCCGGGCATTGGCAGCGCGCAGGGAGCGGACTATGTTGATTTTTCCAGGAGTCCCCTCATTGGCGATACCGGCGCGGTGCATTTTGTATTCGGTGTTGCCCGCTAGGTGCCGCTTGACCAGATTGGGCAAGGCCAGATCTTCGAACATGAAATTCAGAAATTCTTCCTGGGTGATGTTGAAGGCGAAGTCATCCATACCCTCGCCTGAATTGCCTGCGCCTGGCCCGTTGCCGCCAGCGCCGCCGCCTTCGGGTCTGCGGATCTGGTCGCCAGTGACGAATTCCTTATTGCCGGGCAGTACGCGGTTTTTTTTGCCACCCTGCCCGTGATGAAACACGGGTTCGCCTATGTCCTTGGCGGGTATGCTGATTTTTTCGCCGCTGTGGATGTCGGTTATGGAGCGCTTATCTATAGCTTCCGACACAGCTTTTTTGATGTGTTGACGATAGCGCTCCAGAAATCGTTGCCGATTGACAGTGCTTTTGTTTTTGGAATTCAACCTGCGATCGACAATATAGGTCACACATGCCTCCTATTCGGCTTACTGCGATTTGCGTACGCGCAAATACCATTCGGACAACAGGCGAACCTGTTTCTCGGTGTAACCCCGCTCCACCATACGATCCACGAAGTCTTCGTGTTTCTTCTGGTCGTCCTTGGATGACTTGGTGTTGAAGGATATGACCGGAAGCAGATCCTCGGTATTGGAGAACATTTTCTTCTCGATCACGGTGCGCAGCTTCTCGTAACTGCTCCAAAGCGGATTTTTGCCATTGTTGTTGGCGCGGGCGCGCAGGACGAAGTTGACGATTTCGTTGCGGAAATCTTTGGGATTGCTGATGCCTGCGGGCTTTTCGATTTTTTCCAGTTCTTCGTTGAGCGCTGCGCGATCGAGGATCTCGCCGGTCTCTGGATCCCGGTATTCCTGATCCTGAATCCAGAAGTCGGCGTAGGTGACATAACGGTCGAAGATGTTTTGGCCGTATTCCGCGTAGGATTCCAGATAAGCGGTCTGAATCTCCTTGCCGATAAAGGAGACGTAGCGCGGTGCCAGATACTCCTTGATAAATGCCAGGTAACGGTTTGCGGTTTCCTCCTGAAATTGCTCCTGTTCGATCTGTTGCTCCAGTACATACAGCAGATGCACTGGGTTGGCGGCAATTTCAGTGGGATCGAAGTTGAAAACCTTCGACAGGATTTTGAATGCGAAACGGGTGGAAAGCCCGGTCATGCCTTCGTCCACGCCGGCGGCATCCTTGTACTCCTGCAAGGACTTGGCCTTGGGGTCTGTGTCTTTCAGATTTTCCCCATCGTAGACGCGCATCTTGGAGAAGAGATTGGAATTCTCCGGCACTTTCAGTCGCGACAACACGGAGAACTGGGCGAGCAACTTGAGCGTATCCGGTGCACAGGGAGCTTGGGCGAGAGAACTGTGTTGCAACAGCTTCTCATAGATTTTGACTTCTTCCGAAACGCGCAGACAGTAGGGGACCTTGACGATATAAACCCGGTCGATAAACGCCTCATTGTTCTTGTTGTTTTTGAAGGCTTGCCATTCGGATTCATTGGAGTGAGCGAGTATCACGCCTTCGAACGGAATCGCACCGAGCCCTTCTGTGCCATTGAAGTTGCCTTCCTGGGTAGCGGTCAGCAACGGGTGCAGCACCTTGATGGGCGCCTTGAACATTTCGACGAATTCCATGATGCCTTGGTTGGCGCGGCAGAGCCCGCCGGAGAAGCTGTAGGCATCAGGATCGTTCTGGGGAAAATCCTCCAGCTTGCGAATATCCACCTTGCCCACCAGAGAGGAGATGTCCTGGTTGTTTTCATCGCCGGGCTCGGTTTTGGAAATGGCAATTTGATTGAGGATGGAAGGGTAGACTTTGATGACTCTGAACTGGCTGATATCCCCGCCGAATTCGTGAAGGCGTTTTACCGCCCATGGTGACATGATGGTTTTGACGTAGCGGCGGGGAATGCCGTAATCCTCCTCCAGGATCGCGCCATCCTCATCCGGGTCGAACAGGCCGAGTGGAGACTCGAACACGGGAGAGCCCTTGATGCAGTAAATGGGCTGTTTCTCCATAAGGTGTTTGAGTTTTTCCGCCAGAGAGGACTTCCCGCCGCCCACCGGTCCCAACAGATACAGAATTTGTTTTTTCTCTTCCAGTCCCTGAGCCGCATGGCGAAAGAAGGACACTATTTGCTCGATGGACTCCTCCATGCCGTAAAAATCTTCGAACGCTTTATAGCGCTTGATGATTTTGTTGGAAAAAATGCGGCTGAGACGCGAGTCGCGAGAGGTATCGATCAGCTCCGGTTCGCCTATGGCCAGCAACATGCGCTCAGCCGCTGTGGCATATACCGAAGGATCCGATTTGCACAGATCCAGATATTCCTGGATGGTCAGCTCTTCCTGTTGCGTGGCGGCAAACCGGTTGCGGTAATGGCTGAAGATCGTCATATGGTCCTCCTCAAAACGGCGTGATTCGAAGCCCAACGTCTATTGGCATTGCGGCCTGAAAATGTGGCTCTGGTCTTTTGTCCGGTGGCGAAATCCCCTGACCTAAGCATAGAACCTCGGGAATCCTGGCGCCTGACAATTTGCAAAAAAACTACCGCTTTTCGACAAAATTTTGAACGTCCCGGTTCCTTGTCTCTGTCAATGGATGATGCGCGCCAGGAACCCGGCGACCGGGAAAATGGCCGACGCTTCCCGGTATTTAACCCGATATTGGCTTGTGCAGCCAAGAAAAGCCACCAATAAATTTACGTGGATATTAATGGTGGATTTAGTGTTCGGCTCATTCAAAAAGCAAGCCAATGCACTTGGTCATATGAAAAGAATGGGGAGGGAAATAGGGGGTAGGTGCTCAGCCGTCAGAGGATGCGGGAGCGTGTGCGGACGCCTGTATCAGGCGCCGCGTTGCACTATATAAGCCGACAGATCCCGCAAGACATCGGCGTCGGCGTTGAAGTCATCGAGGGCCGCCAGGGCCGCGTCGTGCAGTTGCTGCGCTTTCGCTCTTGCGCCATCCAGTCCGAGGAGGGAGACATAGGTGGGTTTGTCCCGCTCGCTATCCGCCCCCTGCCGTTTGCCGAGGGTGGCGGTGTCCGCAGTGACGTCGAGAATGTCGTCCTGAACCTGAAACGACAAGCCCACGGCTTTGGCATAGGTGCGCAGTGCCCGGAGGGACTTGGCGTCCTGCAGTCCGCTGGCCAGAGCGCCCATGACAACGGCTGCCTCAATGAGCGCACCAGTTTTGTGCACGTGCATCCGCTCCAGTAAATCCAGCGTGGGATGGGTGGCCACAGCGGCTAGGTCGATTGCCTGACCGGCCACCATGCCGGTGGCTCCAGATGCGCGGGCGAACTCCTGGGCCACCGGCAGTATGTACTGCGGTGCGGCGTCAGCCCGAAGCAGAACTTCGAATGCCAAGCATTGCAGGGCATCTCCGGCGAGTATGGCTGTGGCCTCGTCGAAGGCGATATGGCAGGTGGGCTCCCCCCGGCGTAGATCATCATCGTCCATGGACGGGAGATCGTCGTGTATGAGACTGTAGGCATGCATGCATTCCAGGGCACAGGCGCTCGCATCCAGCAAAGGCGATTGCATGTCGCCGCCGACGCAATGGGCACTGGCATAGGCAAGCACGGGACGAACCCGTTTGCCCGCACCAAGTAGGCTGTAGGACATGGCATCCAAGAGGCGTTCTGCGCCGGGGATGCGTGGCGGCAGGGCCATTTCCAACAGCTGGTTCACCCGGCGGCTGTAGGTGGTGATGAATTGTTTGAGGCGTGGTGTCACTGGGTGTCATCCGCAGTAGGTGAGAAAGGTTGCAGCGTTAGATCCGTGCCTTGTTGCAGCAGTAGATCGACCTTTTGTTCCGCATCCTGCAGGGCTTGTTGGCATTCGCGTGTCAGCTTGACCCCCTGCTCGAAGGCCTTGAGGGACTCTTCCAGGGACATGGTGCCCGCCTCCATGGCGGTAACCAACTGCTCCAGGTCCGCGAGGGATTGTTCAAAGTCGAAGGATTTCTTTTTCGCTGCCATCAGATGCCGCCCCTGCCACGCTCGGAGGCGCCACACTACCGGAGCCTCCCGAAGGGGTCAATTGCTCACGGGTGGCCGGCGGACCAGCGTGGCCGCTCGCGCCAGCTTCACAAAAATCGCCTCAAACCTGGATGTTGTAAGAAATATCCCGACTAGACTTAATTCGTTTGGGTTCTTCCGGATTTGCTGTGACGGACACCCGGTTCATTGGCCAACGGCAGTGAGGTTATCGTGTGGATTTAGCGACGATTGTGGGCATTGTGGGCTCAGTTGCCCTGATTGCCATTGCCATGCTCATGAGTGGCGAACTCGGTATGTTCCTGGACGGTCCCTCCCTGGTCATTGTGGTGGGGGGCAGTATTTTTGCCGTAATGGCGAAGTTTGGCCTAGGACAATTTCTCAGTGCCGGCAAAGTGGCCGCCAAGAGTTTCGTGGTGAGAAACCCCGACCCTTCAGATCTGATCGGTGAGGTGGTGACGCTTGCCGATGAAGCCCGCAAGGGTGGGTTGCTGTCATTGGAGGGCAAGGAGGTCAGCAATGACTTTCTCAAGCGGGGGATTCAGCTTCTGGTGGATGGTCACGATCCGGATGTGGTGAAGGCCCTGTTGGCGAAGGACAGGAATCAGACCGTAGAGCGCCACGCGCGGGGTGCGACCCTGTTCTCGGCTATGGCGGAAGTCTCCCCGGCTATGGGTATGATCGGGACACTGATAGGTTTGGTGGCCATGCTGGCCAATATGGACGACCCCAAGGCCATAGGCCCGGCTATGGCCGTCGCCCTGCTGACCACTTTATATGGGGCGGTGATAGCCAACTGCATCGCCGGCCCCATAGCCGACAAGCTGAAGCTGCGTGCCGCGGAGGAGGCGCTGACCAAGAGTCTGGTGATCGATGCCCTTCTTGCCATCCAAAATGGTCAAAACCCGCGCATCATCGATTCCATGCTGCGGAACTATCTACCGGAAAGTAAGCGGGAAGTGGCGGAAACCTGACGGGTTTGCATCGTGATTGACGAAGAAGAGTCGCCTTGTAAATGCCCCACTGGCCTCGCGCCCTGGATGGCGACGTTTGCGGACCTCATGTCCCTGCTCATGTGCTTTTTTGTGCTGCTGTTGTCATTCTCTGAAATGGACGCCATGAAATTCAAACGGTTGGCCGGCTCCATGGCTCAGGCGTTCGGCGTTCAGGCGGATCTTAATGTCGTGGAAATCCCTAAAGGGACCAGCATTATCGCCCAGGAGTTCAGCCCAGGCCGCCCTGAGCCCACCCCCATCAACGAGATCTGGCAATCCACGGACGATATCAAAGAGATGTCTCTGGATGTGCAGTGCTCCAATGAGTACGACATAGAGCAGGGAGACGAAGGCGCTGACGCCGGTGTGAAGTTGCGGATCAAACAACGTCTGGAGGAATTGGTCAAGGAGACGGAGCGTCACGCCTATGAGCTGGCCGGGGCACTTCATGAGCAGATCATGTCCGGGGAGGTGGAAGTGGAAGCCCGCGGACGCAAGATCATCATACGTATTCGTGAGAAGGGTTCCTTTTTATCCGGGTCGGCGGAGCTCAGGCCGGAATATCGCGATGTGATGAGCGAAGTGCGTTCAGTTCTGGCGCTGAAACCCGGTTCGATTCTGGTTCAGGGACATTCCGACAACGTTCCTATCAATACGGCCCGGTTCCGTTCCAATTGGGAGCTGTCCGCTGCGCGGGCCGTGTCGGTTGCCCATGAGCTTATGCTGGGTGGCATAGTATCGTCTGCCCGCTTCGAAGTGTCTGGCAAGGCCGATACTCAGCCCCTGGTACCCAATACAACGGCAGAGAACCGGGCGCGCAACCGCCGGGTGGAAATCATCATTGAGCAAGGATTGGCCGACGAACTGTCAGCAGAGGACAAGGCCCTGCTTCAGACAGATGACGGCCAGGACATACTGCGCGAATTGGATATAGCGCCCAAGTATTTATTCGATCTTAATCCCGAGGAGATTTTCTAGGAGGGCTCTATGGCGGACGAGAAACGGCGCTTTTTTCGCATCAATGAAATCATCGGGCTCCACTGTGAGCGTCTGGACAAGAAAGGGACGAAGAAGTCGGTTCAGACAGCCGCAGATCTGGAGGTCTTGATCGGATCCCAAACAGATCGAATTGATCAGTTGCTGGCCGATGTGTCTGCTGAGACCCCGAAAGTCGCAGAGCTGGTGGAGGCCCTCAATCATAAGCTGGACTTGATTATGCGGCAGTTGCTCGAAGTCCAGCAGGCCACTGCCGGGTTGGTGGGTGCCAAGAAAGAGGTGAATATCAGTGCATGTGGCCTGGGATTCTGGAGCGATCAGGACGCGCCTGCGGGCAGTCACTGGAGACTGGTGATGGAGTTGTTGCCCAGTGGAAAGAAAATCCAGTGCAAGGGGATTCTCATCGCCAGTGAGAAGGCGGAGAGGGGGTTCTACTGGCGGCTCGACTTCTACGGGATGAGCCCGGCCAACCAGGAAGTGCTGATCCAATATCTGGTGCAGCGCCAGGGCGCCCAGCTCAAGCGTCTGCGCGGTAGTAGTTGAGCGGAGCTGAGGACAAAAGCGAGCAGGCTTTGTAGGCAATGTCTCACAACATCCAGTGTTTTCTTCGCCTGTCCATATCCCGGGCAATCTCTAAAATAGGCACTCGAAAGGACGCAAATCAGGACTCTTGCCAAGGATAAGGGACTTTGGCATGGCCGGCAGGGATGGGGCAAATCCTGTGAGAGTTCGCCGTGATGATAGACACTATTATCACGGTGTTTTTCGGACAACTCCGCAGAGGCAAAGGAAAATGCCGGACGGCTGGATGCCGAGAGGGACCTGAGGGCTGTATGCCAGTGGCTAGGATGGCTGGGGAGTATGGACGCTCTCCTGAGTAGGGAAGTGACAACTGGGAAGTTGATCAGGGAGGGTCTACAGGGAAGGCATGAACTGGGAACGAGCTCCTGGATGAGCAAGGGATCGGGACTTGCTGGCATAGGGAATTGCATGGAAGTAACAGGCCGGGAAGCCTGTATGTTGAACATCGGACTGTTGAGGGATATGGGGGCGGTAATCTCGTTATCCGAAGGGCGGTACCTGCATGGCGGGTCCGCCTTTTCTTTTTGTTCTCCCGTTATTCCTGTTTGTTCGGCATGTCGCAGTATTCTGCGACTTGCAGGGATATGCATTAGACACTCTGTCACAATTTCCTAAAAATTCCTGTCTTAAATTTATTCGACACAGCTTGACTCAGGCGAACTTCGGCGTACTATTAATTCAAGAGCCCCTGTTTTTATAGAGGAGATTCGTCTTCAATATTTTCAGCAGACAAGTGGCCTTTTTGATGCGTCACAACAAAACCGCCAGGTCGATGTATTCGCCGCCGACCCCATCTACTCGTCACCCATACAAATTTATTGACTACCGATTATTGAAACCCCGCTTGGCTTGCCAATGCGGGGTTTTTCGTTATGGGGCACGTGTAGAGCCGAGCGTGGTTCGGTATAACCGTAAATTTTCGAGTGTTTAAGGAGGTGGGATTTATCCCGCGTTCCAGCACTGACTGTTAAACAGGAGAATTTATGGAAGCGAGAATTTTGCGCCTGAACCTGGCGGGACAACCCATTGAGTGGCTTAATTGGCGGCAGGGCGTATGCTTGTATGCACGCGATCTCGTATCCTGGACTTTAGGTGGTGTGGTCCGGCAGGTGCGAGGAGGAAAATCCCGTGTGACCGGCAAGGCGTCTGTTATCCGCTTACCTGCGATCATGGCGTGTGGTGGAGAGCGATTGACGCCAATTCGCCTGATTCCTCCATTAAATAATCTGGCGCTCTTTCAGCGCGACAACTTCCAATGCCTTTACTGCGGCAATTTATTTACCTCAGAGGAATTGTCGCGCGATCATGTGCAGCCCACCAGTCGCGGCGGAGAGGACAAGTGGGAGAATGTGGTTGCGGCTTGCAAACGTTGCAATCAGCGAAAAGGAAATCATTTGCTCTCCGAGATCAATATGTCGCTATTGGCTCTACCATATCGCCCCAACCCATATGAATATCTCGCGCTGATTAACAGCCACCGCATAAGGGGAGATCAAATGGAATATTTGCGTCCGCAATTCGACCGCTATTCGGTTCCTCAGAAGCTCTGCTTCTCTGTTTGAGATCTGACCGCCCGCATTTTGCGTTGGCAGACATTTGTGCGATTATTGCGCCCCCAAAATCTGTGTTCATCAGGTCGCTATGAAAAAAGTAGAAGTCGCACTAAAAATCCGCGCCAATCTTGGCGAATGCCCACGTTGGGATCCGGTGGATCAGAAGTTGTACTGGGTGGACATCAATGCCTTTCAATTGCATCGTTTTGATCCTCTGACCGGACAGGATGATTATTTGCAGTTCGATGAGGAAATCGGTTGTATGAGCTTGCGGCAGAGAGGTGGATTCCTGTTGGCGATGCGCAGCGGATTTTACACAGTGGATGGTTGGAGCACCGAGCGCACTTTTATTGCAGATCCTGAAGTCGGCCTGGAGCACAATCGTTTCAATGATGGTCGTGCCGATGCCGCTGGGCGTATGTTTGCCGGCAGTGTCTATCCGCCCAAGGATCATGGTGGAGCCAGTATCTATTCTTTGACGCCGGGAGGAGAGGTCAGAAAGTGGATAGGCAATCTGCTTACTGCCAATGGCATAGCCTTCAGCCCGGATATGAAGACATTCTACTACGCGGACACCCCGAGCCATGCCATACAGTATTGTGATTACGATGTGCAAACCGGCGTTGTGAGCAACTGCCGACTCTTTCATCAGTTTCCTATGGGGAATGGCCGCCCTGATGGTGCTTCAGTGGACAGCGAAGGATGCTACTGGACGGCTTTGTACGAGGGGGCCAGAGTGGTGCGCCTAAGTCCGGCAGGAGAGATTCTGGAGGAGATTCCTGTGCCGGCCAAATGCCCAACCATGGTGGCGTTTGGCGGGGCGGATCTGAAGACACTGTTTATCACCAGTGTCGGCAATCGGCCTCAGGCAGAGCTTGATGAGTATCCTGATTCAGGGTCGGTGTTTAAGGTCGAGGTGGATGTACCCGGATTGCCGGAGCACAGATTCGGCGGTTGACCGGGGCAAAAAAAGCGCTGCCTTGGCAGCGCTTTTTTATTCTGATGGGCCATGTGTATATCAGTCGTCGCCACCGAGGGCGCCGAAAAGATGCAGCAGGCTGGTGAACAGATTGTAGATAGAGACGTAGAGCGTGATAGTGGCCATGATGTAGTTGGTCTCACCGCCATGGATAATGCTGCTGGTCTGGTAGAGAATCAAACCGCTCATCAGCAGTACGAACATGGCAGACACCGCCAGTGACAGAGCGGGCATTTCAAAGAATATAGCCGCCAAACCTGCCAAAAATGCCACCAGAATACCCACGAACAGGAAGCTGCCCAAGAAACTGAAGTCTTTGCGGGTTGTTAGGGCATATCCTGAAAGTCCCAGAAAAGTAATGGCAGTGCCTCCCAGAGCGTTGGTCACTATCTGCCCACCATTGGGGAGGGAAAGGTAGGCGCTGATGATGGGGCCCAGGGTGAGCCCCATAAAGCCTGTCAACGCGAAGATACTGACCAATCCCCAGACGCTATTGCGCAGATACTGGGTCAGGAACAGCAGGCCGAAATAGCCCACCAGCGTAATGAGGAATCCCGGATGGGGTAGGTTGAATGCCATGCTGATGCCGGCGGTCAGGGCGCTGAAAAGCAGGGTCAGCCCAAGCAGTGCATAGGTGTTGCGCAGTACCTTATTGACTTCCACGGCCTGCGTATGGCCATAGGCGATAGTCGCGGGTTTGGTATCAAGCATATAGCCTCCGAGTGAATATGATTAAGCAATGATCAGAAAGTCGGTTGATGCTATAGACCATCATTCCGGGAAATCTCTCCGCGGGTCGCTCTGAACCCAAGCGTGAAGCCTATCCCAGAGTCAGCTGCATCGGCAAGTGCCGGCCCTGGAATGGAAGCGGCCCGGCCTGTCTCTCGATAAACCTATTATTTGTATTCAACCAGCACATGAGCCCGACCTTTGCGGTGGTTCAGGTAAGCGCGCATCACGCCAAATGCCTGGGGGATTTTGCCGAACATGATAAATAGTGAGTAGAGAAAGGTGGTCTTGAAGCCGTAGCCATTGCGGATACGTGAGTTCACGACCGTCATTTTCAGCGCTTGTGCCACTATAAGCGCTGCGAGTAAAAGCAGGGGCGCTAGCGAGCGCATGGGCACTATTGCCACGAACAGCAGTATGTAGATCCCAAACCAGACGAAGATGCTGCGCAGTTCTTTGTATTTGAAGCGTTCAGACCCGGTTTGGCCGTGCTTGAGGAAGTTCAGCAGGTATGCATGGCCGCTGCGCTCCGTGCGTTTCCACCACTGTTGAAATCGGGTGATGTTGGCATCGTGCAATGTCATTTCCTCCTCCAGCCGGAGGATCTTGAAGCCCAGTTGACGGATGCGGAAGCACAATTCGGGCTCTTCTCCCGCGATAAATGTATCGTCAAAACCGCCTACCTGCTGGAACACTGCCACGCGATAGAGCGCGTCTCCACCACAGGCTTTACTGATTCCCGCTGCTGTATTCCATTCAATATCACACATGCTGTTATAAATGGAGGAGTGGGGATAGAGCTCGCGCCTACGCCCACATACCACCGCTATGCCGCTATCGGCTTCGGCCGCCGCCACGGCTTTCTCCAGCCA